>Ga0157361_1000284_pt1 | contig 23845 bp, 22 predicted proteins | sample AttlaeALBM2_FD_111481 | JGI IMG/M metagenome (GOLD analysis project Ga0157361, IMG submission 111481) | Fungus gardens microbial communities from leaf cutter ant in Ribeirão Preto, State of São Paulo, Brazil - Atta laevigata ALBM2 | ecosystem: Host-associated > Fungi > Mycelium > Unclassified ...
ACTGCATCTCCCAATCTGGAAAGGTGTTCTGGTGTCACAATTTACTGATGCATACGCGCGTAAGTTCTATTACCTGCGCCTGTCGGTCACGGATGTCTGTAATTTCCGCTGTACCTACTGTCTTCCTGACGGCTACAAACCGCAGGGAATTCGTAACAAAAGCTTTCTCTCGCTGGATGAAATCCGCCGCGTCACGCGGGCCTTTGCCGCTGCCGGAACGGAAAAAGTGCGGCTGACCGGCGGTGAGCCGTCGCTGCGCCGTGATTTCACCGACATCATTGCGGCGGTGCGCGAAAACGCCTCCATTCGCCAGATCGCGGTAACCACCAATGGCTACCGGCTGGCGCGTGACGTGAAACAGTGGCGTGACGCGGGGTTAACCGCACTCAACGTCAGCGTCGACAGCCTGGATGCCCGTCAGTTTCACGCCATTACCGGCCAGGATAAATTCCATCAGGTGATGAGTGGTATTGATGCTGCCCTCGACGCCGGTTTTCGCCAGGTCAAAGTCAACAGCGTGCTGATGCGCGATCTCAACAGCCGTAATCTGGCCACGTTCCTCGACTGGATCCGCACCCGTCCGATTCAGCTGCGCTTTATCGAACTGATGGAGACCGGCGACGGCGGCACGCTGTTCCGCGATCAGCATGTTTCCGGCATGGTCATCCGCGATCAGCTGATCGCCCAGGGCTGGCAGCGTCGGGAGAGCGGACGCAGCGACGGCCCGGCGCAGGTCTTTTACCATCCCGATTATGTCGGCGAGATTGGTCTGATCATGCCTTATGCCAAAGATTTCTGTGCCAGCTGCAACCGTCTGCGCGTTTCGGCGCACGGTAATCTGCACCTTTGCCTGTTTGGTGACGGCGGTGTGCCGCTGCGCGATCTGCTGGCGTCAGATGAGCAGCAGGCCGAACTGCAGGCGCGTATTGCCAGCAGCCTGGGGCAGAAAAAGCAGACGCACTTTCTGCATCAGGGCAACACCGGCATCACACAGAATCTCTCTTACATTGGCGGCTAATTTCAGGAGGCAGTATGGGTAAACCAGCCAGCGAATTTCAGGCAGTGCAGATTGCGGTGATGACAGTGTCAGATCGTCGCGATGCCAGTGACGATACCTCCGGCGACTATCTGCGCGAAGTCGCAGCCGAAGCGGGGCATGAGGTGGTCGATCACGCCATCGTGCCGGATAATCTCTATCGTATTCGCGCCACCGTGTCGCGCTGGATCGCCAGTGAAGATGTTCAGGTCGTGATTATTAATGGCGGAACCGGCTTTAACCTGAAAAACAGCACGCCGGAAGCGCTGCTGCCGCTTTTCGACCGCGAGATTGATGGATTTGGCGAACTGTTCCGGATGATCTCCTATGAAGAGATTGGCGGTTCGACATTGCAGTCGCGCGCGATTGCCGGTCTGGCTAATCAGACGCTGATCCTGGCCGTGCCGGGTTCCACCAGCGCCTGCCGCACCGCCTGGGAACGCATTATCGCTGACCAGCTTGATGCGCGAACCGCGCCCTGTAATTTTGTCTCACACCTCAAGAAACGGTAAGTATGTCTCAACTCACACACATTAACGCCGCGGGCGAAGCGCACATGGTGGATGTCTCCGCCAAGGCGGAAACCGTGCGCGAAGCGCGGGCAGAAGTGCTGGTGCTGATGCAGCCGGAAACGCTGCAGATGATTATCGAAGGCAGCCACCACAAAGGGGATGTCTTTGCCACCGCGCGCATCGCCGGTATTCAGGCGGCGAAACGCACCTGGGAACTGATTCCGCTCTGTCATCCGCTGATGCTGAGCAAAGTGGAAGTGAACCTGGAGGCGGAACCGGACCACAGCCGGGTCCGCATCACCACGCTCTGTCGCCTGACCGGCAAAACCGGCGTGGAGATGGAAGCGCTGACGGCCGCGTCGGTTGCCGCGCTCACCATCTACGACATGTGCAAAGCGGTGCAGAAAGATATCGTTATCGATCAGCTGCGGTTAATCAGCAAGAGCGGTGGCAAAAGCGGCGATTTCCAGGCGGTCGCGCATGATTAAGGTGCTGTTTTTCGCCCAGGTCCGTGAGCTGATCGGCACCTCATCGCTTGAGGTCGGTGCTGATTATCCGGATGTGGCCGCGCTGCGCAGTGCGCTGGCAGATCGCGATGACCGCTGGGCGCTGGCGCTCGAGTCGGGCAAGCTGCTGGCGGCGGTGAATCAGACGCTGGTGCCGATGAGTCATCCGCTGCACGCCGGTGATGAAGTGGCCTTTTTCCCGCCCGTGACCGGAGGCTAAGATGGAAACGCAGATTCGCGTCGGTCCCGCGCCCTTTGATATGGCGGAAGCGTATCGCTGGCTGGCGGCCTGTGATGAAGATGGTGCGGTAGTGACCTTTACCGGCAAAGTCCGTAACCACAATCTGGGCAACGACGTCGCGGCACTGACGCTGGAGCACTATCCCGGCATGACCGAAAAAGCGCTACAGGAGATTGTTGATGCGGCGCGCGAACGCTGGCCGCTTCAACGCGTCACGGTGATCCATCGCGTGGGCGAACTGTTTCCCGGCGATGAAATCGTGCTGGTGGGCGTGACCAGCGCCCATCGCGGCAGCGCCTTTTCCGCTGCAGAGTTCATCATGGATTACCTGAAAACCCGCGCGCCGTTCTGGAAGCGAGAAGCGACAGAGCAGGGCGATCGCTGGGTGGATGCCCGCGACAGCGACCACCAGGCGGCTCAGCGCTGGGACTAAGCTGTATTAACGGCTTAGCGGGCAGAAGTGTCTGCGCCCGCTGAGCCGTTAACCGCAGACACGCCGCTGCCCGCATCCCCGGACATCACGACGCTTAGCGCGGGATTAAGGCTGCTTTAGCTGCTCAGCCGGACCAAAACCGGTCTGACCGTGGCTGTGTTCGCCGCCGCCGGCGGTGCGCTTCAGCTGAATGACCTGGCCCTGTTGCCAGGCATTGGCACCTGCTGCGGCAGGATGCGCCACGATATCCGCACGCTGGGCGCGGATCTTTTTGCTGTCGACGTCAAAACGACGATCGCGGTCCGCCAGCAGTCGCGAGTCCATCTGACCATCCTCCGTAAAGCCCATCATCAGCGCCGGAATGCCGATCGGCAGCGTTTTGTCGCGATCGGTGTGCCAGGTGTGCCAGGTTTTCCCGTAGGTGTTCACAATGCGCTTCATCAGGGCGTGGTCGGCGGCTTCCGGTAAGCCTGGGGCAATCAGCGTGCCCGATTTCACCTCATACTGATGGCTGTGCCAGAGCTTCTTCTCTTCGGGCGGCAGGGTGTTAAACAGCCGTTCGCTGATAATGTACTCCACGCCCATCAGCCGTGCATCACGCGTATTGCCGTCGTAAATCACCGCCTGCATCACATCGTCGTTCAGTACGGTGACATAGTGGTGCGCCTCCATCTGACCGTTCTTATCGCCGTTGTAAAAATGGAATCCGTCGAGATAGGTGTTGATGGCGTCGATGGGTGGACGTGACTGCATCACGCTGGCGCCGGTCTCCAGCACCTTAAGCGAGGAGGAGGTGGGGGCGCCCGGAGATTTTACCTGGGCAGGCGTATTATTAGCGCCGCAGCCGGTTAATAACAGGCTGAACGCCGCAACAGGCCAGAGTTTAAACATCGTAAGTTCCTTTAACGGTAAAAAAGATAACCTTAGTTCAGTTCTCGCCTGCCTGTGAAACTCTGGCGATGGTAGAGTAGAGCTTTGGTTCATTCTGAGGACAGGCATGTCATCCACCCCGATTCTGCAACGTCTGACACTGGTCGCCGCACTGGTGCTGGCAGGTTGTAGCAGCAAGAAAACCCCTGAGGCGCCGGTGCGGCAGCCTGAAGATGTCAAAGCGCAGATCCAGCGGCTGCTGCCGTCGCAAGTCAGCAATAAAGCGGCGTGGAGCGACGATATCTACACAACCTTCCGCACTCAGCAGATCGATCCCAGCGCCAGCAACCTCTGCGCGGTGATCGCCGTGGCGGATCAGGAGAGCAACTTCAGCGCCGAGGCCGCTGTACCGGGTCTGCCAAAAATCGCCTGGGGCGAGATCAACCGCCGTGCGGCGCAGGTGCACGTCCCGGCATTCCTGGTGCGTACCGCGCTGCAGATCAAATCGCCCACCGGTGAAAGCTACGCCGCCCGGCTGGACAAAGTGCGCAGTGAGAAAGAGCTGAGCGCTATTTTCGATGACCTGATCGATATGGTGCCGATGGGCCAGACGCTGTTTGGTAATCTCAATCCGATCCACACCGGCGGGCCGATGCAGGTCAGCATTGCGTTTGCCGAAGCGCATGCCAAAGGCTACCCGTGGCCGATCGATGGCACCATCCGGCGTGAAGTCTTTACCCGTCATGGCGGGATCTACTTCGGGACGATGCACCTGCTCGGCTATCCGGCTGACTACAGCCAGCCGCTCTACCGCTTTGCCGACTACAATGCGGGCTGGTATGCCAGCCGCAATGCGGCCTTCCAGGCGGCGGTGTCGCGCGCCACCGGCATGAAGCTGGCACTGGATGGCGATCTGATTCTTTATGGATCGGATGCGGCGGGCGGCACCGAACTGGCGGTGCGCACGCTGTCGAAGCAGATCGATATGAGCAACAGCGACATTCGCCGCGATCTGGAGAAAGGGGAGAAAGCGTCGTTCAGCGACAGCGAACTCTGGAAACAGGTCTTTACCCTGGCGGATAAAATGGCGGGTCGAAAATTACCGCGTGAAATGCTGCCGGGCATCAAGCTGGAAAGCCCGAAAATTACCCGTAATCTCACCACGGCGTGGTTTGCGCAGCGTGTCGACAGCCGTTATCAGCAGTGCCTGTCCCGACGTTAAGCGGCATGTTGTGGCGCAGTTGAGCTGAGCTGTGCCACACTTAGAGCCAGTTCCGGGCGACTTTTATTGTTATTCTGGCCCTGAACTGTGCGCATCCTCATAAGGCCGTATGGGCCCGTGGCGGTTGTGTCGCGCTGTCGCTGGCCAACGGGCTGAAACAGAAACAACGTATGCCTGCCAGACCAGGTTATTCATCCGGTTCCCTGTGTGGAGCCGGTCCTAATCCGTTTAACAAGAGGTGCATCATGGACCGATATCCACGAAATGATTCCATCGTTCAATCCGCATCTCGCGGTTTACAAGCCTATATGGCGCAGGTTTATGGCTGGATGACCTGCGGTCTGTTACTGACGGCGTTTGTCTCCTGGTACGCTGCGCGCACGCCAGCGATCATGGAGCTGGTGTTTGCTAACCGCATCACTTTCTTCGGACTGATTATCGTGCAGCTGGGGCTGGTCTTCTTCCTGTCAGGCATGGTGCATCGCCTGAGCGGGGCCGTGGCAACCGGGCTGTTTATGCTCTATTCGGCGCTGACCGGCCTGACCATGGCGAGTATCTTCCTGGTTTACACTAACTCCTCGATCGCCAGCACCTTCTTTATCACGGCGGGTATGTTTGGCGCGATGAGCTTCTACGGCTATACCACCAAACGCGATCTCAGCCGTTTTGGCAGCCTGCTGTTTATGGCGCTGATTGGCATCGTGCTGGCGTCGCTGGTGAACTTCTGGCTGAAAAGCCCGGCGCTGATGTGGGCGATTACCTACATCGGGGTGGTGGTGTTTGTGGGGTTAACGGCCTATGACACGCAGAAGCTGAAAAATATCGGTGAGCAGATCGATGCCCGCGATACGGAAAACCTGCGTCGCTACTCGATTATGGGCGCACTGACGCTGTATCTCGACTTTATCAACCTGTTCCTGATGCTGCTGCGGATTTTCGGCAACCGCCGTTAAGCCTGAGGGAGTAGCGGGGGAGGTGCACTGTCTGCGCCTCCCCTTTTTTATTACGACTTCTGCAACTTCTGCTCGTTCTTCTGACGCAGATGCTTCGCCCGACTCTCCAGCCCCAGATAGAGCACCAGCGCTAACAGCAGCGGCAGGATAAAGTAGAGCACGCGATAAGCCAGCAGCGCCGCAATGATAGTGCCATGCGAGGCGTGCTGACCGCTAAGCAGCGCCAGGAAGACCGCTTCCAGTACGCCAATGCCCGCCGGAATATGAATAATTACACCGGCAATACTGCTGATCAGCAGCACGCCCAGCACCATCGGATAACCGACGTCTCGTCCCAGCAGCAGCCAGATAATCGCCCCCATCACCATCCAGTTGGCACAGGAAACCGCAAACTGCAGCAGCGCCATGCGCAGCGAGGGCAGCTGCAGCGTCTGGCCTTTTACCGTCCAGCGACGCTGCTTTGAGAAGGCACAGGCCCAGAGGTAGGCCGCCACCAGCACCAGCAGAGCGCCACCAATCAGCCGCAGGGTGGTTTCACCAATAAACCAGCCGCTGGGGATCGAGACCATGCCCGCACTGAATACCACGCCCGCCAGCAGGATATAGCCCAGCCAGTTAGTGGCGATGCTCAGAGAGAAGATGCGGGTAATGGTGCCGCGATCCAGCCCTAACCGTGAATAAAGCCGGTAGCGCATCGCGACGCCACCCACCCAGGTACTCAGCGTCAGATTGAAGGCGTAACAGATAAACGACACCAGCATCACCTGCCGCTTCGCCAGCTTATGGCCGCAGTAGGCGCGTCCAATCAGGTCATAGCAGCCATACACCAGGTAACTCAGCACCACCAGTCCGGCGGCGGTCAGTACCACAAAGCGGTTATAGTTAACGATGACGTCATAAACATCTTCCCAGTTCACTTTGCGGGCATAGACCACCAGCAGAACCACCACCGCGATGAAAAAGAGCACGGTGAGGATTTTTTTCGCCAGTTGCCAGCGTGGATGTTTTTTTGCCATCAGGATTTTGCTCCCGGGTTATCAGTTTCAACGCGATCCTGCGTCTCCATTTCAGGCTGTACCGGCTCACCCACCTGGGCCAGCAGCGGCGTATGCGCCGGCAGCCAGCCAGCGATGGCCGGGAAATGGCGCAGGAAGTGGAATACCACCACGCTTTTACTCAGTTGCCACCAGTTGCGCGGCGGTAAGCGATCTTCCTGCACGCGCTGGCAATCGTTGGCCAGCAGCGCTTCCAGGTTATCGCGCAGCGTCTGGTTAAACGGCCTGTCGTGGATGATCAGATTGGCTTCGAGGTTAAGTGACAGGCTGAGCGGATCGAGATTGCTGGAGCCGACGGTGGCCCAGTAGTCGTCTTTTACCGCGATCTTGCCGTGCAGCGGGCGACGGATATATTCGTAGACTTCGACGCCGCCATCGACCAGATAGTTGTAGAGCAGCTCCGCGCCCACTTTCACAATCGGCATATCCGGTTCGCCCTGCACAATCAGTCGCACCCGGACGCCACGCTGCGCGGCGTTGCGCATCTCACGCAGCAGCCGGTAACCCGGGAAGAAGTAGGCATTGGCGATAATCACATCCCGCTTCGCCTCGCGCAGCATCTCCAGGTAGTGGACTTCGATGTCGTCACGATGCTCGTCGTTATCGCGATAAACATAGAGCACCTGAGCATCGCCGGGCGTGGCGTTGACCGCCGGACGATGAGAGCGCGATCCCCACCAGCGGCGGGTATTCTGTTCGCTGCCAATCGCCTGTTGCAGATAGCGGGCGATGTCGCCCACCACCGGGCCTTTGACCTGCACCGCATAATCCTGTTTGGCTTCCGGGCCATAATCGGTGTTGTGCTCGGCCGAGAAGTTAATGCCGCCTACAAAGGCTACCACGTCATCCACCACCACGGTTTTGCGGTGCAGGCGGCGGAAAACGTTGGTGCGCATCCCCATCACCAGCGGACGCGGATCGTAATAGATGAAACGCACGCCAGCGCTGGTCAGGCTGTTAACAAATTTGTCGGAGAGTTCGGCAGAGCCATAACCATCGACCATCACTTCGACCCGCACGCCGCGCTGGGCTGCCGCCAGCAGTTCGCGGTGCAGGGCGTTGCCCACGTCATCCTCAAACAGAATAAAGGTTTCGATTAATACCGTACGTTCCGCCCGCTGGATCGCGCCAAAGACCCGCGGGAAAAACGCTTCGCCATTTTCCAGCAACAGCAGCCGGTTGCCTTCCTGCCAGCTAAAATTCATAGGTGAATCTCCACCGCCAGCGGCGCATGGTCGGAAAGATGGGACCAGGGCTTGCGCGGCAGCGCCCACGGATGACTGACGGTGGCGTTGCGGACATAGATGCGGTCAAGCCGCAGGATCGGGAAGCGCGCCGGGAAGGTGCGCGCCGGGCGTCCGGTTTTCATGCTGAATACCTCTTTCAGGCCTGCGCCATGTTTCAGAATGGAGTTAGCGCGTCGCTGCCAGTCGTTGAAATCGCCCGCCACCACCACCGGCGCGTCGGACGGCAGTGAGTTAACCATTTCACATATTTTCTTCATCTGCGCATGACGATGGGCCACTTTCAGACCCAGATGAACGCAGATGACATGCAGCGTGCCGTGCGGCTCGGGCAGGGCGATCTGGCAGTGCAGCATGCCGCGGTTTTCACTGCCCGCCACCGAGATATCCCGGTTCTCATAGTCGGCGATCGGGAAGCGAGACAGCACCGCATTGCCGTGATGCCCCTCCGGATAGACCGCATTACGCCCATAGGCGAAATCGTTCCATATGGTGTCGGCCAGAAACTCGTAATGAGGAGAATCGGGCCACTCCTCATGGTTAAGGGAGTGGATGGCATGCGTGCCCATCACCTCCTGCAGAAAGACCACATCCGCCTCCGTCGCGCGAACGGCGTCGCGTAATTCGGGCAGGATGAAGCGGCGATTGAAAGGGGCGAAACCCTTATGTGTATTGATCGTCAGGACTTTTATTGAAAATCCTTGCTTGTTTTGTGGCATACTCGCGACGCACTCCTTTTCATCATCAATAGAATCAAAGTGTAGTCTTTGTCACAAATGGGTGGTGAAAGAGGGCGAAAATTAGGGCGTTATCCGAAAATTGTTTTACATTGAGGAAATCGTTTCCGGCTTGTGCCGGTAGCACTTGGGCGACCTGTTGGGTCTGCCAGGAGAACTGAATGAAATGGTCTAATCGTATTCAAATTATCACGGGTCAAACGTTGTTGCATATTGCTATGCATCTGCTGGTGATCGCTGCACTGATCTGGGGCTGGAAGCACAAAGCGCTGGTTGATGTCTGCAGTACGCTGGTGGCGATGTACGCACTGGTTTTTGTTGCCATGCTGGTGACACAGCGCATTGCCCGTTTACGTACTCTCGGCGATTATCTTGAAGAAGCGACCACCACTTACTACTTTGGCGCCGCCATGATGACACTGTTCCTGGTGTCGCGGATTTACCACAACAACCTGCTGCTGGCGTGTCTCGGCGTAGTGATGTTGCTGGGTCCGGCGCTGGTCTCGCTGCTGGCGAAAGAGCCACCGCGACAAATCGAAAACAAACGTAGTTAAGTTGAAGGCCACCGGAAGGTGGCCTTCCTGTTTTCAGGCGGTTAAGTTGTGTCAGGAAATGTGAGCTATCTCGCACACTTCTCTTAAAGCTGTTACACTCGCCCGCTTACGCATCGTAGTTTGCGCCCTTTTCACGCGTCAGCCCTGGCTGGCGTCACTATCCCTCTGAAAACTACACCGTGAATCACGGTCAGAGCGGACCGGAGTAAATCACTTAATGTCTTTTGACTCTCTCGGCCTGAGTGCCGATATTTTGCGCGCGGTCGCCGAACAAGGCTACAGCGAACCCACACCTATCCAGCGCCAGGCGATTCCTGTTGTGCTGGCAGGCCGCGATCTGCTGGCGAGCGCCCAGACCGGCACCGGCAAAACAGCCGGCTTTACCTTACCGATGTTACAAAAACTCTCTGCCACTGCCACGCCCATCCGCGGTCGTCGCCCGGTGCGCGCCCTGATCCTGACCCCAACCCGTGAACTCGCGGCGCAGGTTGGCGAAAACGTCAGCGACTACAGCAAATATCTCTCGCTGCGTTCCATGGTGGTGTTTGGTGGCGTCAGCATCAATCCACAGATGGTCAAACTGCGTGGCGGCGTCGATATCCTGGTGGCAACGCCTGGACGCCTGCTGGATCTGGCACAACAGAATGCGGTTGACCTGTCACAGGTCGAAATTCTGGTGCTGGATGAAGCGGACCGTATGCTGGATATGGGCTTTATCCACGACATCCGTCGCGTACTGGCACGTCTGCCGGCCAAACGTCAGAACCTGCTGTTCTCTGCCACCTTCTCTGATGAGATCAAAGGCCTGGCTGAGAAACTGCTGACCAACCCGGAAATGATTGAAGTGGCTCGCCGCAACACTGCCTCCGAGCAGGTCGCGCAGCAGGTGGCTTTCGTTGATAAGAAGCGTAAGCGTGAATTGTTGTCGCAGCTGATTGGCGAAGGCAACTGGCAGCAGGTGCTGGTCTTCACCCGGACCAAACACGGCGCGAACCACCTTGCCGAGCAGCTGGGCAAAGATGGCATCTCCGCCGCCGCGATCCACGGCAACAAGAGCCAGGGTGCACGTACCCGCGCGCTGGCCGACTTTAAGTCAGGCGGAATTCGCGTCCTGGTTGCCACCGATATCGCGGCCCGTGGCCTGGATATCGAAGAGCTGCCACACGTCGTGAACTATGAGCTGCCTAACGTCGCCGAAGATTACGTTCACCGCATTGGTCGTACCGGCCGTGCGGCGGCAACCGGTGTCGCACTGTCACTGGTCTGCGTCGATGAGCATAAGCTGCTGCGTGATATCGAACGTCTGCTGAAGCGTGAAATCCCGCGTCTGGCCGTTGAAGGTTATGAACCCGATCCGAGCATCAAAGCGGAGCCGATCATCAACGGTCGTCAGCAGCAGTCTCGCGGCGGTGCAGGTGGCGGCGGCCGTGGTCGCAGCCAGGGCGGACAGGGTGCAGGCGCATCGCGCTCATCTTCATCCGGCGAAAAGCGTCCTCAGGCGCGTCGTCAGAGCCAGGCCGCTCCTCAGGGCGATAGGCCCGCAGCCCGTCCGCGTCGTCCGGCAGCAGCGAAGCGTACCGGAAACGTCTGAGTATGAGGGTTTTACTGGCACCGATGGAGGGCGTGCTGGATTCACTGGTGCGCCAGCTGTTATCGGAAGTAAACGACTACGATCTCTGCATCACTGAGTTTTTGCGCGTGGTCGATCAACTGCTGCCGGTAAAATCTTTCTACCGTCTCTGCCCCGAACTGCATAACGCCAGCCGCACGCCTTCCGGCACGCGGGTGCGTATGCAGCTGCTGGGGCAGCATCCCGAATGGTTAGCCGAAAACGCCGCACGTGCGGTGGAACTGGGCTCATGGGGTGTGGATCTCAACTGTGGTTGTCCTTCTAAACTGGTCAACGGCAGCGGAGGCGGCGCAACTCTTCTTAAAGATCCCGATCTGATCTATCGCGGCGCGAAAGCGATGCGTGAAGCGGTGCCTGAAGATTTGCCGGTAACGGTAAAAGTTCGGCTCGGCTGGGACTCCAGCGCCCGCAGTCTGGAGATTGCCGATGCGGTGCAACAGGCCGGTGCCAGCGAGCTGGCGGTGCATGGACGAACCAAAGAAGAGGGCTACCGTGCAGAGGCGATTAACTGGCAGGCGATTGGCGATATTCGTCAGCGGCTGCGCATTCCGGTGATTGCCAATGGCGAAATCTGGGACTGGCAAAGCGCGCAACACTGTATGGCGGTAACCGGCTGCGATGCGGTGATGATTGGCCGTGGCGCACTGAACATCCCCAACCTGAGCCGGGTAGTGAAATATAACGAGCCGCCGATGGCCTGGCCTGATGTGGTGCGGTTATTACAGAAATACAGCCGGCTGGAAAAGCAGGGCGATACCGGCCTCTACCACGTGGCGCGTATCAAACAGTGGCTCGGTTATCTGCGCAAAGCCTATGGCGAAGCCGATGGCTTATTCAGCGAAATCCGTGCGTTAAAATCGTCGGGCGACATTGCACAGGCGATTGATCGTCACGCACATGTTCATGGTTTGTGATAAAAAATCAGGCGACCCTTTAGTGACCTGACGGTATAGTGGGAAAAATTTCCTGGACCCCTTGCCTGCTATGTCTGACTCCGCTGTGTTGAGCAACAGCCAGCTCAACAAACGAATCCTCTCCGTTATTATCTTCACCTTCTTCTGCTATCTCTCTGTCGGACTGCCGCTGGCCGTGCTGCCAGGCTTCGTCAAAAATCATCTTGGCTTCAGCTCCTTTATCGCCGGACTGATTATCAGCATTCAATACTTTGCGACGCTGCTCAGCCGTCCGCAGTCGGGCCGTCTGGCCGATCGCCTTGGGCCAAAGCGGGTGGTGATGCTGGGACTGCTCTGCTGCGGTATGAGCGGGGTGCTGACTATCGTGGCCGCACTGCTGAGCGGCTGGCCGTGGCTGAGTCTGGCGCTGCTGGCCATCGGACGGCTGTTTCTCGGCGTAGGTGAAAGCTTCAGCAGCACCGGCTCTACCCTGTGGGGTATGAATATCGTCGGGCCGATGCAGACCGCGCGCGTGATCTCCTGGAACGGTGTTGCGACCTATCTGGCAATGGCCGTCGGTGCACCGCTGGGTGTGCTGCTGAACAGTGAATTTGGTATGAGTGGATTTGCCGGGCTGATTGCGCTGATGGGCGTGGCGGGCTATCTGATGGCCAGTCGCAAACCGGCGGTGACGGTCAGTGTGGGCGAGCGCATTCCGTTTCACCGCGTCTTCTCCCGCGTCTGGCTTTATGGTCTGGCGCTGGGCTTCGGCACCATCGGTTTTGGCGTTATCGCCACCTTTATCACCCTCTATTTTGCCAGCCGTGACTGGCAGGGCGCGGCCTATGCGCTGACGCTGTTCAGCCTGGGTTTTGTGCTGGTGCGTCTGGGGTTTGGTCGCTTTATTACCCGTTTCGGCGGGCTGCGCGTGTCGCTCTTCTCATTCCTGCTGGAATGTCTGGGACTGCTGATTATCTGGCAGGCGGACAGCGCCTGGCTGGTAGGGGCGGGCGCATTCCTTACCGGCAGCGGATTTTCGCTGGTCTTTCCGGCACTGGGCGTTGAGGCGGTTAAACGGGTTGAGCGCCAGGATCAGGGCTCGGCGCTGGGCACCTATTCCGCTTTTCTCGATCTGGGCCTGGGTTTAACCGGCCCGGTGGCGGGATTGCTTATCGGACACTGGGGGATGCAGTCAGTCTATCTGGCGGCGGCGTTGATGGTGCTGGGGGCGCTGCTGATTACCCTGCGGCTTTACTGGCAGCAGCGGCTTATCGCCTGAATGACGATAAGCCGCAGACCGTTAAAAATGGCTGAACGCCCAGTAGAGCAGGGCAGAGAGCAGAATAGATACCGGCAGCGTTAAAATCCAGGCGACGGCCAGGTTACGCAGCGTCGAGAGCTGCAAGCCGGAACGGTTCGCCGCCATGGTGCCCGCCACGCCGGATGAGAGCACGTGGGTGGTAGAAACCGGTAAACCGAAACCGTCTGCCGCGCCAATGGTCATCATCGCCACCAGTTCGGCGCTGGCGCCCTGGGCATAGCTCAGATGGGTTTTACCGATCCGTTCTCCCACGGTGACCACAATCCGGCGCCAGCCGACCATGGTGCCCAGTCCCAGCGCAATCGCCACCACCACTTTCACCCACATCGGAATAAAGCGGGTGGCGCTGTCGAGTTCCGTTTTCACTGCCTTAAGGTTGCGTTCCGTCTCCTGCGGCAGTCTGACCTCAGCGCTCTGCAGATGCTTGATCGATTCTGACGCCAGATACATCTGGTTGCGGGTATTGGTCACCGCCTGAGCTGGAATGTTTTCCATTGAACCGTAACGACGAATCTCATCGCCGACTTCGCGCAGCGTCATCGCCAGCGCGGGCAGCACGTCGGCATTCATGCTATTGCTGCCAACAAAGCCGGTCAGTACCTCACGGGCCGGTGGAGGATTGGCTGAGGCGGGTTGCAGCTGCAGCAGCTGATGGGCGGTCACTTCGTTCAGCGCCGCGACGCGCGGGATCTGATCGGGTGGCAGCGATCGATTCAGGGCGTAGGCGATCGGCATGGTGCCCACCAGGATCAGCATAATCAGCCCCATCCCTTTCTGACCATCGTTAGAGCCGTGCGCAAACGACACGCCGGTACAGGTCAGGATCAGCAGGCCGCGGATCCAGACCGGTGGCGGCTGATTGCTTTCCGGCGCCTGATAAAGCTGGCGATTGCGGATAAACAGTTTCATCACCCACAGCAGCAGCCCGGCGCAGACAAAGCCGACCACCGGCGACAGCAGCAGTGCATAGCCGACCTTCAGTGCCTGATCCCAGTCAACCCCGCTCAGACCGCTGCGTCCGTGCAGCATCGCATTGGCAACGCCGACGCCGATGATCGAGCCGATCAGCGTATGGGACGACGACGACGGCAGCCCTAAATACCAGGTGCCCAGGTTCCAGATAATCGCTGAGAAGAGCAGCGCATAGACCATGGCAAACCCGCTGCCGCTGCTGGCCTGCAGGATCAACTCCACCGGCAGCAGTGAGATAATGCCAAACGCCACCACGCCGCTGGAGAGCAGCACACCCAGAAAGTTACAGAAACCGGACCAGACCACCGCGACGCCGGGCGTCAGCGAATGGGTGTAGATCACGGTCGCCACGGCATTGGCGGTATCGTGAAAGCCATTCACGAACTCAAAGCCGAGCGCAATCAGCAGTGCCAGCCCCAGCAGAAAGAACGGCAGATAGCTGGTGACCGGCATATTGGTCTCTTCAACATCGCTGACCAGATTGAGGCCAGCGAACGCCAGTCCGGCAACCAGCAGAATAAAGAACAGCGGTTTACTGAAACGGCTATTTTTGCCGTTGAAATCGGGGCGACCTCGGGCTGATGAGGAGGAGAGACTGTTTTCGCTCATGGTGTACCTCTGGTGGCTGATGCCGGATGCTGATTTGCACCGGGTCAACGCAGTGTGATACGCGCTTTATATGACAGATTAATGATCGTCGGACGGGGCATTCTGAGCGGAGTGCGGGGAAAAACGCGGAAACGCAGGCAATAAAAAAGCCAGCGACAGGCGCTGGCTTCTGAAAGCAGGGCGGCAATTACGAGCTGGTATTGGCCGCGGCTGCAGGGGCTGCTGGTGTTACCGGAGCGGCCGGTGCGGCTGGCTCAGTGGCCGGCTGCTGTGGCTGCGCGGCATCACTGTTTGCGCCCTGAGAGGTGACTGGCGTCATTGGCTCTTCCTGTGGCACAGCCTGCGGATTTTCCGGCATCGGAACTGGCGCAGTCTGGATGTTGTTCTCCACGCCGTTCACTTTTACTGGCATACCGGTACGGCCCTGAATCGCGCCATTAACCTGATCCTGATTGACGCTGGCATCAACCAGAACTTTGCTCACCGCCTGATTCAGCGTAATCGGCACCAGCTCACGCGAGTTGAACTGCTCTTCGGTGGTCGACAGCGGGTTATGCACTTCTACATACCGTGAACCGTCTGGCTCCACGGTCGCTTTTACCGGCTGATCAACGAACTGTACGCGCGTACCGACCGGCACGTTCTGATACAGCCATTTGATATCGTCAGCGCGCAGACGCACACAACCATGGCTCACGCGCAGGCCGATACCGAAGTTGGCGTTGGTGCCGTGAATCGCATAGAGGCGACCGATATAGAGCGCATACAGGCCCATCGGGTTATCCGGGCCTGGCGGGAAGACCGCTGGCAGGGTTTCACCGCGCGCCGCGTAATCCGCATGCATGCCTTTGGTTGGCGTCCAGGTCGGGCCATCTTTTTTACGTTCTACCGCTGTGGTCCAGTTAATCGGGGTATCTTTACCCAGCTCACCGATACCAATAGGCAACACCACCACGGTTTTGCTGCCTTTCGGATAGTAGTAAAGACGCATCTCCGCGCTGTTAATCACAATGCCTTCACGCGGTGCGTCCGGCAGGATCAGCTGCTGTGGGATGATCATTTTGCTGCCAGCCTTAGGCAGATAAACGTCAACGCCCGGATTGGCTTCCAGCATATTGCTGAGGCCCATCTAGTACTGCGCCGCAAAAGCTTCCAGCGGCAGTTTGCTGTCTTCAGGGACAGTAATTTCGATATTTTCGCCGATCAGACGGCTGTTGGCCGGCGGTAACGGGTAAACCACAGCAAAGGCTGACTGGCTGAAGGCCGCCAGAGCCAGTGCGATTGAAGCGAAAGCGCGAATGATTTTCATATTTTACAATTCTTTATCGCCATATTTCAGGCTGTTCAGTGTGTCGAATTCATGCTGGCCACTGTGACCTGCTGCGCATTATATGTTCATTAATCTGACGTTGTGAATCGGGATTTTAACCTGCCTGCAATACTTTACGTAAATTCACCGCGGATGTTAGCGCATTTCCGGAAAGCAGGGCGCTAAAAATGGGGCTTTCCGGGGTTATCCCTGACTAAGGTTGCCACTGCGTTTGTTCGCCGCTGAGTTTGCGGTTCAGGAAAAAGGCGGCACTGATTAACGCCAGATGGGTCAGCGCCTGCGGCGTGTTGCCCAGCGCATGGCCGTGGCTGTCAAACTCCTCCGCGTAGAGGCCCAGTGGATTGGCGTAGCTCAGCAACTTTTCAAATTCAAAATGCGCTTCCTGAATCCGGCCCGCGCGCGCCAGACACTCGACATACCAGAAGGAGCAGGCTCCGAACGACCCTTCTGAGCCTTTCAGGCCATCAGCGGGCGTCTCATGCGTATTGTAACGGCGCACCATACCGTCGCTGACCAGATTGGTTTTGATCGCATCCAGCGTGGCAATCCAGTCCGGGTCGGTGGCTCCCACAAAACGCACCAGCGGCATCAGCAGCATTGAGGCGTCGAGATGTTCGCCATGACGGGTCGAAGAGAAGTGACCCCGCTCACTGTTCCAGAAGTTAGCCCAGATATCCTCGCGGATCTCCCGGCGCGCCCGATCCCAGCGTTCATAAGGCATTGGCAGCGATCGCTTCATGCCCAGACGCAGCGCGCGATCCATCGCCACCCAGCACATCAGACGCGAGTGCAGGAAATGTTCCGGTTCACCGCGCATCTCCCAGATACCGGCATCGGGCTGATCCCAGTTATCACACAGCCAGTCGATCATTTTGACGACATGTTCCCAGCCGCGCTGGGAGATCGCCTCACCATATTTATTGGCCAGATAGACCGCATCCATCAGCTCGCCATAGATATCGAGCTGTGTCTGCTGCCAGGCGTCATTGCCGATGCGCACCGGACGGGAGTCGGCATAGCCGGAGAGATTCAGCAGCTCCATCTCGTGCAGTTCGGTGCCGCTGTCCAGCCGGTACATGACCTGCAGGCGCATCTCATCGTGATGGCTGTTTTCAACGCAGCGACCAACCCAGTGGGTAAAGTGTTTGGCTTCATCGATATAGCCTAGCCGCATCAGGGCATACATGCTGAACGAGGCGTCACGGATCCAGGAGGCGCGATAGTCCCAGTTGCGTTCACCGCCCAGCTCTTCGGGCAGGCCAAAGGTCGCTGCCGCCGCAATAGAGCCGTGCTGATGTGAGGTCAGCAGTTTGAGGACCAGCGCCGAACGCTGCACCATTTCGCGCCAGCGTCCCTGATAGTTACTGTGGGCGCTCCAGCGTCGCCAGTAGTTCAGCGTCTCTTCAAAGCAGTGTTCGGTGGTCAGCGCTTCGATATGCGCATCATCCACGCTGCCAAATTCAAACTGCGCATGTTCACCGGGTTGTAACGTGAAGAGGGCGGTAGCACTTTCATCTTCCAGCGTCATCGCCACGCTGGCGGCGAGGCGCAGCGACGGCTGGCCCTCGGCATGAAAATCGATACAGCCGTTGTGCGCCTCTGCGCGGGTCTGCGCCCGGGCATAGTCGTGACGCGGTGAACAGCGCAGGCTAAAGGTCGCGCTGCCGCGAACCATTTTGACCCGCCGGATCAGACGCGGCAGCTTGTCCTTGTCATCACAAATCGGCATGTAGTCGGTGATCTCCGCCACGCCTTCATCATCCAGCCAGCGGGTCTGCAGGATGTTGGTATCGGGCAGGTAGAGCTGCTGACGTCGCGCATTGGGCCAGTCAGGGGCCAGGGAGAAAAGCCCGGCATCATCGCTGTCGAGCAGGGCGGCAAAGACCGACGGGCTGTCGAGTTCCGGCCAGCAGAGATAATCAATGGTGCCATCATTCGCGACCAGTGCGCAGGTGCGCAAATCTCCGATCACGCCATGGTCTTCAATCTTACGTTTTACCTTACTCATCCTCATCTCCCTGTCAGTGTCCATCCTAACTATAGCTGAGCCATCTGATGCGGCTTCGTTTGGGCACAGATGGTTAACGTACGGTTGAATGAGGCAGGGAAGGGGTGAGGGCGGGTGAGACATGGGAAATCGCCAGCAGGGTCGCCTGGCGCTGCTCAGCGTCGGCGACCCTTACCACCGGTCAGCTCACTCTCATAGCGGGTGGCGTCTGCTGGCGAATCCGTGGTTCATTTATTCCTGATCGGCACGACGATTGTGCCAGCGGCGGATCACCCAGCGCAGCGCAAAGGCGAATACCACTGCGCCGACCAGCCACAGCAGATGCTTCAGATGCTGGTCGAGTTTATGCAGCCATGGCGCGATGATGCCGCCCGCGAAATAGCCCAGGGTGACAAAGATCAGCGCCCAGATGGCCGCCCCGATGACGTTAAGAATAAAAAATTTCATCGGATTGAGGCGGCTGGCCCCGATGATTATTGGGCCAATCAGTCGAAAGCCATACATAAAGCGCACGCCAATCACAAACAGGCTGGGACGGCGTTTAATCAGGCGGTTCGCCTTGACCACTTTATCCTGATGCTTTTTAAAGCGGCGCAGGATCTGCGTGCCCCAGCGGCGACCGACCCAGTAGAGCAGTTGATCGCCGACAATACCGCCACCCATCGCGGCCAGCACCACTCCCACGTAATGCAGCAGCCCCTCATGCGCGGCGACGCCGCCCAGCAACGTAAATGTTTCCCCCTCGGCGATACAGCCAATAAAAAGTGCCAGATAACCGTACTGCGTAATTAATGCGTTGATATCCAGATGCAAAATGACCCTCCCTGTTCAGTGACTGTTTCTTCCAGTCTATACGCGATTTGGCTTCGCTTCCGCCCGTGCCTCATGGGTCCGTTTATTTATGCTGTTTTTTTGTCCGATCACCACGAAAGTTTCGCTGCCGTTTATACTTGAGAGGACGCTGCCCCCAAAGACGGATGCATCATCGGGCGGCCCACTGCATCAGAGGAGTGAATCTATGAATCATGTCTGGGGTCTGCTGGCGCATCCGAATCAGGAAATGCGTCATATCAAGCAAGAGAATGAGAGCGTATCGCACCATTACACCCACCATGTTCTGCTGATGGCGGCGATCCCGGTGATCTGCGCCTTTATCGGCACAACTCAGCTGGGCTGGAATCTGGGCGAGGGGCAATATGTGCAACTCAACCTGTTGACCGGGATTGGGCTTGGCATTCTGTTCTATCTGATTATTCTGGGTGGCGTCGCGGTAATGGGACGCGTGATTCACTGGATGGCACGTGATTATCCGCAGCGCCCCGGCGTACAGCGCTGTACGGTGTTTGCGGGCTATGTGGCCACGCCGCTGTTTCTCAGCGGGCTGGTGGCACTCTATCCACTGGTCTGGCTCTGCGTGCTGGCGGGCGCCCTGGCGCTACTCTACACCGGCTATCTGCTCTATATCGGTATTCCACTGTTTCTTAATATCGACCGCGAAGAGAGTCTGCGTTTTTCCGGTTCAACGCTGGCCATCGGCGTGCTGGTATTTGAAGTATTACTGGCATTAACCGTGGTGCTGTGGGGATATGGACCGCATCTGTTCTGACCGATCGCTGCCGCCGCTCTGGCGGCAGTTCTCTTTTTACGCCCGGAAACACTCTCACCAGGAAATTTCTTAACCTTACGGGTATGATATCGCCGCCAGCCCGCGCTCCGACCTCACTGAAGCGGGCGGCCTGTGTCGGTCTGACACAGTACATATTCATAACCGGGTTTTTTCTACGATGCCTGCAAAAATTAGTTCCACCCTGCTTTCGCTGGCGCTGCTCGTTTCAGGGCAGATTGTTTCACTTCCGGCGCAGGCGACGACGTCGCTGTCGCAACTGGCGCCGATTGCTCAGCCGCAGATCGCCTCTGGCAGTGCGATGATTGTCGATCTCACGACCAATAAAGTGCTGTTTTCCAGCCACCCTGATCGGGTCAGGCCCATTGCCTCCATCACCAAGCTGATGACTGCTATGGTGGTGCTGGATGCGCATCTGCCGATGAACGAGATGATAACTGTCGATGTCAGCCAGACGCCGGAAATGCGAGGTGTATTCTCACGCGTTAAGCTCAACAGCCAAATCAGCCGCCGGAATATGCTGCTGCTGGCGCTGATGTCCTCAGAAAACCGCGCCGCCGCCAGCCTGGCTCATGCTTATCCGGGCGGCTATAACGCCTTTATCCGGGCGATGAACGCGAAAGCGCGGTCACTGGGCATGAAACAGACCCGCTACGTGGAGCCAACCGGCCTGTCGACGCAAAACGTCTCCAGCGCCCAGGATCTGGTTAAATTACTCAAAGCAACGCGGGAATATCCGCTGCTTGGCGCGCTCAGCACCACTAAAGAGGAGACGGCAGTGTTTGCCCATCCGAGCTATGCGCTGCCGTTCCGCAACACCAACCATCTGGTCTATAAAGATGACTGGCACATTCAGCTGACCAAAACCGGTTACACCGATGAGGCGGGCCACTGCCTGGTGATGCGCACCATGATTAATAATCGTCCGGTGGCGCTGGTGGTGCTGGATGCCTTTGGCAAATATACCCACTTCGCCGACGCTAACCGTCTGCGCAGCTGGATTGAGACCGGTAAAGCGGCGCCGGTGCCGGCTGCCGCACTGGCCTATAAAAAACAGAAATCGGGCCAGGTTGCCAGTAATGGGGCCAGCAGCGCCGACGTTGAGTAGAAAACAGCCAGTGTTACGCGCTGCGGACACTGGCATTATCTGCAGGCTGAGCGGGTATCCGGGATGATGCAGGCAGAGGCGTACGGCGATTTTCACGCTTCTGCCTGCACCGAATTAGCCCGAAAAATGCCCGTTATTCCTATATTGCCATCCCTTGCAAAGCCCTACACTACGCGCGACTGGCGAGGGAAGATCGCCTGATTTAAGCTGCCGGAATCTTACTCATATGTTTAAGCTACGATCCTTTTTTGCATTGTTAATGCTGGCGCTGGTGGCGTTTGCCCCGGCGCTGACGCTGGCCGCGGATGATAAGGCCACTGCTGCTCAGGAACAGGATGCTCCGCCGAAGCTGAATGCTGCGGTTGAACTGCCGAAAATGCAGAAGATCCTCGATAAAATCAAAAGTCAGGTCTCCGTTGATGCTGGCGAAAACAAGCTGACTCAGCTGAATGAAATGGCGCTTGAGCTCTCAGGCAGTGCCGACACGCTGGGCCAGGCGCTGCTCCCCGATCGCCAGCAACTGGAAGCCCAGTTGCAGGTTCTGGGGCCGGCACCTAAAGCCGACAGCGGCGTAAAAGAGACGTCGGAAGTTACGCGCAAGCGTAACGCGCTGGAGAGTCAGAAAAGCAAACTCGACGATCAGATTAAACAGGCCGAAGGCATTAAAAATGGCGCGCTGATGCTCTCCTCGCAGATTGTTAACCTGCGCCGCGATCAGCTGAAAAGCCAGCTGGCGCTGAACTCCGGCACCATTCTGGGGCCACGCTTCTGGTCACCGCTGCTCAATAGTCAGGATCTGGATGGCGAGAAAATCGGTGAATTCCTGCAGGAGTTGCAGGACACTGCGGCACTCTCATGGGAGCCGGGCTGGCGCGTGGGCAGTGTCTTCTGGCTGCTGGCTGCCATGCTGGTGATGACGGCTGGCCGTCGTTACAGCGAAGAGTTTCTGGCCTGGATCAGCATTCACAAACTGCCGGAAGGGAAGCTGCGCCGCAGTTTCCTGGCGGCAGCGATAGCCCTGACCACCCTGGTGGCTGTCGTCCTCACCTTTAACTTTATCGCCCTGGCCTTTACCCGCCGTGATGAGGTTTCTGAAAACGTTCAGGACTTTGTGGATCAACTGGTTCGGCTCAGTGTCTTTTGTGGCCTGATTGCCGGACTGGGACGCGCTTTCCTCTCTACCCGTCGCCCCAGCTGGCGGTTACCGACCATCTCCAATGAAGTGGCGATGGCGTTAAAACCGTTTCCACCGATTACTGCCGTGCTGGTCTTTATCTTCCAGACGGTCGAAGCGTTTAACTACAGCGTCGGCACCAGCCTGAATACCACCATTTTTGCCAACGGGCTGACGGCACTGCTGATTGGTACTACCGCGCTGGCGATCAGCATGCGCACCAACCGGGTTCGTCGCCGTATGACCCAGGCGGGCACACCACCAGAGGCTCGTTCTACGCTGGTGGGACTGATCCAGATGGGCCTGACGCTGACCGGCATCGCCATTCTGGTGTCGCTGCTCATCGGTTACGTCACGCTGGCACGCTTCCTGAGTTATGAAGTGATCTGGTGCGGCCTGCTGTTTGGTTCGTTCTACTTCCTCAGTCATCTGCTCAACGATGGCTGTGAGAGCCTGTTCTCGACCAGTAACGCAACCGGTCGCCGTATTCAGAGTTCGCTTAACATCAATGAGCGTCATCTGCAGCAAACGGCTACGTTGCTGACGGCCATCGGTAAAACCTTCCTGGTGCTGGTTGTGGCGCTGGCGCTGGTCAACGGGACCTTTGCCTCTTCAACGCCGATTGAGCTGCTGCAAAAAGTGATTGAGTTCTGGGGCGGTAAAGGGCTTGAATCCCTGAATATCGTCCCGGCGCATATGGTGAATGCGATAATCTGCCTGATCGTCGGCATCTATGTGCTGCGAACGGTGCGCCGCTGGCTCGACACCGATTTTCTGCCGAAAACCACCATGGATGTGGGCATGCGGGTGTCGCTGGTGACGCTGTTCAGCAACATCGGTTATGTACTGGTCATCCTGCTGACGTTGTCGATCATGGGTCTGCAGTGGAATAAGCTGGCCTGGATCGTCAGTGCCTTGTCGGTAGGTATCGGTTTTGGCTTACAGGAGATTGTGAAGAACTTTATTTCGGGGCTGATTCTGTTGACCGAGCGGCCAGTGAAGGTTGGCGATCTGGTGAGCATCAGCGGTATCGAAGGGGATATCCGCCGGATTAACGTGCGCGCCACCGAGATCCAGCTGGGCGATAAATCCACGGTGATTGTGCCGAACTCGCAGTTTATCTCGCAGAACGTGCGAAATGCCACCATGGGTAATGCGCAAGGGGTGGTCACGATTACGCTGACGTTCCCGCTCGACATCGATCCGGCGAAAGTGCGCGATATCCTGCTGGAGGTCTACAACGAAAATGAACGCATTCTGGAGACGCCAGAGCCATCCGTTTCGTTTAAAGATCTGACTCAGCAGGGAATTATACTGAGCGTCACCGGTAACGTGGCGGGTCAGCGCCAGATCGCAGGGGCGAAGAGCGATCTGCTGTTCGATATTCTGACGCGTCTGCGTAAAGAGGGCATTCTGCTCTCCACACCGCAAACCATGATTATCGAGCGCCGTCAGCAGATGGCGGGAGCGGAGCCGGTACCCGAAGAGAAGCTGGTTTAGGTGTGAAAGGGCCGACTTCTGTCTAATGCTGATCAGTTAAGATCAGATTTGTAAAGGCTGCCACGGTCAAACGTGGCAGCCTTTTTTCTGGGCGAGCGAGCAGCAGCGGCGCTCAGGCCTTCACTATCGTGCCCTTTTTAACAATACACACTGAAGTTTCAGAGCAGGCTGGGGCCGGGCAGGGGCAGGTAATCCGCAGCGCTGAACAGAATGAGTCTGCCAGGAGAGCCCGCAGGACGCGGGCGAAAGGCGGGGCGGCACAGGATGTGCCATCCCCGGCGGTCCGTCAGGCAGGCGAATGAAGTGAAGGAAC
>Ga0157361_1000287_pt1 | contig 23574 bp, 20 predicted proteins | sample AttlaeALBM2_FD_111481 | JGI IMG/M metagenome (GOLD analysis project Ga0157361, IMG submission 111481) | Fungus gardens microbial communities from leaf cutter ant in Ribeirão Preto, State of São Paulo, Brazil - Atta laevigata ALBM2 | ecosystem: Host-associated > Fungi > Mycelium > Unclassified ...
ATTCTGGAACAGCTGGCTATCGCTAAAACTGAACCCGGTGATGAAAACAACCAGGATATCTCCGCGCTGGTAGGTAAGGTTGATATACGCAAGCTTGAGAATCATGCGCAAAACGATCCGGATGCCTATGGTTACTCTGGTGCGCTCTGCCGCGCGAACCAGGGCATCATGGAATTCGTAGAGATGTTCAAAGCGCCGATTAAGGTGCTGCACCCGCTGCTGACTGCTACGCAGGAAGGCAACTACAACGGTACTGAAGGCATTTCCGCTCTGCCTTTTAACGGCATTATTCTGGCGCACTCCAACGAATCGGAGTGGGTCACCTTCCGCAACAATAAGAATAATGAAGCCTTCCTCGACCGTGTCTATATCGTTAAGGTGCCCTACTGCCTGCGCGTTTCAGAAGAGATCAAAATTTACGAGAAGCTGCTTAACCATAGCGATCTCACCACTGCGCCCTGCGCCCCTGGCACACTTGAAACGCTGGCCCGTTTCACTATCCTGTCGCGCATGAAAGAGCCGGAAAACTCCAGCATCTACTCGAAAATGCGGGTGTATGACGGTGAAAGCCTGAAGGATACCGATCCCAAAGCAAAATCCTGGCAGGAGTATCACGACTACGCGGGCGTCGACGAAGGGATGAATGGCCTCTCAACCCGTTTTGCCTTCAAAATTCTGTCGCGCGTGTTCAACTTTGATCACACTGAAGTGGCGGCTAACCCGGTTCATCTTTTTTACGTGCTGGAGCAGCAGATTGAGCGGGAGCAGTTTCCGCAGGATCAGGCAGAGAAATATCTGGAGCATCTGAAGGGTTATTTAATTCCGAAATATGCGGAGTTTATCGGTAAAGAGATCCAGACCGCTTATCTGGAGTCCTATTCTGAATATGGTCAGAATATCTTTGACCGCTATGTCACTTATGCCGACTTCTGGATCCAGGATCAGGAGTATCGCGATCCGGATACCGGACAACTGTTTGACCGTGAGTCGCTTAATGCGGAACTGGAGAAGATTGAGAAACCAGCCGGTATCAGTAATCCAAAAGATTTCCGTAATGAAATCGTCAACTTTGTTCTTCGCGCCCGGGCGCAAAATAGCGGCCGTAATCCAAACTGGACCAGCTATGAGAAACTGCGCACGGTCATTGAGAAAAAAATGTTCTCCAATACTGAGGAGCTGCTGCCGGTTATCTCGTTCAATACTAAAACGTCTACCGATGAGCAGAAAAAACATGATGATTTTGTCGACCGTATGATGGAGAAAGGCTATACCCGCAAACAGGTGCGTCTGCTCTGCGAGTGGTATCTCCGCGTGCGTAAATCGTCATAATCGATCCGTAAGCCCGGCGCCTTGCGTGCCGTTAATCAGGCCGGAGGACCCTTTCCGGCCTGGCTTACACTGCAGTTGAGGGGAAACCATGGCCTATTTTATCGATCGGCGTCTCAACGGTAAAAACAAGAGTGCGGTCAACCGGCAGCGCTTTCTGCGCCGTTATAAGTCGCAAATCAAGCAGTCGATTTCCGAGGCCATCAACAAGCGTTCGGTAACCGATACAGAGAGTGGTGAGTCGGTGTCGATCCCGATTGATGACATCAATGAACCCGTATTTCATCAGGGTCGCGGCGGAAGCCGCCATCGTGTTCATCCCGGCAACGATCACTTTGTACAAAATGACCGTGTCGAGCGGCCTCAGGGCGGCGCGGGCGGCAGCGGCAGTGGTCAGGGCAACGCCAGCCAGGATGGTGAGGGGCAGGATGAGTTTGTCTTTCAGATATCGAAAGATGAGTATCTCGACTTACTGTTTGAAGACCTGGCGCTGCCGAACCTGCGCAAAAATCAGCATCGCCAGCTCAATGAGTTTAAAACGCACCGTGCCGGTTTTACCTCAAACGGCGTCCCGGCCAATATCAGCGTGGTACGCTCATTACAGAACTCGCTCGCCCGGCGTACAGCTATGACAGCAGGCAAGCGCCGTATGCTGCATGAGCTGGAAGCTGCCCTGCATGAGGTAGAAAACAGCGAGCCGGCGCAGCTGCTTGAAGAAGATCGACTGCGTCATGAGATTGCTGAACTGCGCGCGCGTATTGAACGGGTGCCGTTTATTGACACCTTCGATCTGCGCTACAAAAACTTTGAAAAACGTCCTGAACCCTCCAGTCAGGCGGTGATGTTCTGCCTGATGGACGTCTCCGGCTCTATGGATCAGGCCACCAAAGATATGGCCAAACGGTTCTATATTCTGCTTTACCTGTTCCTGAGTCGTACCTATAAAAACGTTGAAGTGGTGTATATCCGTCACCATACGCAGGCAAAAGAGGTGGATGAACAGGAGTTCTTCTACTCGCAGGAAACCGGCGGCACCATTGTTTCCAGCGCGCTGAAGCTGATGGATGAGGTGGTCAAAGAACGTTATGACCCGTCCCAGTGGAATATTTATGCGGCGCAGGCATCAGACGGAGATAACTGGGCAGATGATTCGCCGCTATGCCACGAGATCCTGGCGAAGCATATTTTGCCGGTGGTACGCTATTACAGCTATATCGAGATCACCCGGCGGGCCCACCAGACTCTGTGGCGCGAATATGAACACTTACAGGCTATGTTTGACAATTTTGCTATCCAGCATATTCGTGAACCTGAAGATATCTACCCGGTATTCCGGGAGCTTTTCCACAAGCAGGCTGCCGAGGCCTGAATCGTAAGCCGGTCACTGACCGGCTTTTTTATATCTGATTACGACCTGTTTACCCGCAAAACGACCCGCCTGTTGCAGGATTTTCCTGTTTAATGTCATCATAGCTCGCATAAACAAAAAACAGGAAATTAAGCGCTGACAAGCCGTTGATAAGGCATTATCTTTTGAACTTATTTGTACGAATTGTTCGTGCTTGTCAGTTTTGCCCCGGTTGCAGGAGAATGCTATTGAATACCAGCATGATTTACAGTCTTTTTATTATTGGTTCCGTGCTGGTCGCTGCAAGCATTTTACTGAGCTCATTTTCCTCGCGTCTTGGCATCCCCATTCTGGTGATCTTTCTCGCGCTCGGTATGCTGACCGGTGTGGATGGCATCGGCGGTATCGCCTTCGATAACTACCCGGTAGCCTATCTGGTCTCCAACCTTGCGCTGGCGGTTATTCTGCTGGACGGCGGCATGCGCACGAAAGCCAGCTCGCTGAAAGTCGCGCTCGGTCCGGCGCTGTCGCTGGCAACAGTCGGCGTCATGATCACCGCCGGCCTGACCGGTTTGATTGCAGCCTGGCTGTTTAAACTCGACCTGATGCAGGGATTTTTGATTGGCGCCATTATCGGCTCAACGGACGCAGCAGCGGTTTTTTCTCTGCTGGGTGATAAAGGCCTCAACGAACGCGTCAGCTCTACGCTGGAGATTGAATCGGGCAGCAACGACCCGATGGCGGTATTTCTGACTATCACGCTGATTGATATGATCCAGCAGGGTCAGAGCGGCCTGAGCTGGATGTTTGTGGTGCATCTGGTACAGCAGTTTGGTCTGGGCATCGTCTTTGGCCTCGGCGGCGGGTGGGCGCTGCAGCAGCTGGTTAACCGTATCAGCCTGGCTCAGGGGCTTTATCCGCTGCTGGCGCTTAGCGGTGGCATTATCGTATTCGCGCTGACCACGGTGATGGAGGGCAGCGGGATCCTCGCGGTCTATCTGTGTGGCTTTTTACTGGGCAACAGCCCTATCCGCAATCGCCACGGCATTCTGCAAACGTTTGATGGCATGGCCTGGCTCAGCCAGATCGGCATGTTTATTGTGCTGGGGCTGCTGGTGACGCCATCCGATTTGTGGCACATCGCCCTGCCGGCCATGATCCTCTCACTCTGGCTGATTCTGGTGGCCCGCCCGCTTTCGGTACTGGTCGGACTGCTGCCTTTCAAAGGATTCACCGGTCGGGAACGTATTTTTATCAGCTGGGTCGGCCTGCGCGGCGCCGTGCCGATCATCCTGGCCGTGTTTCCGATGATGGCGGGACTGGAGAATGCCAGACTCTATTTTAATATCGCTTTCTTTGTGGTGCTGGTATCACTGATGCTGCAGGGAACGTCGCTGGGTTACGCAGCGAAACGCGCCAGAGTGGTTGTTCCGCCGCTCGCCTCGCCTGTCAGCCGTATCGGGCTTGATATTCATCCGGAAAATCCGTGGGAGCAGTTTGTCTACCAGCTCAATGCCGACAAATGGTGTGTGGGCGCGGCGCTGCGCGATCTCAAAATGCCGCGTGAAACGCGCATTGCGGCGCTGTTCCGCGATAACACGCTGATGCATCCCAGCGGCGCTACCCGGCTAAAAGAGGGTGATGTACTGTGCGTCATAGGCCGCGAGCGCGATTTACCGGCGCTGGGTAAAATGTTCAGTCAGACGCCGCCGGTGGCCCTTGACCAGCGCTTTTTCGGCGACTTTATCCTCGACGCTGATGCACGCCTGCGGGACGTGGCACAGATTTATGGCCTGGAGCTGGATGATGAAACCAGCGATCAACAGTCGCTGGGGCAGCTGGTGATGAGCCTGCTCGGCAGCACGCCGGTGGTAGGCGACCAGGTGGAGTGGAAGCAGCTGACCTGGACCGTCGCGGAAAAAGAGGATAATAAAATCATGAAAGTCGGCGTGCGCGTCAGCGAAGAGCGAGAATAATCTGAGGTTTTAGCGCCCCTGAAGCGGTCAGCAGCGACTATGATTTTACTTATCAGTCAGCAAACGGGAGCAAAAAATGGGAACGGTAGTCAAAATTGGTCGCTATGAAATTGTTGATGCGGAGATGGGAGGCGATAAACCTGATACCGTCTCTATCCCCTGCCAGACTAACCCGGGCCTGAGCTATCAGCTTGATGGCTGGGATCATGAGACCAGCGTGCCGGCGTGGATTGATGGCGAGCCTGTCGATTTGAAAATTGGCCACTACGATAAAGAGCAGGATCGCTGGGTACTCAATCGCCCCGCCTGATCTCACCACACCGTCATGCCTGCGTATGGCGGTGATTCCTAAAAATTGCTGAAAAAAAACGCTTTTTTTGTCCTCTTTTTCATCACCATCTCTCTGTTTTCAATAACATAGCTGATAGTCCCTCAGGTCAATAATTTCCTTTTAAGAGTAATTCCATATTAACTCCGTCAGATTCCTCTTGCATACTCGTAAACGTTGCTGCTGTTTTCGTGACTTGTATCACGTCTTATCCGGCCCTTGCCGTGCAGCGCTTGAGTGATCACTAATGGTTAGTGTGCTGATAACAAAAGTTATTTTCCTGTCAGCCATTAACCCTGAGCGCGTACTTGATTCTGGTCAGGCCATCTTTTACTTAAGAAAAGAGAGCGGGTGTTATGGCAAGTACAATTGTAATGAATGACGCAAGCCGCTCATGGAGCGGCCTGCGCAAAAATCTCATTGCTAAAGTCGCATTAAGTCTTTCCGATCTTATTGCACTTAATCTGGCGCTGTTTTTATCCGCGGCTACCATCCAGGGGATCTGGGGAGAGCTGGACAGCTTTATTCCGCCGCAGCAGATTGAGTACCGGTTTATCGCGCAGCTTGGCCTCTCGGTACTCTGCACCGCCTGGTTCTGGGTCCGGATGCGGCACTACACCTACCGCAAACCTTTCTGGTTTGAGCTGAAAGAAGTGGTTAAAACGCTGTTTGTTTTTTCACTGCTGGATCTGGCGCTGATTGCCTTTTCAAAATGGGACTTTTCACGCATGGTCTGGGTGTTCAGCTGGAGCTGGGCGCTGCTGCTGCTGCCGCTGATGCGCGCAATGGTAAAACGGGCGATCAGCCGTGCAGGACAGTGGCAGAAAGAGACCATTATCATCGGCTCAGGCAAAAATGCCCTGGAAGCCTATGCCGCGCTGCAGAGTGAAGAGATCCTTGGTTATAACGTGCAGGCGTTTATCTCACTGGATGATGAAAACACCCCGGATAAACTCAACGGCGTGCCGGTTATCACCCGCAAGGATATTAACTGGCAGACCATGGATCGCGATAACACGCAGTTTATCGTGGCGACCGAATATGAACAGCAGGCGGTGCGCGATCACTGGCTGAAGTTTCTCTCCAGAATGAAATGCCGCTCTGTCTCAGTGATCCCGACGCTGCGTGGCGTACCGCTTTACGGTACCGATATGTCATTTATCTTCAGTCACGAAGTGATGATTCTGCGCGTCAGCAATAATCTGGCCAAGCGCTCATCGCGCTTCCTGAAGCGCACCTTTGATATTGTGGTAGCGTCGCTGCTGCTGCTGTTTCTCGCACCGATATTTGGCCTGCTCTGCTGGATGGTGAAACGCGATGGCGGTAACGCTATCTACGGTCATGAGCGCGTAGGTCAGGATGGCGCAAAGTTTAAATGCCTGAAGTTTCGCTCTATGGTTACCAATTCGCAGGACGTCCTGCAGGCGCTGCTGGCCACCAGCGAAGAGGCGCGGGCCGAATGGGATCGTGACTTTAAGCTGAAAAACGATCCGCGCGTTACCCGCATCGGCGGCTTCCTGCGTAAAACCAGCCTCGATGAGCTGCCGCAGCTCTGGAACGTGATCCGCGGAGAGATGAGCCTGGTGGGGCCGCGTCCGGTTATCGAAGCTGAACTGGAGCGCTATGCCGGTGACGTTGATTACTACCTGATGGCCAAACCGGGTATGACCGGTTTATGGCAGGTAAGCGGTCGTAATGATATCGATTATGACACCCGCGTCTATTTTGATTCCTGGTATGTAAAAAACTGGGCGCTGTGGACCGATATTGCCATTCTGTTTAAAACCGCTGGCGTGGTACTGCGCCGCGACGGTGCCTACTGACCGCTCTCTGTGCGATGCCTGCCTTCCGGCAGGCATCGCCTTTTCACTTTAGCGCTTTCTTTTTATCCGCAGACTCATTACCCTTCTCGCCTGTTTAACAGGACGTTTCTGGTTCTTCATGCAAAAATTTACGCTTATTCTGCTGAGTCTGGTGCTGCTGGCTCCGCTCGGTATTGATCTCTACCTGCCTGTTCTGCCGCAGATTGCCGATGGCCTTAACGCCCCGGTGAGCCTGATCCAGCTTACCATCCCGCTGTTCCTGCTGGTGATGGGCATAGGTCAGCTGGTGACGGGGCCGCTGGTGGACAACTTTGGCCGCAAGCCCGTGGCGCTGGCTGGCCTGCTGCTCTATATCGTGGGCAGCGCCGTTGCGGCAACCGCCACGCTCTGGCCGGTATTTTTCCTGGCCCGCATTATTCAGGGCTGCGGCGTCTGCTGCAGCGCGGTGGTGGCATTCAGCGGCGTACGCGATCGCCTGAGCGGCGATGAGGCGGCACGCGCTTACGGATTTCTGAATGGCGCGCTAAACATCATTCCGGCTCTGGCACCGCTGCTGGGCGGCCTTCTGGCGGAAGCCTATGGCTGGCGTGCACCTTTCTGGTTCCTGTGCAGCTATGCGCTGGCGATTGGCCTGCTGGTGATCGTGGCCTTACCGGAAACCCGGCCGGCGGATACGCTGCGGGTGAAGGGATTGCCGCTGGCGCAATATGGCGCGATTCTGCGCCAGCCGCGCTTTCTCGCTTTTGCGTTTGCCAATGCAGGCGCGCTGGGCATGGTGCTGACCTACGTCTCTCTGGCTCCGCATGTGCTGATGACTGAAGGCGGCCTGACGCCGCTGCAATTCTCATTTGCCTTTGGGGCCAACGGCTTCTGGATCATGCTGGTCAGCGCCTTTGTGAATAAAACGATCCGCAAAGCGGGCCGGCCATTTTGTCTGGCGATGGGCTTTATTACGATGCTGCTGGGGGCAATACTGCTGCTGGCGGGCGCTCACCTTCTGCCTGCTGAATGGCAGCCTCACTGGGCGCTCTATATGATCCCTGTGGCGGTCTCGGTGGCAGGCCTTGCCTTTACCGTTGGCCCGGCCACCAGCTATGCGCTGGAACCCTATCAGCAGCAGGCGGGTGTAGCCGCAGCGCTGCAGGGCTTTATTCAGATGGCGGGAGGCGCTGGCGGCAGCATGCTGATTGTTGCCCTGCCGGTCGCGGAAAAATCGTCACTGGCCCTGATGATGCTGACTGGCGCAGCGCTGGCACTGATTGCCTGGCGCTGCAGCCGTAAAATACGCGGCAGCGTGACCGCGCTTAAATAACCTCAACCGGCACGCGCGGGGCAAGCGCGCACATCAGCTCGTACCCGACCGTGCCGGCCGCTGCAGCAACGTCATCAATCTTCACGTCATTACCCCACAGCTCAACGGCGGTGCCGATACCCGCCTGCGGACAGGGTTCGAGATCGATCATCATCATATCCATCGACACCGTTCCCAGGGTGCGGGTGCGTACGCCGCCAACGGATACCGGTGTGCCGGTAGGTGCATGGCGCGGATAACCATCTGCATAGCCGCAGGCCACAATACCAATCCGCTGCGCTCCGCTGGCCCGGTAGCGATAGCCGTAGCCGACGCCGTCGCCCGCTGTCAGCTGCTGCACGCCGATAATTTCACTGCTCAGCGTCATAGCTGGCTGCAGCCCGGTACCGGCGATATCCTGCCAGCGACCGCTGGGTGAGGCGCCATACAGCACGATGCCGGGGCGAACCCAGTCATAATGCGTAAGCGGGTGCCACAACGTGGCGGCGGAGTTAGCGAGCGAACGCGGACAGTTCAGGCCTTCAGCTGCCTGCTCAATGCGCTGCAGTGGCCCGGCTACCCCCTCGGGATTATCGGCATCAGCGAAATGTGCCATCAGCGTGATCTCACCTACCCCCGGCAGCGCACGCAGTTTTTGCCAGGCGTTATGCACCTGTTCAGGGCGAAAACCGAGCCGGTTCATACCGCTGTTCATTTTCAGGTAAACATCCACGGGAGCAGAGAGCTGTGCGGTCGCCAGCGCTTTGATTTGCCAGTTACTGTGCACGCTGGTGGTCAGCCGGTAGCGATCGATAAGCTTCAGATCGTCTGCGTGGAAAAAACCTTCCAGCAGCAGAATCGGTTTTTTCCATCCCTGCTCGCGCAGCAGAATAGCCTCTTTGAGATTGAGTAACGCAAAACCGTCGGTGCTCTCCAGCGCCTGCCAGACGCGGGCAATGCCGTGTCCGTAGGCGTTAGCTTTGACCACTGACCATACGTGTGACTGCGGCGCGGCCTGACGCACCACAGACAGATTATGACGCAGCGCCTGTCGGTTAACCGACGCGCGCACAGGACGTGACATAGTGTTAACTCTCCGTGAGTGTTAGCGTGCGATATCCGCGCGGCGTAAAGGCGATGCGTGCGAGGCAAAACCCGGCAGATAGCGCAATACAGAGAGATCGTCTGCGGCAATCGCGGGTTTCTGACCCGATACAATATCAGCCAGTAGCTGGCCGGAACCACAGGCCATGGTCCATCCCAGCGTACCGTGTCCGGTATTGAGATAGAGATTTGTCAGCGGGGTACGTCCCACAATTGGCGTACCGTCTGGCGTCATCGGACGCAGCCCCGTCCAGAAAGAGGCCTGTTCGATAAACCCGCCTTCAGGATAGAGATCGCGTACCACCATCTCCAGCGTTTCCCGCCGTGCCGGCAACAGTTTGGTGTTAAAACCAACAATTTCAGCCATGCCGCCTACCCGGATACGGTTATCAAAGCGGGTCACAGCGACTTTATAGGTCTCATCAAGGATCGTAGAGCGTGGCGCAGCGTCAGCATCTTTTACCGGAATAGTCAGCGAATAGCCTTTCAGCGGATAAACCGGAATGGCGAGGATATCTTTCAGCAGCGCGGTCGAATAGGAGCCAAATGCCACGACGTAAGCATCCGCTTTAATCACTTCATCTCCGCACTTCACACCATAGATGCGGTTGCCTTCACGCAGTAACCGATCAACCGGCGTATTGAAGCGAAACGTGACGCCTGCCGCCATAGCCATTTCTGCCAGGCGTTGGGTAAAGAGCTGACAATCACCGGTTTCATCATTAGGCAACCGCAGGCCACCGGTCAGCTTGTGCGCGGTAGCTGCCAGCGCCGGCTCGGCACGCTGCAGCTCATGAGCCTGCAGCAGCTCATAGGGCACGCCCGCCTCTTTCAACACGGCGATATCTTTACTGGCGCTGTCGAACTGCTGCTGAATACGAAACAGCTGCAGCGTTCCGCCCTGCCGCTCTTCATAGGCAATTCCGGTTTCCGCCCGCAGCGTTTTCAGGCAGTCGCGACTGTATTCAGCGATACGTACCATGCGGGCTTTGTTTTCCTGATAGTGGCGCATATCGCAGTTACGCAGCATCTGCCACATCCACTCAAGCTGAAACCGGCTGCCGTCTGGCCGCATCGCCAGCGGTGCGTGGCGCTGAAACATCCATTTAATCGCTTTCAGCGGCACGCCAGGCGCGGCCCACGGCGCCGCATAGCCAGGCGAGATCTGACCGGCGTTACCGGCACTGGTTTCCAGCGCGGCGTCAGGCTGTCGATCGATGACGGTAACCTCATGTCCGGCCTGCGCCAGATACCAGGCACTTGCCACTCCCACCACCCCACTACCCAGAATCACGACACGCATAGGCCCCTCGAGACAAAAGCATAATTAACTGGTATGAGCACCTGAGTCAGAATAATCAGACTGCTCTGTTTATCTTAGAATTGACCCGGCTATTTCACATCTTTTTTAACATTCTGCACACTTAAATCCTTCCTGATAGCAAAGATCAGAGTTTTACCGCTTCTGAAACGCTGACCGGAGCGCTTTGTCAGAAAAAAATCAGGGCTTTTTCCCTTTTTCAGCAGAATCACCCGCTGCTGCCTGACTGCATTTTTTCCAGTTTATTATTCTGCCTTTTGATTTACTGCCGGATTAATATCTCATAGCATGGTGTAATCGCGCTATCCGGATGATTTTCTGCCAAAAGAATTCGTTTGAGTTCCGTTATCGGATGCGAGACAGTGAACTATCCTTGATCTGTTCGCTCAGTTTTTGGGCGCTCTTTCTCAGGACGAAGCCTTCACCCGTGTGGCAGGGTCTTCCTGCCGCCTGCAAAACAGAGGTGCGCTATGACGACAATGTTTGACGAGCCAACCCGCAGCAGTAAACGACTCAGTGACGGGCCCGACTGGACATTTGAACTGCTTGATGTCTACCTGGCTGAAATCGACCGCGTGGCGAAAAGCTACGGGCTTGATACCTACCCGCATCAGATTGAAGTTATTACCTCCGAACAGATGATGGATGCCTACTCCAGCGTGGGGATGCCGATCAATTATGCGCACTGGTCGTTCGGTAAAAAGTTTATCGAAACCGAGCAGCGCTATAAGCATGGGCAGCAGGGGCTCGCCTATGAGATCGTCATCAACTCTAACCCCTGTATCGCCTATCTGATGGAAGAGAATACGATGACCATGCAGGCGCTGGTGATGGCCCACGCCTGCTACGGACACAACTCTTTCTTTAAAAATAATTATCTGTTCCGCAGCTGGACGGATGCGAGTTCAATCGTCGATTACCTGCTGTTTGCCCGTAACTATATTGCCGACTGTGAGGAGCGCTTTGGTGTCGAAGAGGTTGAGCGTCTGGTTGACTCCTGCCACGCCCTGATGAACTACGGCGTTGACCGCTATAAGCGCCCGCAGAAAATTTCACTGCAGGAGGAGAAAGCGCGGCAAAAGAGCCGCGAAGAGTATCTGCAGAGTCAGGTAAATACGCTATGGCGTACGCTGCCGCGTAAAGAGAAAGAGGCGTCGCACATAGAAGCCGCGCGCTATCCCTCTGAACCGCAGGAGAATCTGCTCTACTTTATGGAAAAAAATGCCCCTTTACTGGAGCCGTGGCAGCGCGAAGTGCTGCGCATCGTGCGTAAAGTAAGCCAGTATTTCTATCCGCAGAAACAGACGCAGGTGATGAATGAGGGCTGGGCAACCTTCTGGCACTACACGATCCTCAATCATCTCTATGACGAGGGCAAAGTATCAGAACGCTTTATGATGGAGTTTTTGCACAGTCATACCAACGTTATCTATCAGCCGCCTTATAACAGCCAGTGGTATAACGGTATTAACCCCTATGCCCTGGGGTTCGCTATGTTCCAGGATATCAAACGCATCTGTCAGGCGCCGACAGAAGAAGATCGCCACTGGTTCCCCGATATTGCCGGCTCCGACTGGCTTAAAACGCTGCATTTTGCGATGCGCGAGTTTAAAGATGAGAGCTTTATCAGCCAGTTCCTGTCGCCGAAAGTGATGCGCGATTTCCGTCTGTTCACCGTGATGGATGACGATCGCAATAACTATCTGGAAATTGCGGCGATTCATGATGAGGCTGGCTATCGCGCCATTCGCCAGCAGCTCTCTGCCCAGTATAATCTCAGCAATCTGGAACCCAATATTCAGGTCTATAACGTGGATCTGCGCGGCGACCGCTCGCTGACGCTGCGCTATGTTCCTCAGCAGCGTGCGCCGCTGGATAAAAGCCGGCGCGATGTGCTGAAACATGTTCACCGGCTCTGGGGATTTGATATTCATCTGGAGCAGCAGAACGAAGATGGCAGCATAGAACTGCTCGACCGATGTCCGCCGCGTGCGCCCGGACTCTGAGCATAAAAAACCGGACTGAAGAGTCCGGTTTTCTTTAGCGCTTGTTACCGAGATCGTCTGGCAGATTTTTCTGCATACTGTGCCAGATCTCCCCGCTGCGGCGTCCATACACCCGCACGCACTCAACCACCTGCTCCTGCGTCGGCTGCTGCGAACACATATCCGCCAGCTGCTGATAAAAGCTGCGTGCCAGCTCGCGCGCTTCGGAATCAGAGAAATAGTGGCGTCCGACCCGCGTATAGAGCCCTTTCAGTCCGTTGAGGATCAGACCGTAAATCGGATTACCGGAAGCAAACGCCAGACCGCGGAATACCCGGTAATCAAGCTCAGCATAGGCATCAGCCTGATCCTGCTCATGCAGCGCGCTCTCCAGCACTTCGCGGGCTTTTTCCGGATGGTGACGCAGCGCACGGCTGATAAAAATAGAGGCGATGTTGCTGCGTACTGAGAGCAAATTATCAATCAGCTGCGGCACGCTGTCGTGATCGAGCCGGGCCAGCGTCTCAAGGATGTTGAGACCTGAGGTTTCCCAGAAATCATTTACGCGCGTCGGCTTGCCGTGCTGAATAGTGAGCCAGCCATCACGCGCCAGACGCTGCAGCACTTCGCGCAGGGTGGTGCGGGTAACGCCAATCAGTTCAGACAATTCACGTTCAGCAGGCAGAATCGACCCGGGGGGGAAACGACTGTTCCAGATACTCTCAATTATGTACTCTTCTGCGAATCCTGCAGGGCTCTGCGCCTTGATAACCATAGCGTTACGTTCTCATTGCGTTCTTAATCGTCATTACACTCATCATACCAGAGGGGCTATAGCGGAAATAGTCTGCCGGCGGATTAAAAGCATGGCCTGGCGCAAATTTCAGTATGCGGGCTGAATGCTTTCACCTGGCCCGGGACGGGCAAGTGGCTATCGGGTCAGACAACCTGCCACATAAACGATCTGCGTCATTTTTATCGCTGAATTCCTGATTGCAGGCTGGCAGCGTCGGGCTTTTGGTTTACACTGCCAGGCACTGATAGCTAAGGGAAATCCACTATGTTGCGATATCTGAATCTCTGCTCGCGCGGGCGTGGCGCCTGGCTGCTGCTGGCATTGACCGCGCTGGCGCTGGAGCTGGTGGCGCTGTTCTTCCAGCACGGTATGGGGCTTAAGCCCTGCGTGATGTGTATCTACGAGCGGTGTGCGCTGTTTGGCGTAATGGCGGCAGGCGTGGTGGGCGCTATTGCGCCGCAGACTCCGCTGCGCTGGGCCAGCCTGGCCATTTGGATCTACAGCGCCGCTGAGGGCTTGCGCTTATCCTGGGAGCATACCATGCTGCAGCTGCACCCTAACCCGTTTGTCACCTGCGACTTTGCCGCACGCTTTCCGGCATGGCTGCCGCTGGACAAATGGCTGCCCGCGGTATTTGTTGCCAGCGGCGACTGCGCTGAGCGCGGCTGGACGCTCCTCGGCTGGAGCATGCCGCAGTGGATGATCGCCATTTTTGCCGCCTACCTGCTGGTGGCGATAGTGGTACTTGTCGCTCAGATATTCAGGCCGCGTCAGCGCAACCTGTTTGGCCGCTGAGGGACGCAGAATCAGCCATTCCGATCGGGTCGGTCAATAATGTGATCTTCCCAGTCGCGTACTTCACTTTCGCGTACAGCGATGTAGCGCACCGAGATCCGCTGGGCATGCATCGCTTTTTTTGATCCCGCCAGCAGCGGATGCCAGGCGGGCAGCGCTTTGCCTTCGCCAAGCAGCCGGTAGGCGCAGGTGCGCGGCAGCCAGTTAAAGGTTGTGAGGTTTTCACGCGTGAGCTTGATACAATCTTCTTCATACTCAAACCGGCGTTCGTAGTTGCGGCACTGGCAGGTTTTAATATTCAGCTGGTTGCAGGCGACATTGGTGAAATAGATCTCATCCGTATCGGCGTCCTGCAGCTTATTCAGACAGCACTGTCCGCAGCCGTCACACAGCGATTCCCACTCAGCGTCGTCCATTTGTTCCAGACGTTTGGTCTGCCAGAAAGGTTGGTCACTCATCATTGCGGTCCGGGTTGTTCAGCAAAACCGCACCTTATAAAGGTTAAGATGCGGTGATGCAAGTATTACAGCACGCGCGTGCTGATACCGTGACCCGCAAGCGATATCTCAAGTTTATCCCCTGAGCGCAGCGGGCCTACGCCCTCTGGCGTGCCGGTCAGGATCACATCGCCCGCGCGCAGCGTAAAAAACTGGCTCATATAGGCGATGAGCGGCTTGATTTTGTGGATCATATCGGACGTAGAACCATGCTGACGCCGCTCTCCGTTCACCACCAGCTGCAGCTCGCTGTTTTGCGGATCGCCCGTGTACTCACCGACCGGAATAAAGCCGGAAAGCGGACAGGCGTTGTCGAACCCTTTCGCGCGCTCCCAGGGCTGACCCGCTTTTTTGAACCCCGCCTGCAGATCGCGCAGCGTAAGGTCCAGCGCTACGCCGTAACCCGCAATCGCTTTTGCCACATGCTCTTCGCTGGCCTGCTTTAACGTGGCGCCGATCAGGACAGCGAGTTCCACTTCATGATGTACGTCGCCTAACGCGGTCGGGATAGAGAGCGGCTGCCGCAAATCGCATAAGGCTGTCTCAGGTTTGATAAACAGCACCGGCTCATCCGGCGTTGCGCTTCCCATTTCTTTAATATGTTTTGCATAATTACTGCCTACGCATACCACTTTGCTGACCGGAAAATCCAGCAGAGCACCCTGCCAGTTACGATGCTGATACATATTTTTCACCTGCCTGAGTTATGTCTGCGCTCTGTCGGGATGACAGAGGCTCTGTGAGTAGCGGCCGGAACGGGGCGCCAGTAAAGATAATATTAACGGTTATCGCGACAGGTGTAACAGAAATTGTCAAAAGAGATTTATCTTTCTTACGACGGCGGGCAAACAAATATTAATTGCCCACGACAGGATGGAACATGGGCAATTAATTAATCACTGAACACTGAATATATTTACAGGCTATATTTTTTACAGATGAATCTGAATTAAACTTCTTTACCCTGCTCAAGATGGACGTTGAGCAAACTTTCTACAGGCGGCGGGATCTGCAAATAAAAACCCTGCTCGCGCAGTCCCTGCTTTACCTTTTCAATGTCTGCGTTGGCCAGTCTCTCACGCTTGTCCAGCGACAGCACCATCGCTAACTGCGGCTTGCCAAAACCTTTAAGCAGCGCTTCCGGCACGCGGGAGAAATCGTCCTTTTTTTCTACATAAAGATAAGTCTGGTCGCGTTGCGGGCTTCTATAGATCACACAAAACATATTTTTTACTCGAATTAACTGTTAGCGTCACTTGCCTGAATATTACAGTAACTATAACATGCTTGCAGAACTTCGAATATTGACCCGATGATGTTAATGGCGATTTTATCGACGTTCATCTCCGGGTCAAAAAAAACAGGACTGAGCCAGGACAGATGCCGCAATCGCCAATCGAATTCAAGGGAAGCAGTTTTACCCTGTCAGTTGTTCATCTGCACCATTCACAACCCGATGTGATTCGTCAGGCGCTGCAGGAGAAGATCGATCAGGCGCCGGCCTTTTTACAGAACGCTCCGGTCGTCCTGAACATCTCAGCGCTATCCGGAGATATTAACTGGAAGCAGATGCAGCAGGCGATCAGCGCCACCGGACTGCGTATCGTTGGCGTCAGCGGTTGCAAAGATGACGCCCAGAAAAAAATGGTGGCCCGCGCGGGCTTACCGGTGCTCTCTGAAGGCAAAGAGAACCGCAAAACGGCTGAAGCGCCGCCTGCGGAAGAAGCTGCTGCACCCGCTGTTGTTACCGAGAGCATCAACAAAACGCGCGTGGTGAATACGCCAGTGCGTTCCGGTCAGCAGATTTATGCCCGTAACGCCGACCTGATTGTGACCAGCAGCGTTAGCGCCGGAGCAGAACTGGTTGCCGATGGCAATATACATATTTACGGCATGATGCGCGGCCGGGCGCTGGCAGGCGCCAGTGGCGATCGTGACTGCCAGATTTTTTGTACTCACCTTGCCGCTGAGCTGGTCTCAATCGCCGGTGAGTACTGGATCATGGATCAGATTCCGGCGGAATTTTTTGGTAAAGCGGCGCGCCTCTGTCTGAAAGAGGGCGCGCTTACCATCCAGACACTTAATTAGGCCCCTTTTCTTTCGTTAAGGAAATCAACATTTATGGCACGCATTATTGTAGTAACATCGGGCAAAGGGGGCGTTGGCAAGACCACGTCAAGCGCGGCCATCGCGACAGGGTTAGCGCAAAAGGGCAAAAAAACCGTTGTTATCGACTTCGATATCGGTCTGCGTAATCTCGATTTGATTATGGGCTGTGAACGTCGCGTCGTGTATGACTTTGTGAATGTTATTCAGGGTGATGCCACCCTGAATCAGGCGCTGATCCGCGATAAACGCACCGAGCAGCTCTACATTCTGCCGGCATCGCAGACGCGTGATAAAGACGCTCTGACGCGCGAAGGCGTAGAGAAAGTGCTGAACGATTTAGCCGCTATGGAGTTCGATTTTATCGTCTGTGACTCCCCGGCGGGTATCGAAACCGGCGCGCTGATGGCGCTTTACTTCGCTGATGAAGCGATCATCACAACCAACCCGGAAGTCTCATCCGTACGCGACTCTGACCGTATTCTGGGCATTATCTCCTCTAAATCGCGCCGTGCTGAAAACAGCCAGGACCCGGTCAAAGAGCATCTGCTGCTGACCCGTTACAACCCAGGCCGTGTGACCCGTGGCGATATGCTCAGCATGGAAGATGTGCTGGAAATCCTGCGTATTCCGCTGGTCGGTGTTATTCCGGAAGATCAGTCTGTGCTGCGCGCCTCAAACCAGGGCGAACCGGTGATCCTCGACATCAATTCTGACGCCGGTAAAGCTTATGCTGATACCGTAGAACGCCTGCTTGGCGAAGAACGCCCCTTCCGCTTTATTGAAGAAGAGAAGAAGGGTTTCCTGAAACGCCTGTTCGGGGGATAACCAATGGCCTTACTCGATTTCTTTTTATCCCGTAAAAAGAGCACAGCCAATATAGCCAAGGAGCGGCTGCAGATCATCGTTGCTGAACGCAGGAGGGGCGACAGTGAGCCCCACTATTTGCCTCAGCTTAAACGCGATATCCTGGAAGTGATCTGCAAATATGTCAAAATCGATCCCGATATGGTGACAGTACAGCTCGATCAGAAAGGCGACGATATTTCGATTCTGGAGCTGAACGTGACGCTGCCGGAAACGGAAGACGCGCCGAAATGAGTGTAGCGGATCGCAGCGTTTCCCCTGCGTAATAGCGCAGGGGAAAACAGCGCGCTTAAAGTGCCTGCAGAATCTTGTCGATTCCCGGCTTCAGCAGCTCGCCACGCCAGCCGTTCAGCAGTTCGGGTGGACGGTTTGCTGATTTCAGCCCCCAGAACACGCTGAGAACCTGATTAATCTGACGGCGTGAAGCCAGCAGTTCCTGACCATATCCCGTTTCTTCGCTTACCTGCTGTACCAGCGCTTTAATCGCTTTAAAGACCTGCTTATAGTGCGGATGCTCAATAAGATTGGGCAGCGGTGCCGGTAGCGTTGCCTCATCCTGTGCCTGCGCCTCAGCGACCTGATCAATCATCGCTTTACCGTGAAAACGGATTTCATGGCCGTTGAGTCCAAGGTGATCCAGTTCACCGAGGCTGCCGGGCAGATAGCGAGCGACCTTCCACAAATTTTCTTCACGTACCACAAAATTAACCGCCATATCTTTCTGACGCGCGACCTTCAGGCGCCAGGCCGCCAGGCGCTGCAGTGCGGCCAGCTGGCGCGGACGCAGCTGCCAGGCGTTGGTAATATCGCGCCACGCCTCTTCAGGCTGCAATATATCGAGCCGGCGCTGACACAGCATGTCGCACTCGCTCAGGGCGGCTTTCATGTTGCCGGCGGCTTCAGTCTGCGCCATCAGCTCACGGGCAATAGGCAGCAGGTAGGCGACATCCGCTGCGGCATACTGGCACTGACGCTCGGTCAGCGGGCGCGCAAGCCAGTCGGTGCGGGCCTCACTTTTATCCAGTTCAATCTGGTTAAAGTGATTAACCATCGCTGCAAATCCCCAGGAGAGCGGCTGGCCGGAAAAGGCGGCCAGAATCTGCGTATCGATCATCGGCTGCGGCAGGCAACCAAAGCGATGCAGAAAGACTTCCAGATCTTCGCCTCCGGCGTGCAGGAATTTAGTCACCTGCGTATCCTGCAGCAGGGCGATAAACGGCGTCCAGTCACCAATCGGCAGTGGATCGATCAGAACCAGCTGTTCGCCATCAAACAGCTGAATCAGCCCGAGCTGAGGATAGTAGGTCCGGGTACGTACAAATTCAGTATCCAGAGCAACAGCATCATGCTGGCGAGCCAGGCGGCACACGTCAGCCAGCTGGTGGTCTTGGTCGATCAGGGTGTAATTCACGTATTTATTCCCGCTGCGCAAACCCCGCGCAGCGCTCCATGTTAAAAACAATAAAAACGCCGGTCGTAGCCGGCGTTAACCTGGGGAAGCATGGCGACACTACTGCCCTTCCCGCTTCGCCTCATCGCGCAGTTCGCGGCGTAAAATTTTGCCCACGTTTGTCTTTGGCAGCTCTTCACGAAACTCGATAATTTTCGGCACCTTGTAGCCGGTCAGCTGACGACGGCAGTGATCCAGCACCTCTTCTTTAGTCAGCCCGGGATCCTTTTTAACGATACAGACCTTCACCGCTTCACCCGAGAGTTCGCTTGGCACGCCAATCGCTGCAGCTTCACGAATTTTTGGATGCTGCATCAGCACATCTTCAATTTCGTTAGGATAGACGTTGAAGCCGGATACCAGAATCATATCTTTTTTACGATCGACAATCCGGATAAACCCTTCACTGTCCACGGTAACAATATCGCCGGTATGCAGCCAGCCATTTTTCAGCACTTCCAGCGTGGCATCAGGACGCTGCCAGTAGCCCACCATCACCTGCGGGCCGCGGATACAGAGCTCACCCGGCTCACCCGGCGTCACATCATTATCCTGATCGTCAATAACCCGGATATCAGTAGAGGGCACCGGCAGGCCGATACTGCCGGTATGGCAGGTAATATCGTAAGGGTTAACCGATACCAGCGGGGAGCATTCGGTGAGGCCGTAGCCTTCAAGCAGGTAGTGCCCGGTAAGCTTTTCCCAGCGCTCCGCTACCGCTTTCTGAACCGACATGCCTCCGCCAGCGGAGAGCCGCAGCGTGGAGAAATCGAGTTTATTAAAGTTTTCATCATTCAGCAGCGCATTGAACAGCGTGTTTACGCCGGTAATGGCGGTAAAAGGAAACTTAGCCAGCTCTTTAACGAATCCGGGTATGTCGCGCGGATTGGTAATCAGCAGATTAGTGCCGCCCAGATCGAGGAACAGCAGACAGTTAACCGTCAGCGCAAAAATATGGTAGAGCGGCAGCGCCGTTACCACCTGCTCCTGCCCGGCGCGCAGCAGTTTGCCGTAGGTGGCTTTTGTCTGCTCCAGGTTTGCCTGCATGTTGCCATGGGTGAGCATCGCGCCTTTGGCGACGCCGGTGGTGCCCCCGGTATACTGCAGAAATGCCAGATCGTCATTGCTGAGCGCCGGACGCTGATAAGCCATGCGTGCGCCCTGCTGCAGCGCATGCCGCAGCGGTACAGCTCCGGGCAAATGGTATTTCGGCACCAGCTTTTTGACATATTTGACCACAAAGTTCACCAGCGTCGCTTTGACCGGTGCCAGGTGATCGCCCATCCGCGTCAGCATCACGTGCTTTACCGCCGTCTCTGCCACAACTTTTTCCAGCGTGTGAGCAAAATTGGAAACGATAACAATGGCGCTGGCACCGCTGTCATTGAGCTGATGTTTCAGCTCGCGCGGGGTATAGAGCGGGTTAACATTTACCACCACCATACCGGCACGCAGTACGCCAAACAGCGCCACCGGATACTGCAGCAGATTAGGCATCATCAGCGCCACGCGATCGCCCTGCTGCAGTCCCAGCCCCTGCTGCAGCCAGGCGGCAAAGTCGCGGCTCTGCGCGTCGAGCTGGCGATAGGTCAGCGGCTGCCCCATATTGATAAAGGCAACGTTGTCGGCATAGTGCAACACCGCATGTTCAAAGAGATCGACCAGAGAGGGATAACGGTCGGCATTTATTTCTGCTGGCACATCTGGCGGATAGCGTTTCAGCCAAACTTTGGTCAAAGAGTCACCCCGATATTCATGTTGCGTAGCCATCGCCGCCTCTGCAATCAGTGTTATTAACAATACTTTAACTGATTGTACCAGTTTGCCGGTTACGGCATTTTCAGGTTGCGAAGCCCATCACTAAATTTCGCGCGCCGGTTACGCGCCCAATAAAAAAGCCCGGCTGCGTGCACCGCAACCGGGCCGGAAAAGTATGTGGCGGCTACTCGGTCAGAATAGTCTGTACCTGAGCCGGCCCCCCCAGGTTCATCCCCCAGTAAGGGTTTGGCCCCCAGTAACCCGGATGATGCCGCGTCGGGCCATATCCGATCCAGGGATCGATTGGCTGCGGCGGCGTCATTACCTGCTGAGTCAGATGCCAGCGCTGATAGCCGCGCACATCAATCACAACAAAGTTATAACTGGCCTTGCCAATTTCACCTTTTTCGGTGCCTTTGATGGTACCCAGCACCGTAACATATTGGTTATTCACATCAACCGGATCGACAAATCCTTTGAGATCGGCATATATCCGTCCGATTGAGGCAGCCCCCAGCCGGGGCCGTGCGCTCTCATCCAGCGGCTGCGTGGCTATCTCCAGCCGCGTCAGTCCGTTGAGGTTTGTAACGCGAACCACTTTACCGCCAAAGCGTGACTCCTGCCCGGTATAGAGCTGGGGAGCGTTCATCACGCGCAATAAATCCTGCTGCGGAAGCGCCGAGCTTCCTTTAATAGAATCGGGTACGCTGACGCAGCCGCTCAGCAGCAATACACACGCCAGTACGCCACCAGCGATTCCAGCACGATAACCTGGCATAAGCACATCTCCTGTAATTTTTAATTTAGACTGGAGGTGCAAAAATAAGTTGCGTGGCGGCTCAGCGTCCGGGCAACTTTTTCCACGCCACTTCGTTACGCAGATAAACCGGCTCTGCATGCTCAACCGCTACGGTGTCGCCTCGCTGCCACGCCTGCAGCGCCAGCGGCAGCATATCTTCAGCCGCGGGCAGCGTAACCGGGGTGGCCAGTAGCGTTGCGCCCGGCGTGGTCATCAGCTCAGGCCATGCCTGCCAGCCGGTGCCTGCGGTCGCCCACTCGCCGCTCAGCGCCGCGATGCGGGCAGCAGCAGCCTCAGGCTTCAGCACCGCTTCGCTGTCGGCGCCGTGCCAGTGACCCGCATCATCGCGCTGATATTCAGCCCAGTAGACTTCACCCATGCGTGCATCAATCGCCACCAGCACACGAGTGGCACCGGTCAGCCGCCAGGCCCCCTGCGCCATCGTTGCCAGCGAAGAGACGCCAATCATGGGTAAGTTTGCGCCCAGCGCCAGCCCCTGCGCAATGCCAATACCAATGCGAACGCCGGTAAAACTGCCCGGCCCGCGCCCAAACGCCAGCGCATCCAGCGCGGTCAGGTCCAGCTGCAGCGCCTGCAGCAGCGACTGCACCAGCGGCAGAATGCGCTGCGTGTGATCGCGCGGAGCAATTTCAAAACGGGCATCGATCTGCTGCTGATTCAGCAGCGCGGCAGAACAGGCTTCTGTCGCCGTGTCCAGTGCTAAAATTCGGGCGGACATAACAACCTCAGAGAATCAAAATGGCGCGCATCTTATCACAAAGCGGCATAAATTAGTGTTCCTCAGCCTGCCGGACAAAGTCGATCGCACGCGCCAGATCGCGGGTCCGCGGCGTGGGTGGCAGGCTGTTGAGAAAGAGTTCGCCGTAGGGGCGGGAGACCAGACGCTGATCGCAAATCACCAGTACGCCGCGATCGGCGGTGTCGCGGATCAAACGCCCCACCCCCTGTTTGAGGGTGATTACTGCATCCGGCAGCTGCACATCACTGAACGGATCGCCGCCGCGCAGCCGGCAATCCTCCATGCGCGCCTTCAGCAGCGGATCGTCTGGCGAGGTAAACGGCAGTTTATCAATAATGACCAGCGACAGGGCATCGCCGCGCACGTCGACACCTTCCCAGAAGCTGCTGGTGGCAACCAGCAGCGCATTACCCGCCTCCAGGAACTGCTTCAGCAGCTGCCCTTTGCTGGTCTCGCCCTGCAGCAGCACCGGCAGAGTCATTGATGCACGAAACTCGGCCGCCAGCTCACGCATCATCTTGTGTGAGGTGCAGAGAAAAAAGCAGCGTCCTTTATTGGCATCAATCAGCGGCTTCATCATCCGCGCCAGCTGCCGGGCCCCGCCAGGCGCATTCGGCTCCGGCATGTTGCGCGGCACGCACAGGAGCGCCTGCCGGGCGTAGTCAAACGGACTGTCGAGGATCAGCGTCTGCGCCTGCTCAACCCCGAGCCGACTGGCGAAATGCCCGACCTGTTCATTCACCGCCAGCGTGGCGGACGTAAACACCCAGGCCGCTTTACGCGTATCCATCACTTCGCGAAAGCGCTCCGCAACTGAAAGCGGCGTCAGCGCCAGCGTAAAGTGCCGGCTGGTACATTCATGCCAGTAGCTGAAACCGGGTTCGCTGATGGCACGTAAACGCTTCAGGCGGGTGCGATAGAGCGCCGCGCGCTCAAAGGCCGCGTCAAGCAGCGCTGAGCGTCCCAGGGAGAGTTTAATGACGTCGTAACAGAGTTCCAGCGCATCATCCAGCAGAGTAAACATGCGCATGACGTTGTTATCGCTGAGCAGATCGCGCAGATTACCGCGAAAGCCGGGTTCGCCAAGCGTCAGGCGAAAATCCTGCGCACACTGCGCCAGCCGATCGGCAGATTTCTGCAGCTGCTGCACATCACGCACCTCGGTGCGATAGGCAAGAATGATATCTTTGGCGAGATCCTGCAGCTGACGGCTGGAGAGCTGCTGGCCAAAGTACTGGCTGGCG
>Ga0157361_1000291_pt1 | contig 23298 bp, 23 predicted proteins | sample AttlaeALBM2_FD_111481 | JGI IMG/M metagenome (GOLD analysis project Ga0157361, IMG submission 111481) | Fungus gardens microbial communities from leaf cutter ant in Ribeirão Preto, State of São Paulo, Brazil - Atta laevigata ALBM2 | ecosystem: Host-associated > Fungi > Mycelium > Unclassified ...
ACTTTTTACCAAAATAGAGAGTGGTAAATTCAATAATTTGTAATAGAGTTTACGCCAACCTGACATAGACAACTTGAAGCCTCTTGTTAGCAAAGCGCGGCAAGCATACCAGAAAGTGCAGCGAAGATCTGTGGCTGTGCCATCTCACGCTGCCCACACATTGACGTCAAAATCAACCAAGGGTTCCACAGACATGGCAAATAACGTCACCGGTATTCAAAGAGTAGTGAAAGCCGCGGGTTATTCCTGGCAGGGGCTGCGTGCAGCCTGGCAGCATGAAGCGGCGTTTCGTCAGGAGGCCATCGCGGCGCTGGTGGCGATTATCGTGGCCTGCTGGCTGGATGTGGATGCCATCACACGAGTGCTGCTGATTGGTTCCGTGGTGCTGGTGGTCATTGTCGAGATCCTTAATAGTGCCATCGAAGCAGTGGTGGACCGCATCGGTCAGGAGCGCCATCCACTGGCTGGCCGCGCTAAGGATATGGGCTCAGCGGCGGTGTTGCTGGCTATCTTACTGGCTCTGTTTGTCTGGATCGCGCTGCTTTGGTCGCATTTGCGATAGCGATTCCGGATTCATCAAACTGCCGATTATTCCCTCTGTTTCAGTTTTCATTTCGCCAATACCTGTATATACTCACAGCGACTGTATAAACAACCAGGGGGCGGGATGAAAGCGTTAACCAGCAGGCAGCAACAGGTCTATGATCTGATTCGCGACCATATTAATCAGTCTGGCATGCCGCCAACGCGTGCTGAAATTGCTTCGCAGCTGGGCTTCCGCTCACCTAACGCAGCTGAAGAACACCTTAAAGCGCTGGCGCGTAAAGGGGTCATTGAAATTGTCTCTGGCGCGTCACGCGGGATCCGTTTGCTGATGGAAGAGGAAGTCAGCGAAGGCCTGCCTTTAATTGGCCGTGTTGCTGCCGGTGAGCCTCTTCTGGCGCAGGAGCACATTGAAATGCACTATCAGGTTGATGCCAACCTGTTTAAGCCTTCGGCAGATTTCCTGCTGCGCGTCAGCGGAATGTCGATGAAAGATATCGGTATTATGGACGGTGATCTGCTTGCCGTGCATAAAACTCAGGAAGTGCGTAACGGCCAGGTCGTCGTGGCGCGCATTGATGATGAAGTCACGGTTAAACGCTGGAAGAAGCAGGGCTCCATTGTGCAGCTGCTGCCGGAAAACAGCGATTTTCAGCCAATCGTGGTGGATACGCGTCAGCAGTCTTTGACCGTAGAAGGCCTTGCTGTCGGTATCGTGCGTAACGGCGAGTGGCTGTGATTTCCGACTTGCGTTGAATTCCCCCGCCGCGGGCAGCATTATGATGCTGCCCGCGGTCAGATCGTCTTCTTTCTGCAATCCCGTCTCCAGCCTCGTCTGATCGGGTCAGGCTGATTACCGCCAATAACGGAATGCGCTGATGCAGCTCTTCTCCTCCTCTGATAAAGCATTGTGGCGGCTGGCGCTGCCAATGATCCTCTCTAATATCACCGTGCCGCTGCTGGGCGTGGTAGATACCGCCGTTATTGGCCATCTCGATAGCCCTGTTTATCTGGGCGGCGTGGCGGTAGGTACCACGGCGACCAGCTTTATCTTCATGCTCCTGCTGTTCCTGCGCATGAGTACCACCGGGCTGACGGCTCAGGCGTTTGGTGCCAGCGATAAACCCGCACTGGCCCGCGCACTTACGCAACCTCTGCTGATCGCGCTGGTCGCTGGTACGCTTTTTCTAATCCTGCGTACGCCTGCCAGTAGCCTGGCCAGCGCTCTCATGGGTGGCAGCCCGGCAGTGCAGCAACAGGCGCAGATCTTTATCGAAATCCGCTGGCTGAGTGCCCCTGCCACGCTGGCCAATCTGGTAATCCTGGGCTGGCTGCTTGGCGTGCAGTATGCACGCGCGCCCATGGTGCTGCTGATTGTCGGCAATCTGGTCAACATTGTGCTCGATCTACTGTTCGTTTTAAAACTGCACTGGGGCGTCGCCGGTGCTGCAGCGGCAACGGCGCTGGCCGAGTATGTCACGCTGGGTGTCGGCCTGTGGATGGTGGCGCGCGTGCTGAAGCTGCGCGGTATTCACTTCGGTTTGCTCAAAACGAGCTGGCGCGGTGATGCGGCTCGTCTGTTCCGGCTCAACCGTGACATTATGTTGCGCTCACTGATGCTACAGATTTGCTTCGCCTCGTTAACCATGCTGGGCGCACGTATCGGACCGGATGTTGTGGCGGTCAATGCGGTGCTGCTGATGTTCCTGACCTTTACTGCCTATGCGCTGGATGGCTTTGCTTATGCTGTTGAAGCCTGCTCAGGCGAAGCGGTTGGCGCAAAAGATCGCAGCCGGTTACTGCTGATATGGCATGCAGCCTGCCGTCAGGCGGGCATTGTCGCGCTGCTGTTCGCGGTAATATACGCACTGAGTGGCCCACAAATTGTGGCCATGCTGACTTCCATTACTGCACTGCGTGAGATGGCCGATCGCTTTTTGATATGGCAGGTGATTTTGCCGCTGACGGGGGTCTGGTGCTATTTGCTGGATGGCATGTTTATCGGTGCAACACGCGGCCGTGAGATGCGCAATAGCATGGTGATTGCCGCGCTGGGCTATGGCATTACGCTGCTCTCTTTGCCCTGGCTGGGTAACCACGGATTGTGGCTGGCGATTACGGTATTTCTGGCCTTGCGCGGTCTGACACTGTGGCTCATGTGGCGGCACCACTGGCAGCGAGACAGTTGGTTTACGCCCTGATAAGCGAAGCATAAACTCCAGATTAATCTGTATCTTCCTGCAGAATCCGAAGCGGCTACTATAATTACCTCAAACGGCGCAAATGAGTAGCGCGTTGTGTTGATGAATCCTGCTTTAACAGGGATTCATCACATCTCACTCAGGAAGACGTGGAGGATTGTTATGAACAAAGACGAAGCGAGCGGTAACTGGAAACAGTTCAAAGGTAAGTTTAAGGAAAAATGGGGCAAGCTGACGGATGACGATCTCACCGTGATCGAAGGGAAGCGCGATCAGCTGGTCGGTAAAATTCAGGAGCGCTATGGCTATGCGAAAGATGAAGCCGAGCGTGAAGTGACCGACTGGGAAAGCCACAACAAAGACTACCGCTGGTAAATCACCTGCTTTAAGGAAGATGCTCCTACCCGCCGATCTCCGGATCGGAATGGCACAGGGATGTGCCACTTACCCCTTTTTGCCTTTTCTCTTCATCTCTACGTCATGATTGTGATGACAGCTACCGTGCTGGTCACACGCAGCAACCTCGGCACAGTTTTCGCATAATCCGTGCGCCTCAATCACGCTGTTACGCAAGGCAAAGCCCGCCTGTTCTGCTAATCCTGCAATGATACTTTCCACGCCATGCGCATGTTTTTCGCTGACGGCCGCGCAATTATCGCATACCAGCATGACCGATGTATGGGCAGGCTCATCAAAATGGTGGCATACCACATAGCTGTTGTTCGACTCCACGCGATGAATAAATCCCTGCTCAAGCAGAAAATCCAGCGCACGATAGATCGTAGGCGGTTTCGCCTGAGGTTCACTAATGCGCAGCTGATCCAGCAGATCGTAAGCGCTAATCGAGCCATTTTGCTCAGCCATCAGGCGTAACACTTCAGCACGCTGAGCGGTCAGGCGTACTCCACGATCAAGGCAGAGCGACTCCGCCTGCGTGAGCAGTTGTTTGGGCGTGAGGGTAGACATAAGCATTCTCCGGAAAACAGGAGATGTTATTTTATCACACAACCTTTTTCGCTGCCGGGATTGCTTTCTCCTGCCTCCAGCGCGCTGAAAAGTCTGTTTTTCAATCCATTACATTAACTGCGCTCAATATTTAAGTCTGCTTTCCTGCGTGTCGTTCTTAGTCCTAAGAATTTTCGTACTGATTTGCAGGGCGTTTTGCTTTACAACTCACTGAGTTAGTGACTATGGTTCAAAAGCCCTTAAGTAATTTCTGGCATCATTTTACCTGATGATCATTTTTCTGCATAAAACTACAGCAGAATGGTTCCGGTGTGACCAATTCTGCGAATAGCAGCGCTATTCCCTTTCAATTCACAGCAATAAAGCGTTAGCCAGCGTTCAGAATAGGGCTAATAAACTATTCCGTTGTTGGGACAGTCAACGACATTTAAAAGGTGATGGCAGGCTCATGGTGAAGACATTATTCATGCGCAAGAAAGTGGCGTATATCGTTGGTTTTAATGCAGTATTAATCTCATCCTCCGCCCTTGCAGCAGGTACCTGGTACGATGCCCGTAATGATGCCATGGGCGGCACCGGCGTTGCCTCTTCAACCTGGAGCTCTGCGGTGCTGGCGAACCCGGCATTGATGACCAAAGCGCAACCGGAAGACAACGTCAGTATCATTTTTCCTTCAGCCGGCGTGCAGATTACTGACAAAGACAAATTAGTTGACCGTATTGATGACATTACCGATACGGTGAACCGCTATCGCGATGTAATTAACAACATCACACTGCCCGACATCATTAACGGCTATCCGCAGGTGAAAGCGGCTGCGGGCGATATGGCAGATCAGCTGCGTGGCCTGCGTGGTAACAAAGCTAACGGTACAGCCGGCGTGGCGCTGGCGGTTTCCATTCCAAACGAAACGCTGCCGTTTGCCTTTATCACCAAAGCCTATGGCACCGCGCATATCCGGGCCAATGTGGCTGAGAGCGATATCGACTATCTGCAGGGTGTAGCCGACGGCACGGTCATCCCGGCGCCCGGTGACCAGAACAGACTGCGCTCCAGTGCCAACGGCCTGGCGGCATTAATTACGGATTATGGCGTGGCGATGGCGCATGAGTTCTCTGTTGCCGGCCATCCGGTTTCGGTGGGTGTGACGCCAAAGCTGCAAAAGACCTGGCTGTATAACTACAGCGCCAGCGTTTACAACTACGACAAAAACGATCTTAAAAATGGCCGCTATCGCAGCTCGGATACCGGGTTCAACATTGATGCCGGTATTGCTACCGACTTTGCTGAGAACTGGACTTTTGGCGTTACTGGCCAGAACCTGATCTCGCGCGATATCGATACCAAAGAAGTGAACGGCTATCGTGATACCTATCAAATCCGCCCCTTAGTCACAACGGGTCTGGCATGGAATAACGGGCCGTTTACCCTGACAGGCGATGTCGATTTAACGCAAACCAAGCGCTTTAAATCTCAGGAGAGCAGCCAGTATGCCGGCGTGGGTGGCGAATACCGCGTGCTCGACTGGCTGGCGTTGCGTGCCGGTTATCGTGCCGATATGAAGTCGAACGATACGGATGTCTTTACCGCAGGTTTCGGCGTATCACCGTTTAACAATACGGTACATCTGGATCTGGCCGGTTCGGTCGGCAAAGACAATACCTGGGGCGCGATGGCGCAGCTCGGGTTCAACTTCTGACCATCCATCGACGGGCGGCTGTGTCGCCCGTCATTGCTGTGATATCATTGCGCAGTTTCTCATCACTCAACTCCGGATTTACTGCGCTTCATGACCGATACTCTCTCTTCGCAACGTTTTTCCATCGCTCCGATGCTGGACTGGACCGACCGTCACTGCCGTTATTTTCACCGCAAGCTGAGCGGCGATACGCTGCTGTACACCGAAATGGTGACCACAGGCGCCATTATTCATGGCAAAGGCGACTATCTGGCGTATAGCGAAGAGGAGCATCCGCTGGCGCTGCAGCTTGGTGGTAGCGATCCGGCGGCGCTGGCGCAGTGCGCAAAGCTGGCTGAAGCGCGGGGTTATGACGAGATTAACCTCAATGTCGGTTGCCCCTCCGATCGCGTGCAGAATGGCCGCTTTGGTGCTTGCCTGATGGGCGAAGCGGCCCTGGTAGCGGACTGCATCAAGGCGATGCGTGATGTGGTGAGCATTCCGGTAACGGTTAAAACCCGTATCGGCATCGACGAGCAGGATAGCTATGACTTTCTGTGCGATTTTGTCGGCACGGTCGCTGACAAGGGCGGCTGCGACACCTTTATTATTCATGCGCGCAAAGCCTGGCTTTCAGGGTTAAGTCCTAAAGAGAACCGCGAAATCCCGCCGCTTGATTATCCGCGCGTTTATCAGCTGAAACGTGATTTTCCGGCGCTGACCATGGCAATCAACGGCGGCGTAAAGACGCTGGAAGAGGCGAAAGCGCATCTGCAGCACCTCGATGGCGTGATGATGGGCCGCGAAGCCTATCAAAATCCGGGGATTCTTGCGCAGGTGGACCGCGAGTTATTTGGCCGCGATACGCCAGCTGTCGATCCGGTCGCCGTGGTGCGATCCATGTACCCCTATATCGAAGCTGAGCTATCCCGGGGAACTTATCTGGGCCACGTTACGCGTCATATGCTGGGGCTGTTCCAGGGGATCCCGGGGGCGCGTCAATGGCGTCGTCATTTAAGTGAGAATGCCCATAAGCCAGGCGCAGATGTGCGTGTACTTGAAGCGGCATTGGCTCTGGTAGCAGATAAGATTCCGCAGGAAGCATAACGCGAATGCCGGCGCTTTTGCTGAAGCGCCGGCATCAACTGTCTCGCCTTTCAGGTTAACCTTATAACCTGGTTTTTATTTCACTATTTCCTGGTCAATTTGCCCGCACCTTACCGCCTTGTCTTTCATATAATCTTTATAATTCAAAAAGATATTTAAAAATGCGAGTTGGCACATATCTTGTAATGATCTGGCGGTAACTTACTCAGGAGAGCACTCGTGGAAATTTTATTTGTTATCGGCTTTTTTCTCATGCTGCTATTAACCGGCGTGTCGCTGCTTGGGGTCATTGCGGCACTGATTGTCGCGACTGTGCTGATGTTCCTTGGCGGATTGTTTGCTCTTGTTATTAAATTGTTACCGTGGCTGGTACTGGCAGTGGTGGGCGTATGGCTCTACCGGGCCTTCACGACGCCGACGGGAGAGGAAAAATTAAACAGGCTAAAGAGAAAAATCAGAAAGTTAGAGAGAAATAGCTGGCGATAAGTGCGGTTGCGATCACAGAGTTGCCGATTGCTCTGACCTGATTTGCAATTAAACATATTTTTTACTTATGTTTTCTGCCAGGATGCATAAAGAGATACACAACGTATTCATCGCCGCTGTCCCTACACCAGCGCGAACTAAAAAAAAGAAAAACAGGGCTTCCTTCGGGAAGCCCTTGTCATTTCAGCCGTCAGGGAATTAACAGGCTTGAGCCCTGAGTGGCGCGACTCTCCAGCGACTGATGCGCCTGTACTGCATCGCGCAGGGCAAATTTCTGCTGCTCCGGCACGTTAAGTTGAATAGCGCGGCTGGCGATGAGAGAGAACAGTTCACCACTGGCGTGATCCAGCTCTTCACGGTTAGTGATGTAGCCGAACAGCGAAGGGCGGGTCACAAACAGCGAGCCTTTCTTGTTGAGGATGCCGAGATCAACGCCGGTCACCGGCCCGGAAGCGTTGCCAAAGCTCACCATCAATCCATGGCGACGCAGACTGTCCAGCGAGGGCTCCCAGGTGTCTTTTCCGACGGAGTCATACACTACCGCGACTTTCTCTCCGTTGGTCAGCTCGCTGACGCGCTTCGCGATGTCCTCTTCCCGGTAGTTAATCGTGGCCCAGGCACCGGCATCTTTGGCTATCTTCGCTTTCTCCGCCGAGCCCACCGTACCAATCAGATGAGCGCCCAGCGCTTTTGCCCATTGACAGGCGATCAGCCCGACGCCGCCCGCTGCGGCATGAAACAGAAAAATTTCATCCGCTTTGACTTTATACGTCTGGCGCAGCAGGTACTGCACCGTCAGGCCTTTGAGGAACGACGCCGCGCCTTGCTCAAACGTGATGCTATCCGGCAGGATCACCAGGCGATCTTCCGCCACATTATGCTGTTCGCTGTAAGCCCCCAGTGCAGCCTGGCAGTAGACTACGCGGTCGCCTGGCTTAAAGCGCGTCACCGCCGAACCGACTCTCTTCACGATGCCCGCAGCTTCGGTGCCAAGGCCGGAGGGGAAACTGGCGACCGGATAAAGACCGCTACGCACATAGGTATCAATGTAGTTGATGCCAATCGCCTTGTTCTCAACCTGAACTTCATGTTCAGCGGGATCGGCTAATTCAAAATCAACCCATTGCAACACTTCCGGGCCGCCATGCTGATGGAACGCGATACGCTTTGCCATTCGGACTCCTGTGATTGTTCATCCCGGGACGGTATACTTGCGCGTCCCCTTCACGATCGGTAATGCATTCACTATGGCAGGAAATAAACCCACCAACAAATCGAGCGAAACCCGCGATCGACAGCTGGAAGGCGTAAAAATGCCGCCGCACTCTATTGAAGCGGAGCAGTCGGTGCTCGGTGGGTTGATGCTGGATAACGAACGCTGGGATAACGTTTCTGAGCGCGTAGTGGCGGAAGATTTCTTTAACCGCTCACATCGCATGATCTTTGCGGAAATGCAGCGCTTGCTGGAAGCCGGACAGCCCATTGACCTGATCACGCTCTCAGAGTCGCTGGAAACGCGCGGCGAGCTGGAGATGGCCGGCGGTTTTGCGTATCTGGCTGAACTGGCAAAAAATACCCCCAGTGCGGCGAACATTGGCGCGTATGCGGATATTGTGCGGGAACGCGCCGTTGTACGTGAGATGATCTCTGTCGCCAATCAAATTGCCGATGCAGGTTACGATCCGCAAGGCCGCAGCAGCGAAGACCTGCTGGATTTTGCGGAGTCCAACGTCTTTAAAATTGCCGAGCAGCGGGCGAATAAAGATGAAGGCCCTCAGAACATTGAGCAGATTCTGGAAGCCACGGTCTCGCGTATTGAAGCGCTGGTTTCCACGCCGCACGATGGCGTAACCGGCGTCGATACAGGCTATCAGGATCTCAATAAAAAGACCGCGGGCCTGCAGGGCTCGGATCTGATTATCGTGGCGGCACGTCCTTCGATGGGTAAAACCACCTTCGCCATGAACCTGTGCGAAAACGCCGCCATGCTGAGTGATAAACCGGTGCTGATCTTTAGCCTTGAGATGCCCAGCGAGCAGATCATGATGCGTATGCTGGCCTCGCTGTCGCGCGTTGATCAGACGCGCATTCGTACCGGACAGCTGGAGGATGAAGACTGGGCTCGCATCTCCGCCACCATGGGCATTCTGTTAGAAAAGAAGAACATGTACATCGATGACTCTTCCGGCCTGACGCCTACCGAAGTGCGCTCCCGCGCGCGGCGCATCTTCCGGGAAAATGGCGGTCTGAGCATGATCATGATCGACTACCTGCAGCTGATGCGCGTGCCGGCTCTCTCCGATAACCGTACGCTGGAGATCGCCGAGATTTCGCGCTCGCTCAAGGCGCTGGCCAAAGAGCTCAATGTGCCGGTGGTAGCGCTGTCGCAGCTTAACCGCTCGCTGGAACAGCGTGCGGATAAGCGCCCGGTTAACTCAGATCTGCGTGAATCGGGGTCGATCGAGCAGGATGCTGACCTGATCATGTTTATCTATCGTGACGAGGTCTATCACGAAAACAGCGATCTGAAAGGGATCGCAGAGATCATTATTGGTAAGCAACGTAACGGACCGATCGGCACCGTTCGCCTGACGTTTAACGGCCAGTGGTCGCGCTTTGATAACTACGCCGGCCCGCAATACGACGACGAATAAGCCTCTCTTTCGTGATGCATGCACGATTTGTGCATGCAACTCACGTCATCAGAAAATAGTGTTGGACAACTCCGGCTTCAATCAGGTTATCTGTACCAAAGCGAACCCTATAACGCTGTGGACACAGAATGACTCAGGTAGACGATTACGACCTTAAGATATTGACACTCTTGCAATCTAACGGCCGCCTTACCAACCAGGAACTCAGTGATTTAGTCGGGCTTTCGGCGTCACAATGTTCACGCCGCCGCATTAATCTTGAACAGGCAAACCTCATTCTCGGCTATCACGCACGCCTTTCACCGGATGCCGTTGGCCTTGGTATGGTGGGGCTGATCGAAGTCCGGCTGAAAAATCACACGCCGGATTACGAAGAGAGTTTTCATCGCATGGTGGAACAGGAAGCCGCGATTGTTGACGCTTTCAAAACCACGGGCGACGCCGACTATCTGTTAAAAGTCGCGGTGGCCGATCTCGCTGCGCTGAGCGCGCTGATCAGTCAGTTGGTCGCCGGTCACCAGAGCGTGGCCCACGTCAAAACATCCGTTGTATTAAGCCGGTTAAAAGAGAACGGGTTGATGATTATCCCCGAGCACAAAATGCGCCAAAAGAGTGCATGATGTGCAATGTTGGTGCGTTGCTGATGTTTATATGCGTTGATCACGCACCAGATACCTGATTTGTGCATGAACTGGTTACTGGTTTAAGCGTTGGTGCACAAAAACCTGCAATAAAGCGCCTTAGTTATCAATTGGATAATCGCTGGCACCCATCGGTGGCCTCAGGAAGCCACCGATGTGGTGCGTTTTTTGCAGATGAATGCCTTCATTTGCACTGAGATTACCCCCCATGGATAACGTTGTTCAGCCTGAAAATATCCCTCACTCGCGCATTGAAGATGCCCTGGCCATTGTGCTGGGCACGCTAATGGTGTCGTTTGGCGTCATGCTGCTGAAGCAGGCCGGCGCGCTGACGGGCAGCTCTGCCGGTATCGCTTTCCTTATCAGTTATCTGTCACCACTCTCATTTGGCAGCGCCTTCTTCCTGATTAATCTGCCCTTTTACTGGCTGGCTATCCGGCGTATGGGCCGGGAGTTCACGCTGAAAACCTTCTGCGCCGTGGGGCTGGTTTCGCTCTTTACGCAGCTGCATCCGCTGTTTATCCATTTTTCTGCGCTAAATCCATTTTATGCGGCATTGTTCGGTAACGTGGTGATGGGGATTGGGTTTATAGTGTTGTTTCGTCACAAGGCCAGCCTGGGCGGCATCAATATTCTGGCGCTTTGGCTGCAGGACCGCATCGGTCTGCGCGCCGGAAAACTGCAAATGGCGGTTGATATCTGCGTGGTGTTAGCCTCGCTGTTTGTGGTATCTCTGCCGATGCTGCTGGCTTCCATCGCGGGCGCGGTGATCCTCAATCTCATCATCGCCATGAATCACCGCCCCGGCCGCTATCGGGTTTGATGACGCCGTTTCTTTTTTATGACCAATCATGGAGATCTGCACCGTGTTTCAAAACGTTGATGCCTATGCTGGCGATCCGATTCTGTCACTGATGGAAACTTTCAGGCAGGACCCGCGTGACAATAAAGTGAACCTGAGTATCGGCCTCTATTACAACGAAGCGGGCATCATTCCTCAGTTGCAGGCGGTGGCCGCAGCGGAAGAACGCCTGCAGGCGCAGCCGCATCAGGCCTCGCTCTACCTGCCAATGGAAGGTCTTGGCCCATACCGTAACGCGATTGCGCCGCTGCTGTTTGGTAAAGATCATCCCATGCTGCAGGCTGGCCGTATCGCCTCGATCCAGACGCTGGGTGGCTCGGGGGCGCTGAAAGTGGGTGCGGATTTCCTGAAGCGTTACTTCCCGCAGGCCAGTGTATGGGTCAGTGATCCAACGTGGGAAAACCATGTGGCAATCTTTAACGGTGCCGGTTTTGAGGTGAATACCTATCCGTGGTACGACGCGGAGAGCAACGGCGTGAAGTTTGATGCCTTTATCGCCAAACTGAAAACCCTGCCGAAGCAGTCCATCGTGCTGCTGCATCCGTGCTGCCATAACCCGACCGGTGCCGATCTGACAAACGCGCAGTGGGATCAGACGGTGGATGTGCTGAAAGCGCAGGAGCTGATTCCGTTCCTGGATATCGCGTATCAGGGCTTCGGCGCCGGCATGGAGGACGATGCATACGCGATTCGCGCGATTGCAGCGGCAGGCCTGCCCGCGCTGGTGAGCAACTCCTTCTCGAAAATTTTCTCGCTGTATGGCGAGCGCGTGGGCGGATTGTCAGTGGTCTGTGAAAGCGCTGAAGAGTCCACGCGCGTGCTGGGCCAGCTGAAAGCGACGGTGCGCCGTAACTACTCCAGCCCGCCAAACTTTGGTGCACAGGTGGTCTCCTGCGTACTGAATGACGAAGCGCTGCTGAATAACTGGCTGGCAGAAGTGGAGACAATGCGTCTGCGCATTATCGAAATGCGCCAGGCGCTGGTGAAGGTGCTGAGCACCAAACTGCCGGGTCAGAACTTCGATTATCTGCTGAAGCAGCGTGGCATGTTCAGCTACACCGGCCTGAGCGCGCAACAGGTCGATCGCCTGCGTGATGAGTTCGGCGTGTATCTGATTGCCAGCGGCCGCATGTGCGTTGCCGGCCTCAACAGCCGCAATGTAAACCAAGTCGCGGAAGCCTTTGCTGCCGTAATGTAAGGTGTACCTGGCAGGCTATAACCGTCAGCGCTTTTGGGCTGGCGGTTTTTTTATGCCGTGAACGGGAGACATTGCCTTTACCTTTCGCCGACATGCTGCACACTTAAACGGTGTATTTTATTCAGGATCCTGGCATGTGGCATCAACAGACGCTTACGCTGAGCGCTAAAGCGCGCGGCTTTCACCTCATCACTGACGAAATTGTCGGTCAACTCAATGTGCTGGATCGTTTGCGTGTCGGCCAGCTGCACCTTTTACTGCAACACACTTCTGCCTCTCTGACGCTCAATGAGAACTGCGACCCCACGGTGCGCAGTGATATGGAGCACCATTTCTTGCGCCACGTTCCGGAAGACGCGCCCTATCAGCATGATTATGAGGGTGCCGACGACATGCCTGCGCACATCAAATCGTCGCTGCTGGGCGTATCACTGCTGATTCCGGTCAGCCGCGGAAGTCTGATGCTGGGTACCTGGCAGGGAATCTGGCTGGGTGAGCACCGCATCCATGGCGGCGAGCGACGCATTGTGGCGACCTTACAAGGGGAATAAACATGAACATTTCGGATTTACTGACGTACTGCATGAGCAAGCCCGGGGCATCGCAACGTGATAAAGATGAGTGGGATGCAACGCAAATTCAGAGTAATGGCGTGCTGTTTGCCATGCTGCACGAGGTGAAGGGGCGTCCTGCGCTATCGCTTAAGACTTCGCCTGCGCTGGCAGAATTACTGCGTGAAGCGCACAGCGATGTGTTTCCCAGCGAACATCTCAATAAATCGCACTGGAGCACGCTGTGGCTGGATGGTTCGCTGAAAGATTCACAGATTTACTATCTGATTGATGCCTCATGCCAGCAGGCTGACGCCACGCGCGCGGCGGGCGTCAGCCATGGTGATGAGTAGCGGCGTTTAAGCGGCAGACTCTTCACGCAGGGTGTTGATATCAATTACGAAGCGATACTTCACGTCGCTCTTCAGCATCCGCTCGTAAGCCTCGTTAATCTGATTCATGGCAATCAGCTCAATATCCGATGTGATACCGTGCTCGCCGCAGAAATCCAGCATCTCCTGGGTTTCTGCAATGCCGCCAATCAGTGAGCCGGCAATGCTGCGACGTTTGAGGATCAGATTAAACACCTGTGGTGCCGGGTGATCGTGCTCCGGTGCGCCGACCAGCGTCATATTGCCATCGCGTTTCAGCAGGGCGATAAACGGATTGAGATCGTGCTGCGCCGCCACGGTATTGAGGATGAAATCAAAGCTGTTGGTGTGCTGAGCCATCTGATCGGCATCTTTTGAGATCACCACTTCATCAGCGCCCAAACGCTTGCCGTCTTCAATTTTAGACGGCGAGGTGGTGAACAGCACCACATGTGCACCCATCGCATGGGCAATTTTCACCCCCATGTGACCGAGGCCGCCGAGGCCAACGATTCCTACCTTCTTGCCCGGACCCACGTTCCAGTGGCGCAGCGGGGAGTAGGTGGTAATGCCGGCACACAGCAGCGGCGCCACACCGGCCAGATCGAGGTTTTCCGGCACGCGCAGCACAAAGCTCTCATCCACGACCATGCTGGTGGAGTAGCCGCCGTAGGTTACAGCGCCGGTTTCGCGATCTTCACCGTTATAGGTGCCAACAAAGCTGTTTTCGCAGTACTGCTCCAGCCCCTCCTGGCAGCTCGGGCAGCTGCGGCAGGAGTCCACCATACAGCCAACGCCGACTAAATCACCGACCTGGTATTTATGGGTGTGTGCGCCAACCGCGGTCACGCGGCCGACAATTTCATGGCCCGGTACAACCGGAAAGATAGTGTTTTTCCATTCGTTGCGCGCCTGATGCAGATCAGAGTGGCAAACGCCACAGTACAACACGTCAATCTGCACATCATGAGCGCGCAGTTCGCGCGGCTTATAGTCGAACGGGGCGAGTTTGGTTTTCGCGTCCTGTGCGGCATAGGCATGCGTAATATTCATGGTGTCTCCAGTCGGATGTGTCGTGAGTATTTTTGCGAGAGGGTCCATTCAGCAGGCTGAAGGGCAAGGGCGCATGATGCTGCGCCAAAAGGAACGCTGTAAGAGTAGTCAGCGTGACGAGATGCGTATATGCCTGAAGTTGTCTGATTCTTGCCTGTTTCTGCAATTCGCTGCGGAATCTGTCAGGCGGAAGAGCGGTTGTGTCGCGCTAATGCGCAACGCGATGGAGGGAGTGCGTAAAGGGAGTCGGGTGCGCCGCAAAGCGCACCCGGTATACTTACTTCTTCAGCATTGGCTTAAGGAAGCGCGCCGTGTGGGATTTTTCACACTCGGCCACCGTTTCCGGCGTACCGGCAACCAGGATCTCTCCGCCGCCGCTGCCGCCTTCCGGGCCGAGATCAACTATCCAGTCCGCGGTTTTAATCACATCAAGGTTGTGCTCAATCACGACAATAGTGTTGCCCTGATTACGCAGCTGATGCAGCACCTCCAGCAGTTGCTGGATATCCGCAAAGTGCAGACCGGTGGTCGGCTCATCCAGAATGTAGAGCGTCTGACCCGTACCGCGCTTGGAGAGCTCACGCGCCAGCTTCACGCGCTGCGCCTCACCGCCGGAGAGCGTGGTCGCCGACTGGCCGAGGCGAATATACGACAGGCCAACGTCGATCAGCGTCTGCAGTTTACGCGCCAGCGCAGGCACGGCATCAAAGAAGTCGCGTGCCTCTTCAATGGTCATCTCCAGCACTTCGTGGATGCTCTTACCTTTGTATTTAATCTCCAGCGTTTCACGGTTGTAGCGCTTGCCTTTGCACTGGTCGCACGGCACATAGATATCCGGCAGGAAGTGCATCTCTACCTTGATTACACCGTCGCCCTGGCAGGCTTCACAGCGTCCGCCGCGCACGTTAAAACTGAAACGGCCCGGGTTGTAACCGCGCGAACGCGACTCCGGTACACCCGCAAACAGCTCACGCACCGGGGTGAAAATACCGGTATAGGTTGCCGGGTTAGATCGCGGCGTACGGCCGATCGGGCTTTGGTCGATATCGATCACTTTATCAAAGTGTTCCAGACCGGCGATCTCACGGTACGGCGCGGCTTCACCACTGGTTGCGCCGTTGAGCTGGCGCTGGGCAATCGGGAACAGCGTGTCGTTGATCAGCGTTGATTTACCGGAACCGGATACCCCGGTGATGCAGGTAAACAGCCCAACCGGCACGGTCAGCGTCACATCTTTGAGGTTATTACCGCGCGCGCCGGTCAGCTTCAGCACTTTCGAAGGATCGCCTTTTACCCGCTCCTGCGGTACGGCAATCTCACGTTTGCCGCTCAGGTACTGGCCGGTCAGGGAGTCTTCATGCGCCATAATGGCGTGCACATCGCCCTCTGCCACCACCTGACCGCCATGTACCCCGGCGCCCGGACCGATATCAATAATATGGTCAGCGGCACGGATCGCATCTTCGTCATGTTCCACCACGATAACGGTGTTGCCGAGATCGCGCAGGTGAATAAGCGTAGAGAGCAGGCGCTCGTTGTCGCGCTGATGCAGACCGATAGAGGGCTCATCCAGCACGTACATCACGCCTACCAGGCCAGCACCAATCTGGCTTGCCAGGCGAATACGCTGTGCTTCACCACCGGAGAGCGTCTCCGCTGAGCGTGACATGGAGAGATAATTCAGACCCACGTTGACCAGGAAGCTCAGGCGATCGCCAATCTCTTTCAGCACTTTTTCGGCAATTTTAGCGCGCTGTCCGCTCAGCTTAAGGTTGCGGAAAAAGTCCATTGCATGCCCGATGCTCATGTCTGAGATGGTAGGCAGGTTGGTGTTTTCCACAAACACATGGCGTGCTTCACGGCGCAGACGTGTGCCCTCACAGCTGGCACAGGCGCGGTTGCTGATAAACTTCGCCAGCTCTTCACGCACCGCATTGGATTCCGTCTCTTTATAACGGCGCTCCATGTTGTGCAGCACACCTTCAAACGGGTGACGACGCACGGAAGTATCACCGCGATCGTTGATATATTTGAACTCAATATTCTCTTTGCCGGAGCCGTAAAGGATAACCTCACGCGCTTTGTCGCTCAGGCTGTTGAACGGTGCCTCAACATCAAAATTGAGGTGCTCAGCCAGCGAGCGCAGCATCTGGAAATAGTAAAAGTTACGGCGATCCCAGCCGCGAATCGCACCGCCCGCCAGCGAAAGCTCCGGGTTCTGAACCACACGGTCAGGATCAAAATATTGCTGCACGCCCAGGCCATCGCAGGTCGGACAGGCGCCGGCCGGGTTGTTAAAGGAGAAGAGGCGCGGCTCAAGTTCGCGCATGCTATAGCCACATACCGGGCAGGCGAAGTTGGCGGAGAACAGCATCTCTTCGGCATCAGCATCATCCATATCGGCGACAATCGCCGTACCGCCGCTCAGTTCCAGCGTGGTTTCAAACGACTCTGCCAGACGCGTTGCCATATCGTCGCGCACGCGGAAGCGGTCAATAACCACTTCAATGGTGTGCTTCTTCTGCAGTTCCAGCTTAGGGGGATCGGAGAGATCGCACACTTCGCCATCGATGCGCGCACGGATGTAGCCCTGCGCGGCCAGGTTCTCCAGCGTTTTGGTGTGTTCGCCTTTGCGATCTTTCACCACTGGCGCCAGCAGCATCAGACGGCGGCCCTCATCCTGTGCCAGTACCTGATCAACCATCTGGCTGACGGTTTGCGCCGCCAGCGTTACGTCGTGATCCGGACAGCGCGGTTCACCCACGCGGGCAAACAGCAGACGCAGGTAGTCATGGATTTCGGTAATCGTCCCCACCGTTGAACGGGGGTTGTGCGACGTCGATTTCTGCTCAATGGAAATGGCGGGCGACAGACCTTCGATATGGTCCACGTCCGGTTTCTCCATTAATGAAAGAAACTGGCGCGCGTAGGCTGACAGCGATTCAACATAGCGGCGCTGGCCTTCGGCATAGAGCGTATCAAACGCCAGCGAAGACTTACCGGAACCCGACAGACCGGTAACCACAATGAGCTTGTCGCGTGGGATGATCAGGTTGATATTCTTCAAATTATGGGTGCGAGCACCGCGGACTTCGATCTTATCCATTCACCTTTCCCGGATTGAGCATGTCCGATTACGCTTTGTCAGCATAATCGGCAGAAACGCATCATTATGGCACAAAAAATAAACTGAATAAATATCCAGTATTTTTGCTATCATGACAGCCACGCAAATTTGGAAGCGCGCTCTGAAGTATCGATCTTAAAGGGGGACGTGGTAGAATTTGTCGTTTAGACTTATTGCAACAACTCATCGGGAGACAGCAACATGGCCAGTCGTGGCGTAAACAAAGTGATTCTTGTCGGGAATCTGGGTCAGGACCCGGAAGTGCGCTATATGCCAAATGGTGGCGCGGTAGCCAACATTACGCTGGCCACGTCAGAGAGCTGGCGCGACAAGCAAACCGGTGAAAACAAAGAGATGACTGAATGGCACCGCGTGGTGCTGTTCGGCAAGCTGGCTGAAGTCGCAGGCGAATACCTGCGTAAAGGTTCTCAGGTTTACATCGAAGGCCAGCTGCGCACCCGCAAATGGCAGGATCAGAGCGGCCAGGAGAAGTACACTACCGAAGTGGTCGTCAATGTGGGCGGCACCATGCAGATGCTGGGTGGCCGTCAGCAGGGCGCCAGTGCCGGTGGTGCACCAATGGGTGGCCAGGGCGGCGGCAACAATAACGGCTGGGGTCAGCCACAGCAGCCGCAGCAGCAGTCACAGGGCGGTAGCCAGTTCAGCGGCGGCGCTCAGCAGCGTCCGCAGCAGCAGAGCGCACCGGCGAACAATGAACCGCCGATGGATTTCGACGACGATATTCCGTTCTGATATCCGGCGATTATGTATTGCACAACCCTCGCAAATGCGAGGGTTTTTATTATGCGCCCTCTATTTATTTATTGCGCTAAAATCATCTAATGCATTTTTCTCGATCGCTTTAAAGTTGCTGGTAACGATCTCTTTTTTACTTTGTATGTCAGACAATCTGAAATACGGCTTTTCTTTATAGCAGTTTAATCTGGCGCTATACCACCCATCATGTTTAAGCGTAAATACACGGTACTCATTTTCCTTTACCAGGAAGTAATAGTGTTCACCTTCCTCAGAAAGCAGCATGGTTGTGCCATTGCATTTGAACGTATCGGTTGTATCTAACGGAATGCTAATTTCTAAGGCCGTGTTAAATATGGGTTTCGCGTTTGACAAGTACAAAAGTAAAACCACTAAGGCTGTCATGAAAAGAGGAATGGTTAAGGGGAATGAATCCCGCGCTATTATCATTGCTCTTCCATTAACGTTAATGCTGACCTTTTCGAAAATAGTTAATACCAGGGATATCGACGTTATCACCAGTGATACGATTGCAATAACAGTTAAGCCAGCATAAATAATGACAAAAAACCGCGATGCCGTCTGCTCATACGTTAAATCAGCAAGGCGCATGAAGTCATGTCTGGCAAGCGCGTAGGCGTAGAATGAGCCTCCAATCCAGCCTGTTTTAACGATCCCCGAGGCTGCATTTTTGTAATGCTGATTATAGTTTTCACTCTCTGAAAGAAAGATACTTAAGGAGACGAATAATGAGATCAATGAAATCAGCAGAAAGGTAAAAGGGCCCGTTAAATCATCTGATGCAATGTATGTAATGATAGCACAGAGAAAAATGAGTGACGAAAAGAGTGCCAGCGCGACGCTGACGTTATAGGTGATTCTTATCCTCTTTTCTTTATGTTTGCGTTTGACTATTTTTCTGCGGCTCTTTTTAAAGAAGCCCTTAGACATGAATATAAAAAACATAACTAAAAAGAGCATGAAAAAAAGGAGGGATGAAATTGCTCTTTTATCAGGAGGCATCGTGAAAATCAAAATGAGCGACAGGCAAAGGTAATACACGACTGCATAGTAAAAATAGATGATGTCGTTAGCTTTTACTTTGAATGATTTCACTGGATGTCCTTTTCCATAAAGAGGTGCTGCTCCGTAATGACAAGTGTCATGACGTATTATTGACACCTGTCAGAAGATTTCAATAGCAGAACCTTTAATGCGGCCGCCACTCCTGCAGTAACTCTTCAGTACTGCGCACCCGAACCGGATTGCCCGGCATGATCAAATCCGCCCAGACTTCGTTGTGCTGATTGATCAGCTGCTCCGCGCTCACATAGGTGCGATCGGCCGTGGTATGCGCATCTCCGGCCACCGTGACGTGATAGCCCAGGCTGGCCGCCACTTTGATCGTGGTATCAACACAGTAGTCGGTCGCACAGCCGCAGATAATAAAGCTATCAATAGCATGCGCTGCCAGCTGCGCGGCAAGGTCAGTTTGCCAGAAGCTGTCGCAGGCGGTCTTATTGAGGTATATCGCGCCGGCAGGCTGCTCCAGCTCCGGCACGATCTGCCAGCCCTCCGCGCCGACAGCCAAATCCGCAGCGGTATGCTGAATGAAGATAACCTGATCGGCAGCCGCAATAAGCTGATTAATGCGTGCGCAGCGTCCTGCGCGGTCAAAGCGGGGGGTTGCCAGTACGCCATTTTGCATATCGACGACGAGCAGTGCGCGTTGGGCCATGCTTCTCTCCTTTTATCAGTAAGCGACAGTGTCGCCTTTTGATAATGGCGTGGTAAAGCGATTCTGCTTTGCATTTTTTTTGGCTGCCGCGCATGCTTACAGGCGGCAAAAGGACGGAGGTATAACGTGAAGGTGGTTCCTGACATTTTTCCCTGTGAGCAGGATCGCGCGCAGTTTCAGCACTTCGCTGAGCTGCCGGGCATTGAGCTTTATCAGGCCCACATCTCCCGCTATGCCTTTGAGCCCCACACGCACGAAGCGTTTGGTATCGGCACCATTGAATCGGGCGCGCAGCGCTTTCGCTATCGCGGCACCCAGTATGTCGCACCCGTGCATTCGCTGGTGATGATGAATCCCGATGAGTTACATACCGGTGAATCAGCCTGTGAAGAGGGCTGGCGCTACCGCATGATCTACATCGATCCGGATGAGATGGATCGCTTAACCGGCGATCGCCACTGGTGGTTCAGTGATGCTCTGCGTACAGATGCGCGCCTGGCGCAGCCGTTCTCCCTGCTGTTGGCTAAAATGTGGCAGGCGGGCAGCGCGCTGGAGCGGCAAAGCGTGCTGATGGAGCTGCTGGAGTACCTGCGCCCGCTGGCCCATCAGGGGCAGACACGTCCGGTTGAGGGCGCGCACCGCTTTGATAGGGTAAAAGCGTACCTGCGCGAGAATCTCGCCGGGCCGGTGCGCCTTGAGGAGCTGGCCGCTCTGGCAAGGCTCTCGCCATGGCACTTCCTGCGCAGCTTTAAGCAGCATTTCCACGTGACGCCACATCAGATGCTCATGGCTTTCCGTCTGTTTGAAGCCAAACAGCGGCTGGCCCAGGGCGAAAGCGCAGCAGCCGTGGCTGCGGTTGTCGGCCTTACGGATCAGGCGCACCTGACACGCGCTTTTGCGCATCGCTATGGCATTACGCCGGGCCGCTATCAAAAACAGGTTTGGGCCAATCGCTAACCGCAATCTGCTACAAGCCTTTCCTGGCCTGTTTCGCCATACTGCGGCGGACTGACTATGAGGAAGCGTTTTTATGTTTGCAGGAGTAGTGTTTGCGCTGGCAGCGGGCCTGATGTGGGGCATGATCTTTGTGGGCCCACTATTCATCCCCGATTATCCCGGCACGTTACAATCCGCCGGACGCTATGTGGCGTTCGGCCTCGTCGTGCTGCCGCTGGCATGGCTTAGCCGCCGACGTCTTAAACGGCTGGCACGTGAGGATTGGATCGAGGCGATAAAACTGTCGCTAATCGGTAATCTGCTCTATTACGCCTGTCTTGCCAGCGCGATTCAACGCACCGGAGCACCTGTCTCCACCATGATCATCGGCACACTGCCGGTGGTGATCACGGTAACGGCCAATCTCTGCTACGGGCATCTGGAAGGGCGCTTGCCCTGGGGGAAGCTGATGCCTGCGCTGGTGATCATTGCCGCAGGTCTTGGCTGCGTTAATGCTGCTGAACTGCACGGACAGCAGGCTGATTTCGATCCTGTTCGCTACCTGAGCGGGCTGATACTGGCCGTGATGGCCGTTGCGTGCTGGACCTGGTATCCACTGCGCAATGCGCGCTGGTTGCGACAGCATCCGCAGCATAAGCCCTCAAGCTGGGCGACAGCGCAGGGGCTGGTGACGCTGCCGCTGGCGCTGGTGTTCTATTTACTGGTCTGCGTACAGATTCACTGGCAGCAGCCCGCTTTTGCTTTGCCGTTTGGTCCGCAGCCCGATCGCTTTGTGCCACTAATGCTACTCATCGGTCTGCTCTGTTCGTGGCTGGCGGCACTGTGCTGGAATGCCGCCAGTCAGCGCCTGCCTACCGTCGTTATGGGGCCGCTGATTGTCTTCGAAACGCTGGCAGGGCTGATGTGGACATTTATCTACAGGCAGAGCTGGCCGCCGTTGTTAACCAGTATCGGTATTGGCTGTCTGATCGTCGGCGTCATTTACGCAATGCGTATCAAACCGCAGCTGCCAGCAGCACATTAATAGCCACCGGTATAAGGCTGCTGACGAATAGCGTCAGCAGCCTTTTTCGTGTGTTTTTAGGAATTTGACCTGGTCGATTCGCTCCCTGCTTTGCCACATTTGTGCTCGCACAGAGGGTTGTTATAACCAACCCATGAGAAGCGAAGCGTCTTTTAATTACCTTTTTGCATAATTATCCCTGTCAGCGCTGCGCTTCTCTTCTGTAATTCAGCGTAAAAACCCCTTGTTACGTCTCAGGGTAGCGTTGATTACGCGCTTTTCTTCCCCTTAATGTACATTTTTCTGCCAGGAAAATAGCGGTTATTACGTCTTTTTATTGCCATTTGGCACTGAAAACTACGCCCGAAAAACCACTCAAGGCTTAAGCCATTCCATCGCCATTAAGAAACTTTCCCGGGTCAGCCGACAAAAAAAGATTAAACGGAACGATGAATAAACCGCGTTTATTTACCTTTATATACGGTTCAAACCCCCTTTAGTTTAAGTCTCATAAAGTTTCATGCCAGGAAGATTCCTGGTGCTGAATGGATTAAACATCGTTAAAGTTGCCGAATAGTATGATCGTAAGCGGAGCGGCCAGATCCAGTTTAAAACAGAGGCAATGTGTGAGCGGTTACACTACGTTGTTCATGATTGCTTAACAGAATTATCTGCAAACAGGTCTGAGTATTAATATCGGTAAAGTAATAAGCGCAGCGCCAATCTCATCGAAATGAGATTGGGCTACGTCTGAACGGCATGCAGAGCAAGACTTTTGCTGGTGTGAATCAATTTTACCGCAAAAAAAGAAGTAATTCCGCGATGATATTCATCAGGAAAAAGTGGTGCGAATCGTTATGTTGTGAACGCCGAATTAATTGATCTTCATCTCTTCTGGTAAGAACAAATCTCAGCATTAAGTCAAATAACATTGGTCTCATTGGCGTTAGCGATTATCAGAACCGGACGGATAGTGATAAACGCTACGGCTAATATCCAGTAAGCGGCAGCTGCGGCGCGTACCAATGTCGAAAGTGGTCTGCAGGAAGTTCACCGCCTGACGCTTTTCGTTAGTCGTGAAGAAGTTTTTCAGCACGCTCTGCAGCATCTCTTTGTCGGAGCTCAGGGCCTGCAGCTCACGCGTCAGGTTCTGCAGTTTATCCTCCAACTCTTTGATTTTTCGTCCCTCTTCTGAAGAAAGCCCGGAAAACTTCTTCTTCCAGCTGTAGAAGGTAGCCTCCGAAATGCCCAGCTCTTCACAAATCTCCCTGACTTTCACTCCCGTTTCAGAAGCTTTAATGGCATTTGTGATTTGCTCTTCGCTATATCGTGACTTTCTCATAAATGCTCTTACCTTTCTTATCAATTAGTGGATGAGAATTACTGTATTAATATCTGGTACTGCA
>Ga0157361_1000296_pt1 | contig 22911 bp, 24 predicted proteins | sample AttlaeALBM2_FD_111481 | JGI IMG/M metagenome (GOLD analysis project Ga0157361, IMG submission 111481) | Fungus gardens microbial communities from leaf cutter ant in Ribeirão Preto, State of São Paulo, Brazil - Atta laevigata ALBM2 | ecosystem: Host-associated > Fungi > Mycelium > Unclassified ...
AAGCATGTATTAACGGGTCAAATGAGATGAATTTTTTGGTAGAGAAAGACTGCAGAGACATTCAATGTCCGCTTCTCGCTCATAGCGGACATCGGCCTGCTTGCGGACCGCTTTATGCCAGAAGCGGACGTTGCAGGGATCGTGTTATGTTGTTAACCGCGAGCAGTTTATGGGGTGTGCGGTTCCGTCCAGTGGGGGGCTGTCTGACACTGATTAGTGATGGAGAAGATAAATGACAAGTGATGTGATCGCGCTTTCCGCTATTGGCGTAGCTATTCTGTTTGGTGCAATGAGTCCGGGTGTGAGCTTTCTTCTCGTTGCACGAACGGCCATGTCTGGTTCAAGACGGGCGGCTTTATCTGTCGCTGCAGGTATGGGCTTTGGTGCGTCTGTTTTTGCTGCCATAGCATTAGCAGGCCTTCATACCCTGCTAACTCTGGTCCCGTCACTTTACATGGGACTGAAGATTGCAGGCGGTTGCTATCTTTTATGGCTGGCGTTGAAAATGTTCCGTCGTCCTTCAAATCGTTTTCATGATTCTGCCGGCACCGAGGAAATAAGCGCCCTACAAGCTTTTATGACTGGCGTATTTACGCAAATCAGTAATCCCCATACTGCACTGGTCTTTGCCAGTATTTTTTCCGCAGCGCTTAGCAAAAATATTCAGCCTGTTATGTATGTCATCCTGCCTGTAATGGCATTCGTTATTGATGTGCTCTGGTATGCAGTCGTTGCATGCTTATTATCAACTGACGGGCCACGTCAGGCTTACATTAAGTACCGAAAATTTATAGATAAACTCAGCGGAGGCGTTATGGCTCTTCTGGGAATACGACTGCTGTTGAAGTAAATCTGCCGGGCTCGATTTAGTCTACTGCCGATAAGTATGCATGCCCGCTTCTCGCTCACATCGAACGTTTCAGAAGCCAGCTTTTTCCAATGGCTGGCGTATTATCGAACCGGAAGCTCATGCTTTTCAATAACCTTTCTCAGGCTCGAAAGACTACAAACCATTTTCACGGGCTTTATTCTGTTGTAGCCAGCGCTTAACACCCGTTGATGCAGAGTCGATAGCGCCTGCCAGATAGCCCGGGAACTGCGGCGACCATTCGCTGGCGATACCCGTCATATCGCGCGACCATTGTTCTCTGGCAGGAAGTTGCTCAGGCATGGCGTGCCCGACTTCCTGCTGGAGATCAAATTCCGTTGCAGTAAAGAGATCGGCCGCCCAGTCTTTTATATACTCAACTTCAGGCTCTGCCGCATCCTGGCCAAATAAGCGTACAAGTTGCTCCCGGCAGAGGCTTTTGAGCTCACTCTCACCGACGGTCCGTCTCAATTTTGCTGGTACGCCAATAAAACCAAAAAACGCTGCTTCACCCGAATCTGGCTCGGATACGTCGTGAATCTCAACCATTGGCCCCACGCGGCTTCCGGCATTCCCTGAAAGCTGTCGCGCATGCAATAAGTCTGTTTTATATACAGCGACATATTTCGCATGAGGGGCCATCCACGTCGGGGTTTTCCGCCAGTTTGAAAGCAGCTGTTCTGGCATAGCCGGTCTGAAATCTATTTTAGCTGCCAGGGCAGGAGGCAAAGCGAGGAAAACATGCGCACCGTTAAACACGGCTTTTTTACTGTCTTCGTATCGGGTATGGACCTGCAATTCTTTGCCGGCCCGGGAAACAGCCACCACCTGATGGCCTGTTTTAATCTTCTCAATCGGGATCTGATTTTTGAGTGCCGCCGTCAGCGCCTGCATTCCTCCCTTCAGCCTGAAAGACGCCGGGGAGCTCTCCCATGCCGGATAGCGTTCAGGGGGAGAATTCAGCTGGCGTTCGTAGAGCATGTCACCCGGACGGCCATGCGCTATTACCGACAGGTTAAGCCGCTCGATCAGATGCGCGAAGTCTGGCTGAATATCAGGCCAGAACCACGCTGCCCCCATATCTACATGAATGCCTGCGGGGGCGCCCGCCAGTTCCGGGCCTGACAGCACGCGGCCGCCCGTTCTGGCACGGGCTTCAAGCATCACATAATCCACACCTGCTTTCTCAAGCAGCGTGGCGGCATAAAGGCCGCTTATGCCCGCACCAATGATAACAACGCTCTGCGTCATAATGTCGCTCCGGTCAGGATTATCGGGCTAAGGTGTCCCGTTTTCAGGTAAAAAAGAGCACCAGAGGCGGTGGCCATAAGAGCAGGCATATCACCCGGTGGAAATCGCAGCCAGCTTCCTGCCTCATAGCAACCTTCCGGCGCGCCAAGTTGTCCTTTCAAAAGAAGGAGTTCTGCTCCGCCAATAGGCGGCGCACAAAAGATCCGCTCGCCCGGAGCAAGCTTCTGAAGCAGAACGGTTTCTGAAATACCGGAGTATAAGGGGCAGATTTGTCTGTGCGGCTGACCGTGCCAGTTCGCTGCCACCTGCGTATTTATCCTGACCGGCTGGCGTTCATCAGAAGACATCTGGCGTAGCTTGACGAAAATGGTTGTGCCGTCGCGGCTTGAGGGTTGGTGAGAAGAACCGTCCGGACTGCGCAGATACCAGCCGGCAGGGTGATCGACACCGTTTTCGGTAAAAGTCCCGTCGAGCACCAGAATCTCTTCTCCGCCGGGATGGCTGTGTATGGGAAATTCGGATCCGGGCGCATACCTGACGAGGCTTGTTGCGCGAGCCTGCTCGTGACCGATCCGGTCAAGCATTACGCGCTCAACGCCAGGCTGGGGAGAAGGTACCCACTGATAATCATCCGGAGTAACGATCGCACGCTGCGAAAAATCAGAATTCAGTAACATCATAATCAGTGTTCAGACGGCCCACAGAAGGCCGTCTGCAAGCCTATTTGTTTGGCAGGTTATCGTATACATCCAGAGCTCGCGCGGTATACGTCAGCGCTGCGCCGGTGTTCAGGTTAATGGCAACGGCCAGCGCTTCAGCGATCTCTTCACGCGTAGCGCCGTGCTTAACTGCAGCGTCCACGTGTACGGCCAGGCAACCGTCGCAGCGGGTGGTTACGGCCACTGCCAGCGCAATCAGCTCATGAATTTTGGGATCGAGATGCTTGTTTTCTGACGCCCCTTTATCCATCTGCTGAAACCCTTTCATAAACTCTGGCTGCAGTCTGGCAAATTTGCCGATGGTGGCGAGCAGGCCACTGCGATATTCATTCCAGTTTAAGAACATTCAAAACTCCGGTTATTTTTTTGTCTCAGAAAAAGTCATTACATGACGTCGAAAATACGTACATCAGGCGCGCTGTTTAAATAGGGTTTTAATCCTGCAACGGCATCCTGCGTGAACAGCGGGCTGCTAAGGTACGCCTGCGCCTGTGCCACAGTGGCGAAACCGTGCAGTACCTGAACGTCCTCATCACGGACAAGCAGCTCTTTAGACGTGGCACCTTCAATGGTGGTCAGAAACGGGATTTTATATTTTTGATATACCTTCGCGGCTGCCGCACGATTTTCATTACTGATATCCAGGGTGATTTGCAGATAAGCCATCGTTCTCTCCTTTGCTCAGAGTTGAGGTAATACGCCCGTTTAAAAACCGGACTGTATTACCTTTCATTGATGGCGATTATCAGAAAGCCAGACAGCTTCAACAAATCAGATAATCTTGTTAAGCAGAGAAGAAATTCTATGTCGTGGTCTGTCTTAGAATAAACATTATGCGACCGGCGTGATTGCCGGGGCAGCGTAATGTCTTAGGCGGCAATTTATGAACGGTCTGAGACGACATCCTGAAGAAGCCAGTCATGAAAAACTTTTACTTCATCACGCATGACTTTTTGCTGCGGGGTGACCAGATAATAGGACCATCTGAGCGGCCACCGATGTTCGGAATGCAACTGGGCCAGCTGCCCTGTTTCGATAAGATTTTTAACCAGAGCGTGTCGGACAATAGCTACCCCCCTGCCGCTCAGGGCCGACAGGATCACTGCTGAGGTGGAGTTAATATGCAGCCCGCTTTCCAGCGCTTCGGGTGCGCCGACTGTCATCAGTACATCATCCCATGACGGAAAATCGGCCCCCGGATGCGGCGTGTCATCGTGTATAAGTTTTTGCGTGGCGAGCCATTCACTGCAGGCCATTTTCTTCGGTGGCACCAGACGCGGACTGCAGACCAGCACAGCTTCTTCATCCATGAGCCAGGTTTTATTCACGCCAGGCCAGTCGCCCTGTCCGCAGCGAATACCGATATCCGCTTCGCCGTGCGATACGTCCATCAGCTTTTCAGTGACGTTAAGCCGCAAATCGATATTTTCGTGCGTTTCCGAAAATCGGTTCAGGCGATCCATCAGCCAGTTCATCATCAATACCTGCGATGCCGTTACCACCACTACCGAGCGTGACCGGCGACCCTGAAGCTTGTTTAACCCGGTTTCAAGTTTGTCGAGCCCCTGAGTGATATCCTGTAGCGCATCCCGCGCCTCATCTACCAGTGTCAGCCGCTCTTTTCCTGAGCGGCTGCGGTGAAGGAGCGGGTGTCCCACCCAGTCTTCAAGCGAGCGTACCAGCTGGCCTACTGCAGCGGGCGTAACGCCCAGCTCCTGTGCCGCACCGGTAAAACTACCGTGCCTGGCGGTGGCTTCAAAAGCGTGCAGCCATTTAAGCCGGTTTAGCGATCGCATCGTGGTCATCCTGATTCATTATTTTCCTCATTATACGCTGGCGAGAAAGATTTTCTTTCCTGAGTTGCAATTTCTTCTCAGTCGTCAATCAGGGAACCTGGTGGCATTCTGATTTCACACGATGAGGAGCATGGCTTTTTCATCAATCACAACCAAATGAATTCAAAGAGGTTAGCGATGAACGCATCTTTTGCCGGTAAAAAACTGTTAGTGGTCGGCGGTACAAGCGGTATGGGTTTCGAAACGGCGAAGCTGGTTCTGAAAAACGGTGGTAGCGTTGTGCTTGTTGGCAATCGTCAGGACAAAGCCGAGCAGGCCCGCCAGGCGCTGGCTTCAAACGGCCAGGTTTCCATCATCGTTGCCGATCTGATGAAAGAAGAAGGTATGCAGCACGTAGTGGATACCCTTAACGCCGAACATAAGGATATCAACCTGCTGGTCAATGCGGCTGGCGTATTTTTCCCGAAACCGTTCACCGAACATGAAATGTCAGACTATGACATGTACATGAACATTAACCGTGCAACGTTCTTCATTACCCGTGACGTAGTGCGTAATATGGTCGAGGCCGGTATTAAAGGCTCTATCGTTAATATCGGCTCCATGTGGGCACAACAGGCCATCGGTGCTACTCCGTCTTCAGCTTACTCAATGGCCAAAGCCGGTCTGCACGCGCTGACTAAAAACCTGGCCATTGAGCTGGGTGAAAAAGGGATCCGCGTGAATGCGGTCTCTCCTGCCGTTGTTCACACGCCGATTTATGAAGGCTTCATTCCGAAAGACGACGTGAAAGACGTAATGAACAGCTTTGACAGCTTCCACCCGATTGGTCGAGTGGGTACCCCGAGCGATATCGCTGAAACTGTTGCCTTCCTGCTTTCTGACAAGACTGGCTGGGTCACCGGTGCTATCTGGGATATCGATGGCGGTGTGATGGCTGGCCGTAACGCCTGATGACCATGCCGCACGTGTTTAACCGCGTGCGGTACTAAGGGCCGTCGGCACGGCGGAGAAATGACAGGTATTGACCGGATATTACTTAAGGGTTTGCCGCAGGCCACCGGCTGAAACGAAATAACGGTGCGGGTACGTCAGAAATTTTCGCTCAGCGTTGATTACCGCGAACGGAAGAGCCGTTGCAACCTTTGCCCCCCTGTAGCAGGGTATATCGTTTTCTCGTCGCCTTTGCCATCTGATAAACCTCATTTTACCGGTGCAGTTTATGAATAAAAAATATCGCGCTATGCAGATCGTTGCCCCCGGTGTGCTGGAAATGACAGAGCGGCCGATACCCGCTCCCACCCCGGATGAGGTGCTAATCAAAATTGAAGCGTGCGGAGTATGCGGCGCCGATCTGCGGGACGCGGAAAAAGCGCCGCAGAAGGGCCAACCAGGACGTGTACCGGGACATGAAATCGTCGGATTGATTGCCCGTAAGGGGGACGGGGTACCTGATATCTGGCAAACCGGTCAGCGGGTAGGGATCGGGCGACTGGGGGGCTACTGTCAGCACTGCAGGCCCTGCCGCAGCGGGCTTTTTCATCTCTGTGAAAATCAACTGACACCGGGTCTCAGCTGCGATGGCGGCTATGCAGAGTACGTTGTCATACGACATACCGCACTGATAGCCATTCCCTCAGCGCTCTCTTCCATACATGCCGCCCCGATCCTTTGCGCCGGTACTGCTACCTTCAACGCACTGCGTAATTCAGGCGCAAAGGGGGGCGACAGGGTAGTGGTTCTTGGGATGGGGGGACTTGGCCACATGGCTATTCAGTACGCCTGCAAAATGGGTTTTGAAGTGACTGTCGTTGCGCGGGGTAGCGAAAAAGAACGCGCGGCCTTTAAGCTGGGTGCGCATCATTACATCGATACACTTAAAGAAAATGCATCAGAACGCCTGAAAAAAGACGGCGGCGTAGATTTTATTGTGGCAACGGCACCGGCTTCTGAATCGGTATCAGCCCTCATGTCTGCCCTGGCACCCCGGGGAAAAGCTATCCTGCTTGGTACCGGACAAACACCGCTGCAGGTCATGCCGGGTATGATGATCGGCGCTGAACGTGCTCTGACTGGATCCTTTGTCAGCACACCGGTGCAAACCGAGCGCGCGCTGCAGTTCAGCTACCTCTTTCAGGCTTTACCCGTTACAGAACAGCTGCCCTTTGAGCGTGCAAACGAGGCTCTTAACAGACTCAGGATGGGTCAGGCCCGTTACCGGATAGTGCTCACCATGAATCAGGATAACTAATCACATGACCGCAGAACATTTCCTGCCTGTAGCAGATCAGAAAAATAATATTATTCGTCTGTCGGCCGCTCAGGCTCTCGCCGGCGCTAACTCGGTGGTTTTCTACGCCACGGGCGCTATTGTCGGCAATGCTATCGCCCCCAGCGGCGCGCTGGCAACGTTACCCATCACCATGTTTGTAATAGGGATGGCGGCCTGCATCCTGCCGTTAGGTGCACTGGCGCGGAAAAAGGGTCGTAAAGCCGCATTTATGGTCGGCACCGGAGCAGGCGTTATTACCGGCCTGACTGCTGCTCTTGCCGTCGTCGTTGGCTCATTCCTGTTGTTTTGCATTGCTGCATTTTTGGGTGGTGCATATGCGGCCGTTGCGCTCAGCTTTCGTTTTGCCGCTACGGATGGCGTCACGCCCGAACGCCGGGCCCGGGCTTTGTCGCTGGTTATGGGGGGCGGCGTGATTGCTGGTGTAGTTGGCCCTATGCTGGTTTCAGGAACGATGCACCTCTGGCCGCCTCATACCTTCGCCGTAACGTTCCTCTCCCAGGCTCTCGTGGCCGTCATTTCGGCATTCATACTTAAAGGCGTGAAAACCACAGAACCTGCCGATGCGATAAGAGCGGGTGGACGGCCTTTACGCGAAATTGTCAGCCAGCCAGGGTTTGTGCGAACCGTATTCAGCGGTGCGGTAACCTATATGGTGATGAACTTCCTGATGACAGCTGCACCACTCTCAATGCACATGCACGGCATTTCTCAGCAGGCGTCCAATCTCGGCATCCAGTGGCATGTTATTGCCATGTACGGTCCGGGTTTTTTCACCGGTAAATTAATTAACCGCTTTGGCGCCATGCGTATCGCCGCTGCGGGTCTGCTTATCACTGCATGCTCTGTCCTGGCCGGACTCAGTGGAACCGATATTTTCCACTACTGGCTGTCGCTGATTTTGCTGGGCCTGGGCTGGAATTTTGGCTTCACTGGCGCATCAGCGAAGATCATTGAATATCATCGTCCAGAAGAGAAAACCCAGGTCCAGTCCCTGAACGATTTTGTGGTGTTTGGCGTAATGATCGTTGGGTCATTCTCTTCAGGTGCTCTGCTCAGTCTCTATGGCTGGAACGCCGTACTATGGGGATCCCTTATTCCCATCGGGCTTGCATTTTTAGGTATTGTTAACGAGTTGCGGGCAAAAAAGCAGGCTAGATTTAGCTTATGAAGCAATTTTATCTGCTGTCTGGAGACAGAGTTATATTGATGTGAAATTATCTGAAGCCCAAAATCAACGAGCATGATTTTGGGCATATTTGTTGTTGCTCACGACCCCACAATTTCATAAACGTCCGCTTCTCAATTACAGGGGACAAACCTGCACATCCCCTGGCTTAATGATAAATATCCTCCCGGAGCGTCATTTATTGAGAAATGCCTCCACCGCGCCGGAGAATCGTTCTGGCTGATCGAGCATGATAAAGTGAAAACTGTTATCAATACGCATGAAATGAGTATCTGGTGCAGAGGCATAGGCCTGACGATACATCGCATCCACTCTGTCGGCAGGCACTCCGAAAAGAGGATCATAGGCGTATACGATCTCGATCGGCGCTCTAATGCGCATAAGCTCCGGACGCAAGTCGGTAATCATCAATTCATACACCGCATCGGCAACGGTTTTGCGATCGGAATTGATCCCGGCAGCGACCAGAGCAGGCCTCACCGCTTCGGTTTTGACTAACCGGGCTATGGCTACCTTCTGAGACGCCATCCTTTGCTCTGGCGACTGCCCCAGTAGCCAGTCCCTCGTAGCGGTGGCCTGGCTCACAGCGGTTTCGCTGGTCGCCGCAGGGTCAATCATCAACGTATAGAACGGCAAGGCATCGACAATCATCAGGCGACCAGCCTGGTCGGGATGGCGGGCAGCCAACATAAGAGCAATTTCTCCGCCGAGGGAGTGGCCTATAATCGCCGGTGCGTTGATATGCTGAGTGCGGATGTATTCAGCAATGGCATCAACTGCCGGAGCAAGAACCTTTCTATTCGGGCTGGAAATGGCAGGTGTGCTGGCAAAGCCCGCCAGTTCGACCAGATGAATGCGGTGTCGCTGACGTAAGTCTGCTGCTAAACCGGCCCAGACGTCGCGAGACGAGGCCAGCCCCGGAATCAATATCACATCCGAGCCTGAGCCCTGCGTCTGTACCGAAATGCGCTGCGAGTTTGGCTGTTCTGAAGCGATAGACGGAGGCTGAGCTGTGGACGCCGGGACGCAGAGTGACGTCAGTAAAAGCGATGATACGATCGTGGCACAGATATTTTTGGTATGCATAAGACCTCCCTGTTTACGCTAAGCGGTATGAGAGTATCAGGCACCGCGCCCGGCCGCGAGTTGCGAGTGAACTGGCATAACGGCCAGTCACCAAAAGTAAGGTCAGCTTTTGGTAAAAGCGGGTCTGGAACATCAATCAAACACGCCAGGCTAAATCCGCAAATCTTCCGCCCTCTCAGGTGTGACTTTTAATGCCGGTTATGTGCCTGAAGCGTATTAATCACGGCACGAACCATGCACTGGAAAACAGGTCGGGCAGGAGATTAAGTCGATTGCCGCCGCCACTCTCTGACATGGTCAATCAGGGCACGCAGCTTGGGTGCAATGTTGCGACGCTGAGGAAAATAGAGATAGAAGCCAGGAAATTGTGGAAGAAATTCATTAAGCAGAGATACAAGCTGACCGCTTTCAATATATGGCCTGAATGTTTCCTGAGTGGCCAGGGTTAGGCCTCCGCCGGCAAGAGCCAGTCTCAACATCAGACGCAGGTCATTGGTGGTAATCTGCGGTTCCACCGCCAGATCGAAAGCTCTCCCCTTCTCTTCAAAGGGCCAGCGATACGGTGCAACATCCGGCGACGGACGCCAGCCGATACACTGATGATGCACTAACTCACGGGGATGAACAGGCGTGCCGTTGGCTGCGAGATAGGATGGGGATGCCACCACTACCTCACGTTGCATACCGGTCAGAGGAACAGCAATCATATCCTTTTCAATCACCTCTCCCAGTCTGACGCCGGCATCGTAGCCTGCAGCCACAATATCAAACTCTTCATCCGTGACAACAATATCAAGCTTTACCAAAGGATTGGCTACTGCAAACGAAGCGATGAGCGGGCCTGAAAGAAACTCTTCAGCTATTGAGGTCACCGCAATTCTGAGTAGTCCACGAGGCTTATTGTCAGAAGCTATATCGTCGAGCGCAGCGTCAATACCGGATAAAGGTAATGACAGGGATGCACGCAGCTGTTCGCCCGCTTCCGTCAAATTCACAGAGCGTGTCGTCCGCATGACAAGCATTGTCCCGAAAGCATCCTCAAGCCGTCTTATTCCCTGACTAACCGCCGAACGGGTAACGCCCAGCCGGGCCGCAGCTTTAGTGAAGTTACCCTCTTCTGCCACCGCGATAAAAATAGGTAAAAGGTTAAGATCAATTTTCATTGTTTAATGCTGCTAACCACTGAGTCCAGTGTAAGCAGGATACTGCAACTAATCGTTAAGTTCTATCCTCTCTCTGAACTCAACGAAAGGAGAACATCATGGATAAAGTTATCTTAATCACTGGTGCATCAAGTGGTATTGGAGAAGGTATTGCCAGAGAACTTGGCTCTGCAGGCGCGCAGGTATTACTGGGCGCACGAAGAGGCGATCGTATCAACGCCATCGCAGCAGATATCTGCAACGCGGGCGGTATTGCTGACGCGCGAGAGTTAGATGTTACGGACCGGCAGTCCATGGCTGACTTCGTACAGTCAGCGCTGGATAAATGGGGCCGTGTCGATGTGCTTATCAATAATGCGGGCATCATGCCGCTCTCACCGCTTGCCGCAGGCAAACTGGATGAATGGGAACGGACCATCGACGTCAATATCAAGGGCGTACTATGGGGAATTGGTGCCGTGCTTCCCGTGATGGAAGCGCAGGGTTCCGGTCAGATAATTAATATCGGCTCTATTGGTGCACTGTATGTCGTACCAACAGCTGCGGTCTATTGTGCGTCTAAGTTTGCAGTGCGGGCTATTTCTGATGGTTTACGGCAGGAAAACGCGAAAATCCGCGTGACCTGTGTAAACCCCGGCGTGGTGGAAAGTGAGCTGGCGTCAACCATTACGCATGAAGAAACCATGGCGGTGATGGATGCCTACCGCTCGGTTGCACTTAAACCCGCTGATATTGCCCGCGCCGTACGGCATGTGATTGAGGCACCTGAAGGTGTTGATACGTCAGAAATAACCATCAGACCTACAGCGTCTGCAAACTAAAGCCTGGCGTCAATATTTACCTGGCTCTCTCAATATCCTTTCCACAGCTACACCTGAATTGTCACTGCTTAAAACCATCCTTTTATGGCAATGGAGTGCCAGACGCACGTTGAGATTAGCCATCCGGTAAGCGGGCATGAGGGGCTTCGAATCGGGGGGCCCATATACCAGCCCCCTGATTGCCGGGTGCAGCGTGTTTATTCCTGAAGTTCAGGAATTCGGGCGATAACCTTTATCTCAAAATCAAATCCCGCCAGCCAGTTAACACCCACGGCTGTCCAGTTCGGATACGGGGGCTGCGGGAAAATGGCTTGTTTCACCTGCATGATGGTTGAAAATTGATTCTCAGGATCGGTATGAAACGTGGTGACGTCTATCAGATCGGCGAACGTACACCCTGCAGCGGCAAGCGTGTCCTTGAGATTATCAAAGGCACGCTCTACCTGCGTTGCAAAGTCGGGTTCAGGCGTACCATCGTCCCGGCTCCCCACCTGGCCGGAAACAAACAGTAAATCGCCAGAGCGGATCGCTGCAGAGTAACCATGCTTTTCATAGAGGGCGTGGCGATTCGCGGGAAAAATGGGTTTCGGCTGGTTCATGATGTCTCCTTTGTACGGATAAGCGACAGTGGATGCGCGGCATAAACAAATGAATTAATATACGCGGCGTATGTAAAATTAATCACACATACGCAGCGTATGTCAAATCACATGCGCTGCGTAAACTGAAAGGAGCTTGCATGGCTGCCAAACGCCGCGCCGAAACAATGGAAGAGACCCGCACGAAGTTGATTGCGGCCGCACGAAAAGCCTTCGCCGAAAAAGGGTTTGCGGCTGCGTCGATGGATGATCTAACCGCCAGCGTTGGCCTGACACGTGGCGCCCTCTACCATAATTTTGGCGATAAAAAAGGGCTGCTTGCCGCTGTGGTTACGCAGATTGATTCTGAAATGGCGCAAAGCGCTAAACGTGCAGCGGCACACGCCACGGACGATCAGCAAAAGCTGCTGGCTGAAGGGATAGCCTATATCAGAATGGCGCTGGATGACGAAGTCCGGCGCATCGTTCTGCTGGATGGTCCGGCTTTTCTTGGTGATCCGACAAAATGGCCGAGTCAGAACAGCTGCCTCGAGGCGACTCGCGAGAGCCTTTCAGATCTGATCGCACGCGGCTTAATCAAACCGGTAGATGTGGATGCCACCGCCTGGTTGTTAAACGGCGCCGCACTAAACGCTGCGCAGTGGGTGGCCGCCAGCGACGATCCGCAGCATGCATTACCAAAAGCGATTCAGGTTTTTACCCTGTTGGTAAGCGGCCTGCTGGAGAGTGTTACGCGTCCATGACCTTTATGTACCCCACACAGATTTTCAACTGACAGCCAGTTGTACACCAACAGACTTGTAAAACTACCCTCCGCTTCTCCCTTATTGCGGACTCAGCTCAGCCCTCCAAATTTATATCAGGCCGGGGCCGCGGAAGGTCCGGCGCCACTCGCTGGGGCTGACGTTGAAGCGGGTTTTGAAGTTCTGCCGGAACGAGACCGGTGACTGGTAGCCCGCCAGCGACGCCACGGTTTCAATGCTGTGATCGGTGGTCTCCAGCAGCTCCTGGCTACGCTGCAGGCGCTGGGCGCTGAGCCAGTCACCCACCGTCATGCCGGTGGCCTTGATAAAGTGTCGCGTCAGCGTCCGCCGGCTCATGCCGGAGTAGCCCGCTATCGAGTCAATGTCGTGCCGCTTGTCCAGATTGCGGCGCAGGTAGTCGATAAGGTCGTTTATCTGTTCGTCGCGCGTCGTCTCCGGCACCGCATGTTCAATAAACTGCGCCTGCCCGCCCTCCCGGTACGGGGGGATCACCATCCGCCGGGCAACGCGGTTGGCCAGCGCACTTCCATAATGCTCGCGCACGATGTTCAGGCAGCAGTCGATGCCCGCCGCCGTCCCGGCCGATGTAATCAGGCGCTCGTCACTGGTATAGAGCGCATTGCTGTCAAGCCGCACCTCGGGAAAGCGCGTGGCAAAATCCCGCTCAAACTCCCAGTGCGTGGACGCCCTGCGGTTGTTCAGCAGTCCGGCGTAGGCGAGCACGTACGCCCCGAGGCACAGCCCCACGACTTCGGCCCCGCGCTGCCAGGCGCTGCGCAGCGCCTCCAGCAGCGCCGCATCAGGGCGCGTTTCGGGATGCTCCCAGAACGGCACAACGATGATGTCCGCCGCATCGAGCCGCTCCAGCCCGTGCTCCACGTTAATGGAAATACCGATGTCGGACGCCACGACGCCGGGCTGCCCGGCGCAGATATCCACGTTGAACAGGCCCGGCTCCGGCATCGCCTTGTCGAAGACCATGGACGGCACGGAAAAGTGAAACGGGCTGAAGCCCGGCGTGGCGATAACGACAACGTGCAGCGTGGACATAATTCTCTACCCTTACTGATGTAAACCGCGATGATTATCCTGCACTTTCGGCCTGACGGGCGGCAGTCCGGGCGCGCTTTTGCGTCAGAAATTCAGCGTCTCGCCATCTTCCGGTACCCGTACCCGGTCCTGAATGCCGTTTTCCACTGCAAAGGCGCGCAGCTCGTCCCGGCTCAGCAGGCAGTGGTTGACGGCCTCCATGTGCGACGCCACCACCGTGGCCGACGGCAGCACCTCCAGCGTGCGCAGCGCGTCCTGCTTACCCATGATGATGGCACCGATTCCGTCCACCGTCGCCAGGCCCATGTTCAGCACCACCACGTCAGGCGCGTGTTTTTCCAGGCTCTCCGCGTACGACGGAACCCAGATGGTGTCACCGGCCACGTACAGCGTCTTTTCACCTGCCAGGGAAAACACCAGGCCGCACGCGTCGCCGAGGCGTTCGGCAACCTCGGGAATGGCGTACGCCTCGTCGCTGCCGTGCTGGCCGTCGGTTTTTGCAACGTTGATGCCCGCAATGACGTTGGTGTCCGCCAGCACGCTGACCGCCGTGAAGCCCTGCGAGCGCAGCAGCGCCGCATCGCTCTCATTCTGCGTATAAATCACCCGGTCCTTCGGGATCAGCTGCTGCGCCGCCTCGTCCCAGTGATCCTGATGCGTGTGCGTCACGATAATCACGTCCACGTCCAGCAATTCTTCCACGGTCAGCGGCAGTGCAACCATGGGGTTGCGCAGGTGCGAACGGGCGGTGCCGGGAAAACCGGGCCAGGCATCTTTGTCAGAGAGCATCGGATCGATAAGGAAGCGGACGCCGGCGTAGTCGAGCTTCAGGGTGGCGTTGCGAATTTGAGTGAGTTGCATTCTTTACTCCGTCAGGGAAACCGCAGCCGTGCGGTCTGTACATTGAGCGGGCAGTATAAGAAAGGCGCCGTACCGGGCGTGAGTCGCGCTGAGGTCAATATTCGATGAAATAGGGCCAAAGATGGCTCTCCGACTGATTTTACGTTTCCCTTCTGACGCATTCTTTGGTGCTGACTGCAGCGTTTACAGCCGGTTCCGGCGCCGGCAGATGCCGTAAGGCCTTGTGTTATGTGTACCACGTATCCTTCCGTGCGGCGTCAATTTGACCCGAAACCATCGTATTTTGACTTTCCTGCCTCTCACGGGGCGCGCCGCACGCTCTTTATACTTTTTTGACTATTAACACATGAGGAATGAAGAATGTCTTACGCAACCACCGACGACGGCATCGAGATTTACTTTGACGCAAAGGGCCGGGGCATGCCGGTTGTTTTTGTTGCCGGCTATTTTGGCATCAGTGATATCTGGCAGGCGCAGACGGATGCGCTGTCTGAAAAATTCTGTACGGTCGCGTACGACAGCCGCGGCTACGGGCGCTCGGCCAAGCCGCTGCAACCTGAGGCTTACAGCATTCCCCGCCACGCTGAGGACTTAAAAGCCGTGATCGATGCCGCCGGCATCAGGGGCCCGGTCGTGCTGGTGTCTCACTCCATCGGCTGCAACATCATTTCCACATTTGCGGTGAATTATCCGCAGCAGGTTGCCGGACTGGTGTATACCGCCTGTTACGTGGACGGTAAGCAGATGCGTGACGCGGGCATGACGGTCGGGATGGTTTGTGAGGCGGTATCAACGCCTTCCGGCGCCGTGGCTTTTTATCAACCGTTTGGCGTGACCGAAAACGTTGGCGCAGAAGCGGCCAAATGGCCGGCCCACTCGATGCAGGCCAATGCTGCCGCGTTTCTGAATCACGAAATGGCCGATCAGTATGATGCGATCACCGCACCTGCGCTTATTCTGCAGGGCGAAAACGACGCGCCAAACCCACTTCCATTTGCAACGGCGCTGCAGCAGGCGCTGGGCGGCGGCGCGGAGCTGAAAATCCTGAAAGGCGTGAACCACTTCCCGCCGCTTGAAGCGCCGGAAACCGTCACGGCGTTCGTGGAAGAGCATGCCAGGAAGTGCTTTGCTGAATAACCCTTTATAACGTAAAGGTTTACTGAACATGCCACCTGATAAGGTGGCGTTTTTATTTTAAAGCGGTGGCGTTCGTCGCTAAGAGCGCTCAGCCAACGTTCGCTTCTTGCTCATAGCAGACCAGGATCGTAACCCCCTGCTTTGTGCAAGAAGCAGTTGTTAGAAGTTTCTCTAACAAACCTCTATAGGCCTGTGCGACTGTGTGTCCCCCGGTTTGATTCTGAAACGGGCCCAACATTGTGTGTTTATCGCCTAACCGTTACGGGTGGCAGCTGGCGGAAATGACGTTACGACGACGTCCCTGATACAGGAGTTCGACGTTATGGCTGAACGTAAAATCAGCGACGTGAAGCCTGAGGTAATCTTTGACGCAGGCGCTGGCTTCCAGGGTTCACCAGGTATGGCAGTCGTGAACAGGCTGAGCTGCATAATGGCGGGCCAGCAAAGCGACGGGTAATACTATCGTGAACGAAGATCGGTTTCTGCCGTGAGATGACGAAGAATAGTCAGCTTCATTCGTTACGCTCAGATGTGCCGGCCAGATAAAACGGTCAGAAATGACAGCTCCGGCTTATCTTAGTGTGAAACTTTGGCATTTGATTTTCCACCTCCTGATTTGATGCGTCTGGCACCCTATCCAAAAAAAACCGTCTGTGGGCAAAAAATACCTGTACAGATTAATCTTGTTTGTATAACTTTCGGCACATCATTATCCGATGACATTTTAACCGCTGTTTTTCAGAGAGATAAACTATGCATCCGGGCAGTCATGAACCTGATACTGCGGGGGATTTAGCCCGCTATTTCAATAATGCTCAGCAACTTTCGCAGCATGAGACGCTGGGGCAGATTGTCGCTGAAATTCTGCGCAGCGGCAGTAACCTCAATCGTACTGCGATCGTACTGCGATCTGCTCCAGACTCGTACGTCGCCTGGAACTGGCGGGCAGTATGGAAGAAGAACGGCATTATCACAAACTGATTGGCTTTTAGCCTGGGCGTCAGAATGACGTCTGAAATGAAGCGGCCTCCTCTTCAGTAAAACACCACTTACTGAGCCACAGGAAGCGATCAATAACGTGCCATCAGCGAACATCCGGTTACTAACAGTCAGCACAGGTAAACCTGAAGAATTGCAATTTTTAACTTCATAAAACAATAATTTTTAAATAAATCATTATTTTTAAAGGAAAATAAATGGCAGGCATAAGACGTAAAAAAGTTAAACCTATAGGCCTCAAGGATGTCACCATCATTGATGACGCCCGTCTCAAAAAAGCGATCACTGCGGCAGCGCTGGGCAATGCCATGGAGTGGTTTGACTTTGGTGTTTACGGTTACGTAGCAGCTGTACTGGGAAAGGTATTTTTTCCTGACGCCTCCCCGGGGATTCAGATTATTGCAGCGCTGGGCACCTTCTCCGTCCCGTTCATTATCCGGCCTTTAGGCGGAATGTTCTTTGGTGCGCTGGGTGACAGATACGGTCGTCAGAAAATTCTCGCCATGACTATTATTCTGATGACACTGAGCACCTTCTGTATAGGCCTGATCCCCTCCTATGCGACCATCGGCTTCTGGGCTCCGGTGCTGCTTCTGATAGCAAAAATGGTCCAGGGCTTTTCAGTCGGAGGGGAATATACCGGCGCATCGATCTTCGTGGCGGAGTATTCTCCTGACAGAAAGCGGGGATTTTTGGGCAGCTGGCTGGATTTCGGTTCACTCGTGGGCTTTGTCTGTGGTGCCGGTATAGTTGTATTGCTGACGGCCATACTGGGCCAGGAAGCGTTTAATGATTGGGGCTGGCGTATTCCCTTCTTCATGGCATTGCCTCTGGGACTTGTGGGCCTTTACCTGCGGCATGCTCTTGAAGAAACCCCGGCATTTCAGAAGCATGTCGATTCGCTTGAGCAGGGCTCCAAACAGGGCCTGAGTGAAGGTCCGTCAGTACCATTTAAAGACATCGCGCGTAAACACTGGCGAAACCTGATCTCCTGTATCGGTATTGTAATCACCACTAACGTGGCTTATTACATGCTGCTGACTTACGTGCCAAGCTATCTGACACATAACCTGCATTATTCAGAGGATCGGGGTGTTCTAATCATTGTTGTCATCATGCTGGCAATGCTTTTTGTACAGCCGGTGATGGGCTTACTTAGTGATAAATTCGGACGCAAACCTTTTATCATCGTCGGCAGTACGGCAATGGTGCTGCTTTCCATTCCTTCCTTCATGCTGATTGTCCAGGACAGCCTGGTTGCCCTCTTCTTTGGGCTATTAATCCAGGCGGTCATACTCAATTGCCTTATCGGTGTGATGGCATCGACACTGCCGGCATTGTTCCCGACGGAAGTCCGCTACAGCGCTTTAGCGAGTACTTACAACATATCCATCCTGATTGCCGGCATTACCCCGACATTGACTGCATGGCTGGTTGAGGTCACGGGTAATCTTTACATGCCCGCATGGTATCTGATGGTTGTCGGTGTGATAGGCGTAATAACGGGTATTACAGTGAGAGAAACGGCTAATAAGCCTTTATACGGTGATACCCCTGCGGCTTCTACTCTGGCAGAAGCCAAAGAGCTGTTGCAGGAGTACCATGACGGCATTGAGGAACGCATTGAAGATATAGATAAGAAAATTGATGAGCTTAAAATTAAGCGACGCAATCTGATCGCTCAGCACCCTGATGCCATCAGTTAAATTAGCAGGCCGCTATCCTGGCGATAGCGGCGCTGATTTTGCAACTGGCCTTCACTCTGATTGTGTTGCCATGCTCCTGTTGATCTGGCAGTGTTGACGTTAACGCTTGTGTTTGCTGTCTTCAACACAGGCATCTGGCTTGTGCACAGATAGCAGAATATGGCCGCACCACTTCATTAACTGCCTCTGAGGCTCTTTTTAATTCAGCAATGCGTAAATACGCTACGCACCCAAAAACGCCCGGCAGGTCGCTGAGTAGATTACTAACTGCCGCCCCGGGGGCAACACGATAAATTATTCCCGCCTGTGATCAGCCTTTCTTTTCTCAATTCTTATTTGTCAGCTGGCGGCCTTGCCAGTTTTGTCCTGATGCCGACCTAAAAAGCTAACGGCCACTCGTTTATGGATTCCGCTCCGGAAGATTTTTGGTGGCGTCCGGTGGGGAGTTTCTTCACGAAGAGGGGTTGCTATACAAGGCGATAATTACTCAGTCCAACGGTTTGATGCTTATCAATCAATGCATCAGATGTTGTAAGGCGTTACAACAATCACGCGTGATAACGGTATTTCATCTTTTGTCTCCGGCAAAAAACCATGAAAACGCAGGATTGCGCTAAAGGCCGATCGTGCGTCTTCATTCAGGTCGTGATCAATCACCGCATCCATTTTTTCCGCAGCCAGCAGTCTGCGGTTCTCCTCATCCAGATCGTGACCAATAAAGACTTTTATATCGCGTTGCATTGCTGAAAAAGCCTGTGAAATCGCGCTGTTGCCCCCGCCCACGCTGTAAACAGACTGGATAGAGTGATCTTTTTCCAGCGCGTTGCGCATCTGTGTAAAAGTCAGCGAATCGATACCATATCCTTCACTGACGGCCAGGGTCTTCAGATAGGGTGCCCGCTGATTTAGCGCCTGAACGAAGCCCGCCATGCGCTGTTCTTCTCCACGAAAATCCGTACTACCGATCACTACCGCGACCGTTTGCGCCTCTTTCAAAAGCCATCGGGAGAGAAGCCATGCTGCTGTTCGTCCCGCACCGATATTATCCATTCCCACATAGCAAACCCGCCTGCTGTTTGGCAGATCAGTAACCAGTGTAATCACCGGCACGTTAAGCTCCGCCAGCTCTGCAATAGCGCTCTCAAGTGACGGATGATCGCTGGCTTTGAGCAGTACACCGTAGCTGTCATTGCCGCAGCGACGCAGTTCGCGTTGCAATGCTTCAGGCGTGGCCTCTTCAAAAATGTGACAACGCAGCGTCAGCCGGAAAGGCGCAAAGCTCTTAAGCTGAGAAAGCAGCGCTGCCACCGCCAGTGAGCTGAAGCGTTCCGGCGCATGCATCACCAGATCGATCGGCAGTGTGCGACCACTTGCAAGGCTGGCGCGCTGCTGTAATTCCAGATCGCTGATGGCCTGAGCAATGCGTCGGGCAGTACGGGGACTCACACTGCCGCGCTGGTGCAGCGCTCTGTCGACCGTAGCTTTACTGACGCCAGACTGAGCGGCGATCTGTTTAACAGAGAATGACCTTGCCATGAATTGAGGTCTTTTTGAGGTTATGTAGTCGTATTGTTAACTGAATGTAATTGCTATGGTCAGGCTAAGCAAGCGGACAACCCTTGGATCACCTCAATATAAAAGGACCACAAATGGACCTGAGTGAAAACAGTAGTTTTAACCATAAAGTGTTTGTTGTTACCGGCGGAACGCAGGGGCTGGGCGCCGCTGTTGCCCACCTGCTGGTAAAGCGTGGAGCACTGGGCATAGTGATTTGCGGGCGTAACGCGAAAGCCGGACGTGAACAGGCAGAACTCCTCAGCCATACCGGGTGTGAAGTGATATTTGTTGAAGCGGATATCAGCTCAGCAGAAGCCTGCAGAAAAGTGGTGGCAGCAGCGGAATCGGCGTTTGGCACGCTGCATGGGCTGGTGAACTGTGCGGGTATGTCCGATCGCGGCACTATCCTCGATACCTCTCCGGAGTTGTTTGATGCAATTATGGCGGTCAACATTCGCGCGCCGTTTTTTCTGATGCAGGCGGCGATCAAACTGATGATTGCCACAGGCGTTGAAGGCAGCATTGTCAATATCATTACCATGACGTCTCATGGCGGTCAGAGCTTCCTGACAGCCTACGCCGCATCCAAAGGCGCGCTGGTCACGCTGACCAAAAACGTGGCTTTCAGCGTCATGCGCAATCGTATCAGGGTAAACGGTCTGAATATTGGCTGGATGGACACGCCACATGAGCACGATATTCAGCGGCAATATCATGATGCTGATGAGAATTGGCTTAGCAAAGCTGAGCAGGAACAACCGTTCGGGCGCCTGCTGAAGCCAGCCGAAGTCGCACGTAGCGTTGCGTTTCTTCTTTCTGAGGAGTCAGGAATGATGACAGGCGCGGTGATCGACTTCGACCAAAGTGTGGTGGGCTGCGGCGACAACGGTGGCTTTCAGCCATCACATGCTCTGACTCTGTGAGGTAAAAATGAACACTCTCTTTATCAATGACAGCCATCTCTCCCTTGATAAGTTCGCTACGCTGTGCGCGCAAACGCTGCGTAAAGACGATTTTCCCCTGGCACGTTCCGCCGATAAAAATGTGCTGATCTACCATCGTGAAGATCTGCTGGCCGCAGCAGCTACAGATCGTCAAAGCCTGTTATGTGAGCTGCATCAGGCATTGTCTGCCGGACCGGGCGTGTTCGTGGTCCAGGGCTTATACAGCGACGTCTCCGTTATAGACCGCAGCAATAGCGTGTTTGAAGATATTCTCGTCAGTGAAGCAGCAAATGGCGGCGGTGGCGACCACTTTGCCAAAGCTGGCAGCAATGGCCGTATCTGGAATGCGCTGCAAAAAGTAGCAGAGCGTGACGCCGATGTATTCATCGAATACTACAGCAATCCCTTGCTGGCGCTGATTTGCGAAGCCTGGGTCGGCCCCGGCTATGAAATGACGGCACAGGTGAACCAGGTTCGTCCGGGCGGTAAAGCACAACAGCCGCACCGGGATTACCATCTCGGTTTTCAGCTCAATGAGGTCGTCGCCCGTTTCCCGCTGCCGCTGCAGATTCTGTCACAGTACCTGACACTTCAGGGTGCGGTCGCGCACAGTGATATGCCGCCAGAATCAGGGCCGACCCAGCTTTTACCGTGGTCGCAGCAGTATGCAGAGGGCTATCTTGCATGGCGAGATCCGCGATTTATTGAGTTTTTCCAGCAGCATGCCATTCAGCTGCCACTTAAAAAAGGCGACGGATTGTTCTTCAATCCAGCGCTGTTCCATGCTGCGGGAAATAACACCACGCAGGACCACGTGCGTACGGCTAATTTACTGCAGGTCTCCTCTGCCTTTGGCAAAACAATGGAAAGGGTAAATCACGTCAAAGTGATGGAAGCCATCTATCCTTGCCTGCTGAATAAAGCCTTAAGCGGTGAGCAGTTACAGGCGCTCGTGGCAGCAAGCGGTGAAGGCTACTCCTTCCCGACCAACCTTGATACCGATCCGCCGCTGAATGGCCTGGTGCCAAAAACTCAACAGCAGTTGTTACTGGAAGCGTTACAACAACGTTGTTCAGCTGAAGAGTTTATCCGGCAACTGGCAAACCATGAAAATAAGAGGAAAGCATAACCTTACGAATACAACAGGTATGGCGTAGCGCACTGACACATGCGCTACGTCATGCCGTCAGGAATTGGGCTCTGTTTTATTGCTTTTCCGGATGCTCAGATGCTGAGTGGCAGTTTTGCAATGCAGCCGCTTACACAACCAGGTTCTCAGGTCCGTTTTTTCGCTCACAGCGAATATATCCGCCCCTTTAGTCGGGCGGCTCTGTATGACAAGCAGACATTGCTATACTTCGCTTGCCAAGCCATACAACAAATTGAAATATATGAATTTTCACCACTAATCGTGCTGCCCACTACGCTTACTCTTCTGAAGTGGGCAGATAACTGTCTGCCCGTGAAAAAATCAGTAATGTATTTCTGACGCAGCCAGCCCGGCTACTGCGTGCAGCACGGCGTCGCTGGCCGTTTTGCAAAGAAGTACTCTGTACTGACCCGCTCTGGTGGTCCAGGCATGTTTTGGTTCATTCCAGCTGGCGACCACTCGCGGCTCCAGATCCAGTTCAACGTGGCAGCTTTCACCCGGCTCCAGATATACGCGTTTAAACGCGGCAAGCCGCGGCACATAGTGATTGTCACCCGGCTCGACAAACAGCAACGGCACGTCTGCACCCGCGCGACGCCCGCTGTTGGTGACCCTGAACGAGGCGGTGAGCTTTTCGCCATCGGAGGTGACTTGCAGATTGTCGTACTCAAAAGTGGTGTAGCTGAGTCCGTGGCCAAACGGAAACAGCGGCGCCTGTTGCCTGCGGGCGTGCCAGCGATAGCCAACGTCTGAGCCCTCCACGTCGTAGTCCATATGGATGATGCCGCCTTTAACGGGCGTGCCCGGCAGGGAGGTTGTGCTGGCCGGATCGGTCTGCTCCGGATGCGGCAGCTGCGCCTCAGAGGCCGGAAAAGTAACCGGCAGCCGGCCAGACGGATTTACACGACCAAACAGCACGCCGGCAATCGCCTCACCGCCACCGGAGCCGGGATACCAGGCC
>Ga0157361_1000297_pt1 | contig 22894 bp, 18 predicted proteins | sample AttlaeALBM2_FD_111481 | JGI IMG/M metagenome (GOLD analysis project Ga0157361, IMG submission 111481) | Fungus gardens microbial communities from leaf cutter ant in Ribeirão Preto, State of São Paulo, Brazil - Atta laevigata ALBM2 | ecosystem: Host-associated > Fungi > Mycelium > Unclassified ...
AGGGTACAGAGGTAAGATGTTCTATCTTTCAGACCTTTTACTTCACGTAATCGGATTTGGCTGAATATTAGCCGCCCCAGTCATTTATGACTGGGGCGTTTTTTATTGGGCTTTTTCTGAAAAGCGGGCTGAAAAACCCGCTGAATTATTTACTCTTCGGGCAAGGCGCCGTCGCCTTCCTGAGCGGGTTCCAGTTCATTAAACCAGCTATCCAGCTTCTGACGCAGTTTATCCACGCCCATCTTCTTCAGCGAAGAGAACATCTCAACCTGTACGTCGCCCATAAAGGCCAGAGAAGCCTCACGCACCATATTCAGCTGCGCTTTACGGGCACCTGAGGCAAGCTTGTCGGCTTTGGTCAGCAGCAGCATGACAGGGATCTGGCTCTGTACCGCCCATTCAATCATCTGCTGATCGAGATCTTTAAGCGGATGGCGGATATCCATCAGTACCACCAAACCTTTCAGCGCCTGGCGTTTCTGCAGATATTCACCCAGTGCGCGCTGCCATTTACGCTTCATCTCTTCCGGCACTTCGGCATAGCCATAACCGGGGAGATCCACCAGACGCTTGCCTTCAACTACTTCAAACAGGTTGATCAGCTGCGTACGGCCAGGCGTTTTACTGATACGCGCCAGGCTTTTCTGGTTGGTCAGGGTATTAAGCGCGCTGGATTTGCCTGCATTGGAGCGTCCGGCGAAGGCAACTTCAATACCAACGTCCGCGGGCAGGTGACGAATATCCGGGGCGCTCAGCACAAAGTGGGTAACGTGATAGTTCAAAGCAGACACAGTAAAACTCCAGCAGAATGATTCGGGCAATGGCGCTGATTATACCTGTTATGGCGCAAAAGTGCCCGACAGGCGTCATAACAGACAGTGTTGTAAGAGATTGCCGTTTTTTACTGCCAGTGATTACTGATTCATACAAGATTCACTATTAATTTATTGCTTTAATTTCAATTATTTAATTTATGTGTGACAAAAATCGCCCCAAATTAAAGACAAGTCTCACTTGTTCATTTTACGAGGTAGTCTACATTTGTTGTCAGTGCACGGCAGCACCCATCAGGATGATGAGCTCAGGAGCGTCGGGGATGACCGGGAGCATGGCAGGAGAGCGATTCAGGCAGGAATCGAACAGGGATAAGGATTACTCGCAGGAGCGATGTGGCGAGGGAGCAACCGGGACGTTGTGAGCCGTAATGGATTTGACGCAAGTTTCCTTCGTGCGAAGGTGCGAAATAAGGCGATAGCATAGGCTATCGCCTTTTTTCTTTGTCATCTTTCTGCTAGATTTCGCCGCAATTCTATACTGAAGAAAAACCGCCGAGACCGGACACCATGAAGCAACCTGCACCAGCCCAGCGCGGCAAACCTGCTGCTAAAAACAAACGTAAATCGCGTGAAGAACTGAATCAGGAAGCGCGCGATCGCAAACGCGATAAAAAGCACAGCGGCCTTAAATCGGGCAGCCGCGCTAATCCGGAAACGCAAAATGCCAGCAAAGGACAGGGTAAACAGAGCGCTGACCCACGCACGGGCAGCAAAAAACCTGTTGCGCTGGTGGCCGAAGGGAAAACCCTGCCGGCTAAAAAACCGGCCGCACAGCCTAAGCCTAAAGCGGAAAAAGTGCGTCTGACGCCAGAGGAAGAGCTGGCGAAGCTGGAAAATGACGAGCGCCTCGATAAACTGCTGGATCGTCTGGAGAGCGGTGAAACCCTGAGTGGGGAAGAGCAGGCCTGGCTGGATGAGACATTAGATCGTATCGACGAACTGATGGAAACCCTGGGTATCGCGCTGGATGACGACGCAGACGATGAGCAGGCTGAAGAAGATATGATGCGCCTGCTGAAGGGCAACTGAGGCACATTTTGATCGGCATGCGGGTTAACGCATGCCGCGCTAAACAGGTATTCACCTATGCTTTGGCCTGGATCAATTTTAGCGCTGCTACTGACATGTTATCTCCTCTGGTTATTGTTTAAACTACGCCGCCTGTCGCGTCTGAAGTCGCGTTTACGTCGGCGCTCTGCCCTGCGCTTCGTCCACTCTTCTGCCGCGCGACCCGTCCTCAGACGTCACCGTAAGGAGTGAGCATGTCATCGCAGCAGATTGAGTGGGACCAGCGGATCATCGAAAAGTATAACTACGCCGGTCCGCGCTACACCTCTTATCCTACCGCGCTGGAGTTCAGTGAAAGTTTCGGCACCGATGATTTCCGGCGTGCCGCTGAACGCTACCCCGAACGTCCGCTTTCGCTGTATGTGCACATTCCGTTCTGCCATCGTCTCTGCTATTTCTGCGGCTGCAACAAAATCGTTACCCGCCAGCTGCATAAAGCCGATCGCTACCTGGATGTGCTTGAGCAGGAGATTCGCCAGCGTGCGCCGCAGTTCGCTGGCCGCCGGGTAACGCAGCTGCACTGGGGCGGCGGCACGCCCACATTCCTGAACCCGCAACAGGTCAGCCGACTGGTGGCCCTGCTGCGCCAGCATTTTGATCTTGCTGTCGATGTGGAGATGTCGATCGAAGTCGATCCGCGTGAAATTGCGCTGGAGATGATCGATCATCTGCGTGCTGAAGGGTTTAACCGTCTGAGTATGGGCGTGCAGGACTTCAACAAAGCGGTGCAGGCTCGCGTCAATCGCGTACAGGATGAAGCGACCATCTTTGCGCTGGTGGAGCGGGCACGGGCTCAGGGCTTCGGCTCGGTGAGTCTGGACCTGATTTACGGCCTGCCGCTGCAGACGCCGGAAAGCTTCGCTTTCACTCTCCAGCGTGTGATTGCTCTCAATCCCGATCGTCTCAGCGTCTTCAACTATGCCCACATGCCGACGCTGTTCGCAGCGCAGCGCAAAATCAAAGACGATGAGTTGCCTGGTGCCGCACAGAAGCTGGAGATCCTGCAGCAAACCATCGCCACGCTAACCGGCGCGGGCTATCAGTTTATTGGTATGGACCACTTCGCCAAGCCGGACGATGAGCTGGCCGTGGCGCAGCGCGCAGGCAAACTGCACCGTAATTTCCAGGGCTACACCACGCAGGGCGATACCGAACTGCTTGGGCTTGGCGTCTCTGCCATCAGCATGCTGGGCGACAGCTATGCGCAGAATCAGAAAGTGTTAAACGAGTATTACGCCAGCGTGGAACAGCAGGGCAACGCGCTGTGGCGCGGCTTAACCTTAAGTGAGGATGATTGCCTGCGCCGTGATGTGATTAAGGCGCTGATCTGCAACTTCACGCTGGATTTTGCTGCCATTGAAGCGCAGTGGCCGGTAACCTTTGAACGCTATTTTGCGGAAGATCTGGCGCTGCTCGCACCTCTGATCGCCGATGGATTGCTGGAACAGGGCGGACGCAGCCTACACGTTACCGGCATTGGCCGCCTGCTGATTCGCAATATCTGCATGTGCTTTGATCGCTATCTGCGCCAGAAAGCGCGCATGCAGCAGTTTTCCCGCGTTATCTGATAAAAAAAGGGAGCCGAGGCTCCCTTTCCGGTTAGCGTACGTCACGCTACTCCATTCCCAGCTCTTTCAGCTTACGCGTTAACGTATTGCGTCCCCATCCCAGCAAGCGTGCGGCTTCCTGTTTGTGGCCCTGAGTGTGACGCAGCGCGGTGGTGAGTAAGGTGCGCTCCATCTCCGGCTGTGCTTCAGAGAGCAGGTTTTGATGACCGGAACGCAGCGCGCGGTCCGCCCACTGTGCCAGCAGCGTAGCCCAGCTATCCGGCAGCGATTGCACCGGACTATCCGGCGTGCTGGATTCAAACAGCTCGGGCGGCAGATCCTGAATCAGCACCTCCTGACCGGCGGCCATTACCGTCAGCCAGCGGCAGGTGTTCTCCAGCTGGCGCACGTTACCGGACCAGTGCAGGCGCGTCAGTGCTGTTTCGGTCTCCGGATGCAGAATCTTGGCTTCAACACCCAGTTCGCGTGCGGCAACCTGCAGAAAATAGCGCGCCAGGCGCGGGATATCTTCACGGCGTTCGCGCAGCGGCGGCAAATGCACACGAATCACGTTCAGGCGATGGAACAGATCCTCGCGGAACTTGCCCTCCTGCACGCGCAGTTCAAGGTTCTGGTGCGTGGCGGCAATGATACGCACGTCCACCTTCACCGGCGCATAGCCGCCAACGCGATAAAATTGTCCATCGGCCAGTACACGCAGCAGGCGCGTTTGCACATCCAGCGGCATATCACCAATCTCATCCAGGAACAGCGTGCCACCATCGGCCTGCTCAAAACGCCCCTGACGAATCTGATTGGCGCCGGTAAACGCGCCCTTTTCGTGGCCAAACAGCTCGGACTCGATCAAATCCTTCGGGATGGCCGCCATATTCAGCGCAATAAACGGCGATTTGGCACGCGGACTATGCCGATGCAGCGCATGCGCCACCAGCTCTTTACCGGTGCCGGACTCGCCGTTAATCAATACGCTAATGGATGAACGCGAGAGACGGCCGATAATGCGAAACACATCCTGCATCGCCGGCGCTTCGCCGATAATGTCAGTGGTCGGGCCGCTTACCGGCTGATTGCGCGGCTGCTGCTGCTCCTGATAGTGGCTGATCGCACGCTCTACCAACGCCACCGCTTCATCAATATCAAACGGCTTTGGCAGGTAATCAAAAGCACCCTGTTGATAAGCGCTGACGGCGGCATCCAGATCCGAGTGCGCGGTCATGATGATCACCGGCAACATAGGATGGCGCTGTTTAATCTGTTTCAGTAGCGCCAGCCCATCCATACCCGGCATGCGGATATCGGACAATAGTACGTCTGGCGTCTTGGTCGCGAGGGCATCCAGCACCTCGTTGCCGCTGTCAAAGGTGGCGCAGCTCAAACCGGCTCCAGTGAGCGCGCGTTCAAGCACCCAGCGGATTGAGCTATCGTCATCGACGATCCAGACTATCCCTCGTTGCATAGAAACCTCACTGGCGAATAGGCAGGTAAACCGAAAATTCGGTGTGGCCTGGCCAACTGTTAAATTCAATTTTTCCTGAATGCTGATCGATCAGGCTGCGGGCGATGGAGAGACCTAAACCGGTACCGCCTTCGCGTCCGCTTACCATCGGATAGAACAGCGTGTCCTGCAGCTGTGCCGGAATACCGGGGCCGTCATCTTCAATATCAATACGCGCCACTAAGCGATAACGCGTACCGTGCAGCGTGAGCTGAAACGCCGTACGGGTACGAATCACAATCGTGCCGCCTTCGTCACCCAGCGCCTGCAGCGCGTTGCGCACGACGTTGAGCAGTACCTGCTCAATCTGGTCAGGGTCGTGCGGCAGCTCCGGCAGGCTTGGGTCGTAATCACGCACCAGCGAAACATTGTCCGGCAGCTCCATTGAGACCAGATTCACCACGCGCTCTGCTACCTGGTGAATACTTTGCGTAACGTGTAAGCCGGGCTGTTGCGGGCCAAGCAGGCGATCCACCAGATTACGCAGCCGGTCCGCCTGCTCGATAATCACTTTGGTGTATTCGTTCAGCGAGGGATCGGGCAGGGCGCGCGATAACAGCTGCGCCGCACCGCGTAATCCACCCAATGGATTTTTAATCTCGTGAGCCAGCCCGCGTACTAAATCGCGTGCGGCGACCTGCTGAGCGTGCTGAATCTGCTCCTGGCTCAGGCGACGCTGATTATCCATCGGCGCCATTTCCAGCAGAATAAAACCATCGGGTAAACGCTGAGCGGTCAACGCCATGATGTGCGCACGGCCATCCACCACTAAGGTCACTTCGCTATCGGTAAAGCCCTGGCCAGCTTCAAGATTCTCGCTCATCACTTCAATATTCAGCGAAAAGTATCCGGTCAGCTCCGGTAATGGCGTGCCAAATAATTTACGTGAGCTCTGCGCCAGCAGTTGCTGAGCCGCCGGGTTGGCGTAATGGATAACCAGATCGTTATCGACCAGCAAAATACTGTTGATCAGGGAGTTGAGTATCTGCCCCGCGTCGGGCAGCGTGCCAGTTGCCATACAGCGTTCCTCTGCACCAAATCAGTGCATTATAGCTTTTTGGGACGGAAAACTATGCGTCGAACGATGATTTCGCGGTGAAAAAAGCCCATCCGGAGATGGGCTAAAGTTTCCACGGCAACAAAAAATCTTTGGCGTCCTGAAAGCCGGCAATGTGCGGCCGCCAGGCGCCAGATTAAATATTAAACGCTGTAGTACAGCTCAAACTCAACCGGGTGCGGCGTCATGCGTACGCGGTCAACGTCTGGTTTACGCAGTTCGATATAAGCATCGATCGCGTCGTCAGTGAATACGCCACCACGGGTCAGGAACTCGCGGTCTTCGTTCAGCGCGTTCAGTGCTTCTTCCAGAGAGCCTGCAACTTTTGGAATCTCTGCCTCTTCTTCCGGCGGCAGGTCATACAGGTTTTTGTCCATCGCATCGCCAGGGTGGATCTTGTTGATGATGCCATCAAGACCTGCCATCAGCAGCGCGGTGAACGCCAGGTATGGGTTCGCAGCCGGGTCCGGGAAGCGCGCTTCGATACGACGTGCTTTCGGGCTGGCAACAACCGGGATACGGATTGATGCAGAGCGGTTACGCGCAGAGTAAGCCAGCATAACCGGCGCTTCGTAGCCAGGGACCAGACGCTTGTAAGAGTTGGTGGTTGGGTTCGCCAGGGCGTTGATGGCTTTAGCGTGTTTGATCACACCGCCAATGTAGAACAGGGCTGTTTCAGACAGGCCGCCGTACTTATCGCCAGAGAACAGGTTCACGCCGCCTTTTGACAGAGACATGTGGCAGTGCATACCAGAGCCGTTATCGCCAAACATTGGCTTAGGCATGAAGGTTGCGGTTTTGCCATATGCGTGCGCAACGTTGTGCACCACATATTTGTAGATCTGAATTTCGTCCGCTTTTTTGGTCATGGTGTTGAAGCGGGTTGCCACTTCGTTCTGACCCGCTGTTGCCACTTCGTGGTGATGCGCTTCAACCACCAGGCCCATCTGCTCCATGGTCAGACACATGGCAGAACGGATATCCTGAGCGGAATCGACCGGCGGAACCGGGAAGTAGCCGCCTTTCAGGCCAGGACGGTGACCTTTGTTGCCGCCTTCGTACTCTTTACCGGTGTTCCAGCACGCTTCGATATCGTCGATAGCCACGTGTGAGCCGGAAGTAGAAGAGCCGAAACGGATGTCGTCGAACAGGAAGAACTCTGGCTCAGGTCCGAACAGCACGGTATCCGCGATGCCGGAAGAGCGCAGGAACTCTTCTGCACGCTTAGCAATAGAGCGCGGGTCGCGGTCGTAGCCCTGCAGTGTGCCTGGCTCCAGGATGTCACAACGGATGATCAGCGTAGGATCTTCGAAGAACGGATCCATAACCGCAGTGGTCGCGTCTGGCATCAGCACCATGTCTGATTCGTTAATGCCTTTCCAGCCACCGATGGAGGAGCCATCGAACATTTTGCCTTCTTCGAAGAAGTCAGCGTTAACCTGGTGAGCAGGGATAGTAACGTGCTGTTCTTTACCTTTGGTATCGGTAAAACGCAGGTCAACAAACTTAACTTCATGCTCGTTCATCATCGAGAGAACGTGTTCAGCGGACATACTCAACTCTCCTGGAAATGGTCATTGTCGTCGTGGTGAGAGAACTTCGTTGCCTGAAGTGTTATTCCACTTCGGTGCGAGATCCCGGCAAGCTCTTCAACCGTTGTGCAACTGTCGTTTTCGCTTGAAAGATATAAAGCGAATTCTGTGCCAACTTTATTACAATGGTGAAAATGGCGCTGTGATGCGCCCTTTCGTGAGACGGTGACTGCACCAGGATAGATGCACTGCACCAAAATAGTGCTTTATGGCTTCGCTCTGGCACTGAAATGGTGCAAAACCTCATCACTGTGCAGGTAAATGCACCGTTAGTGGTGCTAAAAATAAGCACCACGAGAATCTTGCAGCGAAAACTGTGATCATGTTCAGTCTTTCGCTTAATCCGTGTACAATACCGCGTTATTTCTATAATGCCTGAGGCAAAGCTGTGATCGAAAATTTGCGTAACATCGCCATCATCGCGCACGTTGACCATGGAAAAACCACCCTGGTTGATAAACTGCTGCAACAGTCCGGTACTTTTGATGCCCGTACCGAAGCGACTGAGCGCGTGATGGACTCCAACGATTTGGAGAAAGAGCGTGGGATTACCATCCTCGCGAAAAACACCGCCATCAAATGGAATGACTACCGTATCAACATCGTTGATACCCCAGGACACGCCGACTTCGGTGGTGAAGTTGAGCGCGTCATGTCCATGGTGGATTCGGTGCTGCTGGTTGTAGACGCGATGGATGGCCCTATGCCGCAAACCCGCTTCGTAACCAAGAAAGCCTTTGCTCATGGTTTGAAGCCGATTGTAGTTATCAACAAAATTGACCGCCCGGGCGCGCGTCCTGACTGGGTTGTGGATCAGGTCTTTGACCTGTTCGTTAACCTCGACGCGACCGACGAGCAGCTGGACTTCCCTATCATTTATGCGTCAGCGCTGAATGGTATTGCTGGTCTGGATCACGCTGACATGGCAGACGACATGACCCCGCTGTATCAGGCGATTGTTGACCACGTTTCCCCACCACAGGTAGAAGTCGAAGCGCCACTGCAGATGCAGATCTCGCAGCTGGACTACAACAACTATCTGGGCGTTATCGGCATTGGCCGCATCAAGCGCGGTAAAATCAAGCCGAACCAGCAGGTCACTATCATTGATAGCGAAGGTAAAACCCGCAACGCTAAAGTCGGTAAAGTGCTGACTCACCTGGGGCTGGAGCGTATCGACAGCGACCTGGCAGAAGCTGGCGATATCATCGCAGTCACTGGCCTGGGCGAGCTGAACATCTCTGACACCATCTGCGACACGCAGAAGGTTGAAGCTCTGCCAGCCCTGAGCGTCGATGAACCAACCGTCACCATGTTCTTCAACGTCAACACCTCACCTTTCTGCGGTAAAGAAGGTAAGTTCGTGACGTCGCGCCAGATCCTGGAGCGTCTGAATAAAGAGCTGGTGCACAACGTGGCACTGCGCGTTGAAGAAACCGAAGATTCAGATGCATTCCGTGTGTCTGGTCGTGGTGAGCTGCACTTGTCTGTTCTGATCGAGAACATGCGTCGTGAAGGTTTCGAACTGGCGGTATCCCGTCCGAAAGTAATCTTCCGCGAGTTCGAAGGCCGTAAACAAGAGCCATTCGAAAACGTGACCCTCGACATCGAAGAGACCCACCAGGGTTCAGTGATGCAGGCGATGGGTGAGCGTAAAGGCGACCTGAAAAACATGGATCCGGATGGCAAAGGCCGCGTACGTCTCGACTACGTGATCCCAAGCCGTGGCCTGATTGGCTTCCGTAACGAATTCATGACCATGACCTCCGGTACCGGTCTGCTGTACTCCACCTTCAGCCACTACGACGACGTCCGTCCGGGCGAAGTGGGCCAGCGCCAGAACGGCGTGCTGATCTCTAACGGCCAGGGTAAAGCGGTTGCGTTTGCCCTGTTCGGTCTGCAGGATCGCGGCAAGCTGTTCCTGGGCCACGGTGCGGAAGTCTATGAAGGCCAGATCATCGGTATTCACAGCCGCTCTAACGACCTGACCGTTAACTGCCTGACCGGTAAGAAACTGACCAACATGCGTGCGTCAGGAACTGACGAAGCGACCACTCTGGTTCCACCACAGAAGATGACGCTGGAGCAGGCTATCGAGTTCATCGATGACGACGAACTGGTAGAAGTTACCCCGCAGTCAGTACGTATTCGTAAACGTCACCTGACCGAGAACGACCGTAAGCGCGCGTCTCGCGGCAGCAAAGAGTAAGCGAAGCAGTCTGATAATGAAGCCCCGCACCGCGGGGCTTTTTTTTGCCTGCACGCCGCTGCAACACGGCATCAGCGAAATCAGGCGCCGCTTCCGGAATGCTGATTTCCCCGCTCCCTCCCTGTTCAGGTTTCGCTTTTGCCGCTAGAGTGAATGATCCAGGGAACGTAGAGGAGAGGTGTCATGCTGTACATCTTTGATTTAGGCAACGTGATTGTTGATATCGATTTTAATCGGGTACTCGGCGTCTGGAGCGATCTGGGTCGGGTGCCGTTGGCGACGCTGCAAAGTCGTTTTCAGATGGATGATGCGTTTGAAAAGCACGAGCGGGGCGAAATCAGTGACCCGGAATTTGCCGCGCGTATCTGTGACCAGCTGGATATCGCGCTGAGTTACCCGCAGTTTACCGCGGGCTGGCAGGCGGTGTTCGTGGGTGTGCGTCCGGAAACGCTGGCAATCATGAATCAGCTGCGTGCCAGCGGCGAGCGCGTGGTCATCCTGTCCAATACCAACCAGCTGCATTTTGAGTTCTGGCCAACCCAGTACCCGGAGGTGCAGCAGGCCGCCGATCACGTCTACATGTCGCAGGATATCGGCATGCGCAAGCCGGAAGCACGCATCTGGCAGTACGTGCTGGAGCATGAGGGGTTCACGGCTGACCAGGCAGTGTTCTTTGATGACAATCAGGCCAATGTTGATGCCGCGCGTGCGCTGGGCATCGAAAGCGTGCTGGTGGTGGATAACAAAACCGTACCAGACTGGTTTGCGAGCCGTCGCTAAGTGGCGCTGCGTAACTCTCTGCGCCACTCGGCGCACGCGTTTTTCCTGTGGATCAAGCTGCTGTGGCGCCGCATAGATGAAGACAACATGACGACGCAGGCCGGTAATCTGGCCTACGTCTCATTGCTGGCGCTGGTGCCGCTGGTGGCGGTGGTTTTTGCGCTGTTCGCGGCATTCCCGGTGTTCTCCGACATCAGCGTGCAGCTGAAAAACTTCATCTTTACCAATTTTATGCCCGCCACGGGTGATGTGATTCAGCGTTACCTCGATCAGTTCGTCGCTAACGTCAATAAAATGACGGCCGTCGGCGCGGTTGGCCTGATTGTCACCGCGCTGCTGCTGATGCACTCGGTGGACAGCGCGCTTAACACCATCTGGCGTAGCAATACGTCGCGGCCGATGGTCTACTCCTTCGCCGTCTACTGGATGATCCTGACGCTTGGCCCGCTGCTGGCCGGCGCCAGCCTGGCTATCAGCTCATATATGCTGTCGCTGCGCTGGGTGAACGTTACCGGCGTCACCAGCCTGATCGATCACCTGCTGCGCATCTTCCCGCTGCTCCTCTCTGTGCTGGCTTTTTGGCTGCTGTACAGCATTGTCCCGACGCGACGGGTGCCGGGGCGCGATGCGCTGACGGGTGCCGTGGTCGCCGGGTTGCTGTTCGAGCTGGGTAAAAAAGGCTTTGCGCTCTATGTTACGATGTTCCCTTCGTATCAGTTAATTTACGGCGTACTGGCGGTAATCCCGATTCTCTTCCTCTGGGTTTACTGGACCTGGTGTATTGTGTTGTTAGGTGCGGAGATCACCGTCACGCTCAATGACTATCGCCAGTTAAAACAGCAGGAACGCGAAACAGAACGAGAGGAAACATGATTGCTTTGATTCAGCGCGTCAGTCGCGCCAGCGTCAGCGTGGATAACGTTACGGTGGGCGAAATTGATGCCGGTTTGCTGGTGTTACTGGGCGTGGAAAAGGGCGATGACGAGCAGAAAGCCCAGCGGTTATGCGACAAAGTGCTGGGTTATCGCATCTTCGCTGATGAAAATGACAAAATGAACCTTAATGTGCAGCAGGCTGGCGGCAGTGTGCTGGTGGTGTCGCAGTTCACTCTGGCGGCCGATACGCAAAAAGGGATGCGCCCCTCCTTCTCCGGTGGTGCAGAGCCGGCAGAAGCCGAACGTCTTTATACGTACTTTAGCGAGCGCTGCCGCGCGCAGGGTATCCCGACAGCAAATGGTCGCTTTGCCGCGAATATGCAGGTTTCGCTGGTTAACGATGGTCCGGTGACCTTCTGGTTGCAGGTGTGAGATTTTCAGCCGAGCGGCAAGGGATCAGCCACGCAAGCTCCGAACGAGAGAATCACTTTATGTATCATCTTCGCGTGCCGCAAACGGCGGAAGAGCTGGATATGTACTACCAGTTCCGTTGGGAAATGTTACGAAAGCCGCTGCGTCAGCCGCAGGGTTCTGAGCGTGATGCCTGGGATGCGCTGGCGCATCATCAGATGGTCGTGGATGAGCACGGCAAAGCGGTGGCGGTCGGCCGCCTGTACATCAATGCAGAAAACGAAGCCGCAATCCGTTTCCTTGCGGTGCACCCTTCGGTGCAGGGCAAAGGGTTGGGTACGCTGGTGGCGATGACGCTGGAGTCCGTGGCCCGCCAGGAGGGCGCAAAGCGCGTCACCTGTAGCGCCCGTGAGGATGCGGTCGAGTTCTTTGCCAAACTCGGTTTCGTTAACCAGGGCGAGATCACCGCGCCGCAAAGCACGCCGGTGCGCCACTTTTTGATGATTAAACCGGTCGTGACGCTCGACGATATTCTGCATCGTGCCGACTGGTGCGGGCAGCTGCAACAGGCCTGGTATGCGCACATCCCGCTGAGCGAAAAGATGGGCGTGCGTATTCTGCAATATACCGGGCAGAAGTTTGTCACGACCATGCCGGAGACGGGCAACCAGAATCCGCACCACACGCTGTTTGCCGGCAGCCTGTTCTCGCTCGCCACGCTGACCGGCTGGGGGCTGATCTGGTTACTGCTGCGCGAACGCCATCTTGGCGGCACCATTATTCTCGCCGATGCACACATTCGTTATAGCAAGCCCATTACCGGCCGCCCGGGCGCCATTGCCGATCTCGGCTCGCTAAGCGGTGACCTCGATCGCCTGGCGCGCGGCCGTAAAGCACGTGTGCAGCTGGAGGTAGAGCTATTCGGTAATGATGAACTGGGTGCGGTGTTTGAAGGGGTCTATATCGTGTTGCCCGCCGATCCGGATGGCGCGCTGGAAGAGGGCGGTTCAGGCGCACACATTAACTGATTGTTATGCTGCGCCGTGGGCTGCAGGGGCGCCGTTGATGACGCCCCATTTACTGCACCTGACCGCCGCGCATCGTCTGTTGGACGGATTGCGCATCTGTGGTCACTGATAAACTCCCTTCCGCGCCTGAGCGCAGCGGTGCAGCGGCACTGAGCGACCCCTTCAGCTGCAACTGCATATTGCTGTTACCGCTGAGCGGCAGCGCTGGCCAGCCCCAGTTTTCCAGAACGTTGGCCGGCACTGCCTGGCCTTTCAGGTTGAGCGTCAGCGGGCGCTGCGCATCCTGACCAACCGTAGCCGTACCTTCCAGCAAGCCGTTACCATTGAAGGCGCTCATCTCGCTGACCTGAATCTGCTGATCGCTGGCACTCAGCGCAATAGAGGGGTGGCGCAAATCGGTACGGTTAAAAGTGGCTTCCGCCGCGTTAAAGCTGGCCTTACCGGACCAGATGCCCCACTGATGCTGACGTGCCAGCAGCAGGTTATCTGCGCTGCCATCCAGCGCCGTCATCTGGAACGGGAAAGCAGGATTGATATCGATAATCAGATTGCGGTTGGCCGTGGCGCGTTTTACCAGCACGCTATCCAGCCAGTCGGGCAACGCTGCCTGCCAGCGATCGCGCCAATTCTGCGGCAGCGTATACTCCAGGCCGGCAACCGCCACATCATCCAGCGTCAGACGCTTATCGCTACGCGTCCAGCTGCCGCTGGCGCGAATCACACCGTTAACCCAGCGCGAGCTAAACTGCGTCAGCTGAACGCCCTGGGCGGAGAATTCGGCGTTCACAATGGGGTCGTTGAGTTCGAAGCTGCCGTTAATGAAGTTACCGGCGTTCATCGCCAGTGAGCCATCCTCGCTCTGCCAGTCATCGCCGCGCAGCGTGATGTTTTTCAGCGTTAAATCGAGATCGGTCACTGCCCAATCCGGGCCCTGCAGACGCGCATCGGTCATATCCAGCCGGTTAATACTCACCGAAGGCACCTCACGCAGCGGACGGAGGAATTCACTCAGCGTTTGCCGGGTTTGCAGGCGGATGTCATTAAGGCGCAGCTGATTAATCTTCCAGTTACCCTGCGCATCACGCCCGGCACTGCCGGTCATTGAGCCGCGAGCGAGATCGGCGCCGATATTGTTCAGCATCAGCTGACGTTTAGTCACACTGCCCTGCAACAGTACATTGGTGGCCGGCACGCCATTCAGCGTCAGGCTACCCGCACTCATCTGGAACTGCGCATCGCTGCCAAGCATATTGTCAGGCGTGGGTTTCCACGGCACAATGCCGCCGTTTACACGCTGCGCGGAGAGCGGCAGCGCGCTGTGCGGGCTTTCAATGTGCACGTTATTCAGCTGCAGACGGTTCGCCTGCATGGGCAGCGTGGTATCCGGCGTTTGATTCGCGAGGTTGATCTCACCATCACGCACTTCGATGCTGCTGAAATGCAGCGGATCGCTGAACTGTACCAGCGCCAGGCCGAGATCAACGCGCTTCGCCACCAGCACCGCAGGCTGCCCATCGTGACCAAAGCTGAAATCATCAAGAATGATGTGCGAGGGGGAGGAGAAGTTATGCTCAATCTTACTGAGCGAGAGATGCCAGGCGGTTTTATCGCTTACCCAACGGCTAAACCAGCCTGCGCCCCACTGTGTTTGCAGCAACACATAGAGAACCACCAGCGCCAGTAAAACCAGCAGTAACAAGGTAAGGAAAAACTTGCCTAAAAATTTCATTGCATCCATCCATCCCGATAGTGATCCGGTGAGTGGTTGTTATGCCTGAATTACCGTTACAGCTCAACAGCCTGGATGTAAAAGCGGATAAATAGCAGGCAGGCCGGAGCCTGCCCGGTGGAATTACTTCTCCTGCGGGAACACAAGGTTAAGCACGATGGCGGTAATGCCGCCGGCAGCGATACCGGAAGAGAGCAGCGTTTTCAGCCAGTCCGGCGCGAACTGCAGGATCAGCGGCTGCTGCGACACGCCCAGGCCAACGGCCAGTGACAGCGCAATGATCATGATGGCGCGACGGTTCAGCGGCTCACGTGAAACGATGCGCACGCCAGAGGCGGCAATGGTACCGAACATCACAATGGTCGCACCGCCCAGCACCGGCTCCGGAATGTGCTGCACAAAGCCGCTCACCGCCGGGAACAGGCCCAGCACAATCAGCATCAGCGCAACCACAAACCCGACATAGCGGCTGGCGACGCCCGTTAGCTGAATCACACCATTATTCTGACCAAAGCAGGAGTTCGGGAAGGTGTTGAACAGGGCCGAAACAAAGGAGTTGAGGCCGTTCGCCAGCACGCCACCTTTCAGGCGCTTCATATATAGCGGGCCGCTGACGGGCTGCTCAGAAACATCAGAGGTTGCAGTGATATCGCCTATGGTTTCCAGTGAAGTGACCATAAACACCAGCATTAGTGGAATTAACAGATTCCAGTCAAAGCCCAGACCGTAATAGAGCGGCGACGGCACGGCCACCAGCGGCTGGCTGGTGGGTGCGGATGTCGCCGGCAGCATATTCAGCGCCCAGGCCAGGCCATACCCCACGGCCATCGCAATCACCAGTGAAGCCACACGCAGATAGGGATTGCGCTGGCGATTCAGCAGGATAATCACCAGCAGCACCGCACCGGCCAGCAGCAGATTTTTGGGTGCGCCAAAGGTGTGATCGCTCATGGCAGCAAAACCACCGCCAATTGACGTCAGCCCTACCTGAATCAGCGACAGACCGATAATCATCACCACAATGCCGGATACCAGCGGAGTGATAATGCGGCGTGCCAGATGCAGCACGCGCGACAGGACCATTTCAGTGCAGGAAGCCACCATCAGCGTGCCAAACAGCGCCGCCATCATGGTTGGCACATCTGCGCCGCCGTTTTTCAGCGCCATGCCGCCCATGATCAGCGGCGTCACAAAGTTAAAGCTGGTGCCCTGAATCGACAGCAGGCCGGAACCCACCGGTCCCCAGGTTTTGATTTGCAGAATCGAGGCCACGCCGGAGGCGAACAGCGACATGCTGATGATGTGCTGCGTATCCTGCGCCGGTAAGCCGAGCGCCTGACAGATCAGCAGTGCTGGCGTAATCACCGCCACAAACATTGCCAACAGATGCTGGCAGGCGGCAAACAGCGTCTGCGGCAGCGGCGGACGATCTTCAAGGCGGTAAATCAGTTCACTTGTTGCCTGGCCTGCAACGCTGGCAGGCTGGCGGGATTCAGCGGTGTTGACGGACATGGTGGGCTCTCAATAACAGCAAAGGGGCGATTTTAAACGGTTGCGTTGTGAAAGCAATCGTTTGCAATGCCCCTTTTTGCTTGCCTTGATTTAAAGCGTAAACACGGTGCGGCTGCGGCTATCCTCATCCTGCCAGGCTTGCGTAACTTCACTTAACGGACGCATCTGGAAGGCGATAGAAAAATCGCTTTCGGCGGCGGCGGTGAGCATTTCACGGATACAGGCGATGAGCTCAGTATCGGAGACACTGCCTAAACCGCTGCCCATAAGTGTCAAACCCGATGAGCGTAGCAGCTTGCTGTGCAGCGCGATCTCCTGTCCGCTGAGGGAGCCGATTTGTACAAAGCGCACCACTTTTTCACCACCCGCCACAGCGGCCTGCATAATATCCAGCGCACTTGGCCCCCAAAGATAATCCAGTACCACATCAACGCCCTCTTTCATCAGCGCGGGGAGGGCGCGTGGCAGCTCATCCAGCGTCAGGGCGATATCCGCACCTTGTGCCCGCAGTTGATCCAGCGCTGCGCGGTTACGTCCGGTGGCGATAATTTTACCGGCGCCGAGATGCCGGGCAATGCGCACCGCCAATCCCCCTGAGGTTCCCGTGGCGCCATTAATCAGCACGGTTTCCCCCTGCTGTAACCGGGCGCGACGCGTCAGCGCTGCCCAGGAGGACATCCCGGGATTGGCAATCGCCGCCGCGAGCACCGGATCCAGTGTGGCGGGCAACGGCACCAGCGCGGCAGCAGGCACTAAGGTTCTTTCGGCCATGCTACCCCAGGGGGCATTGAGCGTGAGGAAGTAAACCGGATCGCCGTTCTCTAACGTGCCTGTTCCATCAATGCCGGCGATAAACGGATAGCGCGAGCCGGCGCTGTAATGCGTGCCGGCGGCGCGCGCCTTTGCCAGCTGGCTAATGGCTGCGGCTTTTACCGATACCACAACCTGTTCCTCCCCGGCCTGAGGCTCAGGAAAATCACCATAAACGGGCAGTTCGCCTGCCGCAGAAACAATAGCTGCTTTCATGCTTGCACCTTCAGTTGATCGGATAATATGTGTAATATGCACACATTAAGACTGCCCCGGGATAACGTCAATGAAAAGCGTGCAAAATACACATAATAATGCTGACTTCGATGATTTGCACAATGCGCTGCTGATGATCGTCGCCACCTTTAACCGACCACAACGTGATGAATTGCTGATTAAAGCGTCCAGCATCCAGCTTGATCGTGCCCTGTTTCCGCTACTGATACAGATTGGTCGATTTGGTCCTATCGGCGTAGTGGAGCTGGCGGAGCGTGTCGGGCGTGATTACACCACGGTGAGTCGTCAGGTGGCGAAGCTGGAGGAGCTGGCCCTGGCGCAGCGGCAGAAAAATGCCAAAGATAAGCGGATAAATGAGGCGGTCATTACCGCAGCAGGTAAGGCAATGACCGATAAAATTGATGCCGCGCGCGCGCAGATCTATCAAACTGTATTTGCGCACTGGCAGAGTGAAGAACGCGACGAACTGGCGCGTCTGTTGCAGAAGTTTGTCGGGGACTTTACGGCGATTGATCGCGGTACGACTGCAGATTAAGCGTGGCTGTAGCGCTCGGTTTCCGGTAGCCAGCGCTCAATCAGCGCCTGTGCCTGTTCTGGATAGTGCTCGTGGATATGGCGCGCCACGCGCTGCACTTCGGGAATCATGCTCTGATCGCGCAGCAGGTCAGCCACTTTGAATTCGGCGTTGCCGGTCTGGCGGGTACCCAGCATCTCGCCCGGTCCGCGGATCTCCAGATCGTGCTGGGCAATGACGAAGCCATCGTTGCTGTCGCGCAGTACCTGTAAACGCTTCTGCGCAGTTTTACTCAGCGGCGCTTTGTAAAGCAGAACGCAGTGGGATGCAACCGCGCCGCGCCCCACGCGCCCGCGCAGCTGGTGCAGCTGTGCCAGCCCGAGACGCTCCGGATTTTCGATAATCATCAGGCTGGCGTTAGGCACATCCACGCCGACTTCGATCACCGTGGTCGCAACCAGCAGCTGGATTTCATTGGCCTTGAACGCTGCCATCACCGCCTGCTTCTCTGCCGGCTTCATGCGGCCATGCACCAGGCCAATCTGCAGGTCGGGCAGCGCCTCTTTCAGCTCCTGCCAGGTCACTTCTGCCGCCTGCGCTTCCAGCACTTCGGATTCATCAATCAGCGTACAGACCCAATACGCCTGGCGGCCTTCGTGACAGGCACTCTGCACGCGTGCAATGATCTCGCTGCGGCGGCTATCGGGAATGGCGACGGTGGTCACCGGCGTACGGCCCGGCGGTAGTTCATCAATGGTTGAGGTATCAAGATCGGCGTAGGCGGTCATCGCCAGGGTACGCGGAATGGGCGTTGCCGTCATGATCAGCTGATGCGGGTGGAAGCCCTGCTCTTCGCCTTTTTCCCACAGCGCCAGCCGCTGATGGACACCGAAGCGGTGCTGTTCATCAATGATCACCAGCGCCATGCCGTTAAACTTAACCTGCTCCTGGAACAGCGCATGCGTGCCTACCACCATGGATACCTGACCGCTGGCAATCGCTTCCTGCTGTGCTTCACGCGCTTTACCCTTTTGCTTACCAGCCAGCCAGCCCACCTCAATACCGAGCGGCGCAAACCACTGGCGGAAATTATTGGCGTGCTGTTCAGCCAGCAGCTCGGTCGGCGCCATCAGCGCCACCTGCTTGCCATGAGCGATCACATTCAGCGCCGCCAGCGCGGCAACCAGCGTTTTACCGGAACCCACATCGCCCTGCACCAGGCGCATCATCGGGAAATCGTTCGCCAGGTCGCGCTCAATTTCCGCCACCACGCGCTGCTGCGCGCCCGTGGGTGAGAAGGGCAGCGCGGCCAGCAGTTTATCCACCAGCGTATGACACGCCGGCAGCGGCAACGCATGGTGACGCTGCGCGCCGGCACGGACCGCCAGCATACTGAGATTGTGCGCCAGCAGCTCTTCCAGAATCAGGCGCTTTTGCGCCGGATGGCGGCCGGTCTCCAGCTCGCTCAGGCGCAGATCGGGTGGCGGGCGGTGCAGCGTGCGCAGCGCCTCCGGCAGGCTGATCATGCCGCCGCTCAGCTCGGGCGGCAGCAGTTCAGCGATCGGGCAGCTCTCCAGCAGCGTCAACGCCTGGTCGGTGAGATTACGCAGCGTGGCCTGGCGAATACCTTCGGTGGTGGGATAAACCGGCGTCAGCGTCTCCTGCAGCTCAACACCGCCGAGTTCGCCCTGTACGCGGTACTCCGGATGAATAATCTCTGCTCCGCGCTGGCCGCGTTTAATCTCACCATAGGCGGTGACGCGACGGCCTGGCGCGAGGCTGTTTTTCATTCCGGCATTGAAGTTGAAGAAGCGCATAGTCAGCATGCCGCTGCCATCGCTGATCTGGCACACCAGCATGCGGCGGCGACCAAAGGTGATTTCGCTGTGCAGGACTTCGCCCTCTACCGTGGCCCAGATGCCCGGCAGCAGGTCATTGATTTGATAGAGCTGCGTGCGGTCTTCGTAGCGCAGCGGCAGATGCAGCAGCAGATCCTGAATGGTAAACAGGTTAAGTTTTGCCAGCCTGGCCGCCTGGCTGGCACCGACGCCGGTCAGGGTACTGAGCGGAATGGCATCCAGCAGGCGGCCTTTCATTTTTTACCTGTCGCCTGCATGGTGGACCACCATTCGGCGTCGGCTTCCACCTCGCCCTGCGCATTGATATGCGGATAAGGCAGACCTTTCTGCTTCGCGACGCGCGCCAGCACCGGATAACCGCCCTCAAACAGCAGGCGCTGCTGTTCATCTGCATCCAGCAGGCTGTGCTGACGTTTATACATACCGGCGTTTTGTCGCTGACGCTGCGCTTCATACAGAATCAGCGCTGAAGCCACGGAGACGTTCAGCGACTGCACCATGCCCACCATTGGAACGATGATGTCGCGATCGGCCAGCGCCAGCGCTTCAGGCGTGATGCCGGTTTTTTCCTGACCCATCAAAATGCAGGTCGGCAGGGTGTAATCGATCTCGCGGAAATCCACGGCTTCAGGCGACAGATTGGTGGCCAGCACCTGCATACCCTGATCTTTCAGGTGGCGCACGGCTTCAGCGATATGGCGATGGGTTTTCACCTTCACCCAGCTGTTGCTGCCCGCAGATGCAGACACCATGGTGCGCATGCGGACACTGGGCCAGACGGCGTGCACTTCATGAATGCCGACAGCATCGGCGGTGCGGATGACCGCAGAAACATTGTGCGGCTTATGCACCTGTTCCATACAGACGGTGAGATCGTGCTGGCGCATGGCCAGCATCTCCTGGATTCGGGCAAAGCGTTGAGCGTTCATGCACTAATTACGGTTACGGTGAACTTTAATCACGTCCGGCATCACGCGAATCTTACGCATGATATTAGCCAGATGGACGCGATCGTTCGCGGTGAGGCGGATAAAGGCGCTGTACACACGGCCATCACGCTCTTCAGTGTTCAGGCTTTGGATGTTAGAGCCCGCAGTATTAATGGCCGCCGTCAGGTTTGCCAGCGCGCCCTGATGGTTAAACATATCCACCTTAATCTCGGCGACAAACTCCTGATCGGTCACTTTATCCCATTCAACCGGCATGAATTTTTCCGGCTCTTTCTGGTAACCGCGAATGTTGCGGCAGGATTCGTGATGCACAACCAACCCTTTGCCGGGACTGACGTGCGCCACAATCGGGTCGCCAGGAATGGGGCGACAGCACTTCGCAAAGGTGATCAGCACGCCATCAGCGCCCTTAATCGGCAGCTTCTTACTGCGCTTACTGCTGCCGGAGCCGCCTTCACTGCCGGATTGCAGCAGGTTCTTCGCCACGACCACGCTCATCGCATTACCGAGGCCGATCTCCGCCAGCAGATCATCAATGCTGGTGAGCTTCATGCGCTCCAGCTCTTGCTGAATATTCTCTACCGGGATTTCGGCCAGCTTCTTGCTGCCGCCGAGCGCATGGCTCAGCAGGCGACGGCCAAGGTTGACGGAATCCTCACGTTTGAGGTTTTTCAGCAGCTGACGAATTTTGGCACGCGCTTTCGAACTGACGACAAAGTTCAGCCACGCGGCATTAGGGCGCGCGCCGGGGGCGGTAATAATCTCAATGGTTTGGCCGCTGGTCAGCGCCTGTGACAGCGGATAGGGCTGGCGATCGACGCGTGCACCGACGCAGGCGTGGCCGATATCAGTATGTACCGCATAGGCGAAGTCTACCGGCGTTGCGCCCGCAGGCAGTTCCACAATGCGGCCTTCCGGCGTGAACACGTAGATCTCATCCGGGAACAGATCTGATTTGACGCTTTCAATAAATTCGAACGAGCTGCCGGCACTCTGCTGCAGCTCCAGCAAGCTTTGCAGCCAGCGCTGGGCGCGAATCTGTGCCGTGGTGCCGCTCTCACCGGCCTCTTTATAAGCCCAGTGTGCCGCAACCCCCATCTCCGCCATCTGATCCATATCTTCGGTACGGATCTGCACCTCGACCGGCACGCCGTGCGGGCCAATCATGGAGGTGTGCAGTGACTGATAGCCGTTGGCCTTGGGGATAGCGATGTAATCTTTCACGCGTCCGGGACGCGGTTTGTACAGGCTGTGCATCTGGCCGAGCACGCGATAACAGGTATCCAGGTCTTTCACGATGACGCGAAAAGCGTAAATATCCATGATCGAGTGAAATCGCTGCTCTTTCAGGTGCATTTTGCGGTAGATCGAATAGAGATGTTTTTCGCGTCCGCTTACGCGGCAGGGGATGCCTGCTTCCTGTAAGCGACCGTCGATTTCAGCCAGTATCTTCTGAATCATCTCTTTACGGTTACCGCGCGCCGCTTTCACCACCTCTTTGATCACGCGGAAACGGTTCGGGTAGAGCGCTTCGAAGCCGAGCTCTTCCAGTTCCGTTTTCAGGTGATGAATACCGAGGCGGTGCGCCAGAGGACTGTAAATCTCCAGCGTTTCCAGCGCGATGCGGCGTTTTTTATCCGGTCGCAGCGCGCCGAGCGTACGCATGTTGTGCGTGCGGTCAGCCAGTTTGATCAGGATGACGCGAATGTCCTGCACCATCGCCATGATCATTTTGCGGAAGTTTTCAGCCTGTGCTTCTTTCTTATCGCGGAACTTCAGCTTATCAAGCTTGGAGACACCCTCCACCAGTTCGGCCACGCTTTTGCCAAACAGCTGTTCCATGTCCTGATAGGTGGCGGGCGTATCTTCAATCACATCATGCAGCAGGGCCGCCATGAGCGTCTCGTGGTCGAGTTTCATCTCGGCCAGAATGCAGGCAACCGCAACAGGATGGGTGATGTAGGGCTCACCGCTGGAGCGTGTCTGACCCTCGTGGGCATCACGCGCGACAAGATAGGCTTGCTTGAGGCGCTTGATTTGCTCCTCAGGCAAGTATTTTTCAATCAGTTGATTGAGGCTTTCAAACAGATACAAGGTTGACCTGCGAAGTGCTGTTAACGACGACCTTCAGCGATAGCGGTAACGGCTTGTAACTCAGCGGCTTCCTGCTCTTGCTGTTCCTGACGATCACGAACATCCAGAATCTGATTGGTGATCAGGCCTTCTTCGATTTCGCGCAGCGCGATAACGGTGGCTTTATCGTTCTCTTCCGGAACCAGCGGGTCTTTGCCGCCTACCTGCATCTGACGTGCACGACGTGCAGCGACCAACACCAGGTCAAAACGGTTACCAATTTTCTCTACT
>Ga0157361_1000298_pt1 | contig 22892 bp, 18 predicted proteins | sample AttlaeALBM2_FD_111481 | JGI IMG/M metagenome (GOLD analysis project Ga0157361, IMG submission 111481) | Fungus gardens microbial communities from leaf cutter ant in Ribeirão Preto, State of São Paulo, Brazil - Atta laevigata ALBM2 | ecosystem: Host-associated > Fungi > Mycelium > Unclassified ...
CCGCTTCAGCGTATAGGGGTTATCCCCCGGTTTCACCTTGCCCTGCACCGTGGTCACCGCCAGATGGAAACCGGCATCCTGCGCCGCCTGGATCGCCCGCTGGTTATAGCCGCCGAACGGGTAGGACAGATACAGCACATGCGGGTTGAACTGCGACAGCGCGCGGCGCGAGCGCTCAAAATCGAACTCGATATTGTGCAGCGAACGGCTCAGCAAAATCGGCTGGCGATTGCCGTCGGTGCGGTGCAGGAAGTGGGTGTGCGACTGCACGTCGAACACGTCCTGAATCTGCTTCAGCTCCGAGACGCTCATAAACTGCAGCGAGTCCGGGTTCCATTTCTGCGGGTGGCGCTTGATGCGCGAAGAGATGATGAACGCCGTCGCGCGGAAACCGTAATCCTTCAGCACCGGGTAAGCGTAGCGATAAACCGACTTCAGCCCGTCGTCGAAGGTCAGCACGATCGCCTTGCCCGGCAGGTTGATCTGGTTCTTCAGGTAGGCTTCCAGCTGATACAGCGAAATGGTGTCGTAACCCGCCTGCTTCAGGTAGGTCATCTGGTTGCTGAACGCCACGTCAGAGGTGGTGGTCGAGGTGTGGCGGAAACGTTTGTTCTCTTCGTTTTTCAGCAGGTGGTGGTAAGTCAGCACCGGGATGCCGTTATCGATCTCGCAATCCAACTCACTGACGAACCCCAGCCGATCGCCGATGTTGACCTCGTACCAGGTGTTGTTCAGCCGGTCCTTCAGCTTGCCGATGATCGGGTAGCGCAGGTTGCCTTCCAGCGTGCCGAAGACCTCGCTGTCCTTGTCCGCCGCGGTGTAAACGTCGATCGTTTTTTGGGTGATCAGGTTCTGGTTGGTCAGCGGTTTGTTCAGCTCGCCCAGATCGTCTTGCACCTTGCGCGACTTCTTCAGCTCACGCACGTCGTCTTTATCGATAAAGCCGGTACCGTGCCCGAATTTGAATTCGTAGTACTCCGCATCCGCCGGGAACACCTGGATCAGCTGCCCGCGCTTCACTTCCCCGACCGGGATCACATGCTCGCCCACCAACGCATAGACTTCGCTGTCGCGCTGCGCTTCCATGTATTCAGATTTAACCGCGCTGTCTTCCGACAGCAGATTCGCCAGGCTCACAGGGGAAACCAACGACATCAGAATGCCGAGTAACCCAGCCGCTAACTTGTATTGAGGCCGCATGATGATGTTCTGCTTACGAGTGCGTAATGACAAAAGTGAAGGAAATGTGGAGCGCCAGCATAGCACGATTTGAACAGCGGGGAACTAGCGGTTATCTGAGCAATTCTATTGATTTACGCGCCGCCTGCGCCAAATCAAGAAAAGCGCCCCCGCCGGGAAAGCGGGGGCGCGATACGATCAGCTGCGCAGGCCGCGGCCGCGCTCGATCAGGTACCAGGACAGCAGGTAAAACACCGCGATAAACGCCACCAGCACCGCCATGGTGAACGCCAGCGGCACATCGTTGATGCCGAGGAAACCGTAGCGGAACCCGCTGATCATATAGACGATGGGGTTCAGCTTGGACACCGCCTGCCAGAATGGCGGCAGCAGCGACAGCGAGTAAAACACCCCGCCCAGGTAGGTCAGCGGCGTCAGGACGAAGGTCGGGATCAGGCTGATGTCGTCGAAGGTGGTGGCGAACACCGCGTTGATCAGCCCCGCCAGCGAGAACAGGATCGCCGTCAACAACAGCGTCAGCGCAATCACCCACCAGGCGTGTACCTGCAGCGGTACGAAGAACAGCGAGATGATGGTCACCAGCACGCCGACGCAGATGCCGCGCGCCACGCCGCCGCCGACATAGCCGGCGATCACCACGTGGGTCGGCACCGGCGCCACCAGCAGTTCTTCAATGTTGCGCTGGAACTTGGCGCTGAAGAACGACGAGGCGACGTTGGCGTAAGAGTTGGTGATCACCGCCATCATGATAAGGCCGGGCACGATGAACTGCATGTAGCTGAAGCCGTGCATATCGCCGATGCGCGAGCCGATCAGATTGCCGAAGATGATGAAATACAGCGTCATGGTGATCACCGGCGGCACCAGGGTCTGGATCCAGATGCGCGCGAAGCGGTTCACCTCTTTGGCCCAGATGCTCTGCAAGGCCACCCAATACAAACGCGTCATGCTTTTTCTCCATTGCCGTTAACCAGGGTGACAAACAGCTCTTCCAGGCGGTTCGCCTTATTGCGCATGCTCAGCACCTGCACGCCCTGTGCGCTCAGCTGGGCGAATAAACCGTTCAGCCCCTGCTCGCGCATCACCTCCACTTCCAGCGTGGAGGTATCCGTCAGGCGGCTGCGATAACCGTCCAGCTTCGGCAGCGGGCTCTTCGCCGCCAGATCGAGAATAAAGGTTTCCGACTTCAGCTTGGCCAGCAGCCCCTTCATCGAGGTGTTTTCCACCAGCTCCCCGTTCTGGATGATACCGATGTTGCGGCACAGCATCTCCGCCTCTTCCAGATAGTGGGTGGTAAGGATAATGGTGGTGCCCTGGGCATTCAGCTCTTTCAGGAAGCCCCACATCGAACGGCGCAGTTCGATATCCACCCCGGCGGTCGGCTCATCGAGGATCAGCAGCTTCGGCTGATGCATCAACGCGCGGGCGATCATCAGACGGCGCTTCATGCCGCCGGACAGCATGCGGGCGCGCTCGTTGCGCTTGCCCCACAGATCCAGCTGGTTGAGGTATTTTTCGGCGCGCGCCATCGCTTCACGCCGCGTGACGCCGTAGTAACCCGCCTGGTTCACCACGATCTGCAACACGGTCTCGAACGGGTTGAAGTTGAACTCCTGCGGCACCAGGCCGAGCTGGCGCTTGGCGTTGACGATGTCTTTATCGATGTCGTAACCGAACACCCGCACGCTGCCGGCGGTTTTGTTCACCAGCGAGCTGATGATGCCGATGGTGGTGGATTTACCGGCGCCGTTTGGCCCCAAAAGGGCATAAAAGTCCCCCGCCTCGACGCTCAGGTCGATGCCGCGCAGCGCCTTGACGCCACCGGCGTAAGTCTTGGTCAGCTGCGCTAATTCCAGTGCATAATTCATATGTAAAATAGTACCTTATGACGATGAGTATGCCGCCGCGCCCCTGTCTGCGAGGCTTGAAACAATAACGATAATCCTAGCATCGGCGACGTTTCCACTGAGTCGAATCCGTGCGGAAAATGAGGTTGCACCACTGTTCCGATTTCCAAATTGTGACGCTTACCCTATATTACCCCAACGCAATCTGTTCGTTACGAGTCAATAACCTCCATGAAAGAAATCGAAGAGCTTATCGCCAACAACCATGCCTGGTCGGCCAATATCAGTCAGGAAGACCCGGAATTTTTTGAACGTTTAGCCCAGGCGCAAAAGCCCCGTTTCTTATGGATTGGTTGCTCTGACAGCCGCGTTCCCGCCGAACGCTTGACCGGCCTCGAGCCGGGTGAACTGTTCGTCCATCGCAACGTGGCGAACCTCGTTATCCATACCGATCTTAACTGCCTGTCGGTGGTGCAGTATGCGGTAGATGTGCTGGAAGTCGAACACATCATCATCTGCGGCCACCTGGGCTGCGGCGGCGTGCAGGCGGCGGTGGAAAACCCGGAGCTGGGGTTGATCGACAACTGGCTGCTGCACATTCGCGATCTGTGGTACAAGCACAGCTCGCTGCTGGGCGAGCTGCCGCCGGAGCAGCGTTTCGACATGCTGTGCAAGATCAACGTCATTGAGCAGGTGTACAACCTGGGCCACTCCACCATCATGCAGTCCGCCTGGAAGCGCGGCCAGAAGGTGATGATCCACGGTTGGGTGTACGGCATTCAGGACGGCCGTCTGCGCGATATGGAAGTGCTGGCGACCAGCCGCGAGAGCCTGGAGATGGGCTACCGCAAAGCGATAGCCAAACTGAAGCAGGATAAAGGCATCTAACCCCGCCGCGGGCGCGGCAGGCCGCGCCCCACATCAATTACTCGTCCAGCAGCACCACTTTGCCGACGTACGGCAGGTGACGATAGCGCTGGGCGTAGTCGATGCCATACCCCACCACGAACTCATCCGGGATCGAGAAGCCGACATATTCGACCGGCACCTGCACTTCACGGCGCTCAGGCTTGTCCAGCAAGGTGCAAATCGCCAGCGATTTCGGCCCGCGCAGCGCCAAAATCTCGCGCACTTTGTTCAGCGTGTTGCCGGAATCGATGATGTCTTCCACGATCAGCACGTCTTTGCCGCGAATGTCTTCGTCCAGATCCTTGAGGATCTTCACGTCGCGGGTGGTGGACATGCCGCTGCCGTAGCTGGAGGCAGTCATAAAGTCGACTTCGTGCGGCACGTCGATCGCGCGGCAGAGATCGGCCATGAACATGAAGGAGCCGCGCAGCAGCCCAACCAGCACCATGTCGCTGCCGCTGTCGCGGTAATGTTCGGTGATCTGGCGGCCAAGTTCGGCGATACGGGTCTTAACTTCCTGCTCGGAAATCATTACGTCTACAGTGTGTTTCATAGTATTCAGGTCAGTTGCCGGAAGAAAGGCGCAGAGTTTAGCATAGGCCGTTACGACTTGCCTCTCTCCCGGACAGGGGAGTTTTCTTTATTAAGGGTATTCCTGACGAGCGTGCAGGACACTCACTATTTCAATATGTGCAGCCAGCACGCGGTAAACCACAATGTAATTAGGATGAACAACCATTTCACGAGTCCCGTTCACCCTGCCTGGCCTGAATAGATAAGGATGTTCCGCTAACGGGATAACCGACTCTTCAATGCGTTGCAACAAAGCCTCTGCGGCAAGTGGATTTCGCTCAGCGATAAAAGCCAGCAGCGTATATAAACCCGTTTTTGCTTCGTCAGTCCATTTGACGGTTAACATAAGGGTCAGGCCGATTTTCTTTTGGCTTTCGCCTGCTCGATAATGTGACGAGCGCCGGCCATGACTTCGTCATGGGGAATACGGGGGGAGTCGCTATTGATGGAAGATTCCACGGTGCTTCTGAACCAACGATCGTAGCTATCAGCCTGCTCTTGAGTCTCAAACTCAGAAACGATGGGATCCAATTTTGTCGGCATGACGCACTCCTCAACAGCTGATATTTTAATCAGTATAACGGCTTCCTTTCATTGAACCAAGCGGTGGCGACGCGAGCGCGCCACCACCGGAGCACCGGGCCGCCATCAATCGGCGACGGTGAAGCCCATCATCATGCCGGTATCTTCATGTTCCAACAGGTGGCAGTGGGCCATGTACGCATGTTCGCTGCTGGCCGGATGGTCAAAACGCACCAGCACTTCACTGCGCCATCCTTCGACGCGCACCGTGTCCTTCCAGCCGCTGCGATGCGCCGCCGGCGGTTTGCCGTTTTCCGACAAGATGCGGAACTGGGTACCGTGAATGTGGAACGGGTGCAACATCATGTCGCCCTCACCGGAAATGGTCCACTTTTCATACTGGCCCCGTTTGGCGGCGAACATCGGCTTGGTCATATCGAAGGCCTTGCCGTTGATCATGTTGCCGTGGCTGAAATCGAACGGTTTGGCTTTGCCCTGCGCGCCACCGTGATCCATCCCGGCCATATTGCCATGATCCATGCCCTTCATGTTGCCCATGTTGCCATGGTCCATGCCCTGCATGCCGCCCTTCTCCATGCCTTTCATGTTGCCATGGTCCATGCTCTGCATGCCGCCCTTCTCCATGCCTTTCATATCTGCGCCGCCCGTCGCGCCATGATTCATGCTCATGCCGGCCATCGCCTGGTGACCATAGCGGTCCATCAGCGCCTGCATACCGAGCATATCCAGCTGCGGATCCATCATCAGCTGCAGCCAACGCTCCTGGATGCCGGTGGTGGCAGGCAACGTCGGCAGCTTCACCAGACTGTCCGGCATGGTTTTGATGCCCTGCGCCAGCGACGGCTGAATGCGCAACACCGGCAGCGCTTGATCGAACGGCGCCAGCGTCATGCCCATCTGCTTCACCGGCAGCGTCACGATATCGAACGCTTTCCCATCCGAGGCATCGACCAGCACTTCAAAGCGTTCGCCCATCAGCATCGGCAGCTCGGTCAGTTTCACCGGCTCCGCCAGGAAACCGCCGTCGCTGGCAATGACATACAGCGGGCGGTTGTCACTGGCCGCCAGATTCAGTGAGCGGGCGTTGCAGCCGTTGAGGAAACGCAGGCGCAGCCAACCGCGCGGCGCCAGATGTTGTGGATACTGCGCGCCGTTGGTGAACATGCGGTCGCCAAACCAGCCCACCGCCGCACTCATCACGTCCAGGCGGTATTCGATCTGCGCGTCTTTGCCCAGCCGCTTATCCTGCAGGATCACCGGAATATCATCCTGTCCCCAGGTTTTCGGCAGCGGCAGTTTGACGCTCTCTTCGTCTTCCAGCAGCACCAGCCCCGCCAGCCCCATCATGACCTGGCTGCCGGTTTTACCGTGCGTATGCGGGTGGAACCAGCAGGTGGCCGCCGGTTGATCGACGGTGAAATTCACCGTGCGCGTCGCGCCGGGATGAATCAATGCCTGCGGGCCGCCATCGACGTCGCCGGGAATCTCCAGGCCGTGCCAGTGGACGGTGCTGGCCTCCGCCAGGCTGTTTTTGATATCAACCGTTACCGGCTGGCCACGCTGCAGCTTCACCGCCGGCCCGAGCAGCGCGCCGTTGAATCCCCAGGTTTTGGTGGCGACGCCGGGCAACCAGCGGGTTTCCCCCGCCTGCAGCGCCAGCGCAATCTTTCCCTGCGCGTCCGGCGTCAACAGCGGCGGTACCGGCAGGGCCGGCCGATCGGCCGCCCAGGCGGCCCGGCTCCATAACGGCAATGCGCTCGCGGCGCCCAGCGCGGCGGTTAATTTAATAAAATCACGGCGTAACATCGCTGACTCCCTTTTCTCAGTGACATAACTCAATGCCGCCAGCCTAAACCTTCCCCCTGGCGGAAGGTCAAGCCTTTCCTGGCGGTATTTTAAGCTATGCCTCACAATCAAGAGAGCGCCATTGACGAACGCGAGGCCGCGCCCAGCGGCAATAAAATTTGGTGCCTTTACAGGCAAGTGTGGTAACGTCTGCAAACGACAAACAGGCCTATTTCATGATGAAAAAAACAACGTTATCGATGCTGTTGCTGGCGATGCTGGGCTTCTCCAACGCCAGTCTGGCGCTGAATGAATCCGAGGCGGAAGATCTGGCCGATCTGACGGCGGTATTTATTTATTTGAAAAATGATTGCGGCTACAACGATTTGCCAAATGCGCAAATCAAACGCGCCATCGTCTATTTCGCGCAACAAAACCGCTGGGATTTGAGCAACTACAACAGCTTCAATATGAAGGCGCTGGGCGAAGACAGCTACCGCGATCTCAGCGGCATCGCCATTCCAACGCCTAAAAAATGCAAATCGCTGGCACGCGACTCTTTGAGCCTGCTGGCCTACGCCAACTAATTTCCCCCCTTCTCCCGCCCGCCTAACGCGCTCTCTGTCTGAAATTCAACCGTGCATCGCCAGGCAGAGTTAGCTATGATGTTGCGCCGATTTTTCATGGCTGTTATTACGGAGTTTCCCGCACATGACCCAGAAAGAAATTTGGTACGAAACGCTGCATACGGGCTTCGGCCAGTACTTCTCGGTAGAGAAAGTGCTGTACCGCGAGAAGACCGATCATCAGGATCTGGTGATCTTCGAGAACCCGGTGCTGGGGCGCGTGATGGCGCTCGACGGCGTGGTGCAAACCACCGAGCGTGACGAGTTCATCTATCACGAAATGCTGACCCACGTGCCGCTGCTGGCGCACGGCGCGGCGAAGAAAGTGCTGATCATCGGCGGCGGCGACGGCGGCATGCTGCGCGAAGTCAGCCGGCACCCTGGCGTGGAGCAGATCACCATGGTCGAAATCGACGCCGGCGTCGTCGAGTTCTGCCGCCAATACCTGCCCAACCACAGCGCCGGCGCCTATGACGATCCGCGCTTCAAGCTGGTGATCGACGACGGCGTCAACTTCGTGAACCAAACCGACGAAACCTTCGATGTGATCATCTCCGACTGCACCGATCCGATCGGCCCCGGCGAAAGCCTGTTCACCTCGGCGTTTTATGAAGGCTGCGCCCGCTGCCTGAATGAGGGCGGCATTTTCGTCGCGCAAAACGGCGTCTGTTTCCTGCAGCAGGACGAAGCGGTCAACAGCCACGCCAAACTGAGCGGCTACTTTAGCGACGTCAGCTTCTATCAGGCAGCGATCCCAACCTATTACGGCGGCATCATGACCTTTGCCTGGGCGAGCCAGAACCCGGCGCTGCGCCAGCTCGATCTGCCTACTCTGCAACAGCGCTTTAACCAAAGCGGTCTACACTGCCGTTATTACAACCCGGCAATTCACGTCGGCAGCTTTGCCCTGCCGCAATATTTGCTCAATGCCCTGAACGTAACACGTTAAGCGAGAAGATAAAGGAGGTGGCCCAAATTGCATAAGCTAAAACTGCACGGCTTCAACAACCTGACCAAGAGCCTGAGTTTTTGTATTTACGATATTTGTTACGCCAAGACCGCGGACGATCGCGACGGCTATATCGCCTACATTGACGAACAATATAATGCCAACCGGCTGACCGAGATCCTGAGCGAGACCTGCTCAATCATCGGCGCCAATATTCTGAACATCGCACGTCAGGACTACGAGCCGCAGGGCGCCAGCGTCACCATCCTGGTCAGCGAAGAGCCGATCGATCCGAAAGACGTCGATACGTCGGAACACCCCGGCCCGCTGCCGAACACGGTCGTCGCGCACCTGGACAAGAGCCACATCTGCGTACACACCTACCCGGAAAGCCATCCGGAAGGCGGATTGTGCACCTTTCGCGCCGATATCGAAGTCTCGACCTGCGGCGTCATTTCGCCCCTCAAGGCGCTGAACTACTTAATTCACCAGCTGGAATCCGACATCGTCACCATGGACTACCGCGTGCGCGGTTTCACCCGCGACGTGAACGGCGTGAAACATTACATCGATCATGAGATCAATTCGATCCAGAACTTTATGTCGGAAGACATCAAGGCGCTGTACCACATGATGGACGTGAACGTTTACCAGGAAAATATCTTCCATACCAAGATGTTGCTGAAGGATTTCGATCTGAAGCACTACCTGTTCAACGCGGCACCGGAAGCGCTGAGCGCCGTCGAACGCAAACAGATCACCGATCTGTTATGGAAAGAGATGCAGGAAATCTATTACGGCCGCAATATCCCGCCTCTGTGATGGAAAGGGCGCGGCACGCCGCGCCCTGATGCTTAGTATTTCAGCATGAAAGAACGATAGGCCTTCAACACCAGCAGAAAATCCTCAACGCCGCAGAATGAGAGGCTTTCTTCGTCGTAGTAGTTCATCCCCTCTTCCATTTCATCGCCTTCGAACTCCAGCTGATTGGCGCGGATCATCACTTCTTCACCATCCATCAACAGCGTATATTCATGGCCTTCCAGCTGCCATTGACGTTCGCTGCCTTTGACCTCGGCCGCACCGGCTTCTATGCGGTCCAGCAGGTTGAAATCGCCTTTGACTTCTTCGTTGATCCAGTGGCCAATCGCTTCATGCCCCATCGAAAATCTGACGATCACCTGACCGGTAACGTCACGCAGAAATTCGTAATCCATAGCATGCCCTCCTGAGCCCTTTTTCTTAGTGTAAACATAAATTGATTGCTAACTCAGTGAGCGCTCGCAAAGTTGGCAACTCGGCAAAATAAAACCTTGGCGGCGCGCAATATAGCGGCTTGCGGCGGCGATGGGAAGACGCCGGCCGCGATCCCTCAAGGAAAGCGAAGCGGTGCCTCATCGCCGCGCGGCGCATGCCCGCCATGCGAAAAGTCGGCCGACAATCCGCCGATCGCCGGTTATTTATTTGAATCATGTAGATACCGTGGAGATGTATGTCACGATTTTATCAGGATTATGATTTCCCTTTAAAATAAATAAGTTACTGATTCCTGGCGCGACGCGACTTTATTGACATCCCCTCAATATCGATTAGCTTTTAAATAAGGAGCTCTAATTATGTTCACCAGCGGCCAGAGGTGTTCTCACCTCATTCATACCTATCACCACGATCAGGATGTGTGCCATGAAATACATAACCTCCATTATCGCACTGAGCATGATGTTCTCTGCATCGGCGTTCGCCGCCAAACAAATCACCCTTGAAGAATCCGCCAACTACACCAAACTCGGCGATCTCTCCATTCAGCAGACCGGCGTGCCTACCGTCGGCCATAAATATATTTCCTCAGAGGTTGATAAGAAATGTAATGAACTCAGCGGGCTGGATGGGAAGGACTGCTTCTATCGCATCATCTCCGCCACCGGGCAAGAGAGCGATCACAAAGATATCCACGTGGAAATATTCAAAAAATAGCGGGCAGGCTTTGAACGTAAAATAAAAAAAACGGGGCCCTGGAAAGGGCCCCGCTGCTTGGGATTGACGCTGAATTAAACCGCGGTCTGGAAGATCACGCCGTCGGCTTTTTCGGTGTACTGCCCCAGTTGGTCAAAGTTCAGATAGCGGTAGGTATCCGCCGCCGTCTTGTCGACCTGCGCCATATAGGTCTGGTACTCGTCCGGCGTCGGCAGGCGGCCCAGCAGGGACGCAACCGCAGCCAGTTCGGCAGACGCCAGATAGACGTTGGCACCGGTGCCCAGACGGTTCGGGAAGTTACGGGTCGAGGTGGAGACCACCGTCGCACCGTCCGCCACGCGCGCCTGGTTGCCCATGCACAGCGAGCAGCCCGGGATCTCGATGCGCGCCCCGCTCTTGCCGAAGACGCTGTAGTAGCCTTCTTCGGTCAGCTGAGCCGCGTCCATCTTGGTTGGCGGCGCCACCCACAGACGGGTCGGCAGCTGGCCCTTGTGCTGATCCAGCAGCTTGCCGGCCGCGCGGAAGTGGCCGATGTTGGTCATGCAAGAACCGATGAACACTTCATCGATTTTGCTGTTGGCCACGTCAGACAGCAGGCGCGCATCGTCAGGATCGTTCGGCGCGCACAGGATCGGCTCTTTGATCTCATTCAGATCGATGTCGATCACCGCCGCGTATTCCGCATCCGCATCGCCTTCCAGCAGCTGCGGATCCGCCAGCCATTTTTCCATGCCCTGAATACGGCGTTCCAGCGTACGGCGATCGCCGTAGCCTTCGGAGATCATCCACTTCAGCAACACGATGTTGGAGTTCAGGTACTCTTCGATCGGTGCCTTGTCCAGCTTGATGGTACAACCGGCGGCGGAACGTTCGGCGGACGCATCGGTCAGCTCAAACGCCTGCTCGACCTTCAGATCCGGCAGGCCTTCGATCTCCAGAATACGGCCGGAGAAGATGTTTTTCTTGCCCTTCTTCTCGACGGTCAGCAAGCCTTGCTGGATCGCGTAGTAAGGGATGGCGTGCACCAGATCGCGCAGGGTGATGCCCGGCTGCATTTTGCCTTTGAAGCGCACCAGCACCGACTCAGGCATATCCAGCGGCATCACGCCGGTCGCGGCGGCAAACGCCACCAGGCCGGAACCGGCCGGGAAGGAGATGCCGATCGGGAAGCGGGTGTGGGAATCGCCGCCGGTGCCGACGGTGTCAGGCAGCAGCATGCGGTTCAGCCAGGAGTGGATCACGCCGTCGCCCGGACGCAGCGAGACGCCGCCGCGGTTCATGATGAAGTCAGGCAGCGTGTGGTGCGTGGTCACGTCGACCGGTTTCGGGTACGCGGCGGTGTGGCAGAACGACTGCATGACCAGATCGGCGGAGAAGCCGAGGCAGGCCAGGTCTTTCAGCTCATCGCGGGTCATCGGGCCGGTGGTGTCCTGAGAACCGACGGAGGTCATCTTCGGTTCACAGTACTCGCCAGGGCGAATGCCAGCGACGCCGCAGGCGCGGCCGACCATTTTCTGCGCCAGCGAGAAGCCTTTGCTGCTGGCGGCAACCGGCTTGGCGATACGGAACACCTCGCTGTGCGGCAGACCCAGCGCTTCGCGCGCCTTGGTGGTCAGGCCGCGGCCGATGATCAGCGGGATACGGCCGCCGGCGCGCACTTCATCCAGCAGCACGTCGGTTTTCAGCTCGAAGTTGGCGATCAGCGCGCCGGTTTCGTGGTTGCGCACTTCACCTTTGTACGGGTAAACGTCGATCACGTCGCCCATGTTCAGCTCGGACACGTCCACTTCGATCGGCAACGCGCCGGCATCTTCCATGGTGTTGAAGAAGATAGGCGCAATCTTGCCGCCCAGCACCACGCCGCCGCCGCGCTTGTTCGGCACGTGCGGGATGTCGTCGCCCATAAACCACAGCACGGAGTTGGTAGCGGATTTACGGGAAGAACCGGTGCCGACCACGTCGCCGACGTAGGCCAGCGGGAAGCCTTTCTTGTTCAGCAGCTCGATCTGTTTGATCGGGCCGACGCTGCCCGGCTGATCCGGCACGATGCCTTCACGTTCGTTTTTCAGCATCGCCAGCGCGTGCAGCGGGATGTCCGGGCGCGACCAGGCGTCCGGCGCCGGGGAAAGGTCGTCGGTGTTGGTTTCGCCGGTGACTTTGAACACGGTGACGGTGATCTTTTCTGCCAGCTCAGGGCGCGACAGGTACCATTCGGCGTCGGCCCAGGACTGCATGATCTGCTTGGCGTGCGGGTTACCGGCCTTGGCCTTCTCTTCCACGTCGTAGAAGTTGTCGAACATCAGCAGCGTGTGGGACAGCGCTTTCGCGGCGATAGGCGCCAGCGTTTCGTTGTCCAGCGCTTCGATCAGCGGGTGAATGTTATAGCCGCCCTGCATGGTGCCTAACAGTTCAATGGCTTTCTCGGGGGTAACCAGGGGGGATGTCGCTTCGCCTTTGGCGATGGCCGCCAGGAAACCTGCTTTGACGTAGGCGGCTTCGTCGACGCCCGGTGGAACACGGTTAATCAGCAGGTCTAACAGGAATTCTTCTTCGCCTTTTGGCGGATTCTTCAGTAGTTCGACCAGCGCGGCCATTTGGGTGGCGTCTAGCGGCTTAGGGGCGATGCCCTCAGCAGCACGCTCGGCTACGTGCTTACGGTATTCTTCTAGCACGACGTTCTCCTCGCTCTCATTGTCATTTATTGTGCCTGGCGTATATGCAAACCGGGTTTATACCCTTGGGGTTTCACTCTGTGGCTAGGCGATCGGCCCGTAAAGGCCCCGAAACGGTGATTGGGGCAAACAAGCACGGTCAAACAGCGTTACAGCATGAAAGACTGATGGGTAGAGCGCACGGCGATATAGATGCCATCTATCCTGACGGGGCACTGCTGTCGATGTCCTGGACTGTAAGGTACAGTGCCCGGTTCCGCTCAGCCAGCATATCAGGATTTGAAACGGTTGTTAATTCGTTCACATAAAAGCAACATTAAATCTTTGCTGAATCGTTGAGCGCAGCGTAATCGGCTGCCGGACTAGCAGGGCATTATATCCATATAATTAGAGTGGATATAAGCAGGGGGATCGGAATTTGGCGCAGCGGCCACAAAAATACCGCTTTCTGAGTTTGAGCAAAAAAAAACGGCCCCTTTTCAGGAGCCGCTGGTTAACCGGTCAAGCCAGCAGAATTACTTCTTCTTGGCTTTCGGGTTAGGCAGGTCGGTGATGCTGCCTTCGTAGATTTCCGCCGCCAGGCCCACGGATTCGTGCAGGGTCGGGTGAGCGTGGATGGTCAGCGCGATGTCTTCCGCGTCGCAGCCCATCTCGATAGCCAGACCGATTTCACCCAGCAGTTCGCCGCCGTTGGTGCCGACAATCGCGCCACCGATGATGCGGTGAGTTTCTTTGTCGAAGATCAGTTTGGTCATGCCGTCTGCACAGTCGGAAGCGATCGCACGGCCGGAAGCCGCCCACGGGAAGGTGGAGGTTTCGTAGCTGATGCCTTTCTCTTTCGCTTCTTTCTCGGTCAGACCCACCCATGCCACTTCCGGCTCGGTGTAAGCGATGGATGGGATCACTTTCGGATCGAAGTAGTGTTTCATGCCGGCGATAACTTCCGCGGCAACGTGGCCTTCGTGCACGCCTTTGTGCGCCAGCATCGGCTGACCGACGATGTCGCCGATAGCGAAGATGTGCGGCACGTTGGTGCGCAGCTGTTTGTCGACGTTGATGAAGCCACGCTCGTCAACTTCAACACCGGCTTTGCCGGCATCCAGCAGTTTGCCGTTCGGCACGCGACCGATCGCCACCAGCACCGCGTCGTAACGCTGTGGTTCTGCCGGCGCTTTTTTACCTTCCATCGTGACGTAGATGCCGTCTTCTTTGGCTTCTACCGCGGTCACTTTGGTTTCCAGCATCAGGTTGAACTGCTTGCTGATACGTTTGGTGAAGACTTTCACCACGTCTTTATCTGCCGCCGGGATGACCTGATCGAACATTTCAACGACGTCGATCTGTGAACCCAACGCATGGTATACGGTGCCCATTTCCAGGCCGATGATGCCGCCGCCCATAACCAGCAGACGCTCTGGGACGGTTTTCAGTTCCAGCGCATCGGTAGAATCCCACACGCGTGGATCTTCATGAGGAATGAATGGCAGTTGGATCGGACGAGAACCTGCAGCGATGATGGCGTTGTCGAAGTTGATGGTGGTTGGGCCGTTTTCGCCTTCCACAACCAGGGTGTTAGCGCCGGTGAACTTGCCCAGGCCGTTGACCACTTTCACTTTACGGCCTTTCGCCATGCCAGCCAGACCGCCGGTCAGCTGAGTGATGACTTTTTCTTTCCAGACGCGCACTTTGTCGATGTCGGTTTTCGGCTCGCCGAAAACGATGCCGTGTTCGGCCAGCGCTTTGGCTTCTTCGATCACTTTGGCAACGTGCAGCAGTGCTTTGGAAGGGATACATCCCACGTTCAGGCAAACCCCGCCCAGAGTGGAATAACGTTCAACCAGAACGGTTTCAAGACCTAAGTCAGCGCAACGAAAGGCTGCAGAGTAACCTGCCGGGCCCGCCCCAAGTACCACGACCTGAGTTTTAATTTCAGTACTCATCATGACCTCTTAATTGATTGTCCGGCGGGTCAGACGTCATTTTTATTGCTAATCGATCTCATAACGCCCTTCATCCACCGGGACGCTTACACCGCGAGCAGTTTACAGAATTGTTAATAATCTGCAAAGCGTGTTCGAGTGACCCGTGTCTCAACAATTTTGTCGAGTTGTGCAAAATCCGACAAAACTGCTACAGAATCGTCAGGGGCGCAGCATGCTGCGCCCCTTTTGCATTACATCACCAGACGGCGAATGTCGGACAACATGTTGTTGATGATGGTGATGAAGCGCGCACCATCGGCACCGTCGATAACGCGGTGGTCGAAGGACAGCGACATCGGCATCATCAGGCGCGGCATGAACTCTTTACCGTTCCAGACCGGCTCCATCGCAGACTTGGAGACGCCCAGGATAGCCACTTCCGGCGCGTTGACGATCGGCGCGAAGTGGGTCGTCCCGATGCCGCCCAGGCTGGAGATGGTGAAGCAGCCGCCCTGCATCTCGCCCGCGGTCAGCTTGCCGTCGCGCGCTTTCTTGGAGATGGCCATCAGTTCGCGAGACAGCTCGGTGATGCTCTTCTTGTTCACGTCCTTGAACACCGGAACCACCAGGCCGTTCGGGGTATCTACCGCCACGCCGATGTTGATGTATTTCTTCAGCGTCAGCTTCTGGCCGTCTTCGGACAGCGAGCTGTTGAAGCGCGGCATCTGCTCCAGAGCGGCAGCAACGGCTTTCATGATGAACACGACAGGCGTGAACTTCACGTCCAGCTTGCGCTTGGCCGCTTCTTCGTTCTGCTGCTTGCGGAACGCTTCCAGATCGGTGATGTCGGTTTTGTCGAAGTGAGTCACGTGCGGGATCATCACCCAGTTGCGGCTCAGGTTCGCGCCAGAGATCTTCTGGATGCGGCCCATTTCGACTTCTTCGATCTCGCCGAACTTGCTGAAGTCCACTTTCGGCCATGGCAGCATGCCTGGCAGACCGCCGCCGGCAGCAGCCGGAGCCGCTTCAGCGCGTTTCACTGCGTCTTTCACGTAAGTCTGAACGTCTTCGCGCAGGATACGGCCTTTACGACCGGTGCCCTTCACTTTCGCCAGGTTAACGCCGAATTCACGCGCCAGACGACGAATGACCGGGGTCGCGTGCACGTATGCCGCGTTCTCGGCGAACTCGCCTTTGTCATCCGCTTTCGCAGCCGGAGCGGCGGCTTTAGCGGCGGCCGGAGCCGGCGCAGCTTCCGCTTTAGCGGCTGGAGCGGCGGCAGCGGCAGGCGTAGCGCCTTCCACTTCGAACACCATGATCAGGGAGCCGGTTTTCACTTTGTCGCCGGTCGCGATCTTGATCTCTTTCACGGTACCCGCAAACGGTGCCGGCACTTCCATGGAGGCCTTGTCGCCTTCCACGGTGATCAGAGACTGCTCGGCGGCAACCTTGTCGCCCACCTTAACCATCACTTCGGTCACTTCGACTTCGTCACCGCCGATATCCGGCACGGCGACGTCTTTGGCCGCAGAGGCCGCAGGGGCTGCAGCGGCGGCAGGGGCTTGCGCCGCAGCCGGGGCCGCAGCGGAAGCGGCGCCGGCCACTTCGAACACCATGATCAGGGAACCGGTTTTCACTTTGTCGCCGGTCGCGATCTTGATCTCTTTCACGGTGCCCGCGAACGGCGCAGGGACTTCCATGGAAGCCTTGTCGCCTTCCACGGTGATCAGGGACTGCTCGGCTTCCACCTTGTCGCCCACTTTCACCAGGATCTCGGTCACTTCGACTTCGTCAGCGCCGATGTCCGGCACGGCAACGTCTTTGGCCGCAGCGGCGGCCGGGGCAGCAGCTGCTGCCGCCGGTTTTTCTTCCGCTTTCGCCGCCGGTGCAGCTTCCGCTGCGCCTGCCGCTTCGAAGATCATGATCAGTTTGCCGGTTTCGGTTTTATCGCCGACCGCCACTTTGATCTCTTTCACCACGCCCGCCTGCGGGGAGGGCACTTCCATGGAAGCCTTGTCGCCTTCCACGGTGATCAGCGATTGTTCCGCTTCAACTTTATCGCCGACCTTCACCAGAATCTCGGTGATTTCGACTTCATCTGCACCGATGTCCGGTACGTTGATTTCGATAGACATTATTCAGTACCTCTTAGGCCAGACGCGGGTTAACTTTTTCCGGGTTGATGTCGAATTTCTTGATTGCATCGGCAACCACAGAAGCTTCGATCTCACCGCGTTTAGCCAGTTCACCCAGAGCAGCAACCACCACGTAGGATGCATCGACTTCGAAGTGGTGACGCAGGTTTTCGCGGCTGTCCGAACGACCGAAGCCGTCGGTGCCCAGTACGCGATAATCGCTGGCCGGCACATAAGTACGAACCTGTTCGGCGAACAGTTTCATGTAGTCGGTAGAAGCTACCGCCGGCGCGTCGCTCATCACCTGAGCGATGTAAGGCACGCGTGGCGTTTCGGTTGGGTGCAGCATGTTCCAGCGCTCGCAGTCCTGGCCGTCGCGCGCCAGTTCGGTGAACGAGGTCACGCTGTAGGTGTCGGAACCCACGCCGTAGTCCTTCGCCAGGATCTGCGCAGCTTCGCGCACGTGGCGCAGGATGGCACCGGAGCCCAGCAGCTGTACCTTGCCTTTGCTGCCTTCCAGCGTTTCCAGCTTGTAGATACCCTTGCGGATACCTTCTTCCGCACCCTGCGGCATCGCAGGCATGTGGTAGTTTTCGTTCAGCGTGGTCAGGTAGTAATACACGTTTTCCGGGTTGTCGCCATACATGCGCACCAGACCGTCGTGCATGATCACCGCCACTTCGTACGCGTAAGCCGGATCGTAAGAGATGCAGTTAGGGATGGTCAGAGACTGAATGTGGCTGTGGCCATCTTCGTGCTGCAGACCTTCGCCGTTCAGGGTAGTACGGCCCGAGGTGCCGCCGATCAGGAAGCCGCGCGCCTGTTGGTCGCCCGCTGCCCAGCACAGGTCGCCGATACGTTGGAAACCGAACATCGAGTAGTAGATGTAGAACGGAATCATCGGCAGATCGTTGGTGCTGTAGGAAGTCGCTGCGGCCAGCCAGGAAGAGGCTGCACCCAGTTCGTTGATGCCTTCCTGCAGGATTTGGCCTTTCTCGTCTTCTTTGTAGTAAGCCACCTGCTCACGGTCCTGCGGAGTGTACTGCTGGCCGTTCGGGCTGTAGATACCGATCTGACGGAACAGACCTTCCATACCGAAGGTACGCGCTTCGTCGGCGATGATTGGCACCAGGCGATCTTTGATCGACTTGTTCTTCAGCATCACGTTCAGGGCACGCACGAAGGCGATAGTGGTGGAGATCTCTTTGTTCTGCTCTTCCAGCAGCGAGCTGAAATCTTCCAGCGCCGGCATTTCCAGCTTCTGAGTGAACTCCGGCAGACGCGTCGGCACGTAGCCTTTCAGCGCCTGGCGACGTTCGTGCAGGTATTTGTACTCTTCGGAATCTTTCTCGAAGGTGATGTACGGCAGTTTTTCGATGTCAGCATCGGCAACCGGCACGTTGAAACGATCGCGGAAGTGGTGAACCCCTTCCATGTTCATTTTCTTCACCTGGTGAGCGATGTTTTTACCTTCCGCGGTTTCACCCATGCCGTAACCTTTGATGGTGTGGGCCAGGATAACGGTCGGTTTGCCTTTGGTGTCCTGCGCTTTTTTCAGTGCAGCGAAGATTTTCTTCGGATCGTGACCACCACGGTTCAGCGCCCAGATTTCGTCGTCGGTCATGTCTTTGACCAGCGCCGCGGTTTCTGGGTAACGGCCGAAGAAGTGCTCGCGCACGTAAGCGCCGTCTTTGGATTTGAAGGTCTGGTAGTCGCCGTCCAGGGTCTCGTTCATCAGCTGAACCAGTTTACCGCTGGTGTCTTTACGCAGCAGTTCGTCCCAACGGCCGCCCCAGATCACTTTCAGCACCTGCCAGCCTGCGCCGGAGAAGATGCCTTCCAGTTCGTTGATGATCTTGCCGTTGCCGGTAACCGGGCCGTCCAGGCGCTGCAGGTTGCAGTTGATGACGAACACCAGGTTGTCCAGCTTCTCGCGGGTCGCGATGGTGATGGCGCCTTTGGATTCCGGCTCATCCATCTCGCCGTCGCCCAGGAAGGCGTAAACGGTCTGCTCAGAGGTGTCTTTCAGGCCGCGGTGTTCCAGGTATTTCAGGAACTTCGCCTGATAGATGGCGCTGATTGGCCCCAGGCCCATGGATACGGTCGGGAACTGCCAGAATTCCGGCATCAGCTTAGGATGCGGGTAAGAGGACAGGCCATTGCCGTGCACTTCCTGACGGAAGTTGTTCATTTGTTCTTCGGTCAGGCGGCCTTCAAGGAAGGCACGCGCGTAAACGCCCGGAGAGATGTGGCCCTGGAAGTACACCAGGTCGCCGCCGTCTTTCTCGTTGCGTGCGCGGAAGAAGTGGTTAAAGCAGACTTCATAGAAGGTCGCGGAAGACTGGAAGGAAGCCATGTGGCCGCCCAGCTCCAGGTCTTTTTTGGATGCGCGCAGAACGGTCATGATCGCGTTCCAACGGATCGCTGAGCGAATGCGGCGTTCCAGATCCAGGTTGCCTGGGTAGGCCGGTTCGTCTTCTACCGCGATGGTGTTGACGTAGTTGTGCGCTGCAGCACCGGCCGCAACGTTAACGCCGCCTTTGCGGGCTTCTCCCAATACCTGATCAATCAGAAACTGAGCTCGCTCAACACCCTCTTCACGGATGACCGATTCGATCGCCTGCAGCCAGTCGCGGGTTTCGATCGGATCCACGTCATTGTTTAAACGTTCTGACATGGTGGTATTCCTTATCTGTCTAATGGTTTGTTTGGAGCCTGTCTTCCTGTGCTCTGTGCAAAAACACACGAAGACAGGCCCATCAGTTTAGTTGCCGCTTAAGTACTTAACTAAGTACCTCGAACTTAACCCCCGCAGGCTGGTGTACCCTGAAGAGGACAGCTCTTAATCCTTGCGTTGCTGGAGACGCCGTAGCGATCTCTCGCGCCGAGTATGCTCCCGGCTGAGATCCAGCAAGATTTCCTCGATAAACGCCAAGTGGCGATGCGAGGCTTCACGGGCCTTTTCCGGCTCGCGTGCCACAATCGCCTCAAAAATTCCGGCGCGGTGGCTGCTCACTTTTGCCAACATCTCACGGCGCGAGTAGAGCAATTCAAAGTTCTGACGCACGTTCTGTTCCAGCATCGGCCCCATGCAGCGTAGCAGGTGAAGTAACACAACGTTGTGGGCAGCTTCGGTCACGGCGATTTGATACTGCATGACCGCATCGGCTTCGGCGTCGAGATCGCCGCTGTCTTGAGCCTGTTGAATCACGATATGGCAGTCGCGGATGCGCGCCAGATCTTCATCGGTGCCGCGCAGCGCCGCGTAATAGGCGGCAATGCCTTCCAGCGCGTGACGGGTTTCCAGCAGATCGAACTGTGATTCGGGATGGTCGGCCAGCAGCTCGGCCAGCGGATCGCTGAAGCTCTGCCACAGATTAGTTTGCACGAAGGTGCCGCCGCCCTGACGGCGCAGGAGCAGCCCTTTCGCTTCCAGGCGCTGAATGGCCTCTCTCAGAGAAGGACGGGAGACATCAAATTGTTTCGCCAGCTCGCGCTCCGGAGGCAGTTTTTCGCCTGGGCGCAGTGTCCCCTCGAGGATCAGGTATTCGAGCTGTTGCTCGATAACATCTGACAACTTGGGTTGGCGGATTTTGCTGTAGGCCATGAGTGAATTCTTCTCTGCGAATGGCGCGGAGTCAATTGGTAATACCAATTTCAAAAACGTGACGGTAAAGTAACAAAGTATTCACCTCCTGTCCATACGGGCCTTGATCGAAATCAGGTTACCCGCACATTTTAACACCCCGCTGAAAACCCCGCTGCAAACCGGTAACGCCGTGATGGTATTACCATTTACGCGCCGGGTTGGGGATTTAACTTTTACCAAACCTTACGCAAGGCAGAGTGCAAACTTTTTGCCCGAGTTTTATTGCATGGTTATGACGCTTTAATGAATGGCTATTTGGCGAGCAGCGCAACGGGAGTTCGTTCATTATTTGAACGCGCGCCGCCGTTCGGATCTACGTTATTTTTGCGCATTATGTGATTTGTTGCTTATTTCATGCACTGAATCCCCCCCGCCGTCACACAACCCGCATTTTGTTTCCTAAACTGCTGCAATCTTAATCACTCACACGACAAAGCAGGTGCAAACAGACGCGCATAACATTATTCTCTGCCAAACGGTAGCGGCGCCGTGGAATTAATAGCTATAACGCCGTAAATAAAACAAAACACACATCGTAACCACTGCTTTACAGGTATGTGGTCATTCGCAACGACAGAGGGTTAGATTGATGGATGGTCAACAGCATGGTGACCAGCTGAAACGCGGCCTGAAAAACCGCCATATTCAGCTCATCGCCTTAGGTGGCGCAATCGGCACCGGGTTATTTCTCGGTATCGCTCAAACAATAAAAATGGCCGGCCCGTCAGTGCTTCTCGGCTACGCCATCGGCGGCTTCATCGCGTTTCTGATCATGCGCCAGCTGGGGGAAATGGTGGTGGAAGAGCCGGTTGCCGGTTCCTTCAGCCACTTCGCCTACAAATACTGGGGCAACTTCGCCGGCTTCGCTTCCGGCTGGAACTACTGGGTGCTGTATGTCCTGGTGGCGATGGCGGAGCTGACCGCGGTCGGCATCTACGTGCAGTACTGGTGGCCGGAGATCCCCACCTGGGTCTCCGCTGCGGTGTTCTTCCTGGCGATCAACGCCATCAACCTGGCCAACGTTAAAGTTTACGGCGAGATGGAGTTCTGGTTCGCCATCATCAAGGTGGTGGCGATTATCGGCATGATCGTGTTCGGCGCCTACCTGCTGTTCAGCGGCATGGGCGGCCCGGAGGCCACCGTCACCAACCTGTGGGCGCAGGGCGGGTTCTTCCCGAACGGCGTCATGGGCCTGGTGATGGCGATGGCGGTGATCATGTTCTCCTTCGGCGGCCTCGAGCTGGTCGGCATCACCGCCGCCGAAGCCGACAACCCGCAAAAAAGCATTCCGAAAGCCACCAATCAGGTGATCTACCGCATCCTGATCTTCTATATCGGTTCGCTGGCCATTCTGCTGTCGCTGTACCCGTGGGGCAAAGTGGTCGAAGGCGGCAGCCCGTTCGTGCTGATCTTCCACGCGCTGAACAGCAACCTGGTGGCGACCGTGCTGAACATCGTGGTGCTCACCGCCGCGCTGTCGGTGTACAACAGCTGCGTCTACTGCAACAGCCGCATGCTGTACGGCCTGGCGCAGCAGGGCAACGGCCCGAAAAGCCTGCTGAAGGTCGACGGCCGCGGCGTGCCGGTGGTGGCCATCGGTATCTCCGCTCTCGCCACCGCGCTGTGCGTACTGATTAACTATCTGATCCCAGGCCGCGCCTTCGAACTGCTGATGGCGTTGGTGGTATCGGCGCTGGTGATCAACTGGGCGATGATCAGCCTGGCGCACCTTAAGTTCCGCGCCGCCAAAAACCGCGAAGGCGTGGTGCCGAAGTTCAAAGCCTTCTGGTACCCGTTCAGCAACTACCTGTGCCTGCTGTTCATGGCCGGCATCCTGGTGATCATGTACCTGACGCCGGGCATTCAAATCTCGGTGCTGCTGATCCCGGTATGGGTGGCGATCCTGGCCGTCGGTTACGCCATCAAACAGCGCAGCCAACGCGTAGACAGCGTCACCAGCCGTTGAATCCCGTGACCGCACAATAAATAAATATCCTCCGGCATAGCCGGAGGTTTTTCATATGCGCCTGTAAGGCTCTCTTACCAGCCGCGCCCTAACAGGCGCATAGCAATCTGACATTTGCGTTTCGACCGTTACTTACGGCCCG
>Ga0157361_1000299_pt1 | contig 22820 bp, 20 predicted proteins | sample AttlaeALBM2_FD_111481 | JGI IMG/M metagenome (GOLD analysis project Ga0157361, IMG submission 111481) | Fungus gardens microbial communities from leaf cutter ant in Ribeirão Preto, State of São Paulo, Brazil - Atta laevigata ALBM2 | ecosystem: Host-associated > Fungi > Mycelium > Unclassified ...
GTGTTGACTACCACCAGAGACGCTAACCCCTTGGGTGGTAGCCCAGACGGAGTTAGCGTTACCGGCCTTCTTGGAAACCGGCGCTTCTTGCGAAGCCCCCGCCTGAGCCACCATTGACAGGCGCGCGCAAGCATTGCCCGAAGATTTGGGCATCAAGAAGAATTTCGGAACGCTAATTCCGGCTACGGATTTTGCCGTAGTGGGCGGATTATACTTAAAATCGCCTACCAGGGAAAAAAATGAATTCAGCATTAATGTGCTCCATCACGTTGGTTGATTTTACTTGAGATCCATTCATCCACTTCACTCTCTACCCATGCTACTGAACGAGCCCCGAGCTTAACGGCTTGCGGAAATTCATTCTTTTTCATTAGTTTGTAAATCCAGGCTCTTTTGACCCCGGTTTTACTCATCACATCGCAAAGTCGGATTAAGGTGAGGTTGCTCATGCTTGACCCTCCTGAAGGCTATAGACACGTTCGACATAGCGACCACGCCCATCGCCGTGACCGAGATCCATTGAAGTGAGGGCATTAGCTTCTTTGCGGCTAAAGCCTTGCTCCTGATAAAAGCGAATCGCATCTTGTGCCCATGCATAGCGGAGGCTGTGAGGAGAGTGGGAGCCAATCAAACCAATACGTGTTGTAGCTGTGCGCCAATAATTCATGGCTGTTTTGAGATCAGCGCGGTCAATAAGTTTACCGTTGCGATGTTTGGCAATAACCAGGGCTTGAGTTATTAGATTGCTAACTGCTGCTCGGTCCAAAATGCGTGTTTCGCGCGGCCTACCGCCTTTGGTACCAAAGACAACACTCAGTCTTTCAGCTCCTTGGCCGAGTTGTTTTTGCCAGGTCTTAAGGGAGGCGCTGCATTGGACGGCCTCTTGTGAACGTAAGCCCAATAAGCGTGATAACTGAAGGGCAATTGCTAGTCCCTCATCAAGCTGTCGAGCTTGATTAATGGCTTGCTGATATTTTTCTGTTGGAATAGCGAATTTAGTGCCTGCTCGGCTACTGCCGCCGAGTCCCAGCGCTCGATTAGTTAATCTCTCTGAGACTACTAATTTTTCCCGTCCGGCTTGATGTAAAACTGAGCGCAGAGCAGCCATCTCATTTTGCAATGTGCGCAAGGCAATACCTTGCCCCCGACGTGCAGCGATATAACTTTCGATATGCCTCGCTTTCAAATACTGGACGCTGCGAATTTGAATATTCAACGCCAGCAAGTGATAACAAAATCTGTCAGCAATACGAATGCGATCATGTACCGTTTTGTGACTACCGCCAGCCTGCTTCGCTAGCTGCTTCATTTCTCTACCTGTTCGACTCATCTGATACTCCAATCTGCTTCTCTGGCGCATGGCTAATAACGGAAACAGCGCTACCGTTCCGTACTGAAAGTTGCCTGTGCGCCAGAGCGGGTGCAGTTGAGGTATTTCGGGGTGTCAGTGATGCACTCAGTGCAACTGCCTGCTATTGCAGGTAATCCCCAGGCTTATGCCTGCCTCGGCAACAATTCAGATCTCCTTTAAGAAATGGATATTTGGTGTATGAAAACGTGGTGTCAGATTCAGATACCCGTTTGAAACGGGCGAAGGTAGAGGATGGGCAGCGGTTTACGCTATGGCGTCACTTTCAGGCGTTGGCACGCAAAAAGTGACGCCACGTATTGCACGCAGCACGACTGCCGTTTGCTCATGCCTAACGGCATAAGCAAAGTGCAGCCCGCAGCGTTTAACACGCGCCATGATTTTTTTGAGATGGTGCAGCTATGAATGGTGCAGCTATGACTGCGCTGTGAAGTGGATTGTTACTGCGCATCGTTGTGGCGTTGTGCAAGGAGCTGATAGCGAAGCACTATCAGCATGGTTAAAAGTCGAATTACCCCTGATATGGAATTTTCTCGACCCAAGAAACATCACATAAGGATGTTTCGTTAGTTAAATGAACTCTCATCGTCACGCAGTAGGAGCGGTTTTAGTTGACGATATCTACTTCCAAGAGTGGGTAGATTTACCGCTCAATCAAGAGCATTGCCTTTCAGGCTACGGCAAATTTCGTGTGACCACCCGAAGGCGTTTCTCTCAGATCACCGGTATCATCCTGATACTCGAAACATTGGTGGCTGTCATTGACAGCAAAGTTACAAACCCGAATCTACGTTAATGAGTTTTATTTTTCAAGGCATCTGTGCAATGAAAGAGTCGGCCTTACTCATAACACCCGTCAGATTGAGCACCAAAAAACTATTTGGGGGCACTTATGGGGGCATTAAACTAAATTGAACTATAAATATATGATATTTTTCAGCTGATTGATGTTTTAAGTTGAATCCTGTAGGGGTGCCAAATACTTTCAAGAACTTAAGCCAGCTTCCACGCCACCTGATTTTCCCTTTTATCGATGCTGCTTACGCTGCTGGATTACTTCGCCACGCACATCTCTTTTGCCTGCATGACTGAGCCATTCCTCCTGAACCGGCTCTATCGCGCTATCTTTAAAGCAGGAGGTGTCTATGTGCGGAAGATTTGCGCAGTACAGCAGCAGAGATAGCTATTTTGAATCACTCGGGTTAAAGCCTGACGAAATCATTTACGATGCTGAGCCGATAGGGCGCTTTAACATTGCGCCTGGCACAAAGGTTTTGCTTCTCAACGAACGCGAAGATGAGCTGCATTTCGATCCGGTCTACTGGGGATACGGTCCCGAGTGGTGGAATAAGCAACCTCTTATCAACGCCCGCGGTGAAACCGCTGCATCGGGCCGTATGTTCAAACCTCTGTGGCAGCACGGGCGCGCCATTGTCCCGGCTGACGGCTGGTTTGAGTGGAAGAGAGAGGGCGATAAAAAGCAACCTTACTTCATTTATCACAAGAAAAAAGCGCCGCTGTTCTTCGCTGCTATCGGTAAAGCGCCATACGACAAGGATCATGGGCACGAAGGGTTTGTTATTGTGACAGCCGCGAGTAACAAAGGTATGGTCGATATTCACGATCGTCGTCCGCTGGTGCTTACTGTGGATGCTGTTCATGAATGGTTGAGTGCTGAAACCAGCCCGGAGCGTGCGGAGGAGATCGCACATGATGCGGCCTTACCTGAGAAGGATTTCATCTGGCATCCGGTAACAAAGAAAGTCGGCAATATCCATAATCAGGGTGAAGCGTTAGTGGTACAGATAGATGATCCTGTTGTGTGACGATTATGCTTTCGGTGCCAGAAAGATCACGCACCCTATACAGAGTGATTTTTGCTGTTAGTCAGCATCTCGTTTTAAGATGTTGACTCTATTACATTAGCTGAGGCATTTTGCCGGTCACTGATCCGAAAAGGTCATGATGACACCGCCCGCACAGAGGAGAACGCTGCACCTCGGCGCGGGACCTGTTTTAGTAGTGGCTGGCGATGTGTGGCAAAAGTGGAACGCCAGACAGGCCCGATAGTCGGTCGAGATGTTACTGGCCCAGGTCAGCGGCTGACGGTAAAAAGGCGGAAGGACCGTCAATGTCGCTTCCGGCTTTTATTATTCGTATACTTTTGCAGCCATTAAAATATCTGCAAAAACTTTCCAGTTCGTATCGTTTGGTAAGGGCTGGTTAGTGTTTTCATTATACTCATCCATATCCTCTATCCATGAAGCGATAGCTCTAAGATAAGAGCTGAGATCTTTATTTTCCCATTCGTCGGGGTTGTCTTTAAAATCTTTCGCCAGAGTTTCTATAAGTTTAACAAGCCCATCTTTACTGTTAACCGTAAATAAATCATCTAACATTTCAGCTATCTATAACTCTCTTAATACCATCACCCATTTTAAGAATGATGATTTTTTCATCTGTTTTCGTGGTCATTTTCCACATTTTGCCAGCAACTTCCTTCTCCGTAGCACACTGCACCTGTATTTCTTTTAGCCCTGACAATTTGAATGTAGCCAGCCTCCTGTGGTCCAGAATCCATAATCTTCCGCTGAGTCTTGCCAAATTTTAATTGCCAGTAAATCAGTGGGCTTAAGAGTACCTTTTTTAAGAGCAGCTGCATTATTGAGAACGGTATGCTCACCCGTTTGATTTTTAATTGAGCTTTGCATGAAATGGATATCGTCAGGATTCTTTGTAAAGCTCCCACACTTACTCAGCTCCAACGGGGCGATCCAGTTCAGCGGATTCGGTGCATACGCATAAAGGTTCAGCCCGCCATTTAGCCCTATCGGATCCGGGGTCGCACAACGGCCGACCTACGGATCGTAACGTTAATTAAATAAGAGTCATGCCTTTATCTTTTGAAGGGGCTTTGTTTATTCTAGCATCCTCAATATCTCTTCTTCTGATTTATCGTAAGGTGGCTGCCATATGTTAAAATCTTTTTCAATCCATTCGTCATATTCTTCCGGTGATAGGTTACTTTCTAACTCTTGGTGTAAGAATTTTCTTGTTTTAGATAACTTATCCAGAACATTGCATTGGTTAAAGAAAAGTAATAATGCTGACGCAGTTTTTTTACTTTCATCGAAACCAGATCCTATTTTATCTATCACAACAACAATTTCTTCCAGTGAAGTTAAAATATCTTTAATTGCTTCTGTTTTATCTGAATATTTATCATTCATTTTTCAGCACCTTTTAACAAACTTTGTTGTTTTTTCATTTAACTTCACTTCACCTTTTATTTTGTACTCTTCAACGCCTAAGTTGTTTTTTCTAAGTTCAACTCGGTCAGAATCTATATCAAAGTCAATATAGTTTCTGGCATGATTTTGCTTTATTTTAAACTTATCAGCAGCATCGGCCATACTTAATGGATTTCCTTTCGCTTTTGTTGCGAACACAGCATTTTGATCAGAGGGCTTAATAGTCATACTCTCTTTAATTCCTTCTAAGCCTTTGTTGCTTGTGTAGTGCCTTAAACGAAGAACACTCAAACCAAAAGGATCTATCCAACTTAACGGATTCGGCGCGTACTGGTATAAGTTCAGCCCGCCATTTAGCCCTATCGGATCCTGCACCGTAAACCGGCCGACCTGAGGATCATAGTACCTGAACAGATTGTAGTGAAGCCCGGTTTCGCTGTCAGCGTACTGTCCGGCATAGCGCAGTGGCTGGTGGTGCAGGGCGGGGCGCACCGCGCGGCGGCTGAAGCCCTCACTCTGCCTGCGCACTTCGCCAAAGCTGCCGTACTGGCCGCTCCAGCGCAGGTCGCCGTTCTCATCCGTCATCTCCAGCGGTGCGCCGTTCAGGTCGGTGCTGAACCAGAATATGTCGCCCTCTGAATCTGCATGCCGGTGCTCAATGCGCGCCAGCGGGCTCCAGGTTTCAGCCGGGTCATAGAGCCAGGTATGGCAGCGGCCGTTCTCCTGTTGCTCCTGCAGCAGGCGACAGCCCTGCCACAAAAAGCGCGTGCTGAGGGTGCCCTGCTGCGTGGTCACGGTTTTACGGATGCGCCTGCCGAGCGCATCGTAATGATAGTGCGCGCTGAAGCGGCCCTGCGGTCCTTGGCCTTCGGCCTTAATCAGACGGTTTTCGGCATCGTACGTATAGTGCTGTTCGCTGAAGCCGCTCCGCCTGCGGACCAGATTGCCCCACCAGTCATACTGCATAAACAGGTTCTGCCACTGCCCGAGCCGGTTATCGGTGACGGGGAAAACGGCCGGGCCGGTATCGTCTGCGGTGAGGTTATCCGCCGCATCATAATGAAATGCCGCTGTGCTGTGGCCCTGGCGCGCTTCGTAGTGTTTCAGTAGACGACCTTCTGCGTCATAGCCGTAATGCACGTCGCCGCGCAGGGTATCGCTGACGCCCGCCAGCTCGCCGCGCGCGGTGTAACGAAACGCCCGCTCAAGGATAGCCTGCTCCGGCAGGGTAACCTGTGTGCCCGGCTGGCTGCGCTGCAGCGTGCGCCGGCCAAGGCTGTCGTATTGACGCAGCTGTTCACGCGCGCCCTGGCTGCGTGATATTTCCCGATGCAGCCGATCGCGGGTAAATTCGCTGACCAGCTGTCGGTTAAAGCGGATAGCGCTGACGTGCCCGGAGCCGTAGTGCAGCCACTGCAGCTGCTGTTCGCCCGGCAGCGTCAGCATGGTGAGGTTGCCCAGCCCGTCACGGGCATACTCCAGCGCACCGTTGCAGCCCGATTCGCGCAGTAGCTGGCCGGCAGCATCGTAAGTGAAAGCAAGGCTGTCCTCCTCAATGCCCAGCGCCGCGCCCTCTGCGGTGGGCGTGCACAACACGCTGGCAAGTTCACCGCTGGTTTTACGCGTGTAACGATATGCCGCATGGCGCGTAGTGCGGCCGATCAGCAGCCCGCTGTCGTCGTGGCTGAACTGCTGCCAGCGGCGTGCGGTGCCGCCGTCGGCTTCCGGCCGGCCATGCTCCTGCAGCGAAGTGAGAAAACCGCGCGCGTCCCACGCCATTAAGCGTGCGGTCTCATCCGGCCGCGTCTCGCTGAGTGGGCGGCCCGCCGGATCATAGCTGAAGTGATATTCACCGCCGTTGCCGTTCTCCAGCCGCAGCAGATTACCACGCGGATCGTAATGCCAGCGTCGGGTGCGACCAATGCGATCAGTCAGACTAACCGGCAATCCCAGCGCGTTATAGGTCCAGCGAACTTCGCTCTCCAGCGCATCGCGCCAGGCGCTGAGCTGGCCATGCACGTTCCAGTGCAGGGTTTCGCGGCTGCCGTCCGGAAGCACAATCGCGCACAGCTGACCCGCTGCGTTCCATTCACGCTGAGTGATGTTGCCTTCAGCGTCCTCGCTGCTGATCAGATGACCAAAGCGGTCATAGCTGAACCGGGTAACGCTGCCGGAGCAGTCGGTGCGCTGCGTCAGCAAGCCCTGGCGGTTCCAGCACAGCTGCACCACGCCGCCGGCGGCATCGGTGATCTGGTCGGGCAGCGTCTCGTCGTCGTCCGGGTAGTGCCAGGTGCTGGTGTGGTTTAACGCGTCGGTCTCAGTAAGCAGCCGCCCTTGCAGGTCATAGGTAGCGTGCGTGGCACTCAGATTCGGGTAATCGGTGCGGACAAGACGGTCAGTCAGGCGCAGCCAGTGATAGCGGGTCTGGCGGCCAGCCGGATCGATCTCCTGCAGCATACGGCCGTAGCGATCCCAGCGGCTACTGCGCATCGCACCGCCGGGCAGGATAACGTCGCACAGCTCGCTCTCCTGGTAGATAAAAGCGGTCTGCCTGCCGTCAAAATCGGTAAAGCGCGCCACATTGTCATCATCATCCAGTAGCCAGTGCGCTTCGGTACCGTCATCACGCGTAGCCCGGCGCGTGCCGTTTTCAAAGTCGTAGTAAAAATCCAGCTGCTCGCCACCGCTGTGACGATATGCCACCACGCGCGATAAACCCTCAATCTCCCGCCAGCGATACTCACTGAGCAGGCCATTGGCATCCTCATGGGCGCTCATCAGACCATCGCGCCACTGAAAACGGCGGCGCACGCTACCGTCCCGGCCTGTCACGGTAATGAGCTGGCCGCTGTCGTCATAAGCGTAACTGACTAAGCAGATCGCGTCATCCAGCCAGACACCGGTGAGGCGATCATGGGCATAGCGACACACCACGCGTTGCCCGGCGCTATCGGTCAATGCGTGCAGCGTACCCTTAACATTCCACTCAAACAGAATATCATTGCCGCACCGATCGGCCAGGCGCAGCGGCAGCGAGGGCGTATCGTTCTGCAGTGCGCCAAAGTGCCAGCGCTCGTCGCTGATGCCATAAAGTGACCAGCTTCCATCAAGATGGTGCTCAAGCCAGCACTTTTCCGCCTCGCAGAAGGTCCGCTGGCCTTTCGGCACTAAAGGGAAGGAAACATAATCGCCCGACGGAGCGCGCCACACGAGACCATCCTGATAGCGCGTCAGCTGTGTCTCCCAGAACAGGCTCCAGCCGCGTCCCAGCACGCTATCGCCGGGGTTGCCGCTGCGCCAGTGGCGCTGCCACTGTACCGGCAGGCGCGAGGGCAGCACGAAGTCGAGTTCGTCATCGCCGCTGAGAAACTTCTGGCCGCTAACGATATCTACCGGGCGGGCAATAATGCCGACAGCGGCGGCCCCGGTCATCAGCGCACCCGCACGACAGGCGATGCGGCCAAGTTTATTGATGCCGGGTAATTTACTCAGCATCTTACTGACGACACCCGCTTTACCAGCCACGCCGCCGAAGCCGCCAGCCAGGCCAGCAAATAACAGGGTGAGATCGGACGCTTTATAGAGCCACTCGGGAACTTCAGACTGGATGGGTAACGTTTGCTGCGCGCTGCCGCCGATACAAACGTTATCCGACCCGGTCATTACCTTCGCGCCGCAGGTGGTTTGATCGCCGAGACGCGCGGCAGGGAAGCCGTTAATGAACACGCGCGAAGAACCTTCCGCCATCTGCTGCGAGCCATCGTCCTGGCACGTCACCATACTCCCGGTGGCGATGGCCGCCGGTCGGCCATTAATAAAGACGTTGTGCGATCCGGTGGTGATTGTGCCTTTTTTCGTCATGCTGGCGGCACCCGCCTCGACAATACCGTCTCTGGCTGCCGTGGCCAGTTCGCCGGTGAAATAACCCACGGCAACGCTGGCGCCGATTAGCAGGACGCCTACGCCTAAGCAGGAAGCACCGATGCCAGCCAGCATCAGCGCGCCGGCGGCGATGCCTCCGACGGCGGCAATCAGACCACCGACCAGCGTGCCGCCAATCATACCCGCCAGGGCGGATGAGTGTCCGATATCGTCGCCAGCGCGTGCGGCTTCAAACATAACAACAATCCTTATTGTTAAGCGTGTGGACGGAAGCTCCCCAGCAATTCCTGAAACAGTGCGTTATCAGCCGCGGTAAATGCCGCGTTTGCTGTCATGGTGAAAACCAGAACATGGCGGTTGTCGGGCGTGAACACCGCCTGCTGCTGCCAGATGCGTTTGCCGTCGCGCAGATAACTGGCGTGAACGCTTTCACCAACAAGTGCGGGCTTCCCCAGCGCTGCCGCTTCCCGCAGGCTCTGCTGCCAGCCCTTCAGGTGCTGCTGCATCAGTTTTAGCTGGCGATCGATATAAGCGGGCAGCGTTTCACTCTCCTGTAATGTATCGCGGGAGATATTGAACGCAGGGGCGTTTGTTGTGCTGGAAGTAAAGATATTAACGGTACGATCCAGATAGGCTACGGGTAGATTGACAGTGCCTTCGCTTATCTGGCAGATGGCTTGCGGTTGCGGCATGGAGCAGATTCCCTTCGCTTCAGATGGGGCAGATTCTGGCATGAATAGCGCAAAATCTCTAACGGAGGCATGCCAGTAATAACTGTGGTTTAAAGGGGCACCTGACGTCATCAGGTGAGAATCTCTGATCCCGAGGCGAGCAGCAGCCCGCAGGGCAAGCCTGAGGTGAACAATTCACCTCAGGCTATGTGCGCTGATGGGGCATTACGCTTGCGGTTGCCCGACCGGTCCTTTACTCATCGGGCCGCCCGGCACAGGTTGTTCTGTTTGCACGTTAGGCCGTCCATCCGGGCCGATAGGGCGATCCGGTTGCTGGCAGCCTGCCAGCGTCATCAAACTGGAAACCATCATCATGCCGGCCAGTAATGTTTTCATCATGCGCATCCCTTTTGCTCAGCAACCCAGCGTTGCTTTTAAAGCGTAGCTTATTTTCCCGGTGGATTAATCCAGCGCTGGGACGCTGTTACCGATGCCGTCTCCAGTGCTGAGATCAATCCGGTAAACCCGGGTAGCTCCCCCCAAACCGTACGGTTACCAATAACAAAAATATTATTTTTAGCGCGGGTGAGGGCAACGTTTAACAGATTGGGTTTGCTGGCAGCCCAGTGTGCGCCACCCTTATTCTCTTCATCACAGCCCAGCACCAGAATAACCGTGTCATTCTCTTTTCCCTGGAAGGTATGCACGGTACCGATATTTTTCTCCTGCCACTCTTTGATCTCTTTCTGCTTTAACATTGGTTGCCATTGGCGCCATGTATGCAGATCCCGCTGTGCAAGCCGATCGATCAATGCGAACTTAACCGCTTTAAACGGCGTAATGATATAAAGCGATGCCAGTGCAACATGCTGGCTCAGAAGCGTATCCAGTAGTTGCAACAGGCCGTCGCCCAGGCTGTCGTGATATTGCTTATCGGTGGTTTTACCGGTGACATGTATCCAGCGATTGTGTATCAGGCCCTGTAAAGGCCGGGCGCGAATGGCTTCAGTATCCAGACCATGAATCATACGACCGTTATAAGCCATACGATTAGCAAGACTGAACATCGGCTCACGACAGCGGCGGTGGACCCAAAGCGGAATGCCGATAGATTGTACCTGATTCATGACCTCCAGCTCGCAGCCCCAATGATTGGTGCGGTCGGCGACCTGCTGTACCGACAACAAGCCGGGATTCCAGTGGTCAGCATGCCGGGCCAGCGTATCTTCACACAGGTATTTCACCAGCGCTGGTGAAGTGGTAAATACCGGCTCGATCTGTAGTGGATCGCCCACCACCAATACCCGTTTGGCTCGCCAGATTGCCCCCACGGCCTGTTGCGGTGAAGCCTGCCCGGCTTCATCAATCAGCAACCAGCCCAGCTCTTCGGCACCAACGCCACTAAACATGCGCCCGACTGAGGCAAACGTGGTGGAAAGGACTGGCACCATCATGAACAGCGTTTGCCATTCGCGCACCGGTTGCGGGCTCTTCTGGGGGCTGGCAAGAAAATCGCTCATGCCAAAGAGCACACTGCGAAACGCCGGTTGATAGAGTGCTTCATTTAACCAGGCCTGATGTAGCGCCATCGCCGCAACGAACAGCCGTGAGCGCTGATCGTTAATCTCTTTATTTTGCCAGAGCGCATTACGCTGCAACGTGACATCGTCAATTGCACATGCAGGATCGGGCATTGCCACATCAGGGAATCGCTGCTGCAACGCCTGTACTTCGCGCGCTTGTGCCGCCTGCCGGTCAATCAGTTGCTGCAGATGCTGTTGCACATGCTGTATCTGGCTCTCAATCTCACCTGTTTTCCGCTGCGCGGCCTCCAGCTGTTGCGCGTACAGCACCTGCTGCTGCGTAAGCTGGAGCAGATTTTGCTGAACGGCTGCCTTCTCTTGCTGGTAAGCCTGAACTTTTTTTCGGTTCAGCAGGCGGCTTAACCATCCGGGCGATGTGGCATCCAGCACTTTTTGTTGCTGCAGAAGGTGACGTATCTGCACCTCCAGCGCGTGATTTTGCGTCTCAGCAAGATCCCGGGCTCGCACCTGCTGCGTCAGCTGCTGCTGAAGCGCATTCAGCTGTTGTTTAAGCGGGGTAAGGTCTTGTGGCTCACTTGCACGCAGATCGGCCAGCGTGACCAGTTGCTGCTGCAGGGCGTCAGTCTGCTTCAACTGGTGCAGAAAGGCGCGTTTTGCCTCGGCAAATGAGGTGTGCTGATGGCATTTCCACCAGCGCCAGAGGCTAAGGAAGTTTTCGTTTTGCGGCCGATTGGCTTCTGCGGGCGTATCACGCAGGAAGTGCTCATCAATCAGGAAGCGTTGCGCAAAGCGCTGGCGATTCTTTTTACTGCCCAGCGCAGCTGAAATGACGCCCCAGCACTGCTTATCCGTCTCCAGCGGACGAAACAGATGATAAGTACGGCTCTTACCATTGGGCTCTTTGGCCGTTCTCTTGTCGCGCCTGGGAAGACCGGCTGCCGCAATCTGGTTAGCACTTGCTGCCAGGTAATTTATCTCACGGTACGCCTTAGCAATGGAGGATTGCTGAGGCAGCTCTTTCGAGATGTTCTCAACGGCGGCATTATTACTGGAGGCAATCACCATCTCAAACCCGCACAGCGCTGGCACGAGCAAACCGTTCTTATCAAGCGTGTCGGCCACCTGAGTGAAGCCGCTCAGCACGCGGGCGCGTTCAACCACATTGTGCGCCACAAGATCGCGTAGCAGGGTGGTTTTCCCGGTGCCGGGCGGTCCATTGACCGAAAGGATACCGCCGTCTGCCAGCTCGGTTGTTGCGGCGTTAATGGCAAACTGTTGCATCAGCGACATGTTGTGACGGGGATCTGCGGGCCATCGGCCGGGTGGGGTTTTGGCCGGATGCGACAGGGTGATAATGGCATCCATAGCTGACTGAGAGTAGAGATCGATTTTTGGTACGCTCTCATTACTGAGATAAGCACGTAAACTCTTGCTCTTCTGCGAAGGGTGCAGAGATGCGCTGACGATTTCCAGGTCATCAAAAAAGAAGCTGTTAAGGATCGGTAGCGCGATATTATTCGATCCACCAGCCTCATCCTCATCTGCAGTATCATCCTCTGCTGCGTGCTCTGAGGCGCTACTGCCACTTTCAAACCAGTCGATCTGCAGCGCATATTTCCATGCTGGCGAAAAATCTGCCCAGGGGACTAACTCATCGTGCAGCAGTGCGAGCACATCAGTTGCCCCGAGAATGCGCGGACCATTTTCAACAGCTGCCCGCAATGATAGAGCAAACGTAGTGAGTTTATCGGCCAGGGTTTCGCAGTGGTTTTTAAAGGTTTGAGAGTGAAGCTGATTAAAGCGCTGCTGAGCAAGATGACCGAGTGCCCAGGGGAGCGAGCTAACGGATAGATCTTGCAACGCGGGTGCGCCATGCTTGTCCACGACGACCTTGGCGAAGCAGGTTATCCCCTCATTATCCAGCCGCTGTTCGTTCTCTTCTGCCGCCAGCCCGGACTCCGTGCCAAATACCTGCCGCGCTACCTGGTTTGCGATACTTTTATCAAATAGTCCGAGATGAATAACGTAAGCGGCCCTGTCCGGGATGTCACACTGCTCCCGCAGCTCCGCGTTTAGCCATGGCAATAAGCGATCGCCGGCGCGCCTTAGCTCGCTGAGTGTGAGCCGTATGCTCTGTTTTTTTTCATCGAGAGTGTAGGGCTGGAAAAACTCTATGCGTTGCCAGGCACGCAGAATACTTTCAGGAGTGGGCTGTGCATCCATGTTAGCTCTTTTGCGGTCGTCCGTTAAATGTCAGCAAAAGAGCCTACCGCAGGCAAAACGATTAAGCAAAGGCTGGCTACCGGGCGGTAGCCAGCAGAGAGGTAGAACCTTAATCGCGCAGTTTACCCTCTTCGATAAACTCTTCGTCGATCTCCTCGGCGTTATCGCGGTTGTCGCGGCCAGAGAGCAGGTTCCAGCAGGCAATGAACAGCGCGGCGATCAGCGGCCCGATGACAAAACCGTTGATGCCATAAACTTCCATGCCGCCCAGCGTGGCGATCAGGATCAGGTAATCCGGCATCTTGGTATCTTTACCGACCAGCAGCGGACGCAGGATGTTATCCACCAGGCCAACGACAACCACAAAGAAGCCCACCAGGAACAGACCTTTCCACAGCGCGCTGGTAGCGAAGAAGAAGATCGCGGCGGGCACCCAGACAATGGCGGAGCCGACCGCCGGAATCAGCGACAGGAAGGCCATCAGCGCACCCCACAGCAGGCTGCCGTCAATGTCGGTGATCCAGAAGGCGAAGCCGCCCAGAATCCCCTGAACCACCGCCACCACGACGGTGCCTTTGACGGTTGCACGCGAAACTGCGGCAAATTTCATCATCAGGTGGTGTTTGACGTACGTGGAGAGCGGCAGCGCTTCCAGTATCAGGCCCACCAGCCAGGCACCATCTTTCAGCAGGAAGAACAGCAGATAGAGCATAACGCCGAAGCCAACGGTAAAGGTAAATGTGCCTTTACCAATCAGGAACACGCTACCCGCCATGTACTGGCCACCCTTCAGGGCAAAGCTGGAGAGTTTTTGCTGGATTTGCGTCGCACTGTTCAGATCATGATCCGCCAGATAGCGTTGTGCCCAGCCCGGCAGATGCTGCAGCAGATCGGCAAAGACCGTTGGGAACTGCGCCGAGTTGTTCTGCAGCTTGGTATAGACCGTATTGACCTCCACCACCAGTGAAGAGGTGATGATAGCCAGCGGGGTAAAAACAATCAGGCAGATAATCACCAGGGTGGCAAAAGAGGCCAGTCCATTCCGATCGCCCATTTTACGGCGCAGCAGGGCCTTGAGCGGTGCAAAGATCACCGCCAGGATAGCCGCCCATAAAATGGCGGAGAAGTAAGGTGTCAGCACATCGAAAAAGGCGATCGTGACGATCGCCAAAATAACAATGAAGAAACCGATATTTAAGCCTTTAACACGCATTCAATAGCCTCGCAGGATAAACGTAGCGAATGAACTATAGAACGCCCGGCGGGGAATGTAATGTTTTTAGCGAAACCCTGACGCGCTCTGCGCCGCGCGCTGTCCCGATCTGTCCGCCTGATGTCCGCAGGCAGACTGGTAACGGACAGCCTGTAGGGTAATGATAAAGCGCTAACCACGGGAGACGATAATGCTGGAACTACGACCAAACTGTGAGTGCTGTGATAAAGATCTGCCCCCTGAGACCAGCGGGGCGCGCATCTGTTCGTTTGAGTGTACGTTTTGCGCGGACTGTGCCGAAGGTCCGCTGGCTCAGCACTGTCCGAACTGCGGCGGCGAACTGGTGCGGCGGCCCATCCGGCCAGCCGCTGCGTTGAAGCGTCATCCGGCTTCCGTGACGCGTCATCTTGCCGTTAATAAACAGTAAGAGTTAAGCAATTAAAAAAAGCGTAGCGGCAGGTAAAATTACCTGCTGCACGTTACTCATGGCAGGAAATTGAGCGTGATTAAGAATATTAATATTAAGTCGGGTATTAATCACTCCAGTAAATTGATTGTGATTTTTTTCTGGCCTGCCGTAAAATAGCAGGCCAGACCTTAACGGTGATGATGCTATTTAAAATTACGCCGTTTATCCGGTGGGAAACATTATGCTGTTTGGGTTTTTTGTTATGCTTTTCAGTGGCTAACTGTGGATTAATGCAGTTTTGTAGATTTTCTTGTGTCAAAATCTTTCTTGAATTGTTGTAGTGGTCAGAGCACGGACCTTATTTGAGACGAGTGAGTCCGGGCGCGGTAGGTTATTTATGAACAATCTTCCTTTTTTAAGGTTTAATCCGAAAAGATGCAGTTTTTATAAGTATATTGCATGTCGTAATGATATTATTAATGCGCAATGCTAGTGATGTGGCGTTGTGTGCTTCAGTTTTACCCTCTTCATTAGCAGGGTTTCCCCGCTTTATGCATTTTATGGAAATAGCATTCTCCACCCGATCGTCAAGGTCGGGTTTTTTCTTTTTACCCCTTAATTACTGAATAATCGCATGCCGCCACTGGCAAACAATTAATGTCAAAACGGTCACAATCGTTAAGAAAGCGCTAACGCGGCGTAATATATTGTAAGTTTAAGATTTTTAAGACTTTTGGAAATGATTTTCTACCTCTATTTAAACAATAGTGATGCTCAACGGCATACAGCCTGCCGTTATTATTGGAGGTAACATCATGAAAAAAACAACATTGACTATTATTGCTTCACTTATTGCATGCAGCACACTCATTTCCGGCACATCGTGGGCGGACGGGCCGGGCGATCACCGATGGGAGTCACACGGAAACGATCAGCATCAGGATCGCGGTCACAGCCCCGATCGAGATGAGCACCGCGGTGGCGATCGCGGGCGTGGTGACGATCATCATGATAACTATGCCAGCCATCGCATGCCGGAAGGCCATCACGGCGGCGACCGCTTTGCCTGGAATGGTCACGATTTCCGCCGGGGTTATCCGGCACCGCAGGCGTTTCGCGGGTCGCACTATCGCGTAGATGACTGGCGCGATCGCGGTCTGTATGAGCCACCACGCGGTGAGCACTGGGCTTATATTGATGGCAACTACGTGCTGGTGGCGGCAGCTACCGGGATTATTACGGCGATTTTGCTCAACAACGCCATCAACTGATTACCCTGCACGGATGGCGGCGGCCATCCGTGTTTCTTTCTGCTTTCGCCGCTCACCAGGTTATCCTCTTTGTGACCCGTTTTTCCTTTCAAAGCGATAAGGAGTCATGATGACCGTGGTAAAAATGGTGGCGGTGGATATGGACGGCACCTTTCTCGACGATAAAAAGCACTACAACCGGGCGCGTTTTCACATCTGCTATCAGGAGATGAAACGGCGCGGCATCAAATTTGTGGTGGCCAGCGGCAACCAGTACTACCAGCTCAAATCCTTCTTTCCTGACATTGCCAGCGAGATTGCCTTTGTTGCAGAGAATGGCGCGTGGATTATCGACTGTGATGAAGAGCTGTTTTGCGGAGAATTTTCACGCGACGATGTGAATGCCGTACTGGAGACGTTGCATCAGGGGCACTATCCCAACCTCCGGTTCCTGCTGTGCGGACGCAACAGTGCCTATCACTTTGCCGGTGCCGATGCGCAGTGGCTGAGCAAGATGCGGCACTACTGTCATCGTCTGCAGGAGATCCACAGCCTTGCCGATGTCGGCGATGACAAACTGTTCAAGTTCGCCCTGAACCTTTCCGACGATTACGTGGATACCCTGATGGCCGATATTAACCGCGTGCATCGGGGCGCGGCAGCGGCGACCTCCAGCGGTCACGGCTCTGTGGATTTGATTGTGCCGGGATTGCATAAGGCCAACGGCCTGCGTTTGCTACAGGACCGCTGGGGCATCAGCAGCGATAACGTGCTGGCGTTTGGCGATGGCGGTAACGATCTGGAGATGCTGACGCAATCACGTTTTAGCTTTGCGATGCAGAATGCGCCGCAGCGGGTGAAAGAGGCGGCGCGTTATGTCGCCCCGCTGAACAGTGAGGAGGGGGTGCTGCAGGTGATTGAGCAGATGCTGGCAGAAGAGGGGCCGTTTGCCTGACAGAGGCCTTTACAGTCAGGCCTGTCCGGCCTGACTGCGCTATCTGCAGTGGGATTTTCTCAACGATACGGTATCTGGTATTAAACAACCCGCCACGCAGCCACGAGCATCTCTGTCATCGTCGGTGCGTCATAGCTCACCCAGCCATTTTTGCTGTTGGCACGGGCTACAATCCAGTCAACGTCCTCTGGTGAGAGCGTGGGGCCATCCTGCCAGAAGGGCACAATCGCATGCTGCTGGAGCCAGGCTTTCAGCGCCAGCGCAGGCGGTGCTGCCTCATTCGGCAGCAGCTGTTCACCCAGCTGGGCCATCAGGCGCTGCTGCTCAGGATGCGTTGTCTCAGCCAGCACATCCAGGAAGGGAAACAGTAAACGGCCGCACACTTCGCCATGGTGGAACGGCTTAATCGCGCCCAGCTCCCCGGCGATGCCGTGAATAACTCCCAGGCCGGCGCTGCTCAGGCTGATGCCGCCCAGCCACGATGCCATCATCATCGCTTCACGCGCGTCATCTCCCACGGTGTCATCACGGTTCAAATGCGGCCAGGCACGGAAAAAGAGTTGCAGGCCATTAAGCGCATGTTGCCGGGTAAACAGATTGCCCTTGCGCGACAGATAGGCCTCAAACAGATGGGTAAACGCATCAATGCCGCAGGTTGCTAAGACTGAGTCTGGCGCGCCTTTAAGTAGATCGGGATCGAGAATAGCCACCTGCGGCACAAACACCGGATGACGCAGTGATGCTTTGACCTTGATCTCCTGCTGGTCGGTTACCACTGCATTTTGCGTCACTTCGCTGCCGGTGCCGGCCGTGGTGGGAATCGCAATCAGCGGCAGTGTTACGGCTTGTACCGGCGTATCACCCACCTTCTCCAGATAGCGCGCCGTATTCAGCGGATGCTGAATCATCGCGCCAAACGCTTTCGCGGCATCCAGTACGCTGCCGCCGCCAATCGCAACAACGCGATCAACGTGTCCACGCCAGCGCTGCACCCAGCCATCGATCTCCGCCGGTGAGGCCTCGTGACTGACAATCTCATAGCCGAGGATCTGGTCATGTAAGGCGGCACCGAGGCGCGCCCAGGCGGGGCTGTTGAGAAAGGAGCGACCGCAGAACAGCAGGGTCGGCTGTGGATTGGCGGCCAGCAGCGGCACCAGACGGTCTATACTGCCGCGCCCAAACAGGGTTTGTTGATTACTGTACAGCTCGATCAGATTCTCACTCACCTGCATATCCTTTTTGATTGGCGTAAACCGCTAGTGTAACCAAAAGCCGTGACGCTTCCGGTGCAAACAATCTGATAACTGGCGGGCAAAAAGTTGATCACCTTCGCAAAACAGAAATTCGCCCGCCGCGCCAGGTGATTTCCCGGCAATGTTACCCTTAACATGATACCGGTAACAGAATGCTACACGCTGAAGCATCAGGCACTGACTCTGGCCCCCGGGCTTACTACAACAAACCGCTGCCGGTTAACAGCCGCGCACAAAAGTGGAGAAAAATTATGCCATTACTCTATGTGGCAATTGGCGTAGCGCTCCTGCTACTGCTGATGATTCGTTTCAAACTCAACGGATTTATTGCGCTGATTCTGGTCGCGCTGGCGGTGGGAATGATGCAGGGCATGCCGGTGAACAAGGTGATCGGCTCGATCAAAACCGGCGTGGGCGGCACCCTGGGCAGCCTGGCGCTGATCATGGGATTTGGTGCCATGCTCGGCAAACTGTTAGCTGATTGCGGTGGCGCACAGCGTATCGCCACCACGCTGATCGAAAAATTTGGTCAGAAACATATCCAGTGGGCGCTGGTGCTGACCGGTTTTACCGTCGGCTTCGCGCTGTTCTACGAAGTGGGCTTTGTGCTGATGCTGCCGCTGGTGTTCAGCATTGCGGCTTCAGCCCGCGTGCCGCTGCTGTATGTCGGCGTGCCGATGGCTGCTGCGCTCTCCGTCACCCACGGCTTCCTGCCACCGCATCCGGGCCCGACGGCGATTGCCACGCTGTTTAACGCAGACATGGGGAAAACGCTGCTGTACGGTACGCTGTTAGGTATTCCAACCGTTATCCTCGCCGGCCCGGTCTATGCGCGTTTCCTGAAGGGCATTGATAAGCCTATCCCGGAAGGGTTGTGGAATCCTAAAACCTTTACTGAAGCAGAGATGCCAGGCTTTGGCGTCAGCGTCTGGACGGCGCTGGTTCCGGTGATTCTGATGGCGCTGCGTGCCGTGGCCGAGATGCTGCTGCCGAAAGGCCACGTGCTGCTGCCGTACGCCGAGTTCTTCGGCGATCCCATCATGGCAACGCTGATTGCGGTGCTGATCGCGATCTTCACCTTTGGTCTCAACCGCGGACGCAGCATGGATGAAGTGATGGGCACCATCACCAACTCCATTAAAATCATTGCCATGATGCTGTTGATCATCGGCGGTGGCGGGGCGTTCAAGCAGGTGCTGGTGGACAGCGGCGTCGATAAGTACATCGCAAGCATGATGCATGAAACTAACCTGTCGCCGATCTTTATGGCCTGGTCAATTGCCGCCGTACTGCGTATCGCGCTTGGTTCAGCGACGGTGGCTGCCATTACCGCCGGGGGCATTGTCGCGCCGCTGATTGTGACCAGCGGAGCCAGCCCGGAACTGATGGTGATTGCGGTCGGTTCCGGCAGCGTGATCTTCTCGCACGTGAACGATCCCGGCTTCTGGCTGTTCAAGGAGTACTTCAACCTGACGATTGGCGAAACCATTCGCTCCTGGTCAGCGCTGGAGACCATCATCTCGCTGTGTGGTCTGATCGGCTGTCTGCTGCTTTCGGCGGCGCTGTAATCCTTAAGCTGAGGCCGCTGCGCCTCAGCTCCCCGGGCGACTTACTGCGCTAACGCACGCCAGGTCGCCAGCGTCTCCTCTGGCATGCCGGCCTGCAGGGCTGCGGCACAAATCTGCGCCCAGCTATTACTGTCCAGCGGAATGCCCTCGCGCTCGCGTACCTGCCGGTTATGCTCTTCCCACTCGCCGGGTACCTGAATGGGCGCCGCGCCACTTTGCGGTGAACGTTTAACCCACGCCAGAAATGATTCAGCCTCCTCCTGCATGCCCGGCGCATCAAAAGCGTCAGGATTGAGGATCACGGTGGTCATGCAGTTAAAGATAGCGTCATGACGGGTAACCAGCGTGGCATCGTGCGTGGTGCGGCCCCCCGACAGCGCACCGCCCAGAATTTCACATAAGGTCGCCAGCGCATACCCTTTGTGCAGGCCGAACGCCGTCAGTGAACCGAAGGGCGGCTGATGCATTACGCCCGGGTCTGATGTGGGCTGGCCCTGATGATCAATCAGATAACCTGGCGCCACCGGCTGGCCTTTATTAAACGCCACGCGCGTTTTGCCAAAGGCGATACCGCTGGTGGCAAAATCCAGCAGCAGCGGTTTGCCGGCGCGGCGCGGAAAGATTGCGCAGAAAGGGTTGGTGCCGAAACGGCGATCGCTGCCATTAAACGGCGCCACCATCGGGTCGCCCATCACGTTCACAAAGTGGAATGATATAAAGCCCGCGGCCGCACACTGCTCTGCCCAGTGTCCGATGCGACCAATATGGTGCGAATGATGTAAACCTACCGCCGCGATACCAAACTTCTCTGCACGTGCAATGCCGTGCTGCATCGCTTCATAGGCGGCCACCTGGCCAAAACCGTTGTGACCATTGACGGTTATCACTGCGCCAACATCTTTCTCAATGCTGACGTGCTGATTGAGCTGCAAAAAGCCCTGCGTAAGCGACGCCATATAGCTGGGGATCATGCCGACGCCGTGTGAGTCGTGTCCGGCCAGGTTAGCGGCGACCAAATGGTCGGCCACCAGGCGCGCCTCGGCGGCACTGCTGCCCGCCTGTAACCAGATAGCCTGAACAAACGAATGGAGCGCTGAAGGGGAAATGCGATGAAGCGTGGTCATGCGGTCAATCTCCTTATCGGGTAAAGACGCATCCTGCGCCGAAAACCGGTCTAACCGCAACCCGGATAAAGCAAGGGCCACAATATGTGGCCCAACTGGCTTAATGCGGCTGTTCAAAGCCCGCTTTTACCATCTCTTCGCGCAGGGCGCGGGTAATTTCACGGTTCCCACCCGTGACCGGGTAAATAACATTGTTGACCACATCGTCCAGATAGTGCTCATCGAACTCTTGCAGGGTGAGCTGCGTACCGCCTTCGTCATTGATGGCAATGCTACCGCGAATGTGATTGCCATACTCCTTTGCCTTAAGGCTGTAACGTCCCATGCTGGTATTAATTGTGCTCATAATGTCTCCTTGTTACGTAGGCATTGATAACAATTGAGGCCTGCTACAGGCGCTGTAAGTTTAGACAATCTGCGTCTGATACGTGCCCGGCAAGGGACAAAAAAGGGCCTTAGCTGCGACCCTTCTCGCAAAATAAATGGAGGGTTACTATTCTGAGAAGCACTAAGTGAGATCCGCTTCGCATGGTCGAGCGAAGCCAGAATAATCATCTATACTGAATCCCAGACGCGTTAATTTTCATCACTGAAGGAGCGAACTATGAAAATAATTCTGTGGATTATTGCCATTATCTTTATCGTGGGACTGCTGACGATAACGGGCGTGTTTAAACTGATTTTCTGACGCGTACAGGCACCTTTGGGTGCCTGATTCAGCTATTCAGCATGGCGGGCTGGAGGGGGGACAGAAGTGGGTAAGCGTGGCATCAGGTCATGCTGATTGATGGCCTTACCACATCTGGCGCAACAGGCACCATGATGACGCGCTTTATCGGCGTTTTCGCTGCCGGGTAATGTGTAGAAAAACCGCACGCAGCCGCAACGGCTACAACGAATAATCATCTCACTTCTCCTCTTTCCGTCCTGGAAGTCATGAGATTTATCTTATCTACTCCTTAAGTTCAATTGATAAATTTTATTAACTTATTCACCACTGAAAAGATCGTGAGTAAGTTGCTGATTATTAAGTAATCAAGTAAGGTTATAGTTACACGTGAAGTGCACAATTTGATCCCTTTACAACAGTTTCCACTCGTTTAGCTGCCGTTTCGATTCCCCGTATTTTCTGAGGTAAAATTAACCACCTGATTGCCCGGGATCCGGACTATGCCTGGCGCATAAAGTACGGGTATTGATTAGGCTATTCAGGCACGAAAATGCATCAGCAGCGAAGCAGAGAGAGTGGGCCTGGTTCCTTCCCGGTCGCTGTGTTCGGAAAAAATTAACAGGAAATTTTTGTTGTGAATCGGCACCTTTTAGCCGCCTTTTCAGGCTGCATTTTGACCTTACCGGTCTCTTTTTCAACACCAGCGGCAACCACCGGCGAAGCGCTTAAAACGGGCTGGAATACGTTTTCTGGCAACGTGGCGCAAACCTGGTCACAACCGCAAAGTTACGACCTTTACGTGCCGGCAATTACCTGGCACAACCGCTTAACCTATGATGATGAGCACATCAGAAAATACAACGAGCGACCATGGGGCGCTGGCGGCGGTGTGTCGCGCTGGGATGAGAAGGGTAACTGGCATGGCCTGTATGCCATGGCCTTTAAAGATTCGTTTAACAAGTGGGAACCCATTGCCGGCTACGGTTGGGAAGCGACATGGCGACCGCTGAACGATCAGAACTTCCATCTCGGTGCCGGCTACACCGCAGGCGTTACGGCCAGAGATAACTGGAACTATATCCCGATTCCGCTGGTGTTACCGCTGGCGTCAGTAGGATATGGCCCGGCTACGTTCCAAATGACTTATATTCCGGGCACTTATAACAACGGCAACGTCTATTTTGCCTGGCTGCGCTTCCAGTTTTAAGCCAGGGGAAGAGGCAGAAAGTGTGAAGGAGGTGGAAAAAATCGATATTTATCACTTTTTCATCAATTCTCACTGGACAAATGTCACCGCAATTGCTGTACTAGATGCCGACACAGTTTAGTGTCCATTTTTCATGTAAAGGTAATATAGATGTCCAAGATCAAAGGTAACGTTAAGTGGTTTAATGAGTCCAAAGGATTCGGTTTCATTACTCCAGAAGATGGCAGCAAA
>Ga0157361_1000303_pt1 | contig 22582 bp, 14 predicted proteins | sample AttlaeALBM2_FD_111481 | JGI IMG/M metagenome (GOLD analysis project Ga0157361, IMG submission 111481) | Fungus gardens microbial communities from leaf cutter ant in Ribeirão Preto, State of São Paulo, Brazil - Atta laevigata ALBM2 | ecosystem: Host-associated > Fungi > Mycelium > Unclassified ...
GGCTAAATCCGGGATGCTGAAGGTCGGTCTGAGCCTGATTGCTATGACTGTCGCCGCCGGTGTTCAGGCAAAAACCCTGGTCTACTGTTCTGAAGGTTCTCCGGAAGGCTTTAACCCGCAGTTGTTCACCTCGGGCACCACCTACGATGCCAGCTCACGTCAGATCTACAACCGACTGGTTGAGTTCACTATCGGCACTACCGAACTGCACGCTGCGCTGGCAGAGAAGTGGGATGTCAGTGAAGACGGTAAAACTTACACCTTCCACCTGCGCAAAGGCGTGAAGTGGCAGACCACCAAAGATTTCAAACCGACGCGCGACTTCAATGCGGATGATGTGGTGTTCACCTTTGAGCGCCAGCTGGATAAAAACAACGCCTATCACGGCGTCTCCGGCGGCAGCTACGAATATTTCGAAGGCATGGACATGCCGAAGCTGATCAGCAAAATTGAAAAAGTGGACGAGAACACCGTGCGCTTTGTGCTGACGCGTCCTGAAGCGCCGTTCCTTGCTGACCTCGGCATGGACTTCGCCTCGATTCTGTCGAAAGAGTACGCTGACAACATGCTGAAAGCGGGCACCCCGCAAAACGTCGACCTGAATCCGGTCGGTACCGGTCCGTTCCAGCTGCTGCAGTACCAGAAAGATTCGCGCATCCTTTACAAAGCTAACCCGGATTACTGGGGCACCAAGCCGAAAATCGATCGCTTAGTCTTCTCCATTACCCCGGATGCTTCAGTGCGTTACGCCAAGCTGCAGAAGGGCGAATGTCAGGTCATGCCCTATCCAAACCCGGCTGACATCGCGCGTATGAAGCAGGACAAAAACATCAACCTGTATGAGCAGGCTGGCCTGAACGTCGGCTATCTGTCGTACAACGTTGAGAAAAAACCGCTGGATAACCTGAAAGTGCGTCAGGCACTGACCATGGCGGTCAACAAAAAGGCGATTATCGAAGCCGTTTATCAGGGTGCAGGTCAGCCTGCTAAAAACCTGATCCCACCAACGATGTGGGGCTATAACGACGACGTGAAAGACTACGCCTACGATCCTGAGAAAGCCAAAGCGCTGCTGAAAGAAGCGGGCATGGCAGACGGCTTCTCAATCGACCTGTGGGCGATGCCGGTTCAGCGTCCTTACAACCCGAATGCGCGCCGCATGGCTGAGATGATCCAGAGCGACTGGGCGAAGATTGGCGTCAAAGCCAAAATCGTCACCTACGAGTGGGGCGAATATCTGAAGCGCGCCAAAGCGGGCGAGCACCAGACCGTCATGATGGGCTGGACCGGCGACAATGGGGATCCGGATAACTTCCTGGCCACCCTGTTCAGCTGTTCAGCGGCAAAAGATGGCTCTAACTACTCGCGCTGGTGTGATAAATCCTTTGAGGATCAGATTCAGCCAGCTCGCGCCACCGCCGATCAGGCGAAGCGCATCGAGTACTACAAGCAGGCACAGGTTGTGATGCATGACCAGGCACCGGCGCTGATGATCGCGCACTCAACGGTATACGAACCGGTCAGCAAGAAAGTCTCCGGGTACAAAGTCGATCCGCTGGGCGGACACTACTTTGCTCAGGTAGACATTAAAGAATAATTGTCGCCTTTTCCGGGGCGGCTGCGCGTCGCCCCGGCTTTATCTCCCTGTTTTACTGGAAACGGTAGAGGCGCAGCCTGTCTGCGTCGCGGTCGGGCCTACCCGATCGTCAGATGTAAGCAATAACTACCCTCGCGGCGACGGTCGCGCGGACAAGAGAGAACCCGGATTATGCTGCAGTTCATACTCCGACGTCTGGGCCTTGTCATCCCAACGTTTATCGGTATTACATTACTCACCTTCGCATTTGTTCACATGATCCCCGGCGATCCGGTACTGATCATGGCGGGCGAACGCGGTATTTCTCCTGAACGCCATGCACAGTTAATGGCGCTGTTAGGTCTGGATCAGCCGCTGTGGAAACAGTACCTGAACTACATTAACGGCGTATTACATGGCGACCTGGGCATTTCACTCAAGAGCCGCATCCCGGTCTGGGATGAGTTTGTTCCGCGCTTCAAAGCGACGCTGGAACTCGGCATCTGCGCCATGATATTTGCCGTGGCCATTGGTATCCCGGTTGGGGTCATGGCTGCCGTGAAGCGGGGGTCGATTTTCGATCACACCGCCGTGGGAATCTCACTGACCGGCTACTCCATGCCGATCTTCTGGTGGGGCATCATGCTGATCATGCTGGTCTCGGTACAGCTCAACCTGACGCCGGTTTCCGGGCGGGTCGGCGACACCGTCTTCCTGGATGACACCATGCCTCTGACCGGCTTTATGCTGATCGATACCTTCTTCTGGGGGGAGCCGGGCGACTTCCACGATGCGGTGATGCACATGATTCTGCCTGCCATCGTGCTCGGCACCATTCCGCTGGCGGTGATTGTGCGAATGACGCGATCGGCGATGCTCGAAGTGCTGGGTGAAGATTACATCCGTACTGCGCGTGCCAAAGGCCTGACGCGGATGCGCGTGATCGTGGTGCATGCGCTGCGAAACGCCATGCTGCCGGTGGTCACGGTGATCGGCCTGCAGGTCGGCACTTTGCTGGCCGGGGCGATTCTGACCGAAACCATCTTCTCGTGGCCGGGCCTGGGTCGCTGGCTGATTGAAGCGTTGCAGCGCCGTGACTATCCGGTGGTGCAGGGCGGGGTGCTGCTGACAGCAGTACTGATTATTGTGGTCAACCTGCTGGTTGATCTGCTGTATGGCGTGGTTAACCCGCGCATACGTCATAAGAAATAAGGGGGCATCATGTCTGTTGTTGATCCCGGCAGCGTTACCGTTGCACCCAAGCCGATGACCCCGTTTCAGGAATTCTGGCACTACTTTAAACATAACAAGGGCGCCGTCGTGGGCCTGGTTTACATCATCATTGTATTGCTGTGCGCCATTTTTGCCGATGTGCTGGCCCCGCATGCCCCTGCTGAGCAGTTCCGCGATGCGCTGCTGCATCCGCCGGTCTGGCAGGAAGGCGGCAGCTGGAGCTACATTCTGGGCACCGACGATGTAGGCCGCGATGTGCTGTCGCGTCTGATGTACGGTGCGCGCCTGTCGCTGCTGGTGGGCTGTCTGGTGGTGGTGCTGTCACTGATTTTTGGCGTGATATTTGGCCTGCTGGCCGGTTATCTCGGCGGCGTGGTCGATGCCATCATCATGCGTGTGGTCGATATCATGCTGGCGCTGCCCAGTCTGCTGCTGGCGCTGGTGCTGGTCGCCATCTTTGGCCCTTCGATCGTTAACGCCTCTATCGCGCTGACCTTTGTGGCGCTGCCGCACTATATCCGTCTGACCCGCGCGGCGGTGCTGGTGGAAGTGAACCGCGACTATGTGACCGCCTCCGGCGTGGCCGGTGCCGGTATGCTGCGCCAGATGTTTGTGAATATTCTGCCTAACTGCCTTGCACCATTGATCGTGCAGGCTTCATTAGGTTTCTCCAACGCCATTCTCGATATGGCGGCGCTGGGCTTTCTCGGTATGGGTGCGCAACCGCCAACGCCGGAGTGGGGCACGATGCTCTCCGACGTCCTGCAGTATGCGCAAAGTGCCTGGTGGGTAGTGACCTTCCCTGGATTGGTCATTCTGCTTACCGTGCTGGCATTTAACCTGATGGGCGATGGTTTGCGTGATGCACTCGACCCGAAACTCAAGCAGTAAAGAGGCACCGAGATGGCGTTATTAAATGTAGACAAACTATCGGTGCATTTCGGCGACGATAAAGCACCGTTCCGTGCGGTTGACCGCATCAGTTATCAGGTTGAGCAGGGCCAGGTCGTGGGTATCGTGGGTGAGTCCGGTTCCGGTAAATCGGTGAGTTCCCTGGCGATCATGGGGCTGATCGATTTCCCCGGCAAGGTGATGGCTGAGAAGCTGGAGTTTAACCAGCGCGACCTGCAGAACATCTCCGAACGTGAGCGCCGCCAGCTGGTGGGCGCCGAAGTGGCGATGATTTTTCAGGACCCGATGACCAGCCTGAATCCCTGCTACACCGTAGGTTTCCAGATCATGGAAGCGATCAAGGTGCATCAGGGCGGCAATAAACGCACCCGGCGTCAGCGGGCGATCGACCTGCTGAATCAGGTCGGTATTCCCGATCCTGCGTCACGGCTCGATGTCTATCCGCACCAGCTGTCGGGCGGCATGAGCCAGCGTGTGATGATTGCCATGGCGATCGCCTGTCGGCCTAAGCTGTTAATCGCCGATGAGCCGACCACGGCGCTTGACGTGACCATTCAGGCGCAGATCATCGAACTGCTGCTGGAGTTGCAGCGGCAGGAGAACATGGCGCTGATCCTGATTACTCACGATCTGGCGTTAGTGGCAGAAGCGGCGCACCACATTATCGTGATGTATGCCGGTCAGGTGGTGGAGAGCGGGAAAGCGACCGATATCTTTAAGGCGCCGCGCCATCCTTATACGCAGGCGCTGCTACGTGCGCTGCCAGAGTTCGCGGCCGATAAAGCACGCCTGGCCTCGCTGCCTGGCGTGGTACCGGGCAAGTATGACCGCCCGATTGGCTGTCTGCTTAATCCACGCTGTCCCTATGCGACTGACCTTTGTCGTCAGGAAGAACCTGAACTGCGCACCATTCCAGGACGCCAGTCCAAGTGTCACTATCCGCTGGACGATGCCGGGAGACCAACTTATGAGTCATGAAACCACTAAAGATCAGTTCCTGCTGCAGGCGATTGATCTGAAGAAGCACTACCCGGTGAAGAAGGGGCTGTTTGGTCAGGAGCGTCTGGTCAAAGCGCTGGATGGCGTCTCTTTTAATCTGGAACGCGGCAAAACGCTGGCGGTGGTAGGCGAGTCAGGCTGTGGTAAATCCACGCTGGGCCGCCTGCTGACGATGATTGAAACCCCGACCGAAGGGCAGCTTTACTGGCACGGTCAGGATCTGCTGAAACATGATCCCCAGGCGCAGAAGCTGCGTCGCCAGAAAATCCAGATCGTGTTCCAGAACCCGTACGGCTCACTCAATCCGCGCAAAAAAGTAAGCCAGATTCTGGAAGAGCCGCTGGTGATTAATACCCAGCTGACCCGCGCGGAACGCCGCGAGAAGACGCTGGAGATGATGGCAAAAGTCGGCCTGAAAACCGAGCACTACGACCGCTACCCGCACATGTTCTCAGGCGGGCAGCGTCAGCGTATCGCCATCGCGCGTGGGCTGATGCTCGATCCGGACGTCCTGATTGCCGATGAGCCGGTTTCGGCGCTCGACGTGTCGGTGCGTGCCCAGGTGCTTAACCTGATGATGGATCTGCAGCAGGATATGGGGCTTTCTTATGTCTTTATCTCGCACGATTTGTCGGTGGTGGAACACATTGCCGATGAGGTGATGGTGATGTATCTCGGCCGGTGCGTAGAGAAGGGCAGTAAAGAGGCGATTTTTGCCAACCCGCGGCATCCTTATACCCAGGCTTTGCTGTCGGCGACGCCGCGGCTTAATCCAGACGACCGTCGTGAGCGCATTAAGCTGACCGGCGAGCTGCCGAGCCCGCTCAATCCACCGCCGGGCTGCGCCTTTAATGCGCGCTGCCACCGACGTTTTGGCACCTGCGTGCAGCTGCAGCCGAAGCTGAAAAACTATGGCGGACAGGAGATTGCCTGCTTCGCGGTTGATCAGGATGAGAATCAACCGGTCGGCGTGGCAGAAAAGGTCGGTTAAACGTGATAAGGCTCCTGCGGGAGCCTTTTTTAATGGGCTTTCCCTTTCTCACGGTGCCGCCTGCGCGACGGCAAACGCATCGCGCCCGGCTTCTCCTTTTGGCATTATCAGGCATCATTGGTGGGGCGAGTGCAGCTGTTGCCGACACCCGATTCCCTTCTCGCTGCGATGTTTTGCGGCAGGGGTGCAGTAAAAACAGCGCCGGCTAAAACCCTGGTGCAGAATAGACACGGAGTAAAAGTGTGCTCGATAGCCGTCTGCCCGGCTATCGCACCGTTGATGACTACAATGAAAGCAGCGAGCTGATAGAGGATACGATTGCCCATGCCGGTCAATTACAGGCGGAATGGCTGTGTTGTAACAAGCAGGAATAACAATGAGGCCGCTGTCGTCGGGCGCGATTTGCTGGCAGCTGGCATGCGAAGTGCAGGACCGTGGGGCATGTCTGAACTGAGTGATAGCAGTACACAATATCATCAATATCTATAGGATGCGGGAATGAACATTAAGCCACTCTGGCTGGGATGGATCTGCGCTATTTTATTGCTGGCTGGCAGCGCGCAGGCTACGACCAGCGGCTGGGACAACTTTAAAAGTCGCTTTGTGACGGCTGAAGGGCGGGTCATCGACAATGCCAACAATAATGTCAGTCACACTGAGGGCCAGGGCTACGGCATGCTGCTGGCGGTGGCGAATGACGATCGCGCCACCTTTGATCGGCTGTGGCAGTGGACGCGCAGCCAGTTAGGTAACCCTCAAAACGATCTGTTTTACTGGCGCTATACGCCAGATACCGACAATCCGGTCGAGGATAAAAATAACGCCTCCGATGGTGATGTACTGCTGGCCTGGGCGTTGCAGCGGGCCGCGCAGAAGTGGCAGGTGGAGAGTTATCAGCAGGCGTCTGACCGCATTCAGCGGGCGATCGTCAGGCTGGATGTGATGAAGTTTGGCGGCTATACCGTGCTGTTGCCGGGCGCGCAGGGCTTCAATAAAACCAGCCAGGTAGTGCTTAATCCCTCTTACTTCCTGTTTCAGGCGTGGCGCGAGTTTGGTGAACACAGCCATCTTCAGGTCTGGGATAAGCTGATTAACGATGGCTTTGATCTGCTGGGTAAGCTGAGCTTTGGTAAAACCGGGCTGCCAATGGACTGGGTCGCACTGAATGCCGACGGTTCGGTTGCCCCGGCCGTCGGCTACTCGAACCGCTTCAGTTACGATGCGATTCGCGTGCCGCTGAACATCTGGTGGTATGACCCGCACAGTCTGGCACTGGTGCCGTTTCAGCGCGTCTGGCAGGGTTACAGCCGCATGCTGACACCCGCCTGGTTCGACGTGCTGGCGAACGCCCCTGCACCTTACCATCTTGAGGGCGGACTGCTGGCGGTACGTGACCTGACGCTGAATGAAACCGGCTATCTGAGCGATAAGCTGGCTGCGGATCAGAACTACTTTTCTGCCAGTCTGCAGTTGCTGACCTGGCAGGCGTTTCAGGAGAAGCGCTGATAACTGGCAGAATGGCGGCATTGGCCGCTATTCTGCCATCGACAGCCACGCGCTCAACAGGGAGCAGGCGCCGCGCCTGACCCGCCTTTAACTGCCGGGTCACGGCTCTGCAACCCGGCGGTTACGCGTTACTGCGGATAGGCGACCCAGTCGCCGCCGTTCAGCCTGATCCAGGGTTTGCCCTGATACATTATCACCACTGCACCGTCATTTTCCGACACCACCGGCGTCTGTGGCAGCTTGTCAGTCAGCACCGACATATTCACATTCGGGGCATTAAATACCTGCCCATCTACGACGCGCGACACAATCTCTGACAAGGCCAGCAGGCTGGTCGGCGCATCAATGTTCAATGGCTGAGCCTGATGCGGCGCCTTCATTCCGACGAACTTAATGCCCACCGGTACGTGAGTAATATCCGGGCTGGGAATATCGCGCAGGCCGGACATCTGCATTTTGTCTCCCTGCAGCGCGGCACCGTGCTCGGGCACTACCAGTACCATGACGCGGCGGCCCGACTTCTCCAGCTGCGTCATAAAGGCATCAAGCTGATCGAATAGTAGTTGCGCGCGCGGTTTCCACGGTGCCGTTTTGGTGCTGCCGAGTTCACGGGTGCCGTCGTGCAGCGGGATCAGATTGTAGAAGGTGGCGCTGCGTGCATCGCTGCTTTTGCTGCGGTCGTCCAGCCAGCGCTGCATCAGTTGCGCATCGTTGAATACCGGCGAGCCGTCGAATGATGTCAGTTCTGGTGCGATACCCGCCTGTGACATCAGCGGTGCCTGAATATCGCCGCCTTCGCGCACCTCCTTCAGGTAGTTACCGAATACGCCGGTGTGATCCATCATCAACTGCTCTTTAAAGCCCAGCTTCGCCAGATTGTCGAACAGATAGCAACGCGGATCGGCAGGTTTATAGAGATCGCTATGCGAGGTCTGGCCACAACTGGCACGCAGCAGTCGGATACCCGCCGGTCCGCTGTAGCTGGTTGCGGCGTTGTAATTGCTCAGCATGATGTCGAAATGCTGCCAAAGCGGATGGTTACGCAGCTGAGAAGCATCCATATCAGACCAGGCGAGCGAACAGATATTGATCACCAGGATGTCGAAAGGCTGCGAATCGGCAGGCAGTTTGTCGGGAAAATGCGTCACGCGCTGGCGTTCACTTTCATGAAAGCGGTTCAGCCAGGCGGTGAGATTCGCGCTGGTCGGCGGCGCAGACTGCTCCAGTCCATCCGGCGTGGCGGCTGGCTGGCCGCCGCTGGGTGTCTGATTCAATACGACCTGTGGCGTAGCCGTCCGGGTCGGCAGCAGCGACATCGCCGGGCCAGCAATCGTCAGCACGTTAAGCCAGATCAGCATCAGGGAAACCAGCACCGTGATGCGAATCCATTGTGAAACAAACAGATAGAGAACCAGCAGCACAAAGGCGGCCCCCACCATTTGCCAGTTAATAAAGCGATCGGCCAGGTCGAGCAGATAGGCCGCAGAGAAGCCCGCCAGCTGATCGCCCTGGCTGAGTATGCTGCTGAGTCCTGGCAGCCAGGTGTCGTGCCAGAACAGCGCGATACCAACCGGAATCGAGATCAACTGGCGGATGCGATGCAGGCGCGCCGAGGGTAACGGAAAAAGCAGCCAGGCGAGAAACACCAGATTGCTCAGGGCGTGAAAATTGAGATAGCCATACCACAGCAGGCCGAACTTCAGTAAAAAGTAGAAATTCCAGCCGCCCAGTCCGCGCCAGGAGGACCAGAAGCGGGAAGAGGAGGCCGCCGCGGGTTGATCAGTATTCATTAATTTTTTCTATCCGTTTCAGAGGATTGACGCTGCCAGTGACCTTCCGATTTAAGCGCGCGCGCTGGCAACAAACGATTCATGATGCCGTTCCAGCGACGGGGTAGCCATTTTTGATATAATGGCTTTAAAAACAGCAGGATAACCAGAATAAGTAGCGCAATTTGTACCCAGTCCATCAGATTCATCAGGCTTTGTTCTCCGGCAGTAAAGTGATGGGCTGCGGTGCAGAGCGTTCATGTGTTTCAGACCGGCTCTCAACGGCGGCGCGGGCCGTCTCTGATACCGGGGTCAGATCCTGAATTGCCATCGGCGTCAGTTTCTTAATATTGCTGACTTCCGCGAGGATCTGATTATCCTCAAACCAGACCATCCGGTTAGCAAACAGCTCGTCGTGAGGCAGAGAAAAGATATATTTCAATGCTTTATCCAGGTCGTTATAGCGGCAGGAAGAGAGGAAAAGGATGACACGATCTTCCAGCACCGTGACCAGGTCGCCAAAGCGGCGCGGTTTACAGAGCGTCAGGATTTGCTGAGGCTTAAGCTGTGGCACAGGCCGCAACGCGACCAGCAGGCCCTTATCATTTTCCGGCAGCAGGGTATTGCTGATCAACTGGCCGACTGACTGACAGAAGGCATCGAGACGCAGGTAGCCTTTCTCATGCAGAGGCTGCAACGAAGCGGTTAACGCCTCAAGACTGGCGGGAACGCGACGGTTAAACACCTGTCCCTGAAGGCCCTCCAGCGTGGTCAGAAAGCGCGACATTGTGGCGTTGGTCGGGACGATGGCGTTTACACCGCAGGCCAGCAGCAGACGTTCGTCGCTATAACGCAGGCTTGCACCCATCTCGCGCACCACAATTTTCAGTCCGTTGCCGCGTGTACGACGCAGGCTGTGCACCATCTTCGCCAGTTCGTTGATATATTCGCTGCGGGTCAGGCTGAAAATCACCGTTGCGGCATTGGCCTGCTGCGCCCGCAACCAGACCTGCTCATTATCCTCGAACAGTTGCCACTGGCGTGAAAGCGGCGGCGCGCCCTCGAGCACGATGTTGTCCGCAAGATAATGCTGCTCGTCGTTGAGGCTCAGTGGTTCCTGCTTTTCATTTAAGGTAAAAAAGCGTTCATTTTCACAGCCCAGACGTATTGCCCGATCGGCAAGCAGGCGTTCCGCGGCATACCACCAGTTAATTCGATACTGCCAGCTATCCTGCTGAAAGCTCAAATGCGCAACGCCATCCAGCTGACGAAAATAACGCTGAAGATGATTACTCAGATTTATTATTGTGGTGCCGGAGGTCACGATTAAAAGGGTGAGCTTTCTTTTATGCAGCGTCTGACGCATGCCCTTTATCCAGCGGGATAATTCTGCGTCATCAAGCTTATCCCATTGCGCTGCGTTGCTATTAAATATCACTAACCCATTTTTACTGCCGAGCGTGCGCAGAAAATCACTTTCCAGCTGCAACAAACTGCCTTTGCTTTTGGAAAGAGAAAACAGCGGAATACGATCGGGTCCGCCAGGTGGGTCGGGCGTCAGCAAATCACGCGGCGGCTGGTCAGCGCTGATCAGCGTTACGGCCTGCTGATGTGAAATTACCTGTCGAATAAAAGTGCGGGCGTCATCCTGCCGCGCACAGGTCACCCAATAACAGCCAGGCGTTTGCAATGCCGTTAATTCAGGCTGAACATGCAACAGCCCCAGCGAAAAAGAATTTTTCATATTGAATTCGTTATTTTTCCAGTCCAGGCTAGCTTATTATAGACAGGCCGGGATGTAACCTGAGAAATTTAAACATTGCTAATCACAGGCCGGCTCACATTGTTCTGCAATTGCCGCGTTTCTGGAAATATTTTTCAACTTTCCTTTACGCGCAGTCGGTCATCCTGAGTGTGACGTTGTTTTATTTTTGGCGAACAGTAATGAAAAACCACAATCTCTATAACCCTGTTGCCGCTGATGGCGATCGTCAGGATGATATTAGCGCGTTGCGCGATGCGTTTTCTTTGCACTCTTTCCGCTATGTCGACATTGCGCGTGAAGAGCGCCTGAAAGCGATCGTGTCGCGCTGGCCGCTATTAGCGGAAACCCTTGCCAGCCAGTCTGAGACCGATCGCTGATGCCACAGATCGCGCTTCAGGGCGTACGGGGCGGCGTCGGCACGACTTCTCTTTGTGCCGGATTAGGCTGGGCGCTGGCGGCACTCGGCGAACGAGTATTGTTGATCGATGGCTCCCCGGTCAGCCAGCTCGGCGTGCATTTTAATCTGCCCGCTCAGCAGGATAATGGCTGGATGAAAGCACTGTGTGAGGGCGGTGACTGGCAGCACAGCGGGCTTCGCTATCCCGATGGTCCTGATTTGCTGCCTCACGGGGTGCTGTCCCATCAGCATGCTTTGACTATTGCCAGACAGAATGAGGCGATCGCCGCGCCGCTGCTCCAGGCATTACCGGACCTGCGGGCGCGCTATCAGTGGATTATTTTCGATCTGCCTGCCGATACCCTGCCCTGGCATGAAACGCTCTATCCGACGCTGGACAGCCTGTTGTGTGTCACTCAGCCAGACGCGAATTGCCATTTACGGCTTAGCCAGCGCCAGTTTCCGGCGCGCACCCGGTTTATTATCAATCAGTTTAATGCCAACAGTCGTCTGCAGCAGGATCTGCATCAGCTCTGGATGGCCTCGCTGAATCCGCTGATACCGCTGCTGATCCACCGGGATGAGGCGCTGGCAGAAGCGCTGATGATGAAGCAGCCGGTCGGTGAATACCGGCCACATGCGTTGGTCAGTGAAGAGATCATCACGCTGGCAAGCTGGCTGCTGCTCAATCTGAATGGAGTGAGCTCTTGAATCCGTTGTGCTGGCTGTTAACGGCGCCCGCCTGGCAATCGCTGCACAGGGGCTATACCACAGCGCGAGGCAATGGCGCGTCCCGCTTCGCCAGTGCGCTCCATCTGTTCTGGTCGGTGCTTGGCCTGATGCTGCTTCGCTTCGAAACGCCGGGCTGGCAGCGGATTATTCAGCAGCGCCGCCGGCTCTATCCGCACATTTCGCCGGAGCGGCCGCGACCGCTGGATATCCTGCGTTATCTGATTCAGACGCTGTGGCTTTTGGTGATCCTGCCGCAGAGCGATCGCGCTCGTGGCGGTTTCCGTGGCCTCGGTGCGCTGTCTGGCTGGCACCACCATTGCTACCGCTGGCTGGACAAGGCCGTTGCCCACTCACAGACCCAGGGAATCGATGTGCGCATCGAACACTGGCTGAAGCGGCTGTCGCCGCTGGTGCGACGCAGCCTCTTCGCCGTCACTGCCCTGTTTGCCACGTTGCTGGCGCTGCTCTGTATCAGCCAGCCGTTTGGCCTGATGACGCAGTTTATCTTTGTGGTACTGCTCTGGAGTCTGGCGATGCTGGTACGACGCATCCCGGGGCGTTTCCCGACCATGATGCTGATTGTGCTGTCGCTGACCGTATCGTGCCGCTACCTCTGGTGGCGCTATACCTCGACGCTGAACTGGGACGATCCGCTGAGTCTGGTGTTTGGTCTGCTGCTTATTGCGGCAGAGACCTACGCCTGGGTGGTGCTGGTGCTGGGCTATTTTCAGACGCTCTGGCCGCTTAACCGTCAGCCGGTGTCGATGCCTGTCGATCGGGATCAGTGGCCAGGCATCGATCTGCTGGTGCCAACCTACAACGAACCGCTCAGCGTGGTCAGACCCACCATCTACGCTGCCATGGGCATCGACTGGCCGAAAGACCGCCTGAATATCTATCTGCTCGACGACGGCGACCGGCCGGAATTCCGCGACTTTGCCGCCAGCGTGGGTATCAACTATGTCGTCCGTCCCACCCATGAGCACGCCAAGGCCGGCAATATCAATCACGCGCTGAAAAAGTACTGCCGCAGCGAATTTGTGGTGATTTTCGACTGTGACCATGTGCCGACGCGCGCCTTTTTGCAGATGACCATGGGCTGGTTTATTAAAGATCCCCGGCTGGCGATGATGCAGACGCCACATCACTTCTTCTCGCCCGATCCGTTTGAGCGCAATCTCGGGCGGTTTCGTCGTACGCCCAATGAGGGTTCGCTCTTTTATGGGCTGGTGCAGGACGGTAATGATACCTGGGATGCCACCTTTTTCTGCGGCTCCTGCGCCGTGCTGCGCCGCAGCGCGCTGGATGAAATTGGCGGTATTGCGGTGGAAACCGTTACCGAAGATGCCCATACCTCGCTGCGGCTACACCGGCGCGGCTACACCTCGGCCTACATCCGCATTCCTCAGGCGGCCGGACTGGCGACCGAAAGTCTGTCAGCGCATATCGGACAGCGCATCCGCTGGGCACGCGGTATGGTGCAGATCTTCCGCCTTGATAACCCGCTATTTGGTAAGGGGCTGAAGTGGGTACAGCGGCTCTGTTATGCCAACGCCATGCTGCACTTTCTCTCTGGCATTCCGCGGCTGGTCTTCCTGCTGGCGCCGCTGGCGTTTCTGCTCTGTCATGCCTACATCATCTACGCACCAGCGCTGGCGATCGCCATTTATGTTTTGCCCCATATGCTGCATACCAGCCTCACCAACTCGCGTATTCAGGGACGCTGGCGACACTCTTTCTGGAGCGAGGTCTACGAGACGGTGCTGGCCTGGTATATCGCCCGGCCTACCACCGTGGCGCTGTTCAATCCTCATAAAGGGAAGTTTAACGTCACCGCAAAAGGCGGGCTGGTGGAGGAGGAGCATCTGGACTGGGTGATAACCAAGCCCTATATGCTGCTGGTGCTGCTCAATCTCGCAGGGGTATTGATGGCGTTCTGGCGCATGCAGCACGGTCCGGCCAATGAGGTACTGACGGTATGGGTGAGCCTGATTTGGGTGCTCTACAACATGATTATTCTTGGCGGTGCGGTAGCGGTTTCGGTTGAAGCACGGCAGATCCGTGAGGCGCACCGGGTGGAGATCGCCATGCCAGCCGCCATTGCACGCGAAGATGGTCATATGCTGCCCTGTACGCTGCGTGACTACTCTGACGGCGGCGTCGGGCTGGAGATGCGCGAGCCGGATGCGCTGCGGGAGAATGAAAAAGTGTGGCTGCTGCTGCGTCGTGGACAGCAGGAGTTCAGCTTCCCGTGCCAGGTGCAGCGGGTCTTTGGCCACCGGGCTGGCGTGCGTCTCCATCAACTGACCACTCAGCAGCATATTGAATTTATCCAGTGTACCTTCGCCCGCGCCGATACCTGGGCGCTGTGGCAGGACGGTTTTCCGGAAGATAAACCGGTCCAGAGCCTCGCCGATATCATGATCCTCGGTTTCAAAGGTTACCTGCGCCTGGCGGAATATGGCCCGCCGCAGTTACGTCGGCTGTTTAACCTGCTTACCGTTGGGGTGAGCTGGCTGGCTTCGCTGTTGCCGCAAGGCATCGGACGTGTGCCAGCTTCAAAAAACGCATTGAGTTGATGATATGACGATACCGAGAGTAAACAGGTGGTTTGCCGCTCTGCTGCTGGGCAGTGCAACGTTAAGCTGTGCCGCCGCGCAGGAGGACGCGCCCGCAAACATCAATGGTGTAACGCCTGTGCAATCTTTACCGCAGGATAACGGCGCACCGCTGCGGAACAGCCAGCTGAGCTTTGCCCAGCTGGCACCGCCGCCTGGCAGCATGACGCTGCGTGGCACCCGCACTACCGGACAGATTGAGTTCGGTGTGCGCAGCGATGAGGTGGTGACGCGCGCGTTGCTGAACCTCAGCTTTCGGCCTTCGCCCGCACTGCTGCCGACGCTGTCGCAGCTGAAGATTTATCTCAATGATGAGCTGGTCGGTCTGATTACCCTGACGCCGGAACAGCTGGGTAAAGAGATCCAGACGCAGCTGTCGATCGATCCGCGCTACATTGCCGACTTTAACCGCGTGCGTTTCGAGCTGGTGGGCCACTACGCCAACGTCTGTGAAAATCCTGCCAATAGCGCAATCTGGCTGGATATCGGCAAACAGAGCGGCATCGATCTGACGCTGCAAAAACTGCCGCTGAAAAATGACCTCTCCCACTTCCCGGAACCCTTTTTTGATTCGCGGGATACGCGACCGCTGACTCTGCCGATGGTGTTCAGCGCCCAGCCGGATGTCACGCAGCAGCGGGCTGCCGCCATTCTTGCTTCCTGGTTTGGCAGCAAAACGGGCTGGCGCGGGCAGCGTTTCCCGGTGCTGTATAACCAGCTACCGCAACAGCAGCATGCGGTGGTGTTTGCCACCAACGAAGCGCGCCCGGATTTCCTGAAAGATCTGCCGCCGGTGACGAAACCCACAGTAGAGATTGTCAGCCAGCCCGATAATCCGTATGAAAAAATGCTGCTGATTCTGGGACGCAACGATGAGGACCTGCTGACGGCGGTTCAGGGTCTCGCCCAGGGTGAGCTGCTGCTGCGCGGCGATACCTCAACCATCGACAGCGTTAAGCTGCTCTCCCCGCGCCAGGCTTATGACGCCCCTAACTGGGTGCGGACCGATCGCCGCACCACTTTCGCCGAACTGACGCAATATGAGAATCAGTTGCAGTCTGATGGGGTGCAGCCTAATCCCGTCAGCCTGACCCTCAATCTGCCGCCCGATCTCTTCCTGGTTCGCGCGCGCGGTATCGACATGGATCTGAGCTATCGCTATACCGCGCCTTTCCAGTCGGATGGCTCACGGCTGGCGGTCAACCTGAATAATCAGTTCATTCAGGATTATCCGCTGCCGCCTAAAAATACGACGGGTCAGCAGCTGCTGCATATTCCACTGATTCAGGGAATGCTGGACAAGAGCCATGAGCTGCTGATTCCGGCGCTGCGCCTCGGGGTGGTGAATCAGCTGCGCTTTGATTTTGATTACGCCAACATCACCATCAGCGGCAACGCGGATGGACGCTGCGAAACTGTAACGCCGATTACGCATCATGTGGTGGTGGACGACAATTCCAGCATCGATTTTTCCGGCTATCGCCACTACATCGAAATGCCGTCGCTGCGCGCCTGGGCGAATGCGGGCTTTCCGTTCAGCCGCTACGCCGATCTGGCGCAAACCTTGGTACTGATGCCGCCAAAACCCGATGCAGAGCAGGTCAGTACGCTGCTAAATACGTTGGGCAATATGGGTGCGCAAACCGGCTATCCGGCGCTGCGCGTTCAGTTGACCGATGACTGGGCCACGGCGAAGAAGCAGGATGTGGATCTGCTGATGATCGGTGTCATCCCCAAAGATCTTCAGGATGACCAGCGGATCCCGGCGCTGGTCGACGCCACCGCCAGCTGGCTGAAAGAGCCTGTGCGACAGATCACTCCGGAGGTGAACCCGCAAAGTCAGCGCGAGCAGGCGGCAGAAAGCACGACGACTATCAGCTCCCGCGGCCCGCTGGCAACGGTGATTGGCTTCCAGTCACCTTTTTACGATCAGCGCAGCGTTGTCGCGTTGCTCGCCGATGGCACGCCGCGCAGCTGGCAGTTGCTCAACGAGGCGATGGGTGACAGCGGCAAGCGTGGCACGATGTCTGGCTCCACTGTGGTGATCCGCGAGTCAGGGGTTAACAGTCTGCGCGTGGGAGAGAGCTACTACGTTGGTCATCTGCCGTGGTGGGAGCGTCTCTGGTCGCTACTCTCCGTCCATCCTTTCTGGCTGGCACTCTGCGCACTCTTTGTAGTGGTGCTGTTCGCGCTGATGACCTGGCGTCTGATGCGAATTATTACCCGTCGTCGTTTACTGGATGAAGATGAATAACGCACAGGTGCTGCGGGCAGGCATGCTGCTCGGCGCACTGAGTGCGCTGCCGGGGCTGGCTGCACCGGTCGACGGATCGGAGGTGTCGCCGGTCGAATGGTTGCTGTCACAGGTACGCACCGGCGAGTCGACCAACAAATACGATCTGGTGCAGCAATCGCTCTACCGGCTTGAGAAGATCGATCCCGATAATCCGCAGGTGCTGGCGGCTCGCCTGCGGCTGGCGCTGCGTCAGGGCGATATCCCTAAAGCGCAGATGCTGCTGGAGCAGCTGAAAAAGGTTGCGCCCGACTCCGCCGCGACGCGTGAATCCGCCGTCGGCCTGACGCTGATGTCGTCGGATGGGCGGCAGCAGTTACAGCAGGCGCGCCTGCTCGCCACCTCGGGGCGCCTGGCGGAGGCGAAAAGTGCTTACGATGCACTGTTCGGAGGGGTTTTTCCGGATGCGAACACGGCGCTGGAATACTGGCGGCTGCTGGCACGCACTCCCGGTCAGGAGAGCGTCGCTTACCAGCAGCTGCAGGCGCTGGAGCAGCGCTACCCGGGCAATATCGGGGTTGAGCTGCAAATTGCACGCATGGCATTTGATCAACAGCAGCCGGAGCAGGCGATAGCGCAGTTGAAAAAGCTGGCAAACAGCAACGGCGGACGCGCCGCCGCCGCCGATCTCTGGCTGCAGCAGATCAACGATCAGCCGGTCAGCGACAGCAGCGTGGCGCAGTTAAAGGATTATCTGGCTGTTTTTACCGACGGCGACGCGCACCAGCAGGGCGCGGAAGTGCTGGCGAAGCAGCAGGCGCAGCTCGCCGATCCCGCCTATCGCGAGCGGATGCGTGGCCTGGCGCTGGTCGAGGCGGGCGATGTGAATAATGCGATGGCAGCGCTTAGCCGGGCACTGAAGGATAACCCCAACGACGCCGAATTGATGGGTGCAATGGGGCAGACTCAGGCACGCGCCGGCCATCGTGATGTGGCGGTGCTCTGGCTGGAACGCGCCGTTGAGGCGGGCAAGCAGAGCACGCTGATCGGCAAATGGCAGTCACTGCTGCAGACTAACCGTTACTGGCTGGCGGTCGAACAGGGCGACAAGGCGCTGGCGCAGCATGACGTTGAGGGGGCCGAACGCGCTTATCGCGCCGCACAGAAAATTGATAGCACCGACAGCTATGCCCTGATTGGCCTGGGCGATGTGGCGATGGCGCGTAAAGATGCGGCAGGTGCCGAACTGTTCTGGCAGCATGCGCTAAGGCTGGACGCGACCAACACGACCACCGTGCGTCGCCTGGCCGGGCTTTATCAGGCCGAGTCGCCTGCCCGCGTAATGCAGTTTATCAGTACGCTACCCGCCGGGCAGCAGCGCGAGATGGCGGGAACGTTGCGCGCGCTGCGCAGTGACAGTCTGCGCGCCGAGGCCGATGCGCTCGCCCGGCTGAATAAATGGCCGCAGGCGGCAGAGAAGTATCGGGCGGCGCTGGCGCTGCAGCCGGATGACGTCTGGCTGAGTTATCGGCTGGCGAGCGCGCTACGCGACGGTGGGGCCATCCAACAGGCGGATGCGCAGATCGCGACGCTGCAACAGCAGCATCCCGGAGATGCGACCGCGCTCTACGCCGCCGCGCTCTACCTTTCCAGCCGGGATAATGATGACGCCGCACTGGCAACGCTGCATCGCCTGCCTGAAACGCAGTGGAACAGCAATATGCATGAGCTGGCTGACCGGCTCGGGCAGGATAAAATTTTTGCCAGCGCCGAAGCGCTTCGTGCGGCAGGGCAGGAGCGGGCAGCAGTGACGCTGCTTTACCAGCAGCCGGTTTCCAGCCGACGCGACCTGACGCTGGCCGACTGGGCGCTGGCTCGCGGGGACGCACAGCAGGCACTGGAGACCTATCAGCAGGTGCTGTCGCGCGAGCCGGATAGCGGCGATGCGGCGCTGGGACGAATCGAAGCGCTTGTCGCGCTCCAGCGCAACAGCGAAGCACGGCAGGCACTTGAGCAGCAGCCAGCCCAGCCCAATACTCTTAATGCCGATCGCCGCGCCGCGCTGGCATGGCAGGCGGTGGGCGAAACCACGCAGGCTGCCGTGCGCTTTGCCAGCCTGAAGCAGCGCGCTGCGTCACTGGCGCCATCACAGGATAAGGCACTGGTGTTTCGTGATGCGGCACGGCTGGAGCGCGCACAGCAGCAGCCAGAGATCGCGCTGGCGGATTATCGTCAGGCGATGACGGCCAGCGGTATCGGCAGCGGCGAAAGTATCAGCCGCGCGACACGCTCTCAGGAACAGGATGACTGGCTGAAGCGCAGTATTCGCAGCGACACCGCAGATCTCTATCGTCAGCGTGAGACCACGCTGACGGTGCAGCAGGACTATTCGCGCAATAAGGGTACGGCTGGGGTCTCCGACTTTACTGCCCATACCACCATGCTGCAGGCGGAAAGTCCGTTTGCCGACGGACGCGGCTTTTTCCGTCTCGACCAGGTGGACGTCTCGGCAGGAAGTTTTACCACCCGCAACGGCAGCTTCGACGAGCAGTTTGGTAGCTGCGACGACGCCAGTTCCGGCGGATGCAGCCGCGATGCCAGTCAGCGCGCCGAGGGCACTGCGCTGGGCGTCGGCTGGCATAATGACCGCTGGTCAGCGGATCTGGGTACCACGCCGCTGGGCTTTGAGGTGACCAACTGGACCGGCGGACTGAGCTGGAAAACTGACGTCAGGGATCTTGGCGTGACGCTGACCGCCTCGCGACGGCCGATCGCCAGTTCGCTGCTTTCCTACGCGGGCGCGCGCGATCCATCAGCCAACGGTGGAAAAAGCTGGGGCGGCGTAGTGGCAACGGGTGGCAGCATCGGGCTGAGTTACGATCAGGGCGGCGCACACGGCGTCTGGGGCGACATCAGCGCACATCAGATCACCGGTAAAAACGTTGCGGATAACAGTCGCGAGCGCTTAATGGCCGGCTACTACTACAAGCTCATTAATAGCGATAATCGCCGGGCCACCGTCGGGCTGAACAGTATGCTCTGGCACTATCAGAAGGATCTCAGCGATTACACCTTCGGTCAGGGCGGCTACTACAGTCCGCAGCAGTATCTCTCCTTTTCCGTGCCGGTCACCTGGCGACAGCGGACAGAAAACTGGTCGTTCGACCTGGGCGGCTCGGTTTCCTGGTCACATTCGAAAACCGATGCGCAGCAGCGCTATCCGGTCAATCCCGGCTTTACCCTTGCCAGCAATCCCGTTTCCGCCGGCAGCACCGGCAGCGGCACGGGGTATACGCTGCAGGGCGTGGTTGAACGTCGTATCACGCCCGACTGGTTTATCGGGGTGGGCGTCGATATTCAACAGGCGAAAGACTATACCCCAAGTCATGGGCTTATCTACGTGCGTTACTCTGCCGCTGGCTGGGAAGGGGATCTGGATATGCCGCCACAGCCGCTGACCCCTTACGCAGATTTCAAATAATCCCGGCCGGGAAAAAGCCGGACTTTTCAGACGGTAAAAAAGTCAGTTTATGGGATATACTGGCGGGCATTGTACTGTCTGCTATCTGGGCTTTTTTCATCGTCAGGAGAATATTTTTGCGCGTAAGCCGGTCACTTACGATAAAGCAGATGGCGACAGTTTCGCTGGTTGCGGTTATCACCATCAGCATCTTTATCGTCATCCAACTGTTTCATTTTGTGCAGCAGCGCAGGATTGACTACGCCCAGCAGATGGAGAATATCGCACACACCGTCCGCCAGCCGCTGTCGGAAGCGGTACTGCGCGCCGATATTTCTCAGGCCGAACGCATTCTCCATTCACTGAAACCTGCCGGTATTTTATCGCGCGCCGATGTGGTGCTGCCGAATGCGTTTCAGGCTCTGCATGCCGACTTCGAAACGGAGAAACCGGTGCCGCGTCTGGTGGCGCGACTGTTTGAGCTGCCGGTGCAGATTACCCTGCCGCTCTACTCAGTGGAAAATACCGGGATGCCGAAACCGCTGGCCTATCTGGTGCTGCAGGCTAACTCGACGCGCGTCTACCAGTTTATTCTCAGCACGCTCTCGACCATGATTATCACCTATCTGCTGCTGGCACTGATCCTGTCAGTGGCGATCAGCTGGTGTATCAACCGGCTGGTGGTGCATCCGCTGCGCAATCTCTCGCGGGAGCTGCAGGAGCTGCCGCCGCAGTCGATTCTGACGCATAAGCTGTCACTGCCGCAGAGCCACCGCGATGATGAAATCGGCATGCTGATCCGCAGCTACAACCGCAATCAGCAGGTGCTGGAGTCGATACATGATGAGATGAGCCGGCTGACCACCCATTTTCCCGTGACCGATCTGCCCAACCGTACCCTGTTTCTGGCGCTGGTCGAGCAGTTCATGAGCAGCCCGGAACAGCCGCTGGGGCTGATGGTGATCCGCATTGAAACCCTGCAGGAAGCCAACGGCGTATTGAGCGATGAGCAGCGCGATACGCTGATGCTGACGCTGGTGGAGAAGATCCGTAATACGCTGGATGACCATACTCTGCTGGCGCAGACCGGGACCAGCGACTTTGTTCTGTTAATGAAGCGTGCCAGCAATCCGTTCCGCGCCCTGCGTCTGGCCCGTAACCTGATGATTCGCCTTAATCAGCCGGTCAACCTTTATCAGCTGCAGCTGCGTCCTAACGTCAGCATTGGTCTGGCGCTGCGCGATGATCAGCCGCTGAGCGCCAGTGATCTGCTTGGCCGCGCGACCTCAGCGATGATGTCGGCCCGTCATCAGGGCAAAAATCAGATCCTGTTCTTTGACGCCGCGTTAAACGAGCGCGCGCAAAAACGTCTGACCCAGGAGCATGACATTCTGCAGGGGTTGCACAATGAGCAGTTCGCCCTCTATCTGCAACCGCAGGTCGATATGCGCACCGGCACGTTAGTCGGCGCGGAAGCGCTGCTGCGTATGCGCCAGCCAGACGGCAGCTACGGTCTGACCGAAGAGTTTATTGCCAGTGCCGAAGAGATTGGCGTGATTAGCGCGATTGGCCGCTGGGTGTTTGAAGAGGCGTGCCGCATTCTGGCAGGCTGGCAGCGACAGGGCATTATGTTGCCGCTGAGTGTGAATATTTCCGCTGTGCAACTGCGTGACTCGGGCGTGGTCTCTCATCTGCAATCCCTGCTGACGCGCCACCGCATCGCACCTGGCACCTTCGTGCTGGAAGTGACAGAAACGGCTCAGCTTGATGATGCTGAACAGGCGATATCGATGCTGCGGATGTTGCAGCAGACCGGCGTAGCCGTGGCTCTGGACGATTTCGGCATGGGCTACTCCAACCTTAACTACCTCCATCAGCTGAAAGCGTTGCCGGTTAACAAGCTGAAGATGGATCGCAGCTTCGTGGCGGCGCTGCCGCATGACGACACCATGGTCTGCATCGTGGCGGCCATCGCCGAGATTATCCATCTGGAGGTGATTGCCGAAGGCGTGGAGACAGCGGAACAACGTGACTGGCTGCTGGCGCGCGGCATCTCTATCGGACAGGGCTATCTGTATGCTGAAGCGCTGCCTCTGACCCGATTCAATCAGGCATGGATCGAAAACTCCTCACTACCGCAATAATTGCCTGATTCATTGATTTTGCGAGAATTTTAGTTACAAAACCCCCTGCTGAAGCGTTTCAGTTCAGAATTACGATCCCCGGGTTTCCTGGGCGTTTGTCACCCTGTATTAATCACGTAAACAGAGTGTTATTTTCGGGTTACTGTCAGGCGCCACCTCTGTTGCCCGCCAGTCACAATAACGAATCCGACAACATCACCTCACGGCGTTAGTGGACACCTGTTTATGAAAACCTCACTTTTTAAAA
>Ga0157361_1000306_pt1 | contig 22372 bp, 19 predicted proteins | sample AttlaeALBM2_FD_111481 | JGI IMG/M metagenome (GOLD analysis project Ga0157361, IMG submission 111481) | Fungus gardens microbial communities from leaf cutter ant in Ribeirão Preto, State of São Paulo, Brazil - Atta laevigata ALBM2 | ecosystem: Host-associated > Fungi > Mycelium > Unclassified ...
CGTGGTGCTCGGCCTCGCTCAGCACAAAGACCTCATTCGGGTCGATGGTTTGAATGGCAATTTTTTGATCGTGCATAATTAGCGGTCCACGTCTGACATAACAAAATCGATACTACCGAGGTATACGATCAGGTCGGATACCAGGCTGCCGCGGATTACCGATGGAATCTGCTGCAGGTGCGGGAAGCTCGGCGTGCGCACGCGCGTGCGGTAGCTCATGGTGCTGCCATCGCTGGTCAGGTAGTAACTGTTGATCCCTTTAGTCGCCTCAATCATCTGGAAGGATTCGTTCGCCGGCATCACCGGGCCCCACGAAACCTGCAGGAAGTGCGTGATCAGGGTTTCAATGTGCTGCAGCGTGCGCTCTTTTGGCGGAGGCGTTGTCAGCGGGTGATCGGCTTTGAACGGGCCTTCCGGCATGTTGTTCAGGCACTGTTCCAGAATGCGCAGCGACTGCCACATCTCCTCCATCTTTAGCTGAACGCGGGTATAGGCATCACTGATGCCGGCGCCCACGGGCACTTCAAAATCGAAGTTCTCATAGCCTGAGTATGGACGCCATTTACGCACGTCGAAGTCCAGGCCGGTCGCACGCAGGCCAGCACCGGTGGTGCCCCATGCCAGCGCCTCATCCATATTGTAGGCGGCTACGCCCTGAGAACGGCCCATCAGCACGGTATTGCGCAGTGCGGCTTTGTCGTACTCTTTCAGGCGCTTCGGCATCCAGTCGAGGAATTCACGCAGCAGACGCTCCCAGCCTTTCGGCAGATCGTGCGCCACGCCGCCGATGCGGAACCATGCCGGGTGCATACGGAAACCGGTAATCGCTTCTACCACATCGTAGATTTTCTGACGGTCGGTAAAGGCGAAGAACACCGGCGTCATCGCGCCCACGTCCTGAATAAAGGTTGAGATATAGAGTAAGTGGCTGTTGATACGGAACAGCTCAGAGAGCATCACGCGGATAACGTTCACGCGATCCGGCACGGTAATACCGGCCAGTTTTTCGACGGCCAGTACGTAAGGCATCTCATTCACGCAGCCGCCGAGATACTCAATACGGTCGGTGTACGGAATGTAGCTGTGCCACGACTGACGCTCGCCCATCTTCTCAGCACCACGGTGGTGGTAACCGACATCCGGCACGCAATCGACGATCTCTTCCCCATCCAGCTGCAGGATAATGCGGAAGGCACCGTGCGCTGAGGGGTGGTTAGGACCGAGGTTGAGGAACATGAAGTCCTCATTGGTGGTGCTACGCTTCATGCCCCAGTCTTCCGGCTTGAAGGTCAGCGACTCCATCTCCAGGTCTTCTTTCTGCTTCGTCAGCGTGAACGGATCGAACTCCGTGGCGCGCGCCGGATAATCTTTACGCAGCGGGTGCCCTTCCCAGGTCTGCGGCATCATGATGCGCGTCAGGTGCGGGTGGCCGTTGAAGGTGATACCAAACATCTCCCAGGTTTCACGCTCATACCAGTTGGCGTTGGCGAAAATTTTGGTGATGGTGGGCACATTAAGATCGTTTTCAGACAACGCCACCTTGAGCATGATGTCGCGGTTGCGTTCAATCGATAACAGGTGATAGAAAACGGAAAAATCCGCGGCAGGTAAACCGGCGCGGTGAGTACGTAAACGCTCATCGAATCCGTGTAAGTCATACAACATGACGTACGGCTTCGGCAGCTTACGCAGGAATTCAATAATTTCCAGCAGCTGTTCACGCCTCACCCACACCACCGGTATACCGGTGCGGGTTGCCTGAACGGTAAAGGCATCCGGCCCAAAACGGTTACGCAGCTCGCCGATCACCGGATCATCCAGGTGATCCCGGGTTTGCCATGCTGGCTGAGCGAGATCTTGCGTGGTTAAATCTGTCATACGTTACTCACCATTCCGGCCTGTACTCAGGCACTCAAAAGAAGGCGTCAGGATGGCGGCACACAATAAATTGTCATTTTCTGCTGCGGCCGTTACTCCATCCGTGTACGGGGTGCTTAAACTTCGTCAGGCGTTCTCAGATTGGTGACGGCAATACGCTCGCCACGCTTTCTCTCACGCTCAGACTCCATGTTGGCGCGATAGACGCCCTGATCGCCAACCACCCATGAGAGTGGACGACGCTCTTTGCCGATGGATTCACGCAGCAGCAGTAAGGCCTGCATATACGCTTCCGGACGTGGCGGGCAACCCGGGATATACACGTCAACCGGCAGGAATTTATCCACGCCCTGCACGACGGAGTAGATGTCGTACATGCCGCCGGAGTTGGCGCAGGCACCCATCGAGATCACCCATTTCGGTTCCAGCATCTGATCGTACAAACGCTGAATAACCGGCGCCATTTTGGTAAAGGGCGTACCGGCGATCACCATGAAATCGGCCTGACGTGGCGAGGCGCGCATTACTTCCGCACCAAAACGCGCGACGTCATGCACGGCGGTGAATGACGTGGTCATCTCCACGTAGCAACAGGAGAGGCCGAAGTTATACGGCCAGAGAGAGTTTTTACGACCCCAGTTCACCATGTCATGCAGGGCATGCTCGAGCTTGCCCATGTAGACGCTGCGGTGAACGTGCTGCTCCAGAGGATCGGTAACAATCTCCTGTTTCTGCAGAGGATAACGATCGTTATCGCCCCCGTTCGGGTCTACGCGTGTCAGCGTGTAGTCCATCTTATTGCCTCGCTTTTACTGCTTATGAGGGTTGGTGTGACTGTGGCTGACCGGGCTTGATTTGACGACTACGCGACGACGCGCAGGAGCCCAATCCAGCGCACCGATGCGCACCAGATAAACCAGGCCTGCCAGGAGCACCAAAATGAAAATTGCGGCTTCGACAAAGCCGATCCACCCGCTTTCGCGGATTGAGGTCGACCATGCGTATAAATAGAGGGCTTCGACGTCGAAAATGACGAAGAACATCGCAACCAGATAGAATTTTGCGGAGAGGCGAATATGGGTGTCACCGACGGATTCGATACCGGATTCGAAGGGGGTGTTCTTGTGACGCGCGCGGGCACGCCCACCTAACAACCAGCCACCGGTTAACATAAAGGCACACAGGCCAAACGCGATAACAATGAATACAATAAACGCCCAGTGATGAGCGATGACTTCTGTGGTTGTTGACATACTCTTTGCTTACTCATCAAAAGTGGCACTGGCATCCTGCACTGTCGCAGCAAACACACCACATCGATTCAAGGGAAGGATAAAAAACCTTATAAACTTTGCTGTCATTATCAATTAAGCAGCAATTTTATGGGGTTTTTTACTCCTTTCTATAACCTTTTGTCAACTTTGACAAAAGTATCCAAACATTATTTTACACCCGCATCATATTATTAACATATGAGCCCCTGAGCGCCAGCTAAATCGCTTCAGTTTGTGAGGTTAATATTAGTGTAGCGGGTATTCAGATGCATGGATCGTGCGTTTAACAATCATATTTTGACAGGTCTTACGCAGATTTCCCCCCCCTTATCGGGGGTATTTTTTTGATCCAGAGCACATAACTACGTTTTTTGCTGCAAAAAACGGCAAACGAAACGGGCAGATGCCTGAATTACTCAGCACTAAATGATAAAAAAATTCCACATAAGATAAAAATGGAATGCATTTCACTTTTCAGGATGAGGATAAAACTTAAAGGATTAAATGGGGGCGAAAACCAGAATTTGACTGGCATAAAAAAAGCCTTAGCCGGAAATTACCGGGCTAAGGCTTATTTATCTCTGTTTTAACAATTAACCGGCATTCTATTTGCGAGACATTACCAGCTACGATGTCCCTTACTCTTCGTCATCCAGCAGCAGCGTACCATCAGGATTCGCGCTCAGATTGTAAGGATCATTAGTAGACTGCATTGCGTTGAAGATGGCCAGCGCCAGCTCATTATCGCTGTCAGGATTGCGGCACAGCAGGTATTGCGTATCCGGCAGTACCGGCAGGCCTTCGGCCGCACCCATCACGCGCAGTTCCGGGCTCATCATCTCTACAGGACGAGCGGTGACGCCCAGGCCCGCTTTCACCGCAGCGCGAACCGCAGCCAGCGTTGAAGCCACGTACGAAATACGCCACGGGATGCCCGCTTCGTTGAGATGATCAATTGCCATATCGCGGTAAGGGCTCGGTTCATCCAGCAGAACCAGAGGAATCGCTTCACCGCGCTGGAAGATGTAATCCGCAGCGCAATACCATAAGGTTGGTGAAGTACGCAGCACCTGATAGGTAAAATTGCCCGGGCTGGAGGTCGTCACCACCAGATCAACTTCACCCTGGTTAAGCATCTCCATCATGAACGGATTACGTTTTACGCGCACATCAATAGCCAGCTTCGGATAGACCGACGTCACGCGGTTAAGCAGGAACGGCAGAATGGTATCCGAGGTATCATCCGATGCGCCGATGGTCAGTACGCCCTGGATATTGCTATACATTAATGAGGTGCAGGCTTCATCGTTGAAACGCAGGATCTTCCTGGCGTAACCGAGCAGCTGGATGCCGTGTTCCGTCAGCAATTTATTACGTCCATGTCTGGCAAACAGCTCTTTACCTACCAATTGTTCCAGACGTTGCATCTGCTGGCTTACGGCGGATTGCGTTCTGCATACGGCGGCAGCAGCGGCTGCAAACGTATTCAGATCGGCAACCGCAACAAAAGTACGCAGCAGATCGAGGTCGAGATTGAGTATCGGACGATTTGCATTAGTCATGTTTTTCTTCACTTATAAGTTTTTTTTGAACTACTACCCTGGTGTATTACCTTACTTATCAGTCAGATAAGAGGTAATGGTGCTTAATAACAGCCCTGTGTGGAGGCTGTCATGAAAAAATTGCGTCAGGCGGATGTCGACGTACGGTTGCTCCAGCATGGAGTCGCGGCGTCATTAAATATGGACAACTTCTGAGCCAAAAGACGTATGTCGTACAGGTGCTGGAAGCTGTGTAGTTGCCTGGTTTCCCGCGAAAAAGGGGGCGCGGGTAAAAAAGTGTTCTCACAATGTTATGCGGATACGAAGCGATAAACCGTATCAAATAATAAATTATACTTAATCATTTTTACGCTAAAAATGGAAATGTTTTTGTTCAAAACATCGTAATTTTTGACCAAAAGCCATTTCCGGCACATCCTGCCACATCGCTGTTCATTTTTTAAGCTGACCATTTCTTAATCTGATTGGTTAGCGTTAAAGTTACTGCAAAAATGCCATTTATACTGTGCCAGACGGCTTTTTTCCTGCTTTCTCAGGGGTTAATTTTGCTGCACAAATAGCGTGAAAAATGCGGTCCGCTTTTCGGCGCCAGTAAGTGCTTAAACGCGGCTGTACATTTATTCGGCATCCAACAAGAATCCTTTAACTATTTCATCATGTCGCTAATGATTTCTCAGTGCGTCAATAAATGAAAAATTGCTGAATGCCCGTTTAAAGCGATGGATAACTACCTTTACAGGTGCATCCGTAATAACAGGTATTTAATGTCGATTTTTAGCATTTTAATAGATTATTAAACCACTTTTAATAGTTAAAAATGCGTTTTACGCCAGCCAGACGGTAAATGAGTGGCTATCACGCCAAAACCTGGCGCTGCCCTTCTTTTGTTCCGGTGAGAAGAGTAAATTGGGCAGGTTTGATTTTTGAGGCAGGTTAAAGGACTCTGCCCGTAAAGGCGGTAACGATGAATTTTCAAATTGATAAATCCGGCAAGCTGGAAAATGTCTGTTATGACATCCGTGGTCCGGTACTGAAAGAAGCAAAGCGTCTTGAAGAAGAAGGTAATAAAGTTCTCAAGCTCAATATCGGCAATCCTGCGCCGTTTGGTTTTGAGGCGCCTGACGAAATCCTGGTTGATGTGATCCGTAATCTGCCGAGCGCACAGGGCTATTGCGACTCGAAAGGGCTCTACTCAGCGCGTAAAGCGATCATGCAGCACTATCAGGCACGCGACATGCGTGACGTGACGGTTGAAGATATCTATATTGGCAACGGCGTGTCGGAGCTGATTGTGCAGGCGATGCAGGCCCTGCTGAACAGCGGTGATGAGATGCTGGTGCCTGCGCCGGATTATCCGCTGTGGACCGCCGCGGTTTCGCTGTCGAGCGGCAAAGCGGTGCACTATCTGTGCGATGAGTCCGCTGACTGGTTCCCGGATCTGGATGACATTCGCAGCAAGATCACTCCGCGCACGCGCGGCATTGTGATCATTAACCCGAACAACCCAACCGGTGCGGTCTACAGCAAAGCACTGCTGATGGAGATTGTTGAGATTGCGCGCCAGCATAATCTGATCATCTTCGCTGACGAGATCTACGACAAGATCCTCTACGATGAAGCACAACACCACTCGATTGCTGCTTTAGCGCCGGACCTGCTCACGGTCACCTTTAACGGTCTCTCCAAAACCTACCGCGTTGCCGGCTTCCGTCAGGGCTGGATGGTGCTGAACGGTCCAAAGAAACATGCCAAAGGGTACATTGAAGGGCTGGAGATGCTGGCATCAATGCGCCTGTGCGCCAACGTTCCCGCGCAGCACGCTATCCAGACCGCGTTAGGGGGTTATCAGAGCATTAATGAGTTCATCACGCCGGGCGGACGCCTGTATGAACAGCGTCAACGCGCGTGGGAACTGATCAATGATATCCCTGGCGTAACCTGCATGAAGCCGCAGGGCGCGCTCTATATGTTCCCGCGTATCGATCCGAAGAAGTTCAACATCGTTGATGACCAGAAAATGGTGCTGGATTTCCTGCTGCAGGAGAAAGTACTGCTGGTGCAGGGTACGGCGTTTAACTGGCCGTGGCCCGATCACGTGCGCATCGTGACGCTGCCCCGCGTGGATGACCTGGAGATGGCGATCAACAAGTTTGGCCGCTTCCTGCAAGGTTATCGTCAGTAACGCTAACGTCACGCGCAGTATGAAGGTATATACTGTGTGCATTTCGGGGAAGGCCTACCCTTCCCCGCCGTGCAACAGGAACCTTTTCATGAGCCGCAGCCACTTTTTCGCCCATCTTTCCCGCCTCAAACTGATCAACCGCTGGCCGCTGATGCGCAATGTGCGCACCGAAAACGTCTCAGAACACAGCCTGCAGGTCGCCATGGTTGCGCATGCGCTGGCAATCATTAAGAATAAAAAATTTAACGGCAATCTGAATGCCGAACGCATCGCGATGCTGGCGCTGTACCACGATGCCAGCGAAGTACTGACCGGCGATCTCCCTACTCCGGTGAAGTATTACAATGCGCAGATTGCTCATGAATATAAGAAGATCGAGAAGATAGCCCAGCAAAAACTGATTGAGATGCTGCCACCCGAGCTGCAGGAGGCGTATCGGCCGCTGCTGGACGATCACCTACACAGCGAGAGCGAACAGGCGGTGGTAAAACAGGCGGATGCGCTCTGCGCCTATCTGAAATGCCTGGAGGAGTTATCGGCAGGTAATAATGAGTTCCTGTTGGCTAAAGCCCGACTGGAGAAAACGCTGGCGCAGCGGCGTTCGCCGGAGATGGATTACTTCGTTGAGGTGTTTATCCCCAGCTTTAGTTTATCGCTGGACGAGATCTCGCAGGATACCCCGCTGTAAAAACGGGCCGCACGGGCCCGCATGATTAAGCTTTCAGCGTAAGCGTAAAGCAGCCGGATGTATCCCGGGCAATCTGGAGCGGCTCAAGGTTGTCAACGCGCCAGGTGACCTCATCCAGACGCGGTACATCGCCATGCGGATTCACGGCAACCACCGCACTGCCCGCTTCCAGACCGGCAATGATGCCCGCCGGCGCATCCTCAACAACCACACACTCTGCGGCCTTCAGCCCAAGGCGCTGCGCACCCAGCAGGTAGGGTTCAGGATTGGGTTTCCCCAGTTTGATGTTCTCTGCAGTAATGAACACCGCCGGCATGGGCAGCCCGGCAGCCTTATGGCGCGCATGCGCTACCGGCACTGAGCCGGAGGTGACAATCGCCCAGGGAATGCTGAGCTCATTCAGGGTTGCCAGCAACGCGTGTGCTCCGGCAATCGCCTGAACACCTTGCGTATCTTCGGCTTCCAGGCGCTCCAGCCAGCGAAATTCAGCCTGAATCGCCTCTTCCGGCTGGCCCGCCATAAAGTGACGCAGCGAGTTAATCGCCGGTTTACCGTGTATATAGTTCAGGACCGTTTCCGCTGATAAACCGTGGCGCTCGCCCCACAGTGACCAGGCACGAACCACGGCTGGCAGGGAATCCACCAGCGTACCGTCTAAATCAAACAGAAAGCCCCTGTACTTCACACGTTACTCCTTATTCAGGCATTGAGAATCTGCGCAATTTCATTTGCGCTAAGGTGATACTGACGCGGGCAAGTGTGCCACACCGCCAACATACGTTGGTATTTTTCCCACATCGGCGTTTGCGCGTTGAAACCGTGCGTGCCGGAATCGAAGTGGGTATAGCGCCCTTCAACACTCACCATAAAGCGTACATAACCCAGATAACGCGCTTCGGTGGCGGCATCGAAGCCAAGGAAGGCCAGCCGGCGCGCCTCAATATTGCAGGCCTCTTTCAGGTTGGAGAAAGAGACCTGCATTGCATGGTGCATCTCCATGATGTCGATCAGCGTGCGGCAGGTGGCTTCGCTAAGTTCGCCAAACTCTTTGTCCAGCTCGCGCAGCTGCAGGCCATAGCCGCGTTCAATGATCGTCTGATAGCGACGATAGCGCTCGGCGTTGTCCGGCTCCAGCATGGCCATCATTTGGTATTGATTGGAGAGAATGAGTCGCTGTGCGTGGGTCATTTCCATGGTTTACTCCTGGCCGGCGGCCGATTAAGAATTAAACACTGCAGAAATGATTGCACAACGAAAGCGATGCGTGTGGGCCCGCATCACTTTTCTTTGATTTGAACCCGGATGTGGCGCAAATTTTTCCGAAGGCGACAGCGAATCGCGATCAAAGATCGTCAAGGAAGGTGCGATCGAGCTGCTTAAAGGCGCGCCGCAGAACATCCGCCAGAGCCTGATAAGTAGGCTTGCCATCAACCGGCGCAATCGCCTGCCCTGCCTCTTCAAGTTTTGTGCGCACTTCATGGAACCAGCTCAGCAGCGTTGGCGGCAGTGGCGTCACTGAACGTTTACCCAGCCACCATAATCCCTGCATTGGCAGGCTGCAGGCAAACAGCGCGGTCGCGATCGCCGGGCCCAGCTGCCCCCCCAGCGCAATTTGCCACGTCAGGGTGAACACGGCCAGCGGCGGCATGAAGCGAATGGCAAAGCGGGTCACGTTTGCAACGCGGTTTTCGGGGAACACCGGCGCCAGACGTTTGTCGGCCGGCCAGGTTTTCATGTAGTGCTGACCGCGCTGAAATAAGTCGAACCAGCCCGGATTGCCTGCGTCATTCGCCATGATACACCTCAACTAATACTGCAAAATTTAAAATAAATTTATAACTACACAACTTTACGTGACATCCTTCAAAAGTTTTTGTCTTTGCGGATGACAGTGAGTATTCTGACGCCGTTTTAGCAACATTACCGGAAGCTTCTGCGTAATAAAAGTGCAGTCTGGAGCCATGTTTCGCTAAGTGGATTTCAAAAATCCGCGTAAAATTACCGAAATTTTTTGCGTGTCGGTTTATTTTTGACTACCGCATGATGTTAATCATTAATCTACCAGCTTTCATGGGCTACGCTGTTAGTCTGATTGCGTTATTTTTAGCCACTATTTAACAAAATAGGTACTTCCATGTCGACGAAGTTAGTACTGGTTCTGAACTGCGGCAGCTCTTCTCTTAAGTTTGCCATCCTTAATCCTGCTTCCGGTGATGAGTACCTTTCCGGTCTGGCAGAGTGCTTCCACTTACCGGAAGCGCGTATCAAATGGAAACTCGACGGCAGCAAACAGGAAGCGCAACTTGGCGCTGGCGCAGCCCACAGCGAAGCGTTGAACTTCATCGTTAAAACTATTCTGGCACAAAAACCAGAGCTTTCGGCACAAATCGCTGCAATCGGCCATCGCATCGTACATGGCGGTGAGAAGCTGACCCAGTCTGTGGTGATTGATGAATCCGTTATCCAGGGCATCAAAGACGCCTCATCTTTTGCACCGCTGCATAACCCGGCGCACCTGATCGGTATTGATGAAGCGATGAAAAACTTCCCGCATCTCTCCGACAAGAATGTGGCAGTTTTCGATACGGCGTTCCATCAGACTATGCCTGAAGAGTCCTATCTCTATGCCCTCCCGTACAAACTGTATAAAGAGCATGGCGTTCGTCGCTATGGCGCGCACGGCACCAGCCACTACTATGTGACGCAGGAAGCCGCCAAAATGCTGAACAAGCCGGTGAGCGAACTAAACATCATCACTTGCCATCTGGGCAACGGCGGTTCTGTTTCTGCTATCCGTAACGGCGAGTGCGTTGATACTTCTATGGGCCTGACCCCACTGGAAGGCCTGGTGATGGGCACCCGCAGCGGCGATATCGATCCGGCCATTATGTTCTTCCTGCACGATGCGCTCGGCATGAGCGTGGATGCCATCAATAAGCTGCTGACCAAAGAGTCCGGTCTGCTGGGCCTGACCGAAGTCACCAGCGATTGTCGCTACGTGGAAGATAATTACGCCACCAAAGAAGATGCTAAACGCGCCATGGATGTGTTCTGTCACCGCCTGGCGAAATACATCGGCAGCTATACCGCGCTGATGGACGGTCGCCTGGACGCGGTTGTATTTACCGGCGGCATCGGCGAGAACGCGGCCATGGTGCGCGAACTGGCTCTGGGCAAACTGGCGCTGCTGGGCTTCGAGGTCGATCACGATCGCAACCTCGCTGCGCGTTTCGGCAAGTCCGGCTTTATCAATAAAGAGGGCACGCGCCCGGCAGTGGTGATCCCCACCAATGAAGAGTGGGTGATTGCGCAGGACGCCGCGCGTCTGACTGCATAACGCTTCTCTCCGTCAGCTCAGGCTGACGGAGCTGTTTTTGACACCCTGTAACACCAGGAGGTTTTAATCGTGTCACGTACTATTATGCTCATTCCTACCGGCACCAGCGTCGGCCTGACCAGCGTCAGCCTTGGCGTAATCCGTGCCATGGAGCGCAAAGGCGTGCGCCTGAGCGTCTTCAAACCGATTGCTCAGCCTCGCGCCGGTGGCGATGCCCCCGATCAGACCACCACCATCATTCGCAAAAACTCCGCCATTCCTGCCGCGATACCGCTGCAGATGTCACGCGTTGAGTCGCTGCTGGGTTCAAACCAGCAAGATGTGCTGATGGAAGAGATCATCGCCAACTACCATGCCAATGCGAAAGATGCTGAAGTGGTGCTGGTTGAAGGTCTGGTGCCAACGCGTAAACATCAGTTTGCCTCCGCGCTTAACTATGAAATTGCCAAGACCCTGAACGCCGAGATCGTGTTTGTGATGGCGCTGGGCAACGATTCACCGGCGCAGCTCAAGGAGCGCATCGAGTTAACGCAGAGCAGCTTCGGCGGCAGCAAGAACAAAAACATCACGGGCGTGATCATCAACAAACTGAACGCGCCGGTGGATGAGCAAGGCCGTACCCGCCCGGATCTTTCTGAGATTTTCGATGACTCCTCCAAAGCCAGCATCGCCAACATCGATCCTAAAACGCTGTTTGCTAACAGCCCGCTGCCGGTGCTGGGCTGTGTGCCGTGGAGCTTTGATCTGATCGCCACGCGCGCCATTGATATGTGCCGCCACCTCAACGCCGAGGTTATTAATGAAGGTGAGATCCAGACGCGCCGCGTCAAGTCTGTCACCTTCTGCGCGCGCAGCATTCCGCATATGCTGGAGCACTTCCGTCCGGGTTCCCTGCTGGTAACCTCAGCTGACCGTCCTGACGTGCTGCTGGCAGCCTGCCTGGCGGCAATGAACGGCGTAGAGATTGGCGCCGTACTGCTGACTGGCGGTTACCAGATCGAAGAGCCTATCGCGCGCCTGTGCGAACGCGCCTTCCAGACCGGCCTGCCGGTGTTCATGGTGAAAACCAACACCTGGCAGACCTCCCTGAGCCTGCAGAGTTTCAACCTTGAAGTGCCGGCTGACGATACGCAGCGCATTGAGAAAGTGCAGGAGTACGTCGCCAGCTTTATCAATGCCGATTGGGTGGAATCGCTCACCGCGACCTCCGAGCGCAGCCGCCGTCTGTCGCCACCGGCCTTCCGTTATCAGCTGACCGAGCTGGCGCGCAAAGCGGGCAAACGCATTGTGCTGCCGGAAGGTGACGAACCGCGTACCGTTAAAGCCGCAGCAATCTGTGCCGAGCGCGGCATTGCTACCTGCGTGCTGCTGGGCAATCCGGACGAGATCCAGCGTGTCGCGGCGGCGCAGGGCGTTGAGCTGGGCAAAGGCATTGAGATTGTCGATCCGGCGGTCGTGCGTGAGAATTATGTGCCACGTCTGGTCGAGTTGCGTAAGAGCAAAGGCATGACCGAAGTGGTTGCGCAGGAGCAGCTGGAAGATAACGTGGTGCTGGGTACCATGATGCTGGAGAGCGGCGAAGTTGACGGTCTGGTTTCCGGTGCAGTTCATACCACGGCGAACACCATTCGTCCGCCACTGCAGCTGATCAAAACCGCGCCAAACAGCTCACTGGTCTCTTCCGTGTTCTTTATGCTGCTGCCAGAGCAGGTGCTGGTTTACGGTGACTGCGCCATTAATCCGGACCCGAATCCGGAGCAGCTGGCCGAGATCGCCATTCAGTCGGCGGACTCTGCCAAAGCCTTCGGTATCGACCCGCGCGTGGCGATGATCTCCTACTCCACCGGTAACTCCGGTGCGGGCAGCGACGTGGAAAAAGTGCGTGAAGCCACCCGCATCGCCCAGGAGAAACGTCCGGATCTGGTGATCGATGGTCCACTGCAGTATGACGCGGCGATCATGGAAGACGTGGCGAAATCCAAAGCACCAAACTCGGCGGTCGCCGGTCGCGCTACGGTGTTTATCTTCCCGGATCTCAACACCGGTAACACCACTTATAAAGCGGTACAGCGCTCGGCGGATCTGATCTCCATCGGTCCGATGCTGCAGGGGATGCGCAAACCGGTCAACGATCTGTCGCGCGGTGCGCTGGTGGATGACATCGTTTATACCATCGCCCTGACGGCGATTCAGTCTCAGCAGGCTGAAGGATAACCTCCGCTCCTGCTGCTCAAAAGCACGCCTTACGGGCGTGCTTTTTTATTTCCGCGACGCTGCCGTCATGGTGAGCATTGCAGGCACTGGCAAAAATTCAGCCGCGCGCTAACACTGATATCACGCTCCCGTGACTTACGAGGTCAATAATGAACAGTGATGTGCATAGCCGTCGGCTGCAGGCCACGCCGCGTGGCGTTGGCGTGATGTGTGATTTCTTTGCGGTAAAAGCAGAAAACGCCACGCTGTGGGATCAGCATGGCCGGGAGTACATCGATTTTGCTGCCGGTATTGCCGTGCTGAATACCGGTCACCGTCATCCAAAAGTGATGGCTGCCGTGGAGCAGCAGCTGGCATGTTTTACCCATACCGCGTTTCAGATTGTGCCGTATGAGAACTATATTCACCTCGCTGAACGCCTCAATGCGCTGGTGCCGATCGGCGGTGCGGTGAAAACCACCTTCTTTTCCAGTGGCGCAGAGGCGGTGGAGAACGCGGTAAAGATTGCGCGCGCCGCCACCGGCCGTCCCGGCGTGATCGCCTTTACCGGCGCGTTTCATGGCCGCACCAACATGACGATGGCATTGACCGGCAAAGTGGTCCCCTATAAAACCGGCTTTGGCCCCTTTGCCAGCCCGGTGTTTCACGCCCGCTATCCGAACGCCTTGCACAACGTGAGCGTGCAGGATGCGCTGGAGAGCCTCGACGCCATTTTCCGCAGCGATATCAGCCCGCAGCAGGTAGCCGCAATTATCTTTGAACCGGTTCAGGGTGAAGGCGGTTTTTATGTGGCACCGCCTGAATTTGTTACCGCGCTGCGTGCGCTCTGTGATAGCCACGGTATCGTTTTGATTGTTGACGAAATCCAGACGGGCTTTGCGCGTACCGGTAAGCTGTTTGCCAGCGAATATTACGCAGTGGAACCGGATTTGATCACCATGGCGAAAAGCCTGGCGGGCGGTTTCCCGCTGTCGGCCGTCGCCGGACGCGCGGCGCTCATGGATGCACCAGAACCGGGCGGACTGGGCGGTACCTACGCCGGTAGTCCGCCGGCCATTGCCGCCGCGCACGCGGTGCTGGATGTCATCGCCGAAGAGCAGCTGTGCGCACGCGCTAATCAGCTTGGCGCGCAGTTAACGGAGGCATTAAACGGCGCCGGATGTCGGGCGCTGGCTGAAGTACGCGGGTATGGCTCGATGATTGCTGCCGAGTTTAATGATGCCAGCGGCAGGCCTTCACCGGATATCGCCAAAACCATCCAGCAGCAGGCGCTGGCGCAAGGGCTGATTTTGCTGACCTGTGGCATACACGGTAACGTGATTCGTTTTCTCTATCCGCTCACTATACCCGCGCCACAGTTTAGCCAGGCGCTGAATATCATTACGCAGATTGTTCGCCAGCACTGATGTTGTGCTTCAGGTAGAAAGAAGAAGGGATATCGGTATGGCGGTCCGTCAGGACCGCCAGCACGGCAGGGCTCACCCTTTCAGGGCGAGTTGCTGCTGCAGCGTGTCAGGCATCGCCATTACGGCTTAGCCACAGCGACAGCGCTTTCAGGGAGTCGTCGGTGAACTCATCACAGCGGGCGGTGATCTCTTCAGGGGTCATCCAGAAGATCTCATCCACCTCCTCCTCCTGCATCGCAAACGGACCGTGTGATACGCAGCTGAACAAGCCGCCCCACACGCGACAGTGTTTATCTTCGAAATAGAACATACCGTGTTCAGCAAAAGGCACAGCAGCGATGCCCAGCTCCTCTTCCGCTTCGCGTCGGGCAGACTCCAGCAGATCTTCCCCGCTCTGCACCACACCGCCGGCGGTGGCATCCAGCTTGCCAGGCATAAAATCTTTGGTCTCAGTACGACGCTGCACCAGAATTTTACCCATGCCGTCATGCACCACAATATAGGTGGCGCGATGACGCAGACACTGCGCGCGCATCTGCGCCCGGCTGGCCTGCGCAATCACTTCGTTCTCTTCGCTGACGATATCAACCCACTCAATACCGTCACCTGCCGCTTGATCCACCATCCGTAACCCTTTCTCTGTTTTCGGCGTGCCCAGGCACGCGCCTGTTTGCGATGCTTTATTAGAATGAGCGCTAAGGTAAAGCGTTCTTTTCGCCGCCGCAAGGTTTTAGCGTGCTTTACCCGACTCCGCCAGCCACAGCTGCACAGAGGCGCGCTGCCACTGGAATTCGGCATAGTGCTGCAGCTTCACCGGGAGCGGATCGCCGTGCAGCGCAAGGCGATTGATCATGACCGCCAGGTCGGTATCCGCGATTGACCATTCGCCAAACAGATTCTGCTGCCCGTCCGGTAACAGTCGCTGTACCGCCGTAATCAGCTTGCTGGCCGCCTGCTCCGCCGCGGGCGTCAGCGGCGCAAAGTGCTCACCGGCAAACAGCACTTCAGTGGGACGCTCCGATCGCAGCGCGGCAAAATCACTGCGTAGCCAGGCCTGCATTTCACGCGCGTGCGCACGCTTCTCGCGGTCACGCGGGTAGAGACGCTCAAACTCCGGCGCCGGAAAACGCTCCTCAAGGTACTCTGCAATCGCTGAAGATTCGTTGAGCACCCGATCATCAATTTGCAGAGCGGGCACGCGGCAGGTGAGCGACAGCGCGCGGTACGCCTCATCCAGCTGGGCATTTTTTGCAAGATCAATGCGTTTGAGAGAGAAAGGGATGCCCTTCTCCGTGAGCGCGACATAAACCGACATGGCATACGGGCTGAAAAAGCAAGAGTCGGACCACAACGTTATGGCTGGATAAGTCATCGGCTGCCTCAGGTAAGCGTCAGGTGTGCTTCTTATTTACCGACTTTTCCGCACTAAGGCAATGGTTGCGCTGGTCGGATCTTTCCTGCTGCGCCAGCGTAAACTTTCCCTTTTTCATCATAAGCGTAAGCACAGTCACGTTGTGTGCGCGCTTCTCTTCTATGCTCAATCCTGAGCAAATAAAAAATTCCAGGGAGGCTCAACATGCATCTGCTTATTACCGGCGGTACCGGCCTGATTGGCCGCCACCTCATTCCGCGCCTGCTGCAGCTTGGCCATCAGGTGAATGTGGTAACGCGTGATGTCGCGGCCGCGCGTGACAAACTTGACCCGCGCGTCATGCTCTGGTCAGGGCTTAACCAGCAAACGGATCTGAACGGTATCGACGGGGTAATCAACCTGGCGGGCGAACCGATCGCTGATAAGCGCTGGACCGAACAGCAAAAGCAGCGTCTGTGTGAAAGCCGCTGGCAAATCACCGAGCAGATCGTCTCGCTGATTCACGCCAGCCGCACGCCGCCCGCCTTTCTCATCTCCGGTTCCGCCACCGGTTTTTACGGTGACACGGGTGAGCTGGTCGTGACGGAGGACGATCCCGGTCACGATGAGTTTACGCATACGCTGTGCGATCGCTGGGAACAGCTGGCGCTGAAAGCAGAAAGCCCCAACACGCGCGTCTGCCTGCTGCGCACTGGCGTGGTGCTGGCAAAAGAGGGCGGCGCGCTGGCAAAAATGAAGCTGCCGTTCAAGCTGGGGGTTGGCGGCCCCATCGGCAGCGGCAAGCAGTATCTGCCGTGGATTCACATCGACGATATGGTCAATGCCATATTATGGCTGGTGGATAACCGCCAGCTGCGCGGCCCCTTCAACATGGTGGCGCCATACGCGGTACGCAATGAGCAGTTTGCCGCCACGCTCGGCCACGTTATGCATCGCCCGGCGTTTATGCGTACGCCTGCCAGCGCCATAAAACTGATGATGGGTGAATCCGCCGTGCTGGTGTTAGGTGGTCAGCATGTGCTGCCAAAACGGCTGGAGGAGTCTGGTTTCGGCTTTCGCTGGTACGATTTGCAGGAAGCGCTGCAGGACGTAGCGGGATCGTCGTCCCGCCCGTCCTGAGCTTCAGGCCTGTTTTGGCTGCCCGTTTGATGCAGTGATGCCGCCATCAACCGGCAGGTTTACGCCGGTGATGTAGCGTGCATCATCGCTGGCAATAAACGCAATCGCACTGGCGATATCATCCGGCTGGCCCGCCCGGCGTAGCGGGATGCGGTCGTAAAAGCGCGCCAGCAGCGCCTCATCGTCCTGCATATCTTCCGTCAGATCGGTAAAGGTAAAGCCCGGACAGATAGCGTTCACGCGCACGCCGTCAGCGCCGTAATCCATGGCCAGCGCGCGGGTAAAGTTAGTCACCGCGCCTTTGGCCGCATTGTAAACGCTCATCCCCCAGTCACCGCCCATTCCGGAAACCGAAGAGATATTAACGACGTTGCCTTTACTGCTAAGCAGCGCAGGCATGAAAAAGTGGGTGCAGTGGAAGACACCATCCAGGTCCACGCTCATCAGCGTTTTCCAGTCCTCAATCGAGACTTCATGAATTTTGCCCTGCACCACGCTACCCGCGTTGTTGACCAGCACGTCGGTGCGGCCATAGGTGCGCTGTACCTGCTCTGCCAGCTGCCGCACCTGCTCTGCATCAGCCACATCACAGGAGAGAGCCAGATGCTGCCCTGCCGCCAGCGTGCTTTTGACCTTTTCCAGCTTCTCCTGCGTTCTGCCTACCAGCACTACAGAAGCGCCCTCATGGGCAAAGCGCTGCGCCGCAGCGGCACCAATACCTGAACCTGCGCCCGTAATGACGACAACTTTCTGTGAAAAGCGCGACATATCTCCTCCTGAATAAATGGCTGTTGTGAGGGTTAAGCCTGGCAGCCCCGCGTCTCACTTCAAGCGAAGCCGGTGCTGACTGGTCACGGGTTAGCCTTCGCAGCATCATGATCAAATAGTGCACTTTTTTGTATGGTTATTTGTTGCCTGCTGCGGGTGCGTCTACTTTTAACATTCACCTTTAAAAAATTTACAAAAGCTTAATAACCGTCCGTTTTTATTTACATCAGCGTACGGCCGGTTGGTCCGCATTTTTTACTCTGTCAGGAAGCAATGATGAAAAAGAGAGCAAAAACCCTGCCCGGGGTGACCCGCAGGCAGGTCTTGACCTGGTCAACGCTGGGCGTGGCCGCCAGCGTGTCGCAGGTCGCAGACGCGGTCTCCCTGAAGGGCTCGCCCGGCTGGACGCCCTTCTCTGATAATCCGCCCGAGCAGTTCACGCATCAGGGCTGGCTGTTCTTCACCGATGATGAAGCGCGCACCGTTGAGGCCATCGTCGACAGGCTTATCCCGGCCGATGACCTGAGCGTGGGCGGTAAAGAGGCGGGCTGTGCAATCTTTATTGATCGCCAGCTACACGGCTTCTACGGCACGTTCGAACGCCTCTATATGCAGGGTCCCTTTCAGGAGGGCACCACGGAACAGGGCGATCAGTCGCCGCTGGTGCCGCAGCAGCGCTACCGCAAAGGGCTGGCGGCGCTCAATCGCTACGTGCAGCAAACCTCAAAAAAGAACTTTGCCGATCTGACACCCGCGCAGCAGGATGCGCTGCTGGAGGCGATGGAGGCCGGTAAGGTGCACTTTGCGGACTTCGATGCGCAATCGCTGTTCCTTGAAGTGCTGAATAACACCATGGAGGGCTTCTTTGCCGATCCGGTCTACGGCGGTAATAAAGAGATGGTGTCATGGAAGATGCTGGGGTTCCCCGGTGCGCGCTATGACTATCGTGACTACATCGAACGGCACAATGAAGATCTCAAATTTGAACCTATCAGCATTACGCAATGGAAAGCAGGTGATCAGCGATGAAAAAACTACCGAAAACGGATGTGGTAGTGATCGGCCTTGGCTGGGCGGGATCGATCATTGCCAATGAGCTGGCAGACGAAGGGCTGGAGGTCATTGGCATTGAGCGCGGCCCGTGGCGCGATACCGCACGCGATTTTAATATCGGCACCGTGACCGATGAGCTGCGCTATGTGATGCGCGAGGAGCTGATGCTGCGTACCCGCCAGAATACCTGCACCGTGCGCAACAATCCTGCGCAGACCGCGCTGCCCATGCGGACCTGGGGATCGTTTCATCCCGGCAACGGTACCGGCGGTGCCGGCAACCACTGGGCGGGCATTACGTTCCGCTTTCAGCCGGAGGAGTTCCGTCTGAAAAGTCATCTGACAGAGCGTTACGGTGCGAAGGCGATACCGGACGAACTGGTGCTACAGGACTGGGGCACCAGCTGGGAAGAGATGGAGCCGCACTACATGCAGTTTGAGCGGGTCGCCGGCACCTCCGGCTATGCCGGTAATATCAATGGCGAGAAGCGCGCAGGCGGCAACCCCTTTGAGGGCGCACGGTCGGCCGACTACCCCACGCCGCCGCTGCGCCAGCCCTATGGGCCAACGCTGTTTGCCGGGGCGGCAAAGAATTTGGGCTATCAGCCGTTTCCGGTGCCCTCCTCGCTGGTCTCAGAGGCGTACACCAATCCCTATGGTGTCACCATGGGCCCGTGCACCTTCTGCGGGTTCTGCACCAACTACGGCTGTGCCAACTACTCCAAAGCCAGCGCCATCACCACCATCCTGCCTGCGCTGATGCGCAAAGAGAACTTCACGGCGCAGACCAACTGTGAGGTACTGGAGGTGCTGACGGACTCAACGGGCAAGCGGGCGACCGGCGTGACCTATATCGACTCCTCCGGTGATAAGTGGGAGCAACCCGCCGATCTGGTGATTGTCGCTGCCTTCACCTTTGAGAACGTGCGCCTGATGCTGCTCTCCGGCATCGGTGAAGCGTACGATCCGGTCACAAATAAGGGTACCACCGGGCGCAATTATGCCTACCAGACCGCCAATGGCGTCACGCTGTTTTTCGATAACAAAAACTTCAACCCTTTCATTGGTGCCGGCGCGGTGGGCATGGGCATTGATGAGTTTAACAATGACAACTTCGACCATAGCGGGCTCGGCTTCTTTGGCGGCGGCAGTATCCGCGTAACGCCCATCGGATCGGCGCCGATTGGCTACCGTCCGCTGCCGCCCAACACGCCTAAATGGGGATCGAAATGGAAGCGTGCGTTAAAAGATAACTATCTCAGCACCATGTCAATTGGCTGTGAGGCGAGCAGCTACACCACGCGCACTAACTATTTGTCGCTCGATCCCAACTACAAAGATCCCCATGGCCGGCCGCTGCTGCGTATCACCTTCGACTTTGCGGAAAACGATCTGAAGATGGCGCAGTACTGCACGGGCAAAGTGGCGGAGATTGCCAAATCGATGAATCCGCGTGAAATGATCGTCAAACCGATGACGGGTCACTGGAGCAGCGTGCCCTATCAATCTTCGCATGTGGTCGGCGGATTTATTATGGGCAGCGATCCCTCTACCAGTTCCGTTAACAAGCATCTGCAGGTGTGGGATGTGCCGAACCTGTTTGTGGTGGGCGCCTCCGCCTTTCCCCAGAATCCGGGTTACAACCCGACCGGCACCGTCGGCGCGCTGGCGTTTAAAGCCGCGCATGCGATCCGCCACGTTTACCTCAAGCGTCCGGGGGAGATGATCAGCGCATGAAAATTTCTTTTACCCTCAGCGCCGCCGCGCTGCTGCTGACCAGCTTTATGGCCCAGGCGCAGCCGGAATATGACCAGTACGCACGCGGCAGCTACATCGCCACGCTGGCGGACTGTACCGCCTGCCACACCCGCGATCCGCAGCAGCCGTTTGCCGGCGGCGTCAAGCTGCAAACGCCGTTCGGTACGCTGGTCGGCGCCAACATCACGCCGGACCGTGAAACCGGCATCGGCAACTGGAGCTATGACGACTTCCGCCGCGCCATGACCGAAGGCGTGGGTCACAACGGTAAACGCCTGTATGGCGCGATGCCGTTTACCGCCTACACCAAAATGCCGGAAAAAGATCTGCGGGATTTATGGGCGTGGATGCAGACGCTACAGCCTATCCATCAGCCGGTCGAAACCAATCAGCTGCCGTTTCCGTTCAATATCCGCACCAGTCTGATGGTATGGAACTGGATTAACTTTACCCGCGGCGAGTTTACGCCGGATCCGAAACGCTCTGCGCAGTGGAATCGCGGCGCTTACCTGGTTGAGGGGCCGGGCCACTGCGGCACCTGCCATACGCCGAAAAACCTCCTTGGCGGGGATAAAAACGGCCAGTTCCTGCGCGGTGAAGCGGTAGAGGGCTGGTACGCCCCCGATCTGACGGCCGGCAACCACAGCGGTCTGGGCAAGTGGAGCCAGCAGGATATTGTGAGCTATCTGCGCACCGGGGTGAATCGTTACGATATCGCTTCCGGCCCGATGGCAGACGCGGTGCGCCACTCAACGCAGCACTGGCACGAGGACGATCTGCAGGCAGTAGCGGTTTACCTGAAATCCGGCGAACAGCATGAAGATAAACCGCCTGCGCCGCTGGATACCTCAGATGATCGCATGAAACTGGGCGCACAGATTTATAGCGCTAAGTGCTCCGCCTGCCACAGCCCCGCCGGGCGCGGGGAGAAAAACATCTTCCCGCAGCTGGCGGATAACCCCTTGCTGAACCAGGCGGATGCGGTGTCACTGATTCGCGTAGTGGCGGCGGGCAGTCGCGGCGTGGATACCGATACGCGCCCGACGGCGCCGGCCATGCCCGCCTTTGCCGGTACGCTGGGTGATGAGGAGATCGCTGCGGTGGTCACCTGGATCCGCAATAGCTGGGGCAACGCCGCCGCGCCGGTCAGCGCTGACGACGTTAAAAAGGTGAAGGAGAAGCTGGAGTAACCGGACACACCGGCAGCCACGGCTGCCGGTGTGTCACTCTGCACTAGCTGCGCTGCTGCGCCACGCGCGATTTCACCGCCGGTGCATCATGCGTGTGCCCCGGTTGCGGTACGCGGATGATAAAGGTCAGCACGCCGGCAAACACATACAGCGCGGTATAAGCCCACACGACGCCGACGATATCGAAGAACGGCAGCAGCACGGAGGCAATCGCGGGCGCCACGAAGTTGCTCAGGCCAGCCGACAGGTTGTAGATCGATACGGCGGCACCTTTGTGATGCGGTTCCAGCGTCGGAAATACCGCCGTCATCGGCACAAACGCCGCCACAAAGATCCCCAGCATCACTGCCGGAATCAGCGCCACCCAGAAGTTGTGACCGGCATACAGCGGCAGGTAGTAAAACATCAGGCTGGAGATCGCCATTCCCAAACAACCGAACCAGCGTACCTGACGGATCCAGCCCAGCTTTTCACCGGTGATGCCCCAGAAAATGTTGGTGAAGATGGTGACAAAGAAGAACACCGCCCAGATCTGTAGCCATTCGGAAATGGTGAAGCCGAGACGATCGACA
>Ga0157361_1000308_pt1 | contig 22260 bp, 18 predicted proteins | sample AttlaeALBM2_FD_111481 | JGI IMG/M metagenome (GOLD analysis project Ga0157361, IMG submission 111481) | Fungus gardens microbial communities from leaf cutter ant in Ribeirão Preto, State of São Paulo, Brazil - Atta laevigata ALBM2 | ecosystem: Host-associated > Fungi > Mycelium > Unclassified ...
GATAACCGTTGGATCTGAGGATCGTCGTCAAACCAACATACAAGGAGTTTGCCGTCGGGTGAGTACTTAGGAACAAGCACTTGATCGTCAATGCGGACAGGATCAAACTGGACAGTCTCGTGATTCCATGAATAACACATGAGAATCCGACAAGGACGACGGTCAAGCCATCGAGTGCCCTGACTGATGGAAATTGGTACAAAGACTTATATTTCAACTGTATCGTTCGACAAGACCTCTGTTAGGCCATTCCACCTCATTCAAGTGTTTACCCGATGATTTTATGTGTCGATTGAAGAAGCCTGAAGAAAGCTTCGAGTATGCTCTTGAGTCCATAAGAGCTCTGCTTAACCCGTGGAAAATGGGTGCGGCGTTAGACAATCCACTCAGGTGCGAGAAGCCCAGACTCTTCATTCCTTCTGCCAAGTCGGTTCTGCGCACATCTTAGGGAGACAGTGAAGGCATCGGGCAAAGATGAGGTGGCCAATGAGTGTGTTGCGAAGGGTTGAGTCAAGGGAGGAGTAACGATCAATTCGTTGACGAAACAGCTCAAGTAACGCGTTGTATGGACTTGGAACTTGACGAAGTAGCACCACGACCATTTATGTGAATGGACGTGTCTTCCGACCTGTTGGTGGTGTCCAACACTCGCCGTCTATTTGATATTTCTACGTTCTGAAATTCATTTTCTGGTTGCCAAAACAGCGCCTGAGTTGACTACGAAATTCTATCCTTCAATGTGATGCTATATGGATTCTGAACTTGCCTCCAGGCCTGGAAGGACTGGCTTCGAAGGATGTAGGCAGGTCATTGGATACGGTCAACTTCTCCATGACGATCTTGCCCCAGTGTCCTTTTTTCAGGGAACGAGGACCGACTCCTGGTAGAATTATATGCACCGGCGGCTCGACATAGGCGTCTTTTTATCTCCGAAATGGACATTATCTATTTCGCAGGAATCAAGTACCACCAGACTCGTGAAAGTTTTCCTTCAAAATCACAAAATGTCTCCATCGAAAAAGACCACGCCAGTCCATTACAAAAGAGAGCCAGCATTGTGTTTGCGTCAGATAGAAAGAGCAAGAAAGTGGCAGCCACGAGTGAGAGAGAAATTGGAAAGGGGGAAATGCGATTCTGCGTTGTCGGTTACTGTTCTTATGCAACCCTCTTATGTAGTCCAAGAGATTGTTCATAATTGATTATCGTTACGTGGGAGACTTTTTACAATAGTTGTATTTTTGGTGAAAAAACTGATCTCGGTTGCTGAATGGTGACAATATGAAAATAAAACGATTCAACAGAGAAACAATTTCAACTTTGACCAAGCAAGCATATGCCAAAGAACCACAGGTCCGAGAAATTCTTTACTGCTCAACAGACAAAAAAACATCATTCACAACTGGCTCTCAATTCAAAGAACACCAACCCCAACTCAACGCCAATATTCCTCCTTCGCCTTGACCCATCACAACGAGACCATAGACGTTGATCTGAATCACGGGCGGATGAAGTGAAGGAGTCGGAAAAATCTGATGAGAAACAAGGGTTGTCTCTAGATCAGAGGGGCGCGTACATCGCAGTTGTTGATGATGACGACGATGATTCCAATTCTTCCGACGAAGGAACATACCCATCGCTCTCATGTTTCTCCTCCCATTCGGTCGACTGTACAGTTTAACACCGGTGATAGCCCGCTCCAAGATCCTCCCAGCCTCTCTTATCCATCTCTCAGTGTTTCCTCATTCATCTCCATGTGATGTTTTTTTTAATCCATCCATCCCGATCTGGTTAGGCACCAAAACCCTGTTCGCAATTACCACTTTTTCATCAAACGAAAAACCTGCTAGATGTACTATTTCACATCGGTCGAGTAACGGCGAAGATATAGTGTTGAGAAAACTGGCTGCGTAAATGAATAAATCTTGATATAGATAAGTTGGAACGTTGATATGATCATGATCGAAGTTCCAGTTTTGTTCGAGATCCAAGACTTCCAAGAGCGCAGTGGAAGGATCTCCATGTATATTTCTTTGTCCAATTTTGTCACTTTCGTTGAGAAGAATGACAGAGTCAACACATGAGGCTTTATGCACTTGAATGACAGATCCGCGACTGGATGCAACATAATAAATTGCGAAGTACTCAATTAGCTTTTCTTGATTTTTTGATCCGTGGTCGAGTTCAGGCTTCCGTGAGGAACAGTTTCGCGAGTAACAGACAAAGGAGTGGAGAACGATGATGATGATGATGGGTTGGGCGAGGGAACTGAAGTAAGCCACTCGAGCTGCATAGTAAATTTAAGTGGAGTTGTGAATGATCAAGGATGAGACAGCATACCTAGCTCCCGATAACACCATTTTCAACACTCCCATGAGAGATTCTCTTTAGTATTCTCCATCCCTTAATGCCCATCTTCCTCTCCTCAATACCAGATTGCATGACCTTGATCTTCTTCAGATCGGCCAAATCAAATTCCCTGCTTCATGCTGGTCATCGTCATCCAATTCGCTCGTGACACCGTTGCTGGCGGGTTATATGTAGCTGAATCACTAACACATCTTTGGAGATCCGACAATTCGCAATGTTGATGCAAGAAGGATTCTTTCCGTTGCCTAGATGGGGACTCGTCTAAGACTATTTTCTTTGATAGGGAGGCCTCCTTGAGGAATATATCAAGGCAAGAGACAAACGAACTGGGGTGTTGAGTACGACCGAAGGAATGGTATGAGGAAAGGGAAGGAAGGCGAGTATCGATGCTCACTACGAGGATGTCAGCCATCTAGAAAGTACGAGCATCGGCTTTATGGATACGGTCTTGATATAGCCCTTTTTCATAGCTAGTTGCAGGGCATCACGAGTAAGCCTGTCAAGAAGTTTGAGAATAGCCTGTTTAATCCTGGCGGTTCTGTCCCTATATTTGTGGCATCGTCGACGGGGAGATATAGGACCCGTTCAGAGGGCAAAGAGTCAGGGAGAGGATGATTGTGGAGGCGAGGGTAGAGGAGTTATATATGGGCGAGGAGAGACAGACAAGACAGGCTGGTTCGAACTGCATGTTGGAGGCTTTGGGACGCGAAGGACTCGTGCAGAGTCGTGTTGTTGAGTGAAGGGAGGGGGGTACAACGATGACGACGAAAAAAGTGCGTCAGAGTTGTCGACAACGTCAATGAGGGCATCACCGACACTGTTTTTGACGGAGACTGTGAGCCTCGACGTCGGGAACAGTTGGCCCGTGGATACGCAGCGAGCAGGTGCAGCATAGATGGAGTGGTTCAGCCGATTGCAGAGGGTGAGGTCACATTCCTATCCAGTGTTCAGTATACGACCACAGAAAAGACAGACGCTAGCATACCTCAACAAGTACTAGAGCGTGTCTGCAGCTTTCCACCTCTCCTATCCGATGTTTGGATCATCCAGGATCGCGACTCCCAAGGATTATGAAGCTCCAACAACGATAGCGAGTCTATACAGCATGTTGCTTGAGTTGCTTAGCCAACGGAGATGGCTGCTACCCCTACCCTTGACTCAGCCCTTTGCAACGCACCCATTGACCACCTCATCTTTGCCTGGTCCCTCACTATCTCCCTGGCCCCTTTGAGAGGGTGTGGAAGCAGCCTGAGTGTCGAACGCAGCGCCCATCTCTTATGGGCTCGAGAGCATGTTCAACCCTCCTCAGGCCCCTTCAATCGACGCATTAGATCGTCTGGTGGTAGAGCAAACACTTGAACGAGTTGGAGTCGCGTTTTTACTAATTTGTCGGCTAATTTGTCGGCGATGTAATGCACAAAGGGAATCAGCACGTAGCATTTGCCAGCATTACTCTGTGTCCCACCTTCTGCTTGTAGTTGAATCATTCAACATTATCTTGCCTCTTTTTCTGTGCACCTTGATATGAGGCCTGGATTGTTACATCTCATCTACCAAAGCACATTGTGATCATTCATTATAATTACTGTGGTAGAGGCTTGGCAGTGATAAGTACAGAGAATACTAGGTGGAGTTGCTAAAGCGAAAATATGTCCCAAGACACCGAGAGAACAAAATCTTGGGCAGAGCAGCAAGCTTTGTAGATTCTTTCCAGTTCACATATTCAGTGAAATACCTTCAGTACTTCGACTGAGGACGAGGCGCACCTTGGTTTCTTACTCCAACAGATTTCCTACCTCCTTCTCCTTTCTCTTGAGGTCTCTCAACCAGTTTTTGTCAATGCATTCTGTCCACTTTCTGCCGAATCTTGAGTTAGACAAGTCCAGGACTGTTGAGATTTGAGACCCGTCAATCACCACTCTGGATGGTGGCATACACAGATGTCTCCTGTGCTCAACTGGGACCCAAAACAGTGGTTCATCGTCCTGACTCATCACCCATCCATCCCTCATGCCTTGCGGAATAAGCTTAGATCCATTAATGGAATGCTGGTGCTTGACTGTAAGGTCTGCTATTTCCCATGTTCTCAGACCAAGTTCGTTGGAATAGTATGCTAACGCTGTTCCATCTCGTATAAATGCCATGTATAACTTTGTTTGACACACAATCTGGGCATACTGATGGCCGGTATAGGCGTCAAAGAGTCGTATTCCTTCTTCATGTTCAAATTTCAAAGTAATGAGTCTGTCGCCGAGAGAATGGTCAATCAGAGCAGGTGAGAGGGCAATTTCATCTGCCCTGGATGTCGGAAACTTGGAAACGACTTGGCGAGTTCGTGTGTCCCACACTCGGACATGAAAGTCTTCGTGAGACCAACATGCGAAGAGTTTCCCGTCGGGTGAGTACGCAGGTGGGGGATACCAAGTAATATGCACTTGATCGTCAAACTGGATAGGATCAAACTGGGCAGTGTCGTGATTCCATGAATAACATGTGGCGGAGGAAGAGGAAGACAAATGCTCGATGACGACAGTCAAGCCATCGGGTGCCAGGAATGGGAACGAATTTCTTCCGTACACCCTGAAACCTAAAGAATAGGTGCATTCGAAACCTGCAGGATCCTGTCGATGCCAAACTTGCAGTGATCCCGAGCCACCGAAAATGGTGCATATAACCAGATCGTTACATGTTTGGAAGGCGACCTTCGAATTTTGGACATCATTCCTCGGCCAGGGGTTGAATGAGACGCACTTCTCCAGGTCCATTATGTCGCATATGGTGACAAGAGATTTAGACAAAATCGCTGCCTGCTTGTCATCTGGGGCAAATGCAATATTCATATCATCTTCGTACTTGACATCTGTACGCACTACAACTTCCCCAGTATTTGTATCCAGGAATTTGATCTTGTGAGATTGCTGCGATCCTGTAGCCGCCACCATTCCAGAGGGTGATATTGTAATGACATGTCGCGTGTCAGTGTCATCTTGAGTGTCTACAGTGTCAGCCCGATTTACTGCTGAATCCTCTAGGTCCACGTTCCACATCCTCACACTTCTATCCTTGTATCCAACCAAAATCCTGTGACCATCGCGTGATGGACAGATACTCCATACAAATGAGTCGGTCAGAGACTTCGTCTCCCAGATCATTTTTGAGCTGGTCATGGAGACATCCCATATCTCCACTGTGTGAGCTCGATGGATAAATAGGTAATTGGTGAGGGATGAATGAATAACATGTGGTACAAAGTCGAAATCCTGGCTGAAGGATACCATCTCTTGTGCATCCAATCTCCAAAGGTAAATATGACAGGGTTTTTGCCTAAATACGGCCATCAAAGTGTCGCTGGTTGGAGAAAAGCGGAGCAATGACAATTTTCCATGAGGATATGTGAATCGTTGGGGATCCTTTCCATCTTCCAAGTTCCATAACTCAATGACATTCTCAGACTTTCTTCCTACGGCCAGAAAACGCCCATCAGGGGAAAACCGGGTGACGGCGACATCATTCACCTCCAACAGCCTGTGAGATACGAGTGCACCAATGTTTGCATCCCAGAGCTGGACCAAAGGACGAGTTGAGTCTCCATCTTCATCTACCCGATGCATGGAGGATATTCTTCTTCCGCCAGGATAGATGAAGGCTGAATCAGAGCCCTTGATTCGAAATTGCTCCTCACCCATCTCAATATTCCAGACTACTGCGTAAGAGCGAAATTGGAGTAGAATATGATTCCCATCAGGACTGAAGCAGGCATTATGTATATAACCAGGCAGTTCAAATGGGCCTGAAATGCAATGACCGGTTTCAGAGTCGCAGACATACATAGTTTGGAGTGATATTGAAGCAAAGGTGCGTTCATCTGCCGAGAAGACCATATGCCGCACATATTCCTTGTGGTGCTCTGCAGTGAACACCACCATTGGCCATTGACTGGGTTTTCCTTGAGTGATTGCAAGAGTGTTGGAAAACCTTGGACAGAACTTTCTGGCAACATGAGATTCCTCAGGCGCGAAAGGGAGTGCTGAAAGGTAAACATGAGGAGCGCGCTGAGAAATTGGAATGATGGATGCAGAAACGAATCGGAGAGCGTCATGGATAAACAATGTGATCTCATTATCAGAGTTGAGAGACTGGCCGACCAACATCAGATGTATCACAGAGAGATCACCTGGAGACATACCTTCCATGATAAGGCCTTTTTCAGGATCGAAGATGCTTCATATGCTTTACCCATTAGGCTCATGACCTCCAACCAGAACAATAACTTCTCGGAAATTACAAATTTCACTGGCTCCATCATTTTCTTGTCAGATGGAGTGTGAATAAGGTGGTCCACCCAGAACAAAGATGAATACAAAATGAGATGAGGGACGGCAGAATTGATATCAATGTCTACATTCTTAATGCTTGAAGAGTCCAAGTTACCCATGTTAAAATGGAGTTCCGATGACACCATGGCCTTTAAACACAGAAGAGCAAGCTGACGTTCATGGAGTTCACGATCTGTGATCCCAGAGAGCTTGTATAGTTGTTGCCGAAAGGAGCGGGAGAGAAGAAAATCCTCAAACGACCGATGGTGGAAATGAAGGACATGACCAGAGTCAAGGACAGACATGAGACCTTTTCGGATCAACCGCAGAATATCTGAATCCCCAATCTTGACTCCAGGAAGCATTAGAAGCACATCGTCGCTGAGTGGCTGTTTGGCAAAAATCATTGCGCCCATGACAGAGACAATCCCTTGGATTTCTTCTTCGCAAATCTGTCCAAATGATGCTTCAACAACAGTCATGTACAATGAGTACAACTCATCTAGCCCCTCTGTGTTGTCTCCCCGATTCTTTGACTCAAGAATCACAAACCGTACCCTGGGATCTACTTCGAGGAAGTCGGCAACGGTTGTTGCCCAGATGAAAATGCCTGCAGCACGAGGGACCAGGCGATCAAGAGCCCTTTTGATCCATGCATCTCCCTCTCCCATTGAATCAAGCCGTGATTTGAGGAATGTGCGAATGTCATGGAAAGTATGATCTCCTGGCTTGACACTGCTGCCAGAAGGAATATCGATATGGATGCTCATAGATTCAGGAAACATTCGCTGGATAAATTCATCATGCCGACTGGTAATGACCAGCTTAAACCTCCTCAAGTGATCAATGTGAATCCAACGATTGAGCGTGCGTAGAAGACCTTTGTGATCGTCCTTTCCAGATGAGTCGTGTCTAAGACCACCACACTCATCCAATGCATCTATCACAATCACCGGAAGTTCCTCATGCGGTACATCATTGAGCATGGATAGTGGTGTCTCAATCAAGGATTTGAATCTACCATCAATGTCGGATGGATCGGGCACCTTATCGTTCTGGACTCTGTTGAGAATGTGTTGGCGCACAGAAGGGTACAGGCGAGCAAGGCCAAGGGCGACAACGCGCCAAAGTGCATCTGTAGTAATAGTGGCAGATTGTGTGCGGTCGAAACGGAATAATATCACATGGCGATCCTGTTCCCGTAGCCGAGCAGCAATACTAGCTGCCAATGCAGATTTCTCAACACCAGGAGATCCTCTGATCCAAATCACATTGTGGCCATTGACGCTCTTGATCTTGTTTTCAATCTCTTGTAGGATGGTGGTACGGGTGCCTTCCATACATGGTTTGCGCAGGAAGAGCCTATCCTCCCCAAGGGCACGAACCAAGTCGTCCAGCTCCTTCTGTTCAGCAACTACTTTTGCGTTTTCTGGTGCAAAGTTATCCATCACAAGGTTTCCTCAACAGAAAACGTAGATAACACACCCTGAAGACTGCCAACACCGGCTTTCATAGCACGGAAAGTTTCAACAACATGTTGCGAGAGAAGAATCACAAACAACCTACCTCCAGTGTTTGCAACATCAGTCCGTACAATTTTCACATCATTCGCCATGATGGCTGAATTCACAAATCAGATGATTCAGACAATAGATATTAGGCACGAAGACCAGACCTTGCTGTGCTCGGACCTCTACAAGAAGATCTCGGTCAAAATTCCTTGTGAAAGCATCTAATTTCTTCCGTAAATCAATAGCTTTGTCCTTATGAGGGACAACAAGGATGTGTTTGGCTGTGACCAATAACTCAGTCATCAATCTATCCCATACAACAAAATGCGCACCTGGCCAACTTTCAAGCCATTTCTCAATAAAGTCCACCACTTCTTTCATTGTTCTAGGAAATTCACTGATAGTAAGATGTAGTTCATTTGATTTTGGAACTTCTTTGAGCCGGTCCAGCTGGGAAGCTAGAATTCTGATGCTCTCTACCAAGTTTTTCATTTCGTTATAAGATTCCTCTTGGGCCTTGAAATGCTGCCGATACTATCAGCACCATTCATGTTGGAAGTAGAAAAGGGAGCTAACTTTGTATATGACAACGATGCAAGAAAAAACTGATTTCGCTATAGAATTCAGCTACTTCGAGTCAGATAATGTCCGTGTGTGCTAGTCAACCATGATTACCTCACTGATAGCCTTTCCGAACTCAATAAACACCCCACCCATATTACTTGCGGAACCAAGACGAGCCATGACAGGCCGGAAATTGTTCAAGTCCTCCATGGTGCTCTTAATTCGTGCATTCAGGACGCTCAGATCACATTCATAAGCCTATGTTCAGACTTGAGCAGGCAATCTAAATGTTGACAATGATGATATCATACCTCAGCAATGATCCAGAATTGTAATCCTGGAATTCCATTGGAGAATCCCACCTTAAAATTTGCTGAAGCATTCTGAGCAGACTTGAAGCAAATGAGGCAAAGATCAACTTACATTTGGTTCCTTCTTGTGTTTCGGATACTAAGTGATCCCATAGATCGTCAAACTTAACGCTAACTTTACACAGAAGATCATCCTTCGAAATGCGTCCAAGGCTGAGGATTTTCCGTCGCAGAGGATGCTTTCTGCGTATCTCGATATCCAGGTCACTTTCTTGTTTGAGAATACTGCATTGCATGAATGTCAAACACTGCCTGGGAAAAAGACATTCAACTCACCATTTGCTTGTCAACTTGAGACGTTGCTCTCCCTCAATATTCTTCTTGAGCTTCTCTTCAGTATCTCGGAGATGGCTGGTGCCATTTGCCTTGTCAGAGTGTTTGACAATCAATGAGTGTGGCAATTGATGATCGAGCTTCGCGATAAATTCTAGATGCAGTTCAGTCTACTGATAGATTGAGCCGATGGGAAAGAGTCATATTCACCGACAATCTGGATAGTTGGTACCATAGTAGTAGTTTCATTTGAGTTTGCCATTGATTCAACTTTGGGTGGAGGGTGCAAGAAACAATGTCGCGAAAGGGGTTATGATGTTATCAGGTGGACAAGGCTGCAGAAGCAGCAGAAGCAGCTGCTGCCTCACCAAATGCCATGGGTGGGAATTTGATCATCATTGTCCAAACATATCAGAAGCATGGCGAGGTCACAAGTGCTCTGGCTTACATCAGCCATTTTCTTTCGGCTGACATGGTCTCCGGTTACAATTGGTTAACTCACTGCATCCGTCATAAAAAGCACGGGAGACTTTGGGAGAGAGTATTGCCTTCCGTCATCTTATCTTTCTCACCACTGCCCTGAGTTCTGATATACTCAATCCAAATTGACTCTGAATACAAACATTCCCGCCAGTCTTGGTATCAATCCTAAAGGGAGAGCCGTTTTATCGCATCGACCGCGATCAATAATTTTAGTTGCTAAATTGGCATAGGAAAGAAGGGTAGCAGGTGTGATGGCAAAAATGAATATTTATTTGACACACCAAGCCTTTTGTGTCGCCTTTTGTGTCGTGTTCATGACCATAAAATAAAACAACCGGAAGAATCGTTGTCTTCCTGATAGACCTCTTCTCTCCGAGGCATGTGAACCAGGGTCAGTGTGTCCTATTGCTTGAGCCAAGACACGGCGAGTGACGTATAGGCAGACCTTAGCTAAAGAAGCTGCTGTAATCCATCGTCATTTATTTTGATAATCCAGGGCCTTAACTTCTCCAAAAAAACTTAGCAAGTCCTTTGACACAGATGATAAGCCTCATGTCCCGAACCACCCAAATCGCCTGAAGAAAGATGCCACCACACCACTTAAGCGATTGTCCTCACTAGCCCTAACTAATACAATATATACAGTCGTCTTGGACGCGATCGACGCGCCTGGTGAACGACGTGAAGATCGTATGGACCAACAATGCAAAGACAGCCGCCGAAGACAAGGAGTTGGATGATCTCATGAGTGCCCTTAGGGAGCTCTCCGTGAGCCACGTATGAAAGGCACCTGTGATGCTGTCTTGAAAGAAATCGAAAGGCGGGTCAACAATATCAACGGTCACAATGTAGCTGCTAGCATTGCTACCCGGTTACTAAACCAGGATCGATATCGTTGCAGTTCGATCGCACACAATCTGCCAATGTTACTACAGATGCCCTCTGGCGCGCCTGTTCTTGCCTGCTTGTACCCTTCGATACGCCAACATGTGCAACATCTATACAACATCTATGACTACAGGGAGGATGTGCAGCACACCGTCGAACTGATGAACACCAAAGTACATGTAAGTGCCAAACAGGTATCCTAATAAGCTTCAAACCATGATCCTGTTTCTAGAGGAGGTTCACATTGCAAAAAGTTCGACCTTCGAAACGATCAACGATCTAGTTCCTGTAGCCTACACATGGTGAACTGTCTTTGAGAGAGACCCTAGTATTCTCACTCTAATCAGGGCCAAACGTGGTGAGCCTGTCGATCATTCATTTGCACGTTAAATGAAAACGAGTCTGAAACATTTCTGGTACTTTCACTTATATCACTTTTCATTGACCAAATTTTGGAAGAGATCTCTCTACACATCATTTCCCAAAGGTTAGTCGTACATTGATTTTAAAAAAAGACAAGCGTTAGTGTGGTATCATCCGAAAGGGATATCTCCTGTTCGCACATAAATCAATGGAAAATGCATATAGTAAATTAATTTCAACCAAGATTTCGCGTTATTTATATCATTTTCTTCGAGTGCACCTTGGGCGAGTCTGATGCAACGGCGAGGGATTGTATGATGCTCTTCCCCAGAACCCAAACAATCATGGACGGAACGATGATCCATAGTCTAGAGATAAAAGGTTGATGATAATATACTCCAAGACCCGATAACAAAGTGAACTCACCCATTGGGTAGGATCCAATAGATGATCAACGTTGAGGTATCGTTGTGACCAATTTGATGAAGTGTAGTACGATATTGTATATCAGTATGATACAAGTCTGAATGACATATAATCCACGGACAAAGATATGGTCAGGAAAAATGGATCCCTACATCGTGGAATGCAGATAACAACCTGTCAAATGTTGAATGCGACAGTCGTAATCTACATATTCCCGCACTTGAGAAGATCGTCAATGTCCATCTTAGACGCTCTGCTCTCTAGATGTCCGTTAGAACCTTGTCTACTAGTTCTGAGATCGAGGTGTCATTGTCGACAGGCTGAGATATATGACCGTCAGTCGGTGGATACGAAAAGCACCATCAAAGACCTTAAAATGAAGGGGGACTTACACGCACCATTTCCTCAGCACTCATCATGTCCTCCTATTTTGTTCTAGCATCTTCATTACTCCTTCGGCCTGGGTATTGCCTCGAACCGGTTTATTGGGGCGAGCGGTTCATTCCGTCAAATTCTTCAAACTTGACTGGAGGAGGTGGGTCGATATGAGGCGGATGACGGATGATTCGACTTAAGGTGGGGGCGAAAGTCGTTCCGAGAGACGTTGATGGCATTGTCCACTTTTGCGTAGAGCTTATATTCAAAGATGATGAGTTTCTTTGATAAGATAACTGGAATGCTTACCTGGACATTAGCTGACCACAAATTACTACCTGGCCTAGCGACAAGTCGGAGGGAAATTCTCGCTGGAACATGATAATTGCAACACGGAAGAGAGGTCGATGCGAGAGAAGTTTGAAGACAAGGGGACTGGGAATTTGATATGGGGTGTCTGATATACAGACTTTGAGGTTCGACTTTGACAAAATCTCCAATTACGACGTGGAGTTTTCGGTGAGCCGGCCTGTACTGGAAGAAAGAAAGATCAGATGCCGGAAAGATCGAGGCGGGATGGAAAAATGGAGAGAAGATGAAAGTAAGAAAGTTGAATATGAGGGTGAATACGTACGTTCCCTGCACTACTTCTGCGGCCATACGTGGATCCATCTCAATAGCTGTAGCCTGTTTCGCCTGTTCGAGAATCTTCACGGGGCCGACTTCCAGCACTTTGTCTGTCGGTTTCAGATTTGCCTAAACAGAGCGATTACCATTAGGAACAGCGAACTTCTAGGTCATTCATTTCAGAAAAACAAACCACGTCAACTATCCTAGCATAGATACACCTCGCTCGAGAAACAGGTGCATACCGTTGGCAGGTTTGGGGCTTTTGAGAATGTGCTGGCCGAAACGAGCAGTGTTGAAGATTGGATTGGTCACTTGATTTGCTGGTGCCTTTCTTAGGAGCTGATTGATGTACACGAGAAGACTAGCGGAGCATCGTAGCAAACTGTATTAAAATAAAAAAACAAATTATACGTCAATTACCTAAAACAAAATGCCATCATTAATTTCGTCGACTATTCATTCTCTTTACTCCACTCAACTCCTTCCCAGTTCGCATCACAAATCTTTCAACACGCAGCATAGGTCTGTCTCGTCTGTCTCCTCGCTCTCCATCCTTACCCCCACACTCTCTTTCCGTGTCCAATATCTCTCCGCAGACAAGCAAGATCGCAACCGTACTCAAAGACTTAGCTGATGCTCGTACGTTCTGGACGGCCAACATCCTCGTTGCCAGCATCGATACTGATTGCAATGACAAATCAACCCCATCTCTTTCCTCACACCATCCAGCTTTGCTCGACACCCCAGCTCGTTTGTTCCTTGTCTTTGACATCTTCCTCGAGGAGGCCTCTACACCTGAGGTATCAAAGAAAATAGCATTTGCAGTAGATGAGTCAAGCAGACACAATTCTTCTTGTGTCAACAACTCGCAGTCATTCAACCCGAATTGTCGGTCCTCCACAGAGGTCCTAGTCGTTCAATTGCATATAATAACGGTGCCATGAGTGAATTCATAACGAGCATGAAGCAGAAAATGGACAATCTGAAGGAGGAGATCGAAGCTATGCGACCTGGCACTGAGGAAAGGAAACAGGCATTAGAGAATGGAGAAGGCTCGAGAGAACTCTACGATGCAAATGATGTCATCAAGAACCATGTATACCCTTTCATCTTTTCATCGACAATTCCAGTCACATACGCTATGCAGCTTGAATGGCTAACTTTAATTTTCTGGTCCATCCCATTATTGTTATTCTTTACTCCCTTCGTTATTTGCGACAAAATAAAGGCCCAAACTCAACTTGATGCCGATCGCTCCCGTCTTGAAAAAACCAGAGAAACGGATAATTGAATGCCTCTCCATCTGAAAGGAAGCACGAGAAGCAGCAGAGAAGCCTGCTAAACAATCTGAAGACCTGTCGATCCATAAACCCACCCCGCAGATTCCACCTTTAGCAAACCATTCGTTATCTGCTTCCCTTTCTGAATCTCACTCATCATCGACAAAGAACCCAATGCATCTATTTGTCGGGCCACCAGGATTTCGAATTCCAAAGATGTCGAGCACGATGTTTCAAACTGAAGTCAAGTCTACGTTTGCGAGGAATATAGGAGAGGTGTTGGAAGAAGCATTTGGGAAGGATGTGGTCGAGGGATGAAAGAAGTTGAGAATTGGTTGTCAATTTTGTGAAGAGGATGTCTGTTGAATAGAAAATTTCTTGGACCTGCGGTTTTTTCATATCCTTGTTCAGTCAAAGTCGAAATGGTGTATTTGGTGAATTGTTGCTTTGTTTCATTCAATTTGTGTTGTTATCATGAAGAAATCTTCCTTGAGCTCAGCGATGGGGATGAGCTGTTTCTACTAATAATATAATTATCATAAAATCTCCTGTAAAACGATAATAAATCACAAACACAACACGACTTGTGACATGGTGTTATTTGCAAGCTTAAGAACTCGGAAGTGTTGGGTAAACCATCATATCTATTGGACCGCAACAAAGGGTTTTTATATGAACGGTGACTGAACAACTCACAGGCCGCGTCTCCCCCTTTCCAATTTCTCTCTCAGCCATGGATTCCCACTTTCTATCCGACGCAAACATGATACTGGCTCTTTCTTTAATGGAGTGATGTGGTTGATTTCAATGATGAAGATATCTTGCTTCTTCTTCTTTGCACATTGATCCGAGACATTGTTACATCTCTTGTTCATTACATCTACCAACGTATGTTATGATCATTCATTCTAATTACTTTGATGGAGGCTTGGCAGCAATAGTTATAGAGAATACTAGGTGGTGTGCTTGAGAGTCGCTGAAGGGAAAATATGACCTGGGACACCGAGAGAGCAAAGCATTGGGTAGAACAGCGAGTTCCATATATTTGTCCTGCTTTCCAGTCCATATATTCATTTGAATACCTTAAGAATTTCAACTGAAGACAAGGCGCACCTTGGTTTCTTACTCCAATAGATTTCCTACCTCCTTCTCCTTTTTCTCCAGTTCTCTCAACCATGCTTCGTCAATGCAATCTGTCCATTTTCCGCCGAATCTTGAGTTAGAAAAGTTCAGGATTGTTGAGATTTGGGGTGCCTTGATCACCACTCTGCACGGTGGTACATACACATCTTTCCTGTGCTCGATTGGGACCCAAAACAGTGGCTCATCGTCCTGACCCATCACCCATCCATCCCTCATGTCTTGCATCATAAGCTCAAGTCCATCGGCATAATGTTGGCGCTCAGCTGTGAGGTCTGCTATTTCCCATGTTCTCAGGCCAATGTTGTCGGAATAGTATGCCAACGCTGCTCCATCACGTATAAATTCTATAGATGCATCTTCTTGACCCAGAATTTGACCGTGCAGATGACCATTATAGGCATCAAAGAGGCGTACTGCATTCTCATGTCTGAACCTTAGAGCAATAAGTCTTTCGCCAAGTGAATTGTCAGCCAGAGCAGGTGAAAGGGCAATGTTATACATCTCAGACATTGGAAGCTTGGAAACGAGTTGGCGAGTTCGTGTGTCCCAGATTCGGACATGGGAGTCATCGCGAGACCAACATGCAAAGATTTTCCCGTCGGGTGAGTATTGATATGAAGGATGCAAGCGAATATGCGCCTGATCGTCGAAGTGGGCAGGATCAAACTGGGCAGTGTCGTGATTCCATGAATATGTGCCAGAGGAGAAGAAATCCATGATGACGACGGTCAAGCCATCAGGTGCCAGGTATGGGACCGAATTTGTGGTCACCTTGAAGTCTAAAGAATAGGTGCATTCGAAATCTGCAGGATCCTGCCGGTGCCAAACTTGTAGTAATCCTGAGCCATCACGAAAGATGGCGCATATAACCAGGTCGTTAGATGTTTGAAAGGCGATCCTCCAAAACCGGACATCTTCTCTCAACCGGGTTTTGAATGAAACGCACTTCTCTGAGTGCATTACATCACATATGGTGACGAGAGAATTAGACATAATCGCTGCCTGGTTGTCATCTAGGGAAAATGCAATTTTCATCTCATCTTCGTACTCAACATCCACATGCGCTACGGCTTCCCCAGTATTTGTATCCAGGAATTTTATGTGAGATTGCTGCGATTCTGCAGCCGCCACCTTTCCAGAGGATGAGATGCCAATAACTCGTCGTATATCATCTTGAGTGTCTAAAACGTCAGACTGATTTCTCGTCAAATCCCCTAGGTCCACGTTCCACATCCTCACACTTCCATTCAAATATCCAACTAAAATCCTGGAGCCGTCGCGTGATGGACAGGTATTTGTTACAAACGAAAGGGCCGGAGATTTTGTCTCCCAGATCATTTTTGAGCCGGTCATGGAGACATCCCATATCTCCACTGTGTAATTTTGTTGGATAAATAGGTGATTGGTCTGGGAAGAATCAATAACATGTGGGTTGTAGTTGAAATCATGGCTGAAGGATACCATCTCTTGTGTGTCCATTCTCCAAAGGTAAATGTGACAAGATTTTTCCCTAAGTACGGCCATCAAAGTGTCGCTGGTTGGAGAAAAGCGGAGTGATGACAAATTTCCAGGAGGATATGTGAATTGTCGGGGATCCTTGCCATCTTCAAGGTTCCATAATTCAATGACGTGTTCAGATTTTCTTCCTACGGCCAGAAAATGCCCGTCAGGGGAAAATCGGGTGACGGCAACATCACTGAGCTCCAACAGGCTGTTGGATATTAGTGCACCATTGCTAGCATCCCAGAGCTGGATCAGAATACGAGTTGGGGTTGAATTTTCATCATCAGGGTCCTCTGAGTTCCCATGTTCATACATCCAATGCATAGAGGCAATTCTTCTGTCATGATGAATGAAGGCGAAATCATGGCCCTCAATTCGAAATTGCTCCTCACCCATCTCAATGTCCAATACTATTGCATAGGTGTAAAGTTTGACTAGAATGTGTCTTCCATCTGAAGTAAAGCAGGCATCATTCGCAGAGCCAAGCACCTCAAATGGGCCTGAGATGCAATGACCGGTTTCAGAGTCGCAAACATACATAGTTTGGGGTGATATCGAAGCAAAGGTGCGTTCATCCGGAGAGAAGACCATATGCCGCACATATTCCTTGTGGTGCTCTGCAGTGAACATCACCATTGGCCATTGACTGGGTTTCCCTTGAGTGATTGCAAGAGTGTTGGGAAACCTCGGACAGAACTTTCTGACAACATAAGATTCCTCAGGTGCGAAAGGGAGTGCTGAAAGGTAAATATGAGGGGCGCGTTGAGAGATTGGAGTGATGAATGCAGAAACGAATCGAAGAGCATCGTGGATGAACAGTGCCAGCTCATGATCAGGGTTGAGGGACTGGCCGGCCAACATCAGATGTATCGCAGAGAAATGATCTGGGAACGTACCTTCCATGTTGCAGCCCTTCTGAGGATCAGACATGCCTCATGAACATTACCCGTCAGGCTCATGACCTCCAACCAGAATAGTAGCTTCTCGTACATCACAAATTTCACTGCCTCCATTATCTTCTCATCGGATGGAGTCTGGATAAGGTGGTCGACCCAGAACAAAGATGAATACAAAACGAGAGAAGGGATAGTGGATTTGACAGTCAGCCGGATATCCTCATTCTTTATGATCGAAGACTCCAAGCTGCACATATTGAAATGGAGCTTGGATGATACCAGAGTCTTCAAGCATAACACAGCAAGCTGGCGTTCGTGATGGTCCCGATCTTGAACAGCAGAAAAATCAGGTAGCTCTTGTTGAAAGAAGGTTGATAGAAGAAAATCCTCGAACGAGCGGTGATGAAAATGGAGGATAGGACCAGAGTCAATGACGGATGCGAGACCTTTGCGGATAAGCCCTAGCCTGTTCGCATCTGAGTCTGGTATCCTAACTTGGGGAAGCATGATAAGCGCATTGTCGTCAAGTGCTTGCTTGGCAAAAATCATTGCACCCATAACTGAGGCAACTGCTCCGACCTCTTCCTTGTCGAGCTCATGTCCAAATGATGCTTTGACAATAGTGGAGTACAGGGAATACAAACTTTTCAAACCCTTTCCATCACCCTTTTCAAGAGTGGCAAACCGGCCTTCGGGATCGAGTTCAAGGAAATTGGCAACCGTTGTTGCCCAGATAAATATGCCAGCAGCATGAGGAACTAGGTAATCAAGGGCCTTTTCTATCAGTGTATCTTGCATTCCCATACTCTTGAGGCATGATTTGAGGAACGCACGGATGTCTTCAGAAGCAGCGTCTCCCAACTTGACGTCGCTGCCGGAGGGAACAGTGATATGGATGCTGATTGATTCAGGGAAGGTTCTGGTGATATGGTCCTCTTGCCGGCTGGTAATGACCAACTTGAACCTCTTCAAGTGATCAACCTGAGCCCAACGCTTGACTGTATACAGAAGATCCTTGTAATCATCCTTTCCAGGCAAATCGTGCCTCAGACCACCACACTCATCCAATGCATCAATCACGATCACCGGAAGTTCCTCACTCGGCACATCATTGAGTGAGGATAATGGCATCTCAATCAGAGATTTAAATCTACCATTCATGTCGGATGGGTCAGGCATCTTATTATTCTGGACTAGATTCAAGATATGTTGGCGAACAGAGGGGTACAGGCGAGCATGGCCAAGGGCAACGATGCGCCAGAGTGCATCCGTGGTGATGGTGGTGGATCGTGTGCGATCAAACCGGAATGATATAACATGGCGATCCTGTTCGCGCAGCTGAGCAGCAACACTGGCTGCCAATGCAGATTTTCCGACACCAGGAGATCCTCTGATCCAAATCACATTGGGGCAATCGACACTCTTGATCTTGTTTTCAATTTCTTGTAAGATGGTAATGCGGGTACCTTCCATACACGGTTTACGCAAAGAGAGCCTATTTTCCCCAAGGGCCCGCACTAAGTCATCCAGCTCCTTCTGTTCAGCGACTATTTTTACGTTTGCTAGTGCGAGGGTGTGTGTCACGAGGATTACTGAACAGGAAACGCAGATAACACACCTTGAAGACTGTCAACACCGACTTGGGTAGCATGGGCAATTTCTGGTATACAAATGACATGTTACAAAAGTCGATGAGAAAAAGGCAGACAACCCACCTTGAGTACTTACAATGCTGGTCCGTAAAATTTTCACGTCGTTGGCTACGATCTTGGCATTGTTCACCATGATTGCTGATACCATGAATCAGACGATCTGGACATTGGATATCAGGGACGAAAATCAGACCTTGTTCTGCTCGGATCTCTATAAGAAGATCTCGGTCGAAATTCCCTGCAAAGGTGTCCAGTTTCTTCCGTAGTTCAATTGCTTTGTCCTTATGAGGGACAACGAGGACGTGTTTGGCTGTGACCAACAACTCAGCCATAACTCCGGCACATGAAGCCGAATACACACCTGACCAACTTTCAAGCCACTTCTCAATAAAGTCCACTACTTCTTCCATCATGGCAGGAAATTCATTGATAGTAATACACAATTCGTCTGATTTTGGAGTTTCCTTGAGCCTGTCCAGCTGGCCAGCTAAGATACTCATGCCCTCTGCGAGATCTTGCATTGCTTCATGAGATTCTTTTTGAGCTTCAAAATGCTACAAAACCAATCAGTTACATTATACAAATAAAGAGAAGAAGTGGCGAACCTTGTATACAACTTCAATGCAATTGACCACAGTTTGAGCCACAGAATTGAGCTGTTTTGAGTCAGATAATAATCGTACATGCTAGCCAATGATTCATTACCCCACTGATGACCTTCCCAAACTCAAGAAGCATCCCAACACCAGCATTCACAGGACCAAGGCTGCTCAAGAGTGGTTTGAAGGATTGCAAGGTTTTTGCTGTACTCTTTATTTGTGCATCTAGAGCACGTAAATCACCCCCGTAGGCCTACAATTCCATTTGAGTAAGAATCTACACATTGACAGTAATAGTGTGCATACCTCAGCGACGATCCAAAACTGTAATTCTGAAATCGGATTAGTAAATTCCACCTTAAAGTTTGCTAAGGCGCCCTGAGTAAATGACATATATTGAGGCAAATATCAACTTACCACTGGTTTCTTGCTGTGTTTCAGAGGCCAGGTGATCCCATAAATCATCGAATCTGATACTGGCTTTACATAGTGGATCATCCTGTGAGGTGCGCTTGGACCTGAAGATTCTCGGCCGTCGGAAATACTTGTGTATCTCAATGTTCAAGTTACTCCCATCTCGTAATATCCTACACCACATGAATATGTAAAATCCATGGGCTCAAGCTCCACTTACAATCCGCTCTGGGTTACCTTTAAATGCTGCTTGGTGCTACTGTTGTCGAGCTTTGTTTCAAGACTTAGAAGGGGAATATCCGCCTTGTCAGAGTACTTGACGACAAGCGGTCGTTGCAATATATCCTTGAGCTCTCCAATGAATTCTGTGAGGAAATGTACCGAGATTACTAATCAGCAGGGCTGATGGAACAATGTGACACTCACCAAGAACTCGGATGACTCGTACCATTGTGGCTTTTTCCATTGTTTTAACTTGTGAATAGAGTGGATAGGAAGAGATACGTCGTGGGTGTTGGGCGTATATCAGATGGACAAGGACAAGACACGGGCGTTCCTGTCTTGTGAGTGTGAGTTTGATCAGCTGCAAGTGTGGGAGAATTACAAGTCTAGCTTGGACATGATCCCCAGTTACGATTGATTAACTCGTTGCAGCCATTATAAAAAGCACTGTTGGATCATCTTTACAGGGGGAACCTCACACCTTTTGGGTGAATATTTTCTCATCACTGTCCTGTTGTTCTGATATACTCATCTTAGATTCCTGCTCGTGAGCACTATGAAAGGAAAGTCAATGTAAACATTCGTGCCAGTCTCCGTGTCAACCGCAGGTGCTGGCATAGAAAAGAAAGGTGATATGATGGCAAAGAATGACAGCTCATTTGACATTTTTGTACCGTGTGATTGCGCAGCGATGATGACCACAAAGTGACCATATCTGAACTCACAGAAAATAGCGAAGAAACAGCGAAGATGACAGGAAGATCTACTCTCTGAGGTCACGTGCACCATCAACATTGACACCTAACTCGGAACAACTCCGGTTGGCCTCCCCTGAAGCTCGGGTGCAGTCTGTAGTGCACCGCTATGTATTACACCCCCGCGTCTTAACACCTGTTTGCTTGTTCTCTCTCTCTACGAGGTCACGTGTACCAGAGTTGGTGAGAATTGTGCCGAGACCCATAATTCATTGATCTGCTTCAACTGAGATGTTGCCGCGATGTATCAACAATGACCTCAACTCAGAAATCAAATTAGGCTACCATAGGCATTTTTTTTTAAATCAGCGATTTATTACACAGGGCACGGAGGCAGACCGTGGCAAGTACACAGTACCTACTTAAATAAGAAAAGAAAAACTAGAGAGAGAGAGAGAGAGAAGGGAAAATAGAAGAGGAAGTATAGAAGGAGACATGAAAGAAACTAGGTGATGAAGGCTGTGCTTTTACTCCAAGGAGTCATGCCGCGATGGGACCTTATCCATTATCAAAGCTAAATGCTTCAGGGTTGTCTGCAAGAAAGTGGACGAAGCTGTTAATGATGATGTTGCATGGTTGTAAGGGGACACCTCCACTTCCACCCCTGAACGGCATGACAACACTCTGGAGCTACCTTAGCCTGTTTAACTAGTAATACTTAAACACACTAGTTTAGCTCCGATTCTGCTAACCCTGACACTAAGGGATGTATATAATGTAGAAGATCCCTCTAGGAGCCTCATCCTAATCTCTGAGGATTCTCCTGGAGATGAGTTGTATCATAACTACTAACTGTAATATTATCTGAGGATTCTCCTGGAGGTGAGTTGTATCATAACTACTAACTGTAATATTATCTGAGGAATCTCCTGGAGTCTTGTGCCCAGTTGCCCTTACAATGGTCATGTGAAGGGGTCATACCTGTCACATTCCATGACAATGTGTTCTCAGGTTTGAAACTTGGCTTCACCACAGGGGCAGCTAGTGGGGAGATGAGGAAAGAATCTCTGTCTGTATTCTCCAATGGGGGCATGACCAGTAGTCATGCAGGTGAAACGAGCACATAGGGAGTTGGTGAAACCTATGACAGGAAGCCACGAACTGTAAGGGCGACTGGGCACAAGACTCCAGGAGAATCCTCAGTTAATATTACAGTTAGTGTTTATGATACAACTCACCTCCAGGAGAATCCTCAGAGAATAGGATGAGGCTCCTAGAGGGATACTCTA
>Ga0157361_1000309_pt1 | contig 22240 bp, 17 predicted proteins | sample AttlaeALBM2_FD_111481 | JGI IMG/M metagenome (GOLD analysis project Ga0157361, IMG submission 111481) | Fungus gardens microbial communities from leaf cutter ant in Ribeirão Preto, State of São Paulo, Brazil - Atta laevigata ALBM2 | ecosystem: Host-associated > Fungi > Mycelium > Unclassified ...
CGATGCGCAGAATACCGGCACCGTTCACCAGCACATCCAGGCGCGGCTGCTCTGAGAGCAGGCGCCGGCACAGGCTTTTTACCGCGCCGGCATCAGCCACATCCAGCACCTGCGTGGCAAACGGATAGTCAGCCTGATCGAAACGCAGATCGAAGCCTACGACCTGCGCGCCGGCCTGCTGAAAGGCCAGGGCTGTGTGATAGCCGATGCCTTTACCTGCGCCGGTGACCCAGACAATCTTGCCGCTAAAATCGAAGGAGGCACTCATTTGGCCGGCACCCGAGACAGCAGCGCCCACCAGCCATCAATGCTGGGGTTCTTCGCCAGGCTGACAAAATCAACGTCGCGGTGCACCTGGCGCCAGCGCGCGGCCAGCGCCATCACGCGCACTGAATCAAGACCGTAATCGATCAGGTTCTCATCATCTTCCGGTACGTCGTCATCTTCCAGCAGCGGCAGAATCAGCGCACGCAGCTCATCTTTGCTGAGCGGCAGCGGCATTAAATCGGCGGTCATTACCACTTTACCGCTGCGTCCTGCGGTATAAGTCAGCGCCATCATGTGCTCTTCGCGTGAGAAGTCGGCCAGCGCATCGGCCACCATGAACGGCTGGATATTACGCATAAAAGCATCGGTTGCCGTGGTCAGACAGCCGATGTGCGCATAGACGCCGGTAATGATCAGCTGGTCGCGTCCCATCTCCTGCAGCGTCGCTTCCAGCGGCGAACGGACAAACGCGCTGTAGCGCCATTTGGTCAGTACCTGATCGTCCTGATCCGGCGCCAGCGCCGCCACGATCTTCTGCTGCTCCGGATGCTTGTTCAGGCCCGGGCCCCACATATCATTAAGCAGCGCGCGATCTTCATCACTCTGCTGGTTCGGCTGGGCGGTATAAAACACCGGGATCCCCTGGGCTTTACACCAGGCACGCAGGCGCGCGATGTTCTCCACCACCTGATTCACCAGCGGGCTATTTTCACCCCAGAAGTTCAGGAAATAGGCCTGCATATCGTGAATCAGCAGCGCCGCACGCTGGGGCTCAACGGTCCACTGCACTTTATTGGCCGGTAGCTCGGCTGCTTCAGGCAGTGTATAAGCGTTCAGTTTTGGAATAGCCATTACAATCTCCGGAAAATCAGGCTTGCGCTTGTTGATCGGCAAGCTGTTGACGTAAACGTTTTTTATCTACCTTGCCCACCGGGGTCAGCGGCAGGGCGTCTACGCAGGTAATACGGTCTGGTAATTTGAACTCGGCGATGCCCAGTTCACGCAAATGGCGGCGCAGCGCAACCGGTTTTACCGGCTGACGGGCAACGATAAAGGCGCAGCTCTTCTCCCCCATCAGCTCGTCATGCATTGAGACCAGCGCAGCATGGATCACATCGGGATGGCGCAGCAGCAGGTTTTCGATCTCTTCAGCGGCGATCTTCTCACCCCCGCGGTTGATCTGATCCTTCTCGCGGCCCTGCACGGTGATATAGCCCTGCGCATTCATCTCGATCAAATCGCCTGAACAGTAGAAACCGTCGGCGTTAAAACTGGCTGCGTTATGCTCCGGGCTGTTGTAGTAGCCGCGGAAGGTATAGGGGCCGCGCGTCATCAGGCGACCCACCGATCCCGGCGGCAGCGGCTGTCCCTGTTCATCCGCCACCCACACTTCATCATCCTCAGAAATCGGCCGCCCCTGCGTGGTAAGCACGGTGTGTTCGTCATCACCGAAGCGGGTGTAGTTGACCAAACCTTCGGCCATACCGAACACCTGCTGTAACTGACAGCCAATCTCAGTCTGAATCCTTGCAGCCAGGGTCTCTCCCAGCTTCGCGCCGCCCACCTGAATGCGCTGCAGCGAGGCCAGCTGCCGGTTGCTGCCCCACTCCTGAATGGCCTGCAGCCACAGGCTGACCGCCGGCGGCACCAGGCCGGTATCGGTCACCTGATGCTTCTCAATCAGCGGGAAGCACAGCGTGGCGCTCGGGTCGGCCGCCAGAATCACCTGGCCGCCGGCATAGAACACGCCAAGCGAACCGGGTGAGCTCATGGCAAAGTTATGGGGCGCGGGCAGGGCGATGAGATAACGCGTATCAGCATTAATCAGGCAGATCTCATCGCTGGCGCGGATGCTGTAGTAGTAATCGTTGTGTGTGCGCGGAATCAGCTTTGGCGTGCCGGTGCTGCCACCGGATAGCTGGAAAAAGGCCACTTCGTCGCCGGCGGTTGGCGTCGGCTGGAAATCCCCTGCGGCTTCCGCCTGCAGCGCTTCCAGGGTGTTTTCCGGCTGGTGGTCATTACGCAGAATCACCTGCTGCAGCGAGGGCTGCGCGGCACACAGGGTATTGATGAAGTCATCTGTGGCAAACAGGGCATGCTGACGATCGGCGATCAGCAGCCTGGGCGCGATCTGCTGCGCATAGGCCAGCAGCTCGGTGCGCTGATGGCTGAACAGCGCATATACCGGGGCCACGCCGAGCTTAAACATAGCAAATACCGTGACATAAAAATCAGCCACATTACCAAGCTGTACCAGCGCGGTATCGCCGTTTTGCAGGCCACGGCGCTGCAGCGCGGCAGCAAGATTGTCACTGCGCTGCGCCAGCTGGCGATAGCTCAGCTGCACATCGCCTTCGATAACGGCAATCGCATCATTGTCGCGGTGGCGATCGAGAATGTCCGTCATCGGCACATCAAGCCAGTAGCCTTTAGCACGGTAACGCGCCGCTAAATCGTCCGGCCAGCGGGTATAGGGAATGCTCATGCTTGTTCCTTTATTGCAGTCCAAAAGCGCGCAACATCGTGTCCAGTTTCACGCCGGTTTCACGCCATTCTGATTCAGGTTGAGAATCGGCGACAATGCCCGCGCCGGCAAACAGGCGTACGCGTGCGCCATGCACCGTACCGCAGCGGATGGTCACGACCCATTCACCATTGCCTTCACTGTCGCACCAGCCGACGATACCGCCAAACAGCTGGCGATCGAACGGCTCCAGCTGCTGAATCAGCTGCTGAGCGCGCGCGTGCGGAAACCCGCTCAGCGCCGGCGTAGGGTGTAGCAGACAGGCCAGCGACAGGGCATTTTCACGCTCATCCTGCACTTCACCGTCAATCTGCGTGGCAAGGTGCCATAAGGTGGCGGTGGTGATCAGTGAGGGCACCGTCGGCACCGACAGCAAACGGCTGCGCGGCTGCAGCGTGGCGCGCATGGCGTCGGTCACCAGCTGGTGTTCGTGGCGATCTTTGCCGGAGTGCATCAGCGTGTTACCCGCAGCGCGATCCTCGCTGGCACTATCCGGGTGACGCCGTGCCGATCCGGCCAGCGGGCAGGAGCTGAAATCGCGCCCCTGTTTACGCAGCATCAGCTCCGGACTGGCGCCGACCAGCGCGCCGCCTTCGGCCAGCGGCACATGGAAGTGGTAGCTATTGGGGTTTTGCGCAATCACGCGCTGCATCAGCGCAGCGGTATCGACAGGGTGCTCCGTCACAATATCCATCAGGCGCGACAGCACCACTTTATCGGGGTCACCGCCTTGAATCGTGGCAACCGCATCCGCCACCATGCGGGTGAAAACAGCGTGATCCGGCACGGCGGTACGGCGGCGTACCTGCGGCAGTTCGCTGAGCGAAGAGGGCAGCGCGCTCTGCAGATCGGCACGGTTAAAGGTGCGATGAGATTCCGGAATGAACAGCGCGGCAGGCTGGCTGACATCAAACGGGATGGCGCCAACCAGAATCGGGTTCGCAATGCCCTGTTTCTTTGCCGCCGCAAAGTGCTGGCGCAGCTGCTGTTGAAAATCACCCTGCAGCAGGGCCGCATCCTGAACCGGCGTAGCGATCGTGGTATAGCACCCTTGTGTAACCAGGCTGCGCCATGGCGAGGTAAACAGAAAGCCGCGGCACAGCGCGGAAAAATCCTTCAGCCAGGCATTTTCAAACGTGGAGGTTTCCACCATAATTTTCACCTATAAATGATAAGATTATTAAGAATGATTATCATTTTTATTATGGCCCTGTAACCTACGTCGAATGGATTTCAGAGTCAATCCATTCGCGGGATTTTGCATGCGTTTGCGCGTAATAAACGCGTGACGCCAGGCCAGGCTTTAAGCTAAAAGGTGGACCAAAACTTATGAATAAATGCGGTTTATGGGGCATGGTTGCTCTGCTGTTCATTTTCCAGACTTTCACCAGCGTGGCGCGTGCCGAACAGGGCTGGCCACGGACCGTGCAGGGGGCAAACGGGGCGGTGACGCTGCAACAGCCGCCACAGCGCATTGTCTCCACCAGCGTGACGCTGACCGGCTCGCTGCTGGCCATTGATGCGCCCGTTGTTGCCTCAGGCGCAACCGCACCCAATAGCCGCCTTGCGGATGGTCAGGGCTTTTTCCGCCAGTGGAGTGAGGTGGCACAGCAGCGCCATCTGAAGCGCCTGTACATTGGCGAGCCCAGCGCCGAAGCGATTGCGGCGGAAGCGCCGGACCTGATTATCGTAAGCGCCACCGGCAACGACTCCGCCATTAAACTGGTGAGCCAGCTTTCGGCCATCGCCCCCACGCTGGTGATCAACTATGACGACAAAAGCTGGCAGGCGGTGGTGGCTGAGCTTGGCCGCGCGACCGGCCATGAAGCGCAGGCCGCACAGCGCGTCCAGGCGTTCGATGCGCGTGAAGCCGCGCTGAAAAAAGCCATTACGCTGCCGCCGCAGCCGGTTTCGGCGATGGTCTGGAACGGCGACGGGCGCGCGGTGAATGTCTGGACCGGCGCGTCGGCACAGGGCAAGTTGCTGCAACAGCTGGGCTTTACGCTGGCGCTGCCGCCGGCGGACGCGCAGCAGGGCCACAGTATGGGGCAGCGCAAGGACATCATTCAGCTCTCAGGTGAGAACCTTGCCACGAACCTGACCGGCAAAACGTTCCTGCTGTTTGCCGGCGATGATAAAACCGCGCAATCGGTGCTGAGCAATCCTTTTCTGGCGCAACATGCCGCGGTAACCAACCATCAGGTCTACGCGCTGGGCATTGACACCTTCCGCCTCGATTACTACAGCGCCAGCAATCTGCTGGCGCGTCTGGAAAAGCTCTTTGTTAAATCATGATGGCTGCTGCGCCGGCGTCGGTGCCGGCGTTTGATAACTGCGCAGGCGCCGCATCACCAGCCACATCAGCATGCCCAGCAGCGCTGCCGTAAAGCCAAACACGGCCGCGGCCTGCGGTGGCAGTAGCCACGATCCCATCGCGCCCAGCAGCGCGGCACCGATAGCATCGCCGGTGACGTTCTGCGCCGTCCATAAGCCATTAATCCTCCCCAGCAGGTGATCGGGCGTCAGCTGCTGGATCATGGCGTACTGAATCAGGCTGTTGATAGCGCTGAAGTAGCCAAACGCCACCAGACAGAGCAGCGCCAGCGCCAGGCTGGGCATCAGGCTGAACAGGCCAAGCGCGAGAAAGGCGGCAATGGCGCTGCCGAGTATCAGCTGACCCGGACGCGCAGCGTGCTTGAGTCTGCCGCTGGTGAGAGCCCCGATGGCCGCACCGAGCGGTACAGCAGCGTACATCATGCCCAGCTGGTCAGCAGTGACCGACCAGTGTGGCGCCAGCGCCGGATAGAGTACCCGCACGGCGCTTGCCAGCGTCACCAACGCGCCAATTAACGCCACCATGCCAACAATCGGGCTGGCGAACAGGAACTGCACGCCTGCCGCCAGCGATTTCAGCGGATGTTCGCGCGGCTGCGGCGGCGGCGCCAGCAGGGGCAGTTTCAGTAAGGTCAGCACGGTCAGTAGCGTACCGAATGCCGCCAGGCCGTAATTCCACACCACGCCGCCATGGGCGATGATCACACCAGCAATCGCTGGCGAAAGGATCGAGCCAAAACGTACCGTCAGCATGGTTATCGCACCGGCCTGCATAAGATTTTCGCGGCCTACCAGCGCGGGTGTGGCCGCCAGCAGTGCGGTAACACCGATTGCGCCGAAGAATCCATCCCAAAAGCCCAGCAGATAGACGGCCGTCAGTGAGGGCGCCGGCAGCGCGGCGTTAACCGCCAGCGCGACGAAGCCAAGACCGCAGGTGGAGCGGGCAAAGAGGATGAGCTTTTTACGCTCATAGCGATCCGCCAGCACGCCGCCAAACAGCAGGCCGATAAACATGCCGGAGGCGGATAGCGTAACCGCCAGGCCCACCAGCAGCGGTGAGCGCGTCATCTGCTGAATCTGCACCGGCACGGCAACGGCCAGCATGCCGAGCGCAACAATCGAGATGAAGCGTGCGATAAACACGGCGCGAAACGCAGCGTGCGTTTTCAGCAGCGAGAGATCAATAAAATGGGAGGGTTTGTTCATTTGTTCGCCTTTTTGCACCAATTTTCCTCATCGTCCGCGAGGCGAGTCATGGTAACATAGGCAAACGCGAGTAATAACGATAACAAATATCATTATCAGATTACGCTGCGTCAGCAATGACGCTGAACAGTGAAGGTTTAGAACGCTATGCGCCAGATTCGTGCATTAGCAGGCTCAGGGATTCTGCTCTTGCTCCTCATCGCACTCAGCCTGATGCTGGGGGCGAAATCCATACCGCTTTCCGATGTTTATCACTCTCTCACCGCCGATTGCACCCGCGCGGAGTGCATTATTGTGCGTGACGCCCGCCTGCCGCGCACGCTGGCTGGTTTACTGGCCGGCGTTGCGCTGGGGCTGGCCGGCGCCCTGATGCAGAGCCTGACGCGTAATCCGCTGGCGGAGCCGGGCATTCTTGGCGTGAACGCCGGGGCCGGTTTCGCCATTGTGCTCGGTATCGCGCTGTTTGGTGCGGATACCCCGCTGGCGTGGCTGGCGCTGGCCTTTAGCGGCGCGCTGCTGGCCTCGCTGCTGATGACGATAATCGGCGCGATGGGCGGCGGGCGCGTTAACCCGGTGCGCTTAACGCTGGCCGGCGTGGCGCTGGCCGCCGTGCTGGAAGGACTCACCTCGGGCTTATCGCTGCTCAATCCGGACATCTACGATCACCTGCGTTTCTGGCAAAGCGGCTCGCTGGATATCCGCGACTTCGCGGCACTGCGCACGCTGTTCCCGGCGGTGCTGGTCGGCGGCGCGGTCGCTATCAGCCTGACGCAGGCGCTGAACAGCCTGAGCATGGGCGGCGATATGGCGGCTGCGCTGGGCACGCGCGTTATCCGCACGCAACTGCTGGGGCTGCTGGCGATTGCCCTGCTCAGCGGTGCGGCCACCGCGGCCGTCGGACCCATCGCCTTTATTGGCCTGATGACGCCGCACCTGGCGCGCTGGCTGGTGGGCAACGATCACCGCTGGCTGCTGCCGGCTACGGCGCTGATTACGCCGATCCTGCTGCTGGCGGCGGATATTCTGGGGCGTGTAATGGTGGCAGGCGAGCTACGCGTGTCTATCGTTACCGCGATTCTGGGCGCGCCGATGTTGATTGTGCTGGTGCGCCGTAAGCTCGGGCGAGGTGCGCTATGACGCGGCGTGCCTGGCTTCATGGCTGCTGGCTGGTGCTGGCGTGCGCGCTGCTGGCATGGCTGGCGCTGACGCGCGGTGCCTTACCGATCGGTGGAGAACAGATATGGCAGGCGCTGCGCGGCCAGGGCGCGGCCAATATCCAGCTGATCGTCGTGCAGTGGCGGCTGCCGCGCCTGCTGATGGCACTGCTGATTGGCGCGGCGCTCGGCGTGAGCGGCGCCATTTTCCAGTCGCTGCTGCGTAATCCGCTCGGCAGCCCCGATATTCTTGGCTTTAATACCGGCGCCTACAGCGGCGTGCTGGTGGCACTGGTGCTGTTTAATCAAAGCATCACGGCGATGACCGGGGCCGCGCTGCTGGGCGGCATTGCCACCGCTGCGCTGGTCTATGCGTTTGCCTGGCGCAACGGCGTCGAGACCTTCCGCCTGATTATCGTCGGTATCAGCGTGCGTGCGCTGCTGATGGCGCTGAATAGCTGGCTGATTATCAGCGCGTCGCTGGAGTCTGCGCTCAGCGCCGGGCTCTGGAGCGCCGGTTCGCTCAACGGCATTACCTGGGCGAAAACGCCGCCGGTGGTAGCGGTACTGTTGGCATCGCTGCTGCTGACAGGATTGCTGGCGCGTCGCATGCGCCTGCTGGAGATGGGTGACGACACCGCCTGCGCGCTGGGCATCCCGGTGGAGCGCAGCCGGCTATGGCTGATGCTGCTGGGCGTGCTGCTGACGGCGGCATCGACTGCGCTGGTGGGGCCTGTCTCCTTTGTGGCGTTGCTGGCACCGCAGATTGCCCGACGGCTGGGCGGTGGCGAGAAGGGCGCGCTGTGGCTGGCGGCCCTGTGCGGAGCGCTGTTACTGACTGCTGCGGACTATGCGGCGCAGCATCTCTTCCTGCCTTATCAATTACCGGTTGGCGTGATTACCGTCAGCCTCGGTGGTCTCTATCTTATTGCCTTACTGGTGCGGGAGGCGCGACGCCAATGACCGATATTCCTTCACGGCTCTCTGGCACGGGCCTGACGCTGGGCTACGACAAAAAAGTGGTGGCGGAGAATCTCTCCGTGACGATCCCGGAAGGTGAGCTGACGGTGATTATCGGGCCGAACGCCTGCGGTAAATCGACGCTCCTGCGTACGCTCAGCCGCCTGCATACGCCACTGAAAGGCGACGTCCTGCTGGATGGCGAGGCAATAGCCCGCTATCCCACCAAAGAGGTGGCACGCCGTCTGGGTTTGCTGCCGCAAAGTTCTCATGCACCGGCGGGCATCAGCGTGTCGGAACTGGTGGCGCGCGGGCGCTATCCGCATCAGTCGCTGTTTGGGCGCTGGCGTACAGAGGATGAAGCCGCTGTACAGCAGGCGATGCGTGCCACCGGCGTTGCCGATCTGGCCCGGCAGTCGGTGGATACGCTCTCCGGCGGGCAGCGGCAGCGTGTCTGGATCGCGATGGTACTGGCCCAGCAAACGCCGCTGCTGCTGCTGGATGAACCCACGACATGGCTGGATATCAGCCACCAGATTGAGCTGCTGGAGTTAATGCAGACGTTGAATCAGCAGCACGGACGCACGCTGGTGGTGGTGCTGCACGATCTCAATCACGCCTGTCGCTACGCTTCACACCTGATTGCGATGCGTCACGGAAAAATCATTGCGGAAGGCAAGCCGTCGGAGATTGTCACGCCGGCCCTGATTGAACAGGTGTACGGTTTGCGCTGCGTGATTGTGGAGGATCCGGTGGCGCATACGCCGATGATTGTGCCGCTCGGTCGCGGTCAGTAAGGATAGTGCGCGGCGGCCCCCGCAAAGGAGGGACCGCCGGCGAAACTCACCCCAGAATCTGCCGTAACAGCGGACCGATCTGCTCAAACATTCGCGGTGAAATAATCTCCACGTGCGCGCAGTCCAGCGAGTAGACCTCCAGCTCGCCCACCCAGGGTGCCCAGGCGCGGCGTGCATCCTGACCCGGCTGCTGCGTCTGCTGCGCAAGGAACAGCGTGGCGCGCCCCGAAAAATGCGCGCTGCGTGCAGTGGCCAGCAAACGCACCGAACTGGCGTAGTTGGCTTCAATGCTGTCGAACATCGCCTGCATCTCTTCACCGGCCTGATGGCGCTGAGCCGCGATAAACTGCTCGCGCTCACGATTTACCTCATCCAGTACGGCCGGATCGAGGACGTTCTCGCCGCGCTTCTCATCCCAGTTCTGGGTCTCCGGTGGCCAGGTATCCAGCAGGCCGAGAAACGCCACTGTTTCGCCGGCCGCTTCCAGCCGTGCGGCGATGCCCTGTGCCAGCGTACCGCCGAGCGAATAGCCGAGGAAGTAGTAAGGGCCGTGCGGCTGAACCTCGCGCAGCGTGCGCAGATGTGCGTCGCACACCTCATCCAGATGCTGGCTCTGGTTCAGCGGGCCCTGCGTATCAGGTGACTGAATCCCTATCAGCGACCAGCGGGCATCAAGATAACGCTGCAGCGTGCTGAACTGCCAGGCAAAGCCTGAGGCCGGATGGAAGCAGAACAGCGTTGGGCCGCTGCCCTGACGCAGTGGCAGCAGCGCTTCAAATCCGGCCTGCTGATGGGCCTGCGCGTCGCCAAGCAGCGCCGCCAGCTTCTCTACCGTCGAGGCCACCATAATTTGCCCGACCGAGACCGGCTGCTGTAATTCACGACGCAGCTGCGCCGCTAAACGCATCGCCAGCAGCGAATGGCCGCCGAGGGCGAAAAAGTCATCCTGCGCGCTGAGGGTGTCGCGTGCCAGCAGGCGGCAAAACGCCGCAGCCAGCTGTCTCTCCAGTCCCGGATGCGGTGCGCGTCCGCAGCTGGCGCCGTGCGTCTGCGGTACGGGCAGCGCCTTGCGATCCAGCTTGCCGTTGCTGCTCAACGGGAAGGCGTCAAGCTGAACGATGGCGACCGGCACCATATGGGCCGGCAGGCGCTGTGCCAGCGCCGCACGCAGTGCTTCGCTCTCTACCGGCTGTTGCGCAACCACGTAGCCCACCAGCTGACGGGCATCGCCCTGCGCCGTTGCATCCCCCAGCACCACCGCGTGCGTCACCGCCTGCTCAATGCCGGGCTGTGCGCACAGCACATGATCGATTTCGTTCAGCTCAATACGCTGGCCACGAATCTTCAGCTGATCGTCACTGCGGCCAAGGTATTCGACCGCGCCATTATCCAGCCAGCGCGCTACGTCGCCGGTGAGATACATGCGTTCGCCGGGGGCAAACGGGTCGGCGATAAACCGGCTGGCGGTCAGCTCCGGGCGGTGCAGATAGCCGTGCGCCAGCTGAATACCGGTCAGATAAAGGTCGCCCGCCACGCCAGGCGGTACCGGCTGCATCTGCGCATCCAGAATGCGCAGACCGGTGTTCCACACCGGGAAACCAATTGGCACACTTGGCCCTTCAACCGCTGCCAGCGCTGCGCCAAACGCCGGATACCAGCTGACATCCACCGCAGCCTCGGTCGGACCATAGAGATTGTGCAGCGGCACCCGGGTCAGTTTTTCCCATTCGCGTGACAGATCGGTTGGCAGCGCCTCGCCGCTGCAGAAGACGTTGCGCAGGCTGCTACAGCTGGCGATGGTCGCCGGGCTATCCAGCGCTGCCACAAAAGCCGCCAGCATGGAGGGGACAAAGTGCGTGGTCGTCACTTTAAAGCGCGCAAACAGGTGCTGCAGCGCTTCAGGATCGCGGTGCGCCTCCGGCGGCGCCATCACCAGCCGGGCACCGACCAGCAGCGGCCAGAAGAACTCCCAGACCGAGACATCAAAGCTGCTCGGGGTTTTCTGCAGCACCACATCATCAGCCTGCAGCGGATAGCGATCCTGCATCCACAGCAGGCGGTTAACGATCGCTTCATGGCCCACTAGTACCCCTTTCGGCCGGCCGGTCGAGCCGGAGGTATAGATAATGTAGGCCGCATCCTGCGGCGTCGGCGCACTGGCAGGCTGCGGGGCATCCGTGCGGGTATAAAGGGCATCAAGGTGCAGCTGGTTTACCGCTGTAATGGCGCGGAAACGGTCGCTCAGCCGGGCGGCGGTGATCAGCGTTTTTGGTGCGGCATCATCCAGCATCAGCTGTAAGCGGTCATCGGGATAGCCGGTATCAAGCGGCAGCCAGGCGGCACCCAGCGTCACAATCGCCTGTAGCGCCAGCGACAGCTGCACCGAGCGCGGCAGCGCCACGGCAACGATATCGCCACGCTGCACACCTGCGGCACTGAGATCGGCAGCCAGTGCGAACACTTGCTGTTGCATCTGCCGATAGCTTAACTGATGTGTGCTGTCCGCCAGCGCTGGCGCATCGGGTGTACGCGCCACCTGCTGTGCCAGCAGCGAGGCCAGCGTTTCTGCCGGAACCGGATGCGCAGTATGGTTGATGGCCGCCAGCTGCTGATGCTCCTGCGGCGTCAGCAGATCCAGCTCGCCCAGCGCACGCTGCGGCTGTGCGGCAAGCTGGTCCAGCAGCAGGGCGAAGCGGCTGGCGTGGCACAGCAGCGTGGCTTCGCTATAGCGGGCGGCGTTAGCCAGCAGCTCCAGCGTCAGCTCGCCCTGCTCACTGATATAGATGGCTATCTCCAGGTCGCGCACCGGGCCGGACGCCAGCTGGTGGGTAATGCCCTCAATACCGGCAAAATCCAGCTGGTAATCAAACATCTTAAGATTGATGACCGGGCCATAGAGCGGATCGCCATCGCCGAGGCGGCCGAGGTCGCGCTGCACCTGCTCAGCGTCATAACGCTGATGGCGGCGCATCTTCTTCACTTCGCCCGCCAGCTGCGCCGCCAGCGCACTGAGTGGCTGAGCCGGATCGTATTCGACCGCCATAGGCAGCACGTTGATCACCGGACCGGTGGCGCACAGGGCAGCGGAGCCGATGCGGCGCATGAAGATAAAGCCTGCGGCGAAGGCGTTCTGCCCGCTGAGGCGTGCCAGCCACAGTGCTACCAGCGCAAAGGCCAGATCGGCGGCACTGGATTGCGGATGCTGGCTCACCAGCTGCCGGAATGTGCTGTGATCGAGCGTCACGCTGTGGCGCAGCAGGTCGGTGCTGGCGCTCTGTCCGGCCAGCGGCAGCGGAGAGAGCGAGGCCGGTGGCGGCAGGGTCTGCCCTTTTGCGCGCCAGAATTCACCGTCACGCGTCCAGGCGGTGGAGTCCCGGTAGCGCTGATACTCCTCCACCACTTCGCTGAACGGAATAAACGGCGTGGGTTCGGCTTCCTGCTGCTGTACTGCCGCGCTGTAGAGGTTAGCGATGCGGCGCGTGAGCGCGGTGAAGCTAAAACCATCAACCACCAGATGGTGATAGCGTTGATACCAGAACCAGTGCTGCTCGCCGAGGCGGAACAGGCGATGATGCCACAGCGGCGCACCGCTCAGTACGCGCAGATCGCCCTGCATATCGTCGCCCATCAGCGCCCGCGCCGTCGCGGCAGGATCGTGTTCGCTGCGTAGATCAACCACATCCGGCAAGCTGAATATTTGGGGCTGCGGCCACTGCAGGGGTTCGCCGTCGATCTCGCCAAACGCCATGTTCAGCGTATCGGCTTCCTGCATCCCCGCGACTATCGCCTGTGCCAGCAGGGCGCTATCAATGGCGCCGCGCAGTTCAATATAGTGCGCGACCGCATAAGCGTTAGGATGCGGCGTAAGCTGATCGGCAATCCAGATGCCGGGCTGCGCCGCGACCAGCGGCAGGGTATGTTGGTCAATCATAGTGTCGTTCATCAGAGAATTCGCTGTCGTTCCGGTTCACGTCGGGCGTGATGAATGAGGTGGGATTGCGCCACAAGGCTTGCAAACCGTCGAGCAGGCCACCGCGCCAGCAGAGCGCATCGTGGCCGCCCTCCACCGGCTGGTAATTTACCTGATAGCCGGCTGCGGTAAGTTGTTGTTGTAATTGTTGGTTGGCCTGCAGAATCAGGCCTTCGCGCGTGCCGGCTTCCAGCCAGAAACGCAGCGGATGTGCAGGCGCCAGGCCGCTATCCAGCGCCTGAAGCAGCCAGCCATGCGGGTTGCCGCGTTCCGGCCACCAGAAGGAGCCAGACAGGCTCAGCGCGTTGCCAAAAGTTTGCGGAAAGTGCAGGGCGGCAAACACCGCCGCCAGGCCGCCGAAGCTCTGCCCGGCGACGAGCGTGCTCCCGGCATGCTGACGATAGGGCATCAGCCGGGCAATCTCTGGCAGCAGCTCCTGCTGAATGGCCTGCCAGAACTGTGGGTTACACGGCAGTTCACGGCTGCGGTGCTCGCGATCGATGATATCGATAAACAGATAGACCGCCGGCGGCAGCTTGCCGGCATCGGTCAGCTGCTGCAGCGGCCCGGCAACGGGCATCTCGCCGGCCCAGAACTGCCCGTCGAGCAGGATAGCCAGCGGACGTGAGGCGGCGTGCGCTTCGCCGGTGGCATACAGCCATACCCGGCGGCTGTTGCCCAGCAGGTCACTTACCCACTGATGCTGCAGGAGCGGAATCACAGGCGCTGTGCCGTTATCGATCGCCTGCCAGAGTTGCTGTGCCGGCGCATGGGGCAGATGCAGCGGCGAAACGCGCATGCCGCGTCCGCCCGACCAGCCGCGCAGCGTGTTGAGGGGGTCGGCCGTTGCCGTCGGGAATTTGTCGCGCCACCAGCTGCGCAGCGCGTGCATGTCGGCTTCGCCGCTAAAATCGGTCGCCTGCTCATCGGGCATCAGGCAGTAGCTGCCGCGCCAGTTAGCGGGAAGCGTGGTTTGCCAGTACCAGACATCGCTATTGGCTACGCGCATTAACGATTGCGGCGGACGACGCTGATGGTGATCGGTCACGCCGGTGATGTTGATCCATACACGCTGCGTGCGGGAGGTGGTTTCCGTACCTTGTGGATCGCGCCAGAAAAAGGTCACCAGACAGGTGCCATCCTGCTGCGGTTCAATACGGGGAATGCCTTGAGCGTGCTGTTCCTGCCACCAGGCTTCACTGCCGGTTCTGCTATTTCGCCAGGTCATAAGGCTTGCCAGTCGCCCTGTACGGGGAGATTTACATAATATTGATAAGTAATACTATTGATAATTATTTGCATTTGCAATAGGGTGGCTGCGCTCAAAATGAGCACGCACGTTCCGCCTGTCGCCCTGTAAACCACAGGGGTTCAGCGAAGGATGGCCCTGCCAGGTGTGACACGTTGCGCGATAAGGACAGGGATCTTCTCACCGGCTCGCCAGTCAGACGCCTGCCGCGTTTACTGGTCATCCAGGACTGAAAACAATGAAGAATTACTCGCGGTTGTCAGTAGCTATTTTGATTGAATTGGGCCTCAGCGCCTCTCTGCTCTCCGGCAGCGCCTGGGCGGCAGACACTTCCGGCACGACCAGCAAATCCGCCTCACCGGATGCCGCATCAATGGATGGCGGCACCTTAACGGTCACCGCCCAGCAGCAGACGCTGCAGGCGCCGGGCGTGTCCACCATTACCGCTGATGAGATCAAGAAACACCCGCCAGCGCGCGACGTTTCGGAGATCATCCGCACCATGCCGGGCGTGAACCTGACCGGCAACTCCACCAGCGGCCAGCGTGGCAACAACCGCCAGATCGATATTCGCGGCATGGGGCCAGAAAACACCCTGATCATGGTGGATGGCATGCCGATCACCAGCCGCAACTCCGTGCGTCTTGGCTGGCGCGGTGAACGCGACACACGCGGCGATACCAACTGGGTGCCGCCGGAGATGATCGACCACATCGATGTGATTCGCGGTCCGGCCGCGGTGCGCTACGGTAACGGCGCGGCGGGCGGCGTGGTAAATATCATCACGAAAAAAAATAGCGATCGGCAGTGGCACGGTTCGTGGAACACCTACTACAACGTGCCGGAGCATAAAGCGGAAGGCGCGACCAAACGCACCAACTTCAGCCTTGAAGGGCCGCTGGGCGACGATTTCAATTTTCGCCTCTACGGCGGTTTAGCCAAAACTCAGGCCGATGCGTATGACATCAATCAGGGCCACGCGGCGGACCGTACCGGCAGCTACGCGGGCAGCTATCCGGCCGGGCGTGAAGGCTCCGTTAATAAAGACATCAACGCATTACTGAGCTGGGCGTTTGCGCCGATGCAGACACTGGAGCTGCAGGCGGGCTACAGCCGCCAGGGCAACCTGTATGCCGGCGATACGCAGAACACCAATACCAATGCGCTGGTGCAGAGTCTGTATGGCGATGAAACCAACCGTTTGTATCGTCAGAACGTGTCGCTGAAGTGGACCGGAGCGTGGGATAACGGCATCAGCACCAACAACTATGCGCGTTATGAGAAAACCCGTAACTCGCGCATCAACGAGGGGCTGGCGGGGGGCACCGAAGGGATCTTCTCCAATAGCGGCTTCAACACCATCCAGCTCGACGATCTGCTGCTGCATAGCGAAATCAGCATTCCATTTGAGCTGGGCTTTAACCAGACCGCCACGCTGGGTACCGAGTGGAACCAGCAGCGGATGAAAGATCCGTCGTCCACTACGCAGGCGGCAAGCAACGGCTCGGTGCCGGGTATCGACAGCACCGGCCGCAGCCCCTACGCGAAGGCGGAAATTTTCTCCCTGTTCGCCGAAGACAACATGGAGCTGACCGACAGCACCATGCTGACGCCGAGCCTGCGCTTCGATCATCACTCTATTGTGGGCAACAACTGGAGCCCGTCGCTGAATCTCTCACAGGGGTTGGGTGACGACTTCACGCTGAAGATGGGCATTGGCCGCGCGTATAAAGCCCCAAGCCTGTACCAGACCAACCCGAACTATCTGCTGTACAGCAACGGTCAGGGCTGCGCCGCCAGTACCGGCGCCTGCTACCTGCAGGGCAACAGAGATCTTAAAGCGGAGAACAGCGTTAACAAAGAGATTGGACTTGAGTGGAAACATGAAGGTTACCAGGCCGGTCTGACCTGGTTCCGCAACGACTACCGCAACAAGATCGAAGCGGGTTACGGCCCGGTGAGCAAGGCATCAAACGGCACCACGGATATCTACAAGTGGGAGAACGTGCCAAAAGCGGTCGTGGAAGGGCTGGAGGGTACGGTCAATGTACCGTTCTCGGATAGCGTGATGTGGAATAACAACTTCACCTACATGCTGCAGAGCAAGAACAAAGAGACCGGCGATCGTCTGTCGATCATTCCTGAGTACACGCTGAACTCGACGCTGAGCTGGCAGGCAACGCAGGATCTGTCACTGCAAACGACCCTGACGTGGTACGGCACCCAGACGCCGAAGAAGTATGACTATAAAGGCCAGCCGGTGACGGGCAGCGCGACCGATAAAGTCGCGCCTTACTCGATCCTCGGCCTGAGCGGCACGTACGATATCAACAAGTACGCCAGCGTCACCCTCGGTATCGACAACCTGTTCGATAAGCGTCACTTCCGTGAAGGCAATGCACAAACCACCGGCAATGCCACTACCGGTGCTTACCTCTACGGCGCAGGGGCGAATACCTATAACGAATCAGGTCGTACTTACTACATGAGCCTCAATACGCATTTTTAAGGCGCATCAGCCATTGAGTTGAGAAGGCAATACGCAGCGGGCAATCAGTCCGCTGCGATCTTCCCGATTCACCAGCTCCAGCCGGCCGCGATGCATCTGGACAATGCGCAGCACGATGTTCAGGCCCAGTCCGCTGCCGCCGTAGCGCTGATCGCGCCGCCGGAACGCCTGCGTTAACTCCTCTGCCGCATCGGCATCAATCCCCGGCCCCTGATCCCACACTTCCACAATCACCTGCTGTTTATCCTGCTGCAGCCTGACCGTCACTTCGCTCCCTTCCGGGCTGTAGCGTGATGCGTTCTCCAGCAGGTTACGTAACATCAGGCGCAGTAACACCGCTTCACCCTGCTGCGGAACATCTTCGCTGACGGGCCAGTGCACGTGTTGCTGGCGCTGCGCGCAGAGCTCGGCCATCTCAGGTTCCAGCGGCTGCATGATGTCCTGTTGCCACCGCAGTTGCTGATAGTGCCCACCGGCCAGCGCCTGTCCGGCACGCGACAGCATCAGCAGTTGCTCTACGGTATGCATAAGCTGGTCGATGCGCTCAATCAGCATGGCGCTCTGCGGGACCTGCTGCTGATGCAGTAGCTCCAGATGCAGGCGTAAACCGGCCAGCGGCGTGCGCAGCTCGTGTGCGGCATCGGCGGTAAACAGGCGCTCCTGCTGAAGCGTATGGTCGAGGCGGGAGAAGAGCTGATTAATTGATGAGGTGACAGCGACAATCTCATCCATCTCGGAGTAGACCGGCAGCGGCGTAAGATTATCGGCGGAGCGGTGCGCCAGGCTGTCCTGTAAGGATTTCAGCGGACGGATGATCCAGGTAATCGCCCAGAAGGAGAGCAGTAGCGTCAGGCAGACCATCACCAGCGAAGGCAGCAGCAGTGAGGCGATAGCTTCGCGGATCTCATTCTCAACGCGATCGTTACGCGCCTGTGCTGAGAGGGTTTCGTTGACCAGAAAGCTGATCTGCTCGCGGCTCTCGTGCCACAGCCAGATGGCGCTCATCACCTGGCAGGTGAGGAGAATCAGCGCCAGCATAATCAGTAACCGCTGACGCATGCTGTTCATTCGCGCAGCTCCAGCCGGTAGCCAACGCCGCGCACGGTTTTGATGCGATCTTTCCCCAGCTTGCGGCGCAGATTATGGATGTGCACTTCTAAAGTATTGGAGCCGGGATCGTCGTTCCAGCTATAGAGATCCTGCTGCAGCGTTTCACGGTGCACGTTCTGCCCGACGCGCATCAGCAGGCGCGTCAGCAGCGCGAACTCTTTGGGGGTGATCTCCAGCGGCCGGTTCTCCAGCAAAACCTGTTGTGAGCTGAGGTTGAGCGTCAGATCGCCCTGTTGCAGCAGGTTGTCGCTGTGGCCCTGATAGCGACGAATCAGCGCCCGCGCGCGCGCCTGCAGCTCAGCCAGCGCAAAGGGTTTCACCAGATAGTCGTCCGCGCCGGCGTCCAGTCCACTCACGCGATCTTCTAAAGCATCGCGTGCGGTCAGGATCAGTACCGGGATAGCGATGCCGTCGCGCCGCCACTGACGCAGCAACGCCGCGCCATCGCGATCCGGCAGGCCAAGATCCAGCACGATCAAGCTGTACTGCCCGCTGCGCAACAGCGCCTCGCTCTCAGCTGCCGTACTGGCGCAGTCCACTGCATAGCCTTGCCCGCTTAACGCCTGCATCAGGCCGGACTGCAGCAGCGCATCATCTTCAACAATCAACAGTTTCATTAGTTGTTTTTGTTAATATCCGTGTAGAGGCGGCTCTCAAAGCGCACCAGCGGAATACGACGCGTTTTCTGATCTTCTGGCGGCACAGCATAGCCGGAGAGGAACTGGACAAAGGCTACACGCGCGCCGCTCGACGTTGTAATGAACCCAGCCAGATTATAGACGCCCTGCAGTGAACCGGTTTTGGCTGAGACTTTGCCATCCAGCCCGGCTTCGTGCAGCCCGCCGCGATACTGCAGCGTGCCGTCATAACCGCCCAGCGGCAGCATCGAGATGTAGTTAAGGGTTGCATCGTTTTTCGCGATGTACTGCAGCACCTGCATCATAGTGTCTGGCGAAATCAAATCATGGCGCGACAGGCCCGATCCATCAACCTGAATGCTGTTACCGAGATCGACCCCGGCTTTTTCGCGCAGTATGCGGCGCACCGCATCGGAACCGGCGCGGAATGTCCCCGGCACATTGAAGTAGTGATGGCCAATAGTGCGGAAAACGGTATCGGCAATCATGTTGTCCGATTTTTTCAGCATGGTATGCAGCAGGTTATGCAGCGGTGCGGATTGGGTGGAGGCCAGCACCGTGCCGGGTGAGGTCACCTGCGCCTGGCGCACCAGGTGCCCGCTGTAATCAATATCGGCGTCCCGCAGCTGGGCTTTCAGGATCTCACCGGCCCAGGCGGCGCCATCCTGCACGGCAAAGGCCAGCGGCAGCGGTTCGGCACGCTGGCGCATACAGCCGGTCAGCGTGTAGCGATTGAGTTCACCGGGGACGACATCCAGCTCGCAGTACTGTCCGTCGCCGCTGTTGCGGGCCAGGGTGCGCACCTGGCTGAACATGTGCGCCGGATAGTAGGAGGCGATGCGGACAAACGCATTTTCGCCCGGTGTATTGGCGCTGTAGAGCGAAACCGAGAAACAGTTTTTATCTACAATTGCCGCGCCTGGCGGTGCACTAAAGCACTGCGTCAGATCGTTCCACGGCCAGCCGGGCGCCATATCGTGGCTGGCAAAGACCGAGGTATCGATCACCAGATTGCCTTTGATATGCGTGATGCCCTGCTTCTTTAGCGCCGCGACCATATTGCGCAGATCCTGGCGGCTTAAGGTGGGATCACCGCCAAAACGCGCCACCAGATCGCCATTCAGCGTGCCGTCGCTGACCGCGCCTTTGGTCTCCAGCGTGGTCTGGAAGCGGAAGTCCGGCCCCAGCTCCAGCAGGGCCGCCAGCGCAGTGATCACCTTCATGGTACTGGCCGGCAACGCCATCTGTTTGCCGTGATAGTCGATTATCGGGGTTGATGCGCCCACTTTTTGTACCATCAGCGCCAGGTTTGCGCCGTCTGGCAAATACTGCATGTATTCTTCAACGGGAGCTGCTTGTGCCTGCAGCATAAACGCACAGGTTAATCCGGTAACAAGTCGTGAAAATCGCATAATCTCGCGGTAACTGACGGGTGAAGGCGTCAATACTACGTCCCCGGACGGTGCAAAGTAAACGATGACCCACAGGGAACTCTGGGGTAAAATACGTATCAAAATGCAAAACCGAACCTGACCCGGAAAGCTTTCCGGGTCAGGCTTCTTTTGCTTGTGAAAAGAGGTTACGCGCCGCAGAAGCTGTTTTCTGCTGTCACCGGTCAGGATGACGCCGTTACCCAGGATAGATGACGAGGAGCCAAAAATGAATCAGATTCCGATGACGTTGAAAGGCGCTGAGAAGCTGCGTGAAGAGCTGAACGAACTGAAAACCGTGAAGCGTCCACGCATCATCGCCTCCATCGCCGACGCCCGCGAGCACGGCGACCTGAAAGAGAATGCGGAGTACCATGCTGCACGTGAAGAGCAGGGGTTCTGCGAAGGGCGTATTCAGGAGATTGAAGCCAAACTCTCTAATGCGCAGGTGATCGATGTTACCGCTATGCCGAAGACCGGGCGCGTGATTTTCGGCGCGACGGTGACGGTACTGAACGTCGATACCGACGAAGAGTTCACCTACCGCATCGTGGGTGATGACGAAGCGGACTTTAAGCAAAACCTGATCTCAGTGAATTCGCCGATGGCGCGCGGTCTGGTTGGAAAAGAGGCGGATGACGTAGCTATCGTTAAAACGCCGGGCGGCGACGTCGAGTATGAAGTGCTGAAAGTGGAATACATCTAAGATATTGCTACGCTTTGAAATAGATCGCGGCATATTGTAAAGAAAGGAAAAAGGCCGCGCTGCGGCCTTTTATCCCATGCGGGAGCATGGCACTTTCTCTGCCCGTTAAATCCGCTTGCGCGGTTCGGTTAACGTGGCAGAGTAATTTTGCGCTCTTTGGCAGGACGATACAGCACCAGCATGTTGCCGATAACCTGCACGTTGCTCGCGTTAGTTTCACGCACAATTGCTTCGACGATCAGCAACTTAGTTTCACGATCTTCCGCGGCAATTTTTACCTTGATCAATTCGTGATGCTCGAGCGCCAGTTCGATCTCGGCGAGCACGCCTTCGGTCAGGCCATTGCCACCGATCATGACAACCGGTTTCAGGGGATGGGCGAGGGCTTTCAGGTGCTGTTTTTGTTTGGTACTCAGATTCATCGTATTATTTGCTTACTCAGGGATTGAAAACGGTTCATTCTACCGCCATCTCGAGTGTATCGCCAAATCAACGCGACCCAATGCGTGCTGATTTATCGCTACGATGACGATTTAACTGGAAATATTATGACGGGTAAAAAGCGTTCGGCCAGTTCCAGTCGCTGGCTTCAGGAACACTTTAGCGATAAATATGTGCTCCAGGCACAGAAAAAAGGGTTGCGTTCGCGCGCCTGGTTTAAACTTGATGAAATTCAGCAGGGTGACAAGCTCTTCAAACCCGGCATGACCGTTGTCGATTTGGGCGCTGCGCCGGGCGGCTGGTCACAATATGTGGTACAACAGATTGGATCAAGTGGTCGTGTTATTGCCTGCGATCTGCTGCCGATGGATCCGATTGTCGGCGTGGACTTTATGCAGGGTGACTTCCGCGATGAAGCCGTGCTGAAAGCCTTACTGGAGCGCGTAGGCGACCAGAAAGTGCAGGTTGTGATGTCGGATATGGCCCCGAACATGAGCGGTACCCCCGCGGTTGATATTCCACGCTCAATGTATTTAGTTGAACTGGCGCTGGAAATGTGTCGGGATGTACTGGCACCAGGCGGCAGTTTTGTAGTGAAAGTGTTTCAGGGAGATGGCTTCGATGAATACCTGCGGGAAATTCGCTCCCTGTTTACGAAAGTGAAAATTCGTAAGCCGGACGCTTCGCGATTACGTTCGCGCGAAGTGTACATTGTGGCGACAGGGCGCAAACTATAGCCCACATTGTCGGAATCAAAGCAAGGCGACCAATGCGTGAACGCTGCGGACTCATTCTGAGTTTCAGGGTAAACAAGTAAAATCATCAGCGCCGCGATTCCAGACATGAAGGATATATAGTACCCTACGCTGTCTGTTAACACCGTTGTAATATGAGGTTAATCCCTTGAGTGACATGGCGAAAAACCTGATTCTCTGGTTAGTCATC
>Ga0157361_1000310_pt1 | contig 22224 bp, 20 predicted proteins | sample AttlaeALBM2_FD_111481 | JGI IMG/M metagenome (GOLD analysis project Ga0157361, IMG submission 111481) | Fungus gardens microbial communities from leaf cutter ant in Ribeirão Preto, State of São Paulo, Brazil - Atta laevigata ALBM2 | ecosystem: Host-associated > Fungi > Mycelium > Unclassified ...
ACCTGTTAGGGCGCTGGAAAAAGCTCAAAGCGGCCAATCCCGATCTTATCATCGGCGTGGGCGGCTGCGTGGCGTCGCAGGAAGGCGATAAACTGCGCCAGCGGGCGCAGTGTGTTGATATCGTCTTTGGACCACAGACGCTGCATCGCCTGCCGGAAATGATCAATCAGGTACGCGGTAATAAAAGCCCGGTAGTTGACGTCAGCTTCCCGGAAATTGAAAAATTTGACCGTCTGCCGGAACCGCGCGCTGAAGGCCCGACGGCGTTTGTCTCCATCATGGAAGGCTGTAATAAATATTGTACTTTCTGCGTGGTACCTTATACCCGCGGCGAAGAAGTCAGCCGTCCCTGCGACGATATCCTGCTGGAAATCGCCCAGCTGGCCGCTCAGGGTGTGCGCGAGGTTAACCTGCTGGGTCAAAACGTCAACGCCTATCGCGGCGCGACCTTTGATGACCAGATCTGCACGTTTGCTGAGCTGCTGCGCCTCGTCGCCGCCATTGATGGTATCGACCGCATCCGCTTTACCACCAGCCATCCGATTGAGTTCACCGATGACATCATTGATGTCTATCGTGATACGCCAGAGCTGGTGAGCTTCCTGCATCTGCCGGTCCAGAGCGGCGCTGACCGTATTCTGACGCTGATGAAGCGGGCGCACACTGCGCTGGAGTACAAAGCGATTATTCGCAAGCTGCGCGCAGCACGTCCTGATATCGAAATCAGCTCTGATTTTATCATCGGTTTCCCGGGTGAAACTCAGCACGACTTCGAACAGACCATGAAGCTGATCCACGACGTTAACTTTGACACCAGCTACAGCTTTATCTACTCCGCCCGTCCGGGTACGCCTGCGGCTGACCTGCCAGACGACGTGCCGGAAGAGGAGAAAAAGCAGCGCCTTTATATTCTGCAGGATCGTATCCAGCAGCAGGCGATGGCGATCAGCCGCCGTATGGTGGGTACCGTTCAGCGTATTCTGGTTGAGGGTACATCACGTAAAAATGTGATGGAACTGACCGGCCGTACTGAAAATAACCGCGTGGTAAACTTTGAAGGCTCGGTGAACATGATTGGCAAATTTGTCGATGTTGAAATCGTTGATGTCTATGCCAACTCACTGCGCGGCGTGGTCGTACGCACTGAAGATCGCATGGGACTGCGCGTGGCGCAGAGTCCGGCGGCCGTCATTGCCCGTACCCGCAAAGAGGATGAAACCGGCGTCGGCCTGTATCAACCCTGACAGTTAATCACTGTGCGGCAGCACGCAGCGTGCTGCCGCCTGTTTCATCCGCCACCCCTTGCATTCTGCAGCGGTCGCCCAAATATCTTTCCCTGCGCTTGCGTCCTGGTGCTGTCCCATAAATAATTTTGTCATACGCTTATGACGCGCACGCGCGGCATCCATACACCTTTTCAACTGGCCCTGTGTGACCCAAAGGATTCAATTGAATATCGAAACTCGTGAAATCGCCCTGGAACCCGCCGATAACCAGCGTCTGATGAGCCTGTGCGGTCCGTTTGATGACAATGTGAAGCAGCTGGAACGCCGTCTGGGCATCGAAATCAACCGCCGCGACAACCATTTCAAACTGGTGGGCCGCGCGCTCAGCGTGGAGGCCGCCGCGCATATTCTGCGTACGCTGTACGTGGATACTGCCCCGGTACGCGGCCATATTCCGGATATCGAACCGGATCACATCCATCTGGCCATTAAAGAGAGCCGGGTGCTGGAGCAGACCGCTGAAAGTGTGCCGGAGTATGGCAAAGCGGTAAACATTAAAACCAAACGCGGTGTGATTAAGCCGCGCACGCCGAATCAGGCGCAGTACATCGCCAACATCCTCGACCACGATATCACCTTTGGTATCGGCCCGGCGGGTACCGGTAAAACCTATCTTGCGGTTGCCGCCGCGGTTGATGCGCTGGAGCGCCAGGAGATTCGTCGTATCCTGCTGACCCGCCCGGCGGTAGAAGCGGGTGAAAAACTGGGCTTTCTGCCTGGCGATCTGAGCCAGAAGGTTGATCCCTATCTGCGCCCGCTTTATGACGCGCTGTTTGAGATGCTCGGCTTTGAACGGGTTGAGAAGCTGATGGAGCGCAACGTGATTGAGGTCGCACCGCTCGCCTATATGCGCGGTCGTACGCTGAATGATGCGTTTGTGATCCTTGATGAAAGCCAGAACACCACCATTGAACAGATGAAGATGTTCCTGACGCGCATCGGCTTTAACTCCAAAGCGGTGATCACCGGTGACGTGACGCAGATTGACCTGCCGCGCAGCACCAAGTCGGGTCTGCGCCACGCGATTGAAGTGCTGGCTGACGTCGAAGAGATCAGCTTTAACTTCTTCCACAGCGAAGATGTGGTACGCCATCCGGTAGTGGCACGTATTGTGAACGCTTATGAAGCCTGGGAAGAGGCGGATCAGAAGCGTCGTGATAAACTGGCGGAAGAGCGTAAACGGGAGTCGCTGGCCGCACAGGCTGTGCACTCCACACCACCACAGGAGCCGTCATGAGTACGGTAGTACTGGATTTACAGCAGGCCTGCGCCGACGCGCACGGCCTGCCGGAAGAAATCGCTTTTCAGCGCTGGCTGGAAGCGGCCGTTACCCCCTTTCAGCCAGAAAGTGAGGTCACGATTCGCCTGGTTGATGAAGCGGAGAGTCACGAGCTAAACCTGACTTATCGCGGCAAAGACAAGCCGACCAACGTGCTCTCTTTTCCTTTTGAAGCGCCGCCAGGAATTGAGCTGCCGCTGCTGGGTGATTTAATTATCTGTCGCCAGGTGGTTGAGCAGGAAGCGGCTGAACAGGGTAAAAGCACTGAAGCACACTGGGCACACATGGTCGTACACGGCACGCTGCATCTGCTGGGCTATGACCATATTGAAGACAGTGAAGCCGAAGAGATGGAGGCGCTGGAGACTGAGATAATGCTTGCTCTTGGTTATCCTGACCCGTACATTTCGGAGAAAGAAGACGCCTGAGCCGTGGGTTCAGGCTACTGTGCTGCCGGCGGGACGCGGGCAGCTATCCTTATCTAACAGCGAGATCGTAATTAAAACGCCATGAGCGACGACCATTCTCAAAACAACGACGCCCCCAGTAGTAAAAAGGGCTTCTTTTCCCTGCTGCTTAGCCAGCTGTTTCACGGTGAACCTAAAAATCGTGATGAACTGCTGGGTCTGATCCGTGATTCTGAACAAAAAGAGCTGATTGACCAGGATACCCGCGACATGCTGGAAGGGGTGCTCGACATCGCCGAACAGCGCGTACGCGATATCATGATCCCACGCTCACAGATGATCACCCTGAAGCGCAATCAGAGTCTGGAAGAGTGCCTGGCCGTGATTATTGAATCTGCGCACTCCCGTTTTCCGGTCATCAGCGAAGATAAAGATCACGTTGAAGGCATTCTGATGGCGAAAGATCTGCTGCCGTTTATGAGCAGCAGCGCTGAGCCCTTCAGTATGGAAAAGGTGCTGCGTCCTGCGGTAGTGGTGCCGGAAAGCAAGCGCGTTGACCGCATGCTGAAAGAGTTCCGCTCGCAGCGCTATCATATGGCGATTGTTATTGATGAATTTGGTGGCGTATCCGGCCTGGTGACCATCGAAGATATTCTGGAGCTGATTGTCGGCGAAATCGAAGATGAGTATGACGACGAAGAAGATCGCGACATCCGTCAGCTGAATCGCCATACCTACACGGTACGCGCGCTGACGCCGATTGAAGATTTCAACGAGGCGTTCGGCACCGATTTCAGCGATGACGAAGTGGATACGATTGGCGGTCTGGTTATGCAGGGCTTTGGCCACCTTCCGGCTCGCGGCGAGAGTATCACTATTGATGGCTACCACTTCAAAGTCGCTATGGCGGACAGCCGTCGTATTATTCAGGTGCATGTGAAAATTCCGGAAGATTCTCCACAACCGCAACTCGAAGACGAATAACTTTATGGCATCTGCCTCTCTTTTTTCCCGCCAGCGGGTGCGTCTGCTGCTGGCGCTGATAGCGGGTGCCACCGGCACCCTCGCCTTTTCTCCTTACGATTTCTGGCCTGCGGCGCTTATCTCCCTGGCGGGTTTGCAGGTATTACTGCTAAACCGTCGTCCTGCCCAGGCTGCAGCGCTTGGCTTTACATGGGGCTTTGGCCTGTTTGGCAGCGGCATTAACTGGGTCTATGTCAGCATCGCTACCTTTGGCGGTATGCCCGGGCCGGTAAACGTCTTTCTGGTGCTGCTGCTGGCAGCATATCTGGCGCTCTATCCGCTGCTGTTTGCCGTGGTGCTCAACCGCTTCTGGCCGCGCGCTACTCTATGGCGGCTGGCGCTGGCGGCGCCGGCGTTATGGCAAATCAGTGAGTTTCTGCGCGGCTGGGTCCTGACGGGTTTCCCCTGGCTGCAGTTTGGCTACAGCCAGATTGACGGTCCGCTGAAAGGTATTGCGCCGCTTGCGGGCGTAGAGACCATTACCTTTCTGCTGATGATGATTGCCGGCCTGCTGGTCTTTGCCCTGCATCAGCGCAGTCTGAAAAGCCTGATTGTTGCCGCAGCCCTGCTGCTGCTGCCGTGGCCGCTGCGTATGCTGCACTGGTATCAGCCGCTGCCGGCACGCAGTGTGGACGTGGCGATGGTACAGGGTAATATCCCGCAATCGATGAAGTGGGATCCGCAGCAGCTGCGCGACACGCTGCGCGTCTATACCAGCTACAGTCAGCCCTATATCGGCAGTGCGCCGCTGATTATCTGGCCTGAATCAGCTATTACCGATCTTGAAAGTAACCAGCAGCCCTTTTTACAGGCGCTGGACGCGGAACTGCGCGCGCGCGGCAGCAGTTTGATCACCGGCATTGTTGACTCACGCGTTGAGGGTGATAACCGCTATCACGACTATAACTCCGTCATCGTGCTCGGTGGCAAACAGCCTTATAACTACCAGAGCCGTAACCGCTATCAGAAAAATCACCTGGTGCCGTTCGGCGAGTTTGTGCCGCTGGAGAGCCTGCTTCGTCCGCTGGCGCCGTTCTTCGATCTGCCCATGTCCTCTTTCAGCCGCGGTGCTTACATCCAGCCACAGCTGAACGTGGCGGGTTATAACCTCACCAGCGCCATCTGCTATGAAATCGTTCTGGGCGAACAGGTACGTGCCAACTTCCGGCCAGATACCAACTTCCTGCTGACGGTTTCAAATGATGCCTGGTTCGGCCACTCGATCGGTCCGTGGCAGCATTTTCAGATGGCGCGCATGCGTGCGCTTGAACTGGGACGCCCGCTGCTGCGCTCGACAAACAATGGCGTTACGGCCGTGGTCAACGCCGACGGCGACGTTGAAAAGATGATCCCGCAGTTTACCCGCCGGGTACTGGAGGCGCGCGTAACGCCTGCTGCAGGCGAAACGCCCTATGCGCGCAGCGGTATCTGGCCGGTCTGGTTACTGACGCTGGCAGCGATCACCGCCGCCATTGCACGCCGGCGCGTCTGACGCTCGCGTCTCCCTGAAAGCGAAGCCACGGCTTCGCTTTTTTTTGTCTTTCCGCTGAAACATTCTCCTGCAATGCTGCGTAATGTGGCACGAAGCTTGCTGTTAACCATAACGACAGCGGCGAATCCCGGCAGCAGGCTTGCTGTCATGAATTTCACGCACTGTTAACGGGCATGATTGCGCACTGAAACAGCGCAAGGCAGCTACATTGCCTTGTAATGGTGCGGAGCGGCTCGCAAAAAACAAACTTTTTTGTTTCATTGCGTTAACATTTCGCTATGTTAGTCCCCTATCCTGCGCGCAGTTGCGCTAAAGGATTATTAAAAAAGCAGCAGGACACACAGACATAACATCACGCTCTGCGCAGTTTTATTCTGCGCGACATTCACACGAAGGAGTTGGAACATGCAAATGCGCAAAGTGGCCTTATCACTTCTGCTGTTGGGAGCAGCAGCGGGCGCGGCTCAGGCAGAAGATTTCACCGGCACGCTGAAAAAGATTAACGACAGCGGCGTTATTGTCGTCGGCCATCGTGAGTCATCCGTTCCCTTTTCTTATTATGACAACCAGCAAAAAGTCGTCGGCTATTCGCAGGACTACTCCAGCGCCATTGTGGCAGCGATCAAAGCCAAACTGAATAAACCCGATCTGCAGATCAAGATGCTGCCAATTACCTCGCAGAACCGCATTCCTCTGCTGCAGAACGGCACTTACGATTTTGAATGTGGTTCCACGACAAACAACGTTGAGCGTCAGCAGCAGGCGGCCTTCTCTGACACCATCTTCATCATCGGCACCCGCTTACTGGTGAAAAAAGGCGGTGACATTAAAGATTTCACCGATCTGAAAGGCAAAACGGTTGTGGTCACCTCCGGTACCACCTCTGAAATTCTGCTGCGCAAGCTGAATGATGAGAAAAAGCTCGATATGCGCATTATCAGCGCTAAAGATCATGGCGATTCGTTCCGCACGCTGGAAACCGGACGTGCCGTCGCCTTTATGATGGATGATGCCCTGCTGGCCGGTGAGCGCGCCAAGGCGAAAAAGCCTGATAACTGGGATATTACGGGTACCGCGCAATCCAAAGAGGCTTACGGCTGCATGCTGCGTAAAGACGATCCACAGTTCAAACAGCTGCTGGATGAGACCATTGCTAAGGCACAGACCTCCGGTGAAGCGACCAAATGGTTTGATAAATGGTTTAAACAGCCTATTCCGCCAAAAAACCTCAATCTGAATTTTGAACTCTCCTCCGATATGCAGGCCCTGTTTAAATCACCTAACGACAAGGCGCTGTAACGTAACAACGATAACAAGGGCGGCCAGGCTGCCCTCCTGATTGCTGAACATGCGGTACGGACAGACAGACTGCTGCGGGTCGTTCCCCTGCGGCAGGAAAAAAGAGACCGCTCAACAATCTTATGGGTAGCCTGGCTACCCTTTTTTACCGGAGCTCGTTATGGGTATCGACTGGAACTGGGGCATCTTTTTACAGCAGGCTCCGTTCGGCAATACGACCTACCTTGGCTGGCTGTGGTCCGGATTTCAGGTGACCGTCGCGGTCTCCTGCTGCGCCTGGATTATCGCCTTCCTGGTGGGATCGCTGTTTGGCATTCTGCGTACCGTACCGAATCGCCTGCTGGCTGCGATTGGCACCTGCTATGTAGAGCTGTTTCGTAATATCCCGCTGATTGTGCAGTTTTTCTTCTGGTATCTGGTGGCGCCGGAACTGGTTGGTGAGAAGCTCGGCATGTGGTTTAAGGCGGAGCTTGATCCAAACATTCAGTTCTTCCTCTCCTCCATGATCTGTCTCGGACTTTTTACCGCAGCGCGCGTCTGCGAGCAGGTGCGGGCGGCGATTCAGTCGCTGCCGCGCGGACAGAAAAATGCCGGACTGGCTATGGGGCTGACGCTGCCACAAACCTATCGTTATGTGCTGCTGCCTAACGCCTACCGGGTGATTGTGCCGCCGATGACCTCGGAAATGCTGAACCTGGTCAAAAACTCCGCCATCGCCTCCACGATTGGCCTGGTCGACCTGGCTGCCCAGGCGGGCAAGCTGCTCGACTACTCGGCGCACGCCTATGAGTCCTTTACTGCGATTACGCTCGCCTATGTCGGCATCAATCTGGTGATTATGCTGGTCATGGGTCTGGTAGAACGCAAAATTCGCCTGCCCGGCAACCTGGGAGGGAAATAATGTACGATTTTGACTGGAGCTCTATTCCGCCCAGCCTGCCCTACCTGCTTAATGGCATGGTGATTACGCTTAAAATTACCGCCGTCGCGGTGGTGTTCGGCATTATCTGGGGCACCATTCTGGCCGTTATGCGCCTCTCAACGTTTGCCCCGGTACGCTGGTTTGCAAAACTCTACGTCAACCTGTTCCGTTCAGTCCCTTTGGTGATGGTACTGCTGTGGTTCTATCTGGTTGTGCCGAGTTTTCTGCAGCAGGTGCTGGGCCTGTCGCCGCAGACGGATATTCGTCTTATCTCTGCCATGGTGGCCTTTGCGCTGTTTGAGGCTGCTTATTATTCGGAGATTATTCGCGCCGGTATCCAGAGCATCTCTCGCGGACAATCAAATGCCGCACTGGCGCTCGGCATGACGCAGTGGCAATCAATGAAGCTGATTATTCTGCCGCAGGCGTTTCGCGCCATGGTGCCGCTGCTGCTTACTCAGGGCATTGTGCTGTTCCAGGATACCTCACTGGTCTATGTACTGAGCCTGGCTGATTTTTTCCGCACCGCCTCTACCATTGGCGAGCGCGATGGTACCCAGGTAGAAATGGTTCTGTTTGCCGGTCTGGTCTATTTCGCGATCAGCCTGAGCGCGTCGTTGCTGGTTAGCTATCTGAAAAGAAAAAGGACAGTTTAAATGATTAGCCTGAAAAATGTTTCTAAGTGGTATGGGCACTTTCAGGTGCTGACCGACTGCTCAACCGAGGTAAAAAAAGGAGAAGTGGTGGTGGTCTGCGGGCCCTCGGGCTCGGGCAAATCCACGCTGATTAAAACCGTCAACGGACTGGAGCCGGTTCAGCAGGGCAGCATTCAGGTCAACGGCACTGAAGTGAACAATAAAAAGACTAATCTGGCCAAACTGCGCAGTCAGGTCGGCATGGTGTTTCAGCACTTTGAGCTGTTTCCTCATCTGAGCATTATCGATAACCTGGTGCTGGCGCAGGTAAAAGTACTGAAGCGCGATAAAACGGCGGCGCGAGATAAAGGACAAGCCCTGCTGAAGCGCGTGGGGCTCTCTGCCCACGCGGAGAAGTTTCCGGGGCAGCTCTCAGGAGGCCAGCAACAGCGTGTGGCCATCGCCCGTGCGCTCTGCATGGACCCGATCGCCATGCTGTTTGATGAGCCCACCTCCGCGCTCGATCCGGAGATGATCAATGAAGTGCTGGATGTCATGGTTGAACTGGCAAACGAAGGCATGACGATGATGGTGGTGACGCACGAAATGGGCTTTGCGCGTAAGGTGGCTAATCGCGTTATCTTTATGGATGAAGGAAAAATTGTCGAAGATACCCGCAAAGATGACTTCTTTAATAATCCGCAGTCCGGGCGCGCGAAAGAGTTCCTGGCAAAAATTCTGCACTAACCGCTGAACCATGCGCGCCGCCTGCACACACGCAGCGGCGCGCTGTTAACGCAATCTGTCAGGGTTCAAACGGCTGGCGCTGAAACTGATCGTGATTGCACTCAGGGCAGCGCGTCAGGCTTTCAGGCGTATAGATAGCGCGCGTAAAGCCGCAGTTTTCGCACACCAGATTACCCAGCCCCACCACCTCACCGCTCTGATAAACGCCGTGATGATGCAGGTCTTTAAACACCTCACGCCACTCCAGCTGACTCTTATCTGTGATATCCGCCAGCTCTTTCCACAGGCTCTCACGGATCACACGTAAAAAGACCGAATCTTCCAGCGCGCTCTCCGCTTCGGGATAGCTGCGGGAGAATTCGTAAAGATCGCGTCGCACCGCCCGCATTACTTCATCCACTTCAGAAGATGAGAGACTCTCGTCGGTCAGCAGATCCTGACGCGCTTCCGCGACCAGCGCGTCGATATCGCGTTCACCGTGCTCCAGTCGCTGGGTTAACGTTGCTACCGTGGTTCGATACGCCTGCGCCACGTTATTCATTTTATTCTCCTTTCTGCTGTGAGGGCTGCTGTAAGTTTAGCCGCTTTATCGCAAAAGCTCTGACGGTCATCGCGGAAATTGCAAAAGCGCGGAAGCCGCAACGCATTCCGCAGAAAAGCGGCGGAGAGGGACGGTGAAATGTTGTTGAGGGCGGGGCTTATGGGTATGCTATGCGGATCATAAGTAGACAAACCCGGCCTGTCCGATGCGGCGGTCAAGCCATCAGGCGACGATGTCAGCGGCTCTGCTGCTGCAACAGACGGTCCGGGAAAACGATTTTTACTAAGGATCACAGGCAGCCATGCAAGAGCAATACCGCCCGGAAGAGATAGAATCCCGCGTCCAGCAGCACTGGGACGAAAATGAAACCTTCAAAGTCACCGAGCAGGAAGGCAAAGAGAAATATTACTGCCTGTCGATGCTGCCCTATCCTTCTGGCCGCCTGCACATGGGCCACGTGCGTAACTACACCATTGGCGATGTTATTGCCCGCTATCAGCGCATGCTGGGCAAAAACGTCCTGCAGCCGATTGGCTGGGACGCTTTCGGTCTGCCCGCTGAAGGCGCTGCGGTAAAAAATAATACTGCGCCGGCGCCATGGACCTACGACAACATCAACTACATGAAGAACCAGCTGAAGCTGCTGGGCTTTGGCTACGACTGGAGCCGTGAACTGGCGACCTGTCAGCCAGAGTACTATCGCTGGGAACAGTGGTTCTTCACCAAACTTTACGAAAAAGGCCTGGTGTACAAAAAGACCTCGGCGGTGAACTGGTGCCCGAACGATCAGACCGTGCTGGCTAATGAGCAGGTAATCGATGGCTGCTGCTGGCGCTGCGACACCAAAGTTGAGCGCAAAGAGATCCCGCAGTGGTTTATCAAAATCACCGACTACGCTGAAGAACTGCTTAACGACCTCGACAAGCTGGATGAGTGGCCGGAGCAGGTTAAAACCATGCAGCGCAACTGGATCGGCCGTTCAGAAGGGGTTGAAATCACCTTTGACGTTGCGCACAGCGACGAAAAGGTCACGGTTTACACCACCCGTCCCGATACCTTTATGGGCGCGACCTACGTCGCCGTGGCGGCGGGTCATCCGCTGGCGCGACAGGCTGCCGCAGGCAATCCGGTGCTGGCCGATTTCATTGCCGAGTGCAGTACGACTAAAGTCGCAGAAGCGGATATGGCCACGATGGAGAAAAAAGGCATGGCGACCGGCCTGTCTGCTATCCATCCGCTGACCGGTGAAGCCATTCCGGTATGGGTCGCGAACTTTGTACTGATGGAATATGGCACCGGTGCGGTGATGGCGGTACCTGGTCATGACCAGCGCGACTGGGAGTTTGCGACTAAATATGGCCTGAACATCAAGCCTGTTATCCGCAACCTTGATGGCACAGAACCCGATCTGAGCAGCGGTGCCATGACCGAAAAAGGCACGCTGTTTAATTCCGGTGAGTTTGACGGTCTGGATCACCAGGCGGGCTTTAACGCAATCGCCGACGCGCTGACGGCAAAAGGCGTTGGCGTACGCAAAGTTAACTACCGTCTGCGCGACTGGGGCGTTTCGCGTCAGCGCTACTGGGGTGCACCTATTCCGATGGTCACGCTGGAAGATGGCACGGTCGTCCCTGCGCCAGAAGATCAGCTGCCGGTTATCCTGCCGGAAGATGTGGTCATGGATGGTATCACCAGCCCGATCAAAGCGGACCCGGAGTGGGCTAAAACTACCGTGAATGGTCAGCCAGCACTGCGCGAAACTGATACCTTTGACACCTTTATGGAATCTTCCTGGTACTACGCGCGCTATACCTGCGCTAACTACAACGAAGGCATGCTGGATCCGGCGGCGGCCAACTACTGGCTGCCGGTAGACCAGTACGTAGGCGGTATCGAACACGCCATCATGCACCTGATGTACTTCCGCTTCTATCACAAGCTGCTGCGTGACGCGGGCCTGGTTAACTCCGATGAGCCAGCAAAACGCCTGCTGTGTCAGGGCATGGTGCTGGCGGACGCGTTCTACTATGTTGGCGTTAACGGCGAGCGCAACTGGGTCTCTCCGGTTGATGTTACCGTTGAGCGCGATGATAAAGGACGTATTACCAAAGCAGTGGACAATCAGGGCCGCGACGTTATCTACGCCGGCATGAGCAAAATGTCGAAGTCGAAAAACAACGGCATCGATCCACAGCTGATGGTTGAGCGTTACGGCGCCGATACCGTACGCCTGTTTATGATGTTTGCATCGCCGGCAGATATGACCCTGGAGTGGCAGGAGTCTGGTGTGGAAGGCGCTAACCGCTTCCTGAAACGCGTCTGGAAACTGGCTTACGATCACGTAGCGAAAGGCGCAACTGTCGCGCTGGATGTCAGCGCACTGAATGATGAACAGAAAGCGCTGCGTCGCGATCTGCATAAAACCATTGCGAAAGTCGCAGATGACATTGGTCGTCGCCAGACCTTTAACACCGCTATCGCTGCTATCATGGAGCTGATGAACAAGCTGCTGCGCGCGCCGCAGGAGAGCGAACAGGATCGCGCACTGATGCAGGAAGCGCTGGTCGCCGTTACGCGCCTGCTCTATCCGTTCACACCGCACGCCAGCTATGTCCTGTGGCAGGCGCTGGGTGGCGAAGGCAGCATTGATAATGCGCCGTGGCCGGTAGCGGATGAAGCCGCAATGGTCGACGATTCAATGCTGGTTGTCGTTCAGGTTAACGGTAAAGTACGCGGTAAAGTCACCGTGGCAGCAGATGCCACTCAGGAGCAGGTGCAGGCGCGAGCCGCACAGGAGCCACTGGTGGCAAAATATCTGGACGGCGTCACCCTGCGAAAAGTGATTTATGTCCCTGGCAAACTGCTTAACCTGGTCGTGGGTTAAGTTCAGGAGGAACTGTGCGACAACTAGTTATCAGGCTGTTTGTCCTGTTTGCGGTGCTGGTCACCGCAGGCTGTGGATTTCATCCGCGCGGCACCACTCAGGTGCCACCGGAGATGAAAACGCTGATTGTACAGAGTGGCGATCCTTACGGCCCGCTGGCGCGCACCGTGCGTCAGCAGCTGCGCATCAACGATGTAAACATCATTGAGGACAGCAAAGAGGCCAGCGCAACCTACCCGACGCTGCGTCTGGGAGGCGTGCGGCAGGCGCGTGACACGGCTTCAGTGTTTATCAGCGGTACCACGGCAGAATATTCGCTGGTGATGACGCTGACCGCACAGGTCGTGCTGCCCGGCAAAGGGATTTACCCTATCAGCACCACGGTCTACCGCTCGTTCTTCGACAACCCTAACGCCGCACTGGCAAAGGATGCGGAACAGGATATGATCCTGCAGGAGATGCGTCAGCGTGGAGCAGAGCAGCTGGTGCGTAAACTGCTGACGGTCCATGCCGCGCAGCTCAATAATAAAGAGACGCTGCCGGAGCCGGAGATCATCGCCCCGGGTTCTGATTCACCGGAAGTGCCCTCCTCTTCCGCCACCAGTCTGCAATGATCAGGATTTATCCTGAGCAACTGCGCGCGCAGCTTCGTGAGGGGCTGCGCGCCTGCTATTTTCTCGCCGGTAATGAACCCCTGCTGATCCAGGAGAGTGCGGATGCTATCCGCGCTGCTGCCGGCAGTCAGGGATTTGAAGAGCACTTTTCGGTCACGCTGGATGCCCAGACTGACTGGCAGGCGCTTTTTGCCAGCTGTCAGGCGCTGAGCCTGTTCACCCTGCGCCAGACGCTGACGCTGACGCTGCCGGAAAACGGCCCGAATGCTGCGATGGCTGAGCAGCTGGTTACCCTCTCTGCCCTGCTGCATAGCGATATCCTGCTGGTGCTGCGTATGACAAAGCTGACCAAAGCGCAGGAAAACAGCGCCTGGTACAAAGCGCTGAGTCCGCAGGCGGTGCTGGTGCCGTGTCAGACGCCGGAACAGGCACAGCTGCCGCGCTGGGTCGCCGCGCGGGCCAAAGCGATGCAGCTCAGCGTCGATGAGGCAGCGGTTCAGCTGCTGTGCTACTGCTATGAAGGCAATCTGCTGGCACTGGCTCAGGCGCTGGAGCGGCTGTCGCTGCTCTGGCCTGACGGCAAACTGACGCTGCCGCGCGTGGAAGCCGCAGTCAATGATGCGGCCCATTTTACGCCATTTCACTGGGTGGATGCGCTGCTGGCGGGGAAAGGCAAGCGGGCGCTGCATATCCTCCATCAGCTGCAGAAAGAGGAGAGCGAACCGGTGATCCTGCTGCGCACCCTGCAGCGCGATCTGCTGACGCTGCTGCATCTGCAGCGCAATCAGGCTAAGCAGCCTCTGCGCACGCTGATGGATCAGCAGCGCATCTGGCAAAACCGGCGCGCGCTCTTCACCGGGGCGCTGCAGCGGCTGGACGCCGAACGACTGCATCAGGCGGTACACCTGCTGGCTGAGCTGGAGCTCACTATGAAGCAGGATTATGGCCAGAGCCTCTGGCCGCAGCTGGAAACGCTCTCGCTGCTGCTCTGTCAGCGTCACTTTCCGTCAGGATTACATTATGTCTGAACTCTGCGCCCTGTTTGGCGGCACGTTTGATCCGGTGCATTATGGTCATCTGCGTCCGGCAGAGGCACTGGCGCAGCAGGTCGGACTGAAAAAAGTCACGCTGATGCCCAACAATGTTCCCCCCCACCGGCCACAGCCGGAAGCGAGTGCCGCACAGCGGGTGGCGATGCTGCAGTGTGCGATTGCCGACCGGCCGCTGTTTGATATCGACACGCGCGAACTGCAGCGTCAGACCCCCTCCTGGACGGTGACCACGCTGGAAGCACTGCGCCAGGAGCGCGGCACGCGGCAGCCGCTGGGCTTTATCATCGGTCAGGATTCGCTGCTGTCGCTGCATAAATGGCATCGCTGGCAGGAACTGCTGTCACTCTCACATCTGCTGGTTTGCAAACGGCCGGGCTATGCGACGGAAATGGGTTCGCCTGAGATGCAGCGGTGGCTGGAGCAGCATCAGACGCAGGACAGTGCGGCGCTGCATCAGGCACCGGCAGGCCATATCTGGCTGGCGGAGACGCCGCTTTATGCGATTTCTGCCACCGAGATCCGCCAGCGGCGCCATCAGGGAGAATCCTGCAGCACGCTGCTGCCGCCAGCGGTGATCGACTATATCGATCGCGCTGGCCTCTATCTGGATGCTCCGCCCGCCGGCGCGGGTAAATAACCCGGATATATATCTCCTCCGGTTGTAGCATGCTATACTGCGCCGCTTAATTTTTGGCTGCATTTCCGGGCATTCAGCCAGCCCGCATTACCTGTTTTTAAGGGGAACCTTTTGCAAGGCAAAGCACTCCAAGAGTTCGTTATTGATAAGATTGATGATCTGAAAGGCCAGGATATCATTGCGATTGATGTCCAGGGCAAATCCAGCATCACCGATTACATGATCATCTGCACCGGCACCTCAACCCGCCACGTCTCCGCTATTGCCGATCACGTTATGCAGGAGTCCCGCGTAGCTGGCCTGACTCCGCTGGGCGTGGAAGGTAAAGCAGCGGCAGACTGGGTTGTCGTCGATCTCGGTGACGTCATTGTGCATGTAATGCAGGAAGAGAGCCGTCAGCTTTATGAGCTGGAAAAGCTCTGGAGCTAAGCAGTGAAACTGCAACTTGTAGCCGTTGGCACCAAAATGCCCGACTGGGTTCAGACCGGTTTTATGGAGTATCTGCGGCGCTTTCCGAAAGATATGCCGTTTGAGCTGACTGAAGTTCCGGCCGGGAAACGCGGCAAAAACGCTGACATCAAACGCATTCTGGAAAAAGAAGGTGAAGCGATGCTGGCGGCAACAGGCAAAGGCAACCGTATTGTCACGCTCGACATTCCCGGACAGCCGTGGGAGACCCCGCAGCTGGCGCAGCAGCTGGAGCGCTGGAAGCTGGATGGTCGTGATGTCAGCCTGCTGATTGGTGGTCCTGAAGGCCTGGCTCCGGCGTGTAAAGCCGCTGCTGAACAGAGCTGGTCGCTGTCGGCGCTGACGCTGCCTCATCCGCTGGTACGCGTGCTGGTTGCTGAGAGCCTATACCGCGCCTGGAGTATCACCACGAATCACCCTTATCATCGTGAATAAACGCCCGACAACCTCCAGATAAAAACGCAGCGGATGAAACTACAGAGCAACGCTTTTCGCGATTACACTGCCGAACAAAAACTGTTTGTCCGTCGCGCCCTTGTGGCGTTCATCGGCATTCTGCTGCTCTCCTGCGTGCTGGTTTTCAACCTCTATCATCTGCAGATCCTGCGCTTTGATGATTACAGCACCCGCTCGAATGAAAACCGTATCAAGCTGGTGCCGGTCGCCCCGAGTCGCGGCATCATCTACGATCGCAACGGCGTTCCGCTGGCGCTGAACCGCACGATTTACCAGGCTGAACTGGTGCCGGAAAAAGTTGACGACCTTAAGCAGACGCTGCAGGCGCTGCGACCAGTGCTGGATCTGACTGACGACGATATCGACGCTTTTGAAAAAGAGCGCAAGCGCTCGCGTCGCTTTACCTCTATTCCGGTAAAAACCGGCCTGAATGAAGTACAGGTCGCACGTTTTGCCGTGAATCAATACCGCTTTCCCGGCGTGGAAGTTAAAGGCTACCAGCGCCGCTATTATCCTTATGGTCAGACGCTGACCCACGTTGTGGGATACGTATCGAAAATCAACGATCGTGACGTAAAACGCCTTGATGAAGAGGGCAAGTGGCCTAACTATGCCGCCACGCATGATATTGGCAAGCTCGGTATCGAAAACTACTACGAAGATGTGCTGCATGGCAAAACCGGCTATGAAGAGGTTGAGGTCAATAACCGCGGACGCGTGATACGCCAGCTGCATGAGCAATCCCCGCAGGCGGGCCGCGATATCTGGCTGACCGTTGACCTGCGGCTGCAGCAGTACATTGAAACGCTGCTGACCGGCAGCCGGGCGGCGGTAGTCGTCAGCGATCCGCGCACCGGTGAGATCCTGGCGCTGGTCTCCACGCCAAGCTACGACCCCAACCTGTTTGTCGATGGGATCTCCAGTAAAGATTATAAGGCGCTGCTCAGTGATGAAAACCGGCCGCTCTATAACCGTGCGCTGCAGGCTGCCTATCCGCCCGCCTCAACGGTAAAACCTTACGTAGCGGTATCAGCGCTGAGCGCGGGGGTCATTAACCGTAATACCAGCCTGTTTGATCCTGGCTGGTGGCAGCTGCCCGGTTCTGAAAAGCGTTATCGCGACTGGAAAAAGTGGGGCCACGGCCGTCTTAACGTGACCAAATCGCTGGAAGAGTCAGCCGATACGTTCTTCTATCAGGTCGCCTACGATATGGGCATCGATCGCCTCTCCGAGTGGATGACTAAATTTGGCTATGGTCATCGCACCGGTATTGACCTGCCGCAGGAGAGCGCCGGTAACATGCCGACGCGCGACTGGAAAATGAAGCGTTTTAAAAAGCCCTGGTATCAGGGTGACACCATTCCGGTCGGCATCGGACAGGGTTACTGGACCGCTACGCCGGTACAGATGAACAAAGCGATGATGATCCTGATTAATGACGGCGTGATCAAAGTGCCGCATCTGCTGCGCGCTACGCGTGAGGGCAGCGCCATGGTGCCTTATCGTCAGCCGCCTGATGCGCCGATTGGCGATATTCACTCCGGGTACTGGGAAATTGCCAAAGATGGCATGTATGGCGTCGCCAACCGGCCTAACGGGACTGCGCACAAAAGCTTTGCTGATGCGCCCTATAAGATTGCTGCCAAATCAGGTACCGCACAGGTATTTGGTCTGAAAGAGAATGAGACCTATAACGCGCATAAAATTGCCGAGCGCCTGCGCGATCACAAACTTATGACCGCGTTTGCGCCGTACGACAAACCGCGGGTGGCCGTGACCATCATTCTGGAGAACGGCGGTGCCGGTCCGGCGGTGGGAACCGTGATGCGCCAGATCCTCGATCACATAATGCTGGGTGACAATAATACGGTGCTGCCTGAAGCCGCCCCGACGCCGCCCGGCTACGAAGGTGAATAATCATGTCGATGAACGATAGTCCGCAGAAAAGGACGATCTGGACGCGTATCCATATCGACCCGCTGTTTATGTTAATTATTCTCGCGCTGCTGACCTACAGCGCCATTGTGATCTGGAGCGCCAGCGGGCAGGATCCGGGCATGATGGAGCGTAAGCTGGGTCAGATTGCCATGGGCACGGTGATTATGCTGGTCATGGCGCAGGTTCCGCCGCGCGTTTATGAGAGCTGGGCGCCCTATCTCTATATTGTCTGCGTGATTTTGCTGATAGCCGTTGACGCCTTTGGTCATATCAGTAAAGGCGCACAGCGCTGGCTGGATCTTGGATTCGTCCGCTTTCAGCCGTCAGAGATCGCCAAAATTGCCGTGCCGCTGATGGTCGCGCGCTTTATTAACCGCGACGTCTGTCCGCCCACGCTGAAAAATACCGGCATTGCGCTGGTGCTGATCTTTATGCCCACGCTGCTGGTGGCCGCACAGCCCGACCTCGGCACCTCTATTCTGATCGCCGCTTCCGGCCTGTTTGTGCTCTTCCTGTCCGGTATGAGCTGGAAACTGATTGGCGTTGCGGTGCTGCTGGTTGCGGCCTTTATTCCGGTACTGTGGTTTTTCCTGATGCATGACTACCAGCGCGATCGCGTGATGATGCTGCTCGATCCCGAAAGCGACCCGCTCGGCGCGGGGTATCACATTATTCAGTCCAAAATAGCTATCGGCTCAGGTGGGCTGCGCGGTAAAGGCTGGCTGCACGGCACGCAGTCACAGCTGGAGTTTCTGCCGGAGCGCCATACCGACTTTATCTTTGCCGTGCTGGCAGAGGAGCTGGGCCTGGTCGGCGTGCTGCTGCTGCTGCTGCTCTATCTGCTGCTGATTATGCGTGGCCTGATCATCGCCGCACGGGCGCAAACCACGTTTGGTCGCGTGATGTCAGGCGGATTAATGCTGATTCTGTTTGTTTATGTTTTCGTTAATATCGGCATGGTAAGTGGTATCTTACCGGTGGTTGGCGTACCGCTGCCGCTGGTCAGTTACGGCGGGTCGGCGCTGATCGTATTAATGGCGGGGTTCGGCATTGTCATGTCGATCCATACTCATCGAAAAATGTTGTCTAAAAGCGTTTAAGAGGCTGCACATGCGTAAGGACTGGCTTGGGGTTGCACTGGCGTCACTGGTATTAAGTGCCTGTACCACACAGGAACCGCAAACAAATACGCCGCCGCCACAGCCGGCGTATAACGGTCCGGTAGTGGAGATCCCGGGCGTTGAGCCGCGCTATGAACCGATTAATCCGGCTACCAGCCAGGATTACAGCGTGAATGGCAAAACCTGGCGCGTGGTCAAAAATCCATCTGACTTCAGCGAAGTTGGCCTGGCAACCTGGTATGGCGATGAGGCTAAAGGCAACCGTACCGCTATCGGTGAAACTTACGATCCTGATGCACTGACCGCTGCGCACCCTACCCTGCCACTGCCGAGCTACGTACGCGTTACCAATATGGCGAACGGCCGGCAGATTGTGGTGCGCGTTAACGATCGCGGCCCCTACATGCCCGGGCGCATTATCGATCTGTCACGCGCCGCCGGCGATCGTCTGAACATTTCTAATAACACCCGTGTGCGGGTCGATTTTATCAACGTTGCGCCTGATGGCTCACTCTCCGGCCCTGGTACAATTGGCACCAGGGTGGCGAAGCAGAGCTATGCGCTGCCTGCCCGTCCCGATCTCAGCGGCGGCAATGTGATGAACGGCGGCAGTGCGCCACAGCCGACAGAATCAGACGTACGCGAGGTTGATAACCGTTCGCTGCAGGGCGACGACAGCCTGGGTGCGCCGGTACAGAGCAGCGGCTTTCTGGGCGCGCCGCAGCCGTTAGCAACCGGCGTGCTGGAGGGCAGCGAGCCGTCGCCGGCCCCTGCGCCAGCACCCGCGGTAGCGGCACCTGCTGCTACCGCCGCCGCGGCCAGCGCGGGCGCACCGGCCAGCGGCAGCTTTGTTGTTCAGGCTGGCGCGCTGAACGATGCGGGTCGCGCGCAGCAGCTGGCCAGCACGCTCGGTAAGCGCTTCGGCGTGCCGGGTAAGGTTGAGACCAGCGGTAATGTCTATCGTGTTCAGCTTGGCAGCTTTGCCCGTCGGGCTGACGCCGCAGCGCTGCAGCAGCGCCTCAGTACCGAAGCGCAGATTAACGCCTTTATTACCACAGCTCGTCCCTGATAGTGACGGACAGTAACATTTACGGCTAAAACTGACCGGCAATGCGGGATGCTGCCCGATCCCGCATTTGCTATAGTAAGGCACTTTTTTCACCCTAACCCCACGGATGTTGTAGTCCTTAACATGAATACGCTGAAACCTTCTCGTTTGCTGAAACGCCTGACAGTGGGATCACTGGTCGCCCTCTCTCTCAGCCATGTTGCCTTTGCTGATGATATCAATCTCAAAACTATGATTCCGGGCGTGCCGGACATTGATGCTGAGGCTTATGTACTAATCGACTATAACTCCGGTAAGGTGCTGGCCGAAAAAAACGCCGATGCGCGCCGCGATCCCGCCAGCCTGACGAAAATGATGACCAGCTACGTCATTGGTCAGGCGGTTAAAGCCGGTAAAATCCATCAGGATGACATTGTTACCGTGGGTAAAGACGCCTGGGCTACCGGCAACCCGGTATTCAGAGGCTCATCGCTGATGTTCCTTAAGCCAGGCGATCGCGTGCCGGTCTCCCAGCTGACACGCGGCATCGTGCTGCAGTCCGGTAACGACGCCTGTGTCGCAATGGCGGATTATGTGGCTGGCAGTCAGGACGCGTTTGTTAACCTGATGAATAACTATGTCGGGGCGCTGGGTCTGAAAAACACCCATTTCCAGACGGTACATGGACTGGATGCTGACGGCCAGTACAGCTCCGCGCGCGATATGGCGCTGATTGGTCAGGCGCTGATCCGCGACGTGCCGGATGAGTATGCTATCTATCGTGAAAAAGAGTTCACCTTTAACAATATTCGTCAGATGAACCGCAACGGCCTGTTGTGGGACAGCAGTCTGGCGGTGGACGGCATCAAGACCGGCCATACTGAAGCCGCGGGCTACAATCTGGTGGCGTCTGCCACCGAAGGCCAGATGCGCCTGATCTCCGCCGTAATGGGCGGTCACACCTTTAAAGGACGCGAGACCGAAAGCAAAAAGCTGCTGACCTGGGGCTTCCGCTTCTTTGAAACCGTGGCACCCCTGAAAGCGGGTAAAGAGTTTGCTTCTGAACCGGTCTGGTTCGGTAATACCGATCGCGTTCAGCTGGGCGTGGAGAAAGATGCCTATCTGACTATCCCGCGCGGCCGGATGAAAGATCTGAAAGCGAGCTATGTGCTGAACAACACCGAACTGCACGCGCCGCTGAAGAAAAACCAGGTGGTTGGCAGCATTAACTTCCAGCTGGATGGTAAAACGGTTGAACAGCGTCCGCTGGTTGTACTGAATGAAGTTGAGGAAGGCGGTTTCTTTGGCCGTATCATCGACTACATCAAACTGATGTTCCATCACTGGTTTGGCTGATTTACGGTTGAAAAACCACCAGCTCGCCCATAAATAAGATATGATCAAGGCTCTCGCCCAGGCGGGAGCCTGTTTTTTTAAGCACCGGAGCCAATATGAAAACCAAACTGAATGAACTGCTCGAATTCCCTACCCCGTTTACCTATAAAGTTATGGGACTGGCGCAGCCAGAGCTGGTTGATCAAGTGGTTGAAGTGGTGCAGCGGCATGCGCCTGGCGACTATACACCTGATGTAAAGCCCAGCAGCAAAGGCAACTATCACTCTGTATCCATTACTATTAACGCGACCCATATTGAGCAGGTTGAAACGCTCTATGAAGAGCTGGGTAACATCGATATCGTGCGCATGGTACTGTAACACCGGCGCTGGCAAAGCCCGCTTTGCCAGCGTTATACTCAGGCTTTCCCTCTTTACCGGACCTCCGCTGTGTCTGCAAATACGCTTCTTGTACGCAACCTCGGCCTGCGCGACTGGCAGCCCGTCTCCGATGCCATGCATCACTTCACCGATACCCGCAATGCGGAAACGCCCGATGAGCTCTGGCTGGTTGAGCACGCGCCGGTCTTTACGCAGGGACAGGCTGGTAAAGCTGAACATCTGCTGATGCCGGGCGATATCCCGGTGGTGCAGAGCGATCGCGGCGGTCAGGTGACGTATCACGGCCCGGGGCAGCAGATCATGTACGTGCTGGTGGATATTAAGCGGCGCAGGCTGGGCGTGCGCGAGCTGGTTACGGCGCTGGAAGAGACCGTCATTGCCACCCTGGCAGAGTACGGCGTGACGGCGCGCGCGCGTGCAGATGCGCCCGGCGTCTATGTGGGTGATGACAAAATCTGTTCACTCGGACTACGTATCCGTAAAGGCTGTTCATTCCACGGGCTGGCGCTGAATATCGCGATGGATCTGGCTCCGTTTCTGCGTATCAATCCATGCGGCTATGCCGGGATGCAGATGACGCAGCTGAGCCGGTTCCGGCCTGACGCTATGCCAGCTGATGTGCGTCCGCGTCTGGTGGCA
>Ga0157361_1000311_pt1 | contig 22192 bp, 26 predicted proteins | sample AttlaeALBM2_FD_111481 | JGI IMG/M metagenome (GOLD analysis project Ga0157361, IMG submission 111481) | Fungus gardens microbial communities from leaf cutter ant in Ribeirão Preto, State of São Paulo, Brazil - Atta laevigata ALBM2 | ecosystem: Host-associated > Fungi > Mycelium > Unclassified ...
ACCATATGGAGGCTGTCCTTTGTTCTAAGAAAAGGACAGATGACTATCTATGGGTAATTAATGAAGTCCATGTGCAAACATTGAGGTCTTCATATCTCTACTAAAATTAATTGCCTTGAGGTCATTCTAGGCTCATTCTGAGCATTATGAAGAAGGCTTCTGCTGAGCCTAGAACTGAAGCATCGATCATGGTGGTTTCTGAGATATTAGCGATTTAATAAATGGTAACATGGTGGTTACCAGTTGATCTGCTTAATATCTTGGCCATTATTGATTGCCTCAAGACGTGACTGGTATTGATTGAAAGGGCTTTTTAAGGGCTTTAAGCTGGCTTTAAGACCGTGGGAATCGTCGAAGAATTGGTGGAGATATGACTGAATGAAGTTTGTGATACAAACATGACTTGAGCAGATGCAATAGCTCATCTCCAAATCTGGTATACCAAGATTAACAAAAATCAACCTACCAATATTGGCCAGAATGCAATGGCACTTCAAACAAGTACCTCCAAACAAAAGGAAAGGTCCTAGCTTATTTGTGTTAACCCAAACTGTTGACGCCGAGGACATACTATTAAGATGTGTTATTGGCCAGGAGGAGGAAAAGAGAGACAATTTCCTTCTGATTTTGAAAAAAGAGAAGACCTAAGAAGAACAGCATTTAGCATAAGACAGGAAGGATTCAAGCTGAAAACTAAAGCTCACATTACAACTACTGATACCCCTAATGAAGGAAACAAGCAAGTTTTTGCATATATGTCAACAGATCGGAAGGACTTCAAGGTATTAGCCATCCCAACATTCAGCGCAAATATACCTCATGATAACCCAAACCCTTGCAGATATAATGAAACAACAATGTGAGGAAGTGCTTTGAAGGGGGTACAAGTAGCTAATACTTGGTCTAAAGAGAATCCTATTATATTTTGTACATAGTCTGAGAATACACCAGACATTCTTATCTTTATCAACTTTGGAGCTACTGATCACTGTTTCGTAGACAGGTCATTGTTTGTGTCCTATACCACTTTGAGCAAACCATACTTTGGGATATCAGTAGGAAAGGACTCAATATTTGATATTATAGGAAAGGGAAAGGTAGAGTTTGAAACCAGTGTTAATGGAAAAACTAGAAGAGTTTCCATTGATTGTTAAGACTCTAGGCCTCACAGTTGAATACGTTCAACTTGAAACCTATATCTAACACTTGATATCTTCACGCTCCTCATTAGAGGGTCCAGCTAAGGTTTTCAGTGAAGTTATATCAGGGGAGAGATGTAAGCGAGACTTTGAGTAGCACTCTCGAGGTTGTCCTAAGACAAGTAAGAGTACCGATCCCTCAAAGTAGTAGATTTACAGGGAGGAATACAGAAAGAGAGAACTTGCCATTCCCTTCTCTTTTTAGTCTGTATTTATCCTAACTAGGTATTATGACTACGTTACAATGTGGTAACACTACTTGTAACTAAGAGTGACTAATTAAGTGATAGTCCAGTGACAGAAGTACTAAGGGTGACAAGTCGAGTCAGTGTCCTAATAATGGGTTAGTCCGGTGTTGTCCCATTTGGCACAGGTCCAAGAATAGAAAGAAAGATAGTTTGAGATTTCTCCAAAGAGTCCTGTCCATTCTGTGAGTCCATTGTTTCTGTAAGTCTATTATCTCTTAGAGTCCTTAGATATTATCCGATGCATTACTGCATGATAATATCCTCATCTAACATTGCCAATATCTCGTCTACTAACTACTCATTATCAGACCATGGCTGATAATAGTTATAGTCCTACTCGATGTTCATAACATTGATAGTGTTTTATATACTCCCAACCTCAGATCCAACCTGATTTCTATATCACAACTTGGCACAAAAGGCATAAATGTGTTCTTTAAAGGAGGGAACAAAGCTCTAGTATTGATATCTAAAGGAGAGATCATAATGACTGCAACAAAATTTGGCCAATTATATGCAGTTGATGTGAACAGAGCATTAACAGATATCTTTATTACCCAATCTAAACAGTAGGCTATGAGCTTTGACATCTGGCACAGGCAATTAGGATATACAGGCACAGAATCGATATGTAACATGATATCTGGAAAATTGGTTGATAGACTCACAACTAAAGAAGAATTGTCTATGAATAGCCTTTGTGAGGATTGTATTTTTGGCAAGCATGCAACTCACCCATTCAATGAGACTAGTTCACGAGAAACAGAACTTCTTGAAAGGATCTACATTGACATCTGGGGACCATCACAAGTTCAATCAGCTAGGGGTTATACCTACTTTATACTGATCATGGATAGATTCTCGTCCTACAAAACTGTTGTATTCCTTAAAACAAAGTCAGCAGATGTGACGTTAAATATACTAAAGGCCTACCATATTGAAGCAGAACAACAAACTGGCAAGAAGCTCAAGCGCATAAGACTTAACATGGGTAAAGAATGGTGTAATATAGCATGGGAGAATTACTGAGTTATATATGGTTTGGTATTGAATTTACTATACCTTATACCCATCAGCAGAATGGTGCCACTGAACGTAGCATGCGAACAATCCTCAATAGAGTACGATGTGTTATGGCTGAATCAGGTATAGCTCTTAAATACTGGGCTAATGCAGTTCAAACAATTGTCTATGTTCGAAACTTTATTCCCTCTTCACGACGACCAAAAACAATTCTGGCAGAAGTTTGGTTTGAAAAACATTAAGATATTTCCCATCTGAGGCCTTTTGGATCAATAACATATACACATATACCCTAGGACCTGAAGTTACACAAACTCAGTGCAAGATCGGTTCGAGTGTCACTTTTGGGCTATTTTGGACATGATGGGTATAAGCTACTAGATAAATCTACTAGTGCAGTTTTTAGGTCTCGGGACATCATCTTTAAAGAAGGGATAATACACATAGCCAAGCAATCTAATCCAATAATATTTAACAAAGAGAATGATCCTTTTCAACCAAGCCTAGAACTCAAAACTAAGACAAAACAAGAAAGTGCACCTGAAAATCCAAATCCAAACCTTGGTCCAAACTCTGATCCACTACAGGCAACTGTCCCAAGACCACTACCCATCCCAAGAATCCATGATGAGAAAAGAGAATCAAATGAGACATTTACAGTCCAACCAATTAGCCAGACTATTGACAAAGAAAAGGAGACAAACTTATCTTTGGCTGTTTGCCGAACATAAAGAGATCCAAAACCTAGTGCAAAACTCAAGGAATCCACTAAGTATCTCAATTGTCCTGTCACCTATATCACTAATATGGATATTCAAGTACCAAAAACTTATAATAAGGCTATGAAAAGGCCGTATTTGTGGTTGGATCCCATGATAAAGGAAATTGAAATGCTAAAATTATGAGATGTATTTGAGGTTGTGCCTAGACCATCATAGTAAAAATGTGGTAGGGTCAAAATAGGTATTCACAGTAAAGTAGAATGAAAAGGGGAAGATTGAGAAAAGAAAAGCTAGAACAGTGGCAAAAGGTTATACTTAGGTGATTAGAAAGAATTACAATGAAACCTATGCTTCAGTGGTAAGACTTGAATCCGTTCGCCTAGTATGTGCAATAGCAGCCTCTCAACAGCTTTGATTATGGCAGATCAACTTCATTTTGGCATTTCTCAATAGCGAAAATGTGTTTGATATATACATGAAGCAGCCTAGAGGTTTTGAGAAAGGGAGAGAAGACCATGTCTAGAAATTGAAGAAAATATTATATGATACTATGCAAGGAGCCCATAACTGGGCTGAGAACCTAGATAAGACTTTCCAAGGTCATGGCTATGATAAATCATGTACTGATCCTCAAATACGCTCCAGGGTGCTTAATAATAAACTCACTTTAATATCTACATGGACAAATAATATACTAGGTACTTCATCTACTGCTGAAGGTGAAAAACTAGCCAAATATGAACTTGGATCAAGCTACAAGATAAAGGATATAGGGGAGGAAAAGCTAATATTAGGAATGCATATCACACAAAGCAAGAATGGAGATGTTACCTTAACTCAAAAGGCTTACAGCGAATGCATGCTTAAGTATTTTAAGATAAATCACTGTGCACCAACCTCTACCCCACTACCTCCTGGGAGCTTGCTATCAATAGATGACTGCCCAACAACATCACAGAAAACCAGTGAAATGGCAAAAACTCCATACTGCAAGGCATTAGGGTCATTGATGTGGCTGCAAGTAACAACTCATCCTGACCTAACATATGCTGTGAATATTCTGTCCCGATTTTCACATAACCCTAGTAGATCCCATTGGAACACATTGAAGCATACACTTGCATATGTGAAAGAAACTATTGATTATGGAATTACATATAGAGGAGGAGGAACATTGAACTCTATAGGCTATATAGACTCAGATTATGTAGGCTGCAAAGACACAAGACGTTCAACAGAGAAAAATGTCTTTATTATTGTAGGTAGACTGGTATCTTAGGAGAGCAAGCGCCAAGAGACAGTGGTACTATCTACAGTGGAGTCAGAATATATGGTTTTCATACGTGCAACAGCTCAGGCATTGTGGATGATGAAATTCTTCACTGAGATTGGTCTACCTATGACCAATCCAATTACTATTTATGTAGACAATAATGGGTCTATTTCCAATAGCACTAATAACAAGAACTATTGCCGAACAAAGCACATTAACGTAAAATTCTACTTTGTAAAGGAACATACAAAGAAGGGAGAGATCATGTTTACATATATCTCATCTTTAGACAACCTTGCTAATTTATTCACAAAATCTCTTCCTCATGAAATGATAAGGAGACTAGCCACAGCAATAGATCTCAATCCCAAAGTGCAGGTTGTGCCAGTCCAGAGAGTGTATTGAAGTGGACCGTCACAGTTGTACCTTTACAGTTGTAGGAGTAGAGCTTGATGACATTATCATCAAATGGTACCACATCAGTCAAATGACTGTTGTGTCTATATATCAGAAACTCTTTACTACTATACCTCAGTTGTCAATCTACATTGTTGACTACTGAGACTTACTGTGTAAAAGCTTGATTTCCCAACACTTGGACCAGGAATGGGACTAAGTCATCACAGCTATATCCTTACATTAATGCCTAATATTACAAGTGGTCACTTACTGATTTGTGATTATGAATGCTAGAGCTCAAAAGTATCATGAGTCATCTTGACTATGACTTAGGAAAAGTGATAGAAGCTAGAGTAAAGGAATGACCTTGTAGAATAAATGTGGACAAATAGTATATTGTGTATATATAGTGTAGCTAAATCAAGCAAGGACTCTGTTGAGTTCTCTTCTAACCCTGAAGAGCTACTTAGTCAAACCCTAGACTAGGTTCTTGAGTCAGTTGCTAACAAAAAGGGCTTAGAAGTGAAGTTTAGATAGTAACAAAAGATGTTGTCAAGTCTGAGGTCTAATTCTCAGATAGAAAGTTCTTAAAAGAATTGTGATAGTCTATGCACCAGAACAGACTATCATATGCTACTACCTATTGTTCTATATATGGTAGTGCCTTTGTACTAGAAATAGTAATAACTTAACCATATTAAGGCTGTTTTTTGTTCTATTCAAAGGCAAATGAGTATTGATGAGTAATTAATTAAGTCTATGTACAAACATTGAGAACTTTATATCTCTTATAGTGGGCATTTAACTGTCAAGTCCCTATTTGGGTACAACTGTCAAGTGACCTGTCAAGTCATCTGTTACCTGATCTGTTAAGTCAATCAAAAGTCACATATGTGTGATATTGCAGTTTGAGCCTCAGTTCATGTCTACTATAAATGATAACAAGAATACTCACTAGTCCAAAAATTTAGCCATTGACCCCCAACTTATTACCTATCTTGAAAATGTCTTTTGAGCTCAATAGGCTGCTGTAGAACAAAGTCTTAACCTACAACTAGAGTGTGAGAGAGCAGAATGGATACAATAGTGTCATAGTTGTGCTATAGACCAGTAGTCACATACTGTATAGTTTACTACTACACCAAAAGGGCAATATTAGCAAGGCTACTTGCTAACAAGGGTCTAGCTATTTATGTAGTTCATTGAACAGGTATTTTGTTATATCTCCATGATACTATTTAGTAGTCACTTTTTCTATGACAAATAGTAAGCATAGTCCAAGAGCAAAATCTTTATGCATAGATTCAAGAGCTACAAGCTCAGCTAAAGAAAACTCAACTTGAGTTAGCTAATACACCTAGGTATGTCTATTTTTATAGTCATAGTTGCTTATGCTCACTACTGACAGTATTTTGGTATAACCTATTATGCCCTAACCTTTGACTATTAGCATAAGTCTCAATGACTTAAAGCTTTTATAGTAGATATAGGTTAAGAAAGAACTTAATAGAGTTTCCCATTATATTCTGTATACTACTTATACAATTCCTATATAGTCTGTGCACTAAATTCTCATAGTCACATGCCCTTCTAGAATATTCTACAATTACATAACCTAGTTATGTGGTGTGGTTTAAAGTTTCCCTTGCTATTTATAGTTTAATCCCATTATATGTTTTGAGATTACAAACTAATCATTCAAATGCATAGAAAGTTATTCCCTTCTTGGGCTCCTCATAACACTGACACTTATTTGTCATTCAACTCACAATACTAAGAATTCAGTATCACCTAGTTAGTCTTCCTTCCTCAAGACCACTAGTCCCCAGAAGCATTCTGGATTGCAAAAAGCAAAGCTAACAAATACTCTACAATAATCTATACCCTCTGTTCTAGTTATCTTATTACCTACAAAGGTTACTAGAACATGCAAGATGTCATAACTTGGCAAAACAGCTAAGTTATTATTTATATTTCTTTTCTTTTCTTTTCTTTTGCTTTTATCTTGGACTTACTACACAGAAGGGAGTATGGGAAAGTATCACATCACAATTGTCACATTCACATGACAGAAAGTCACAGTGTCACATCACATTGATGTCACATGATTGGTCACATGATAGGCATAGAAAGATAGTGCACAGACCATGTAGTAGTTGTATAAGTAATATAGAAAATCTAATAGAAACTCTATCAAGTTCTCTTTGTCAATCACTGAACAAAGAGCAGTTGGCTTTATTCCAGCTTGGAGTTTAGCTTTCTTACACTAGAACTCAATATCTACTTCTTGAGCACTGTCCGCCTTGGACCTTACTTACTCTTACTCTCATATAAATCAATCCTCGGCCAGTGGTCATCACAATCACTAGCTACCTCCATATATAGCTGGGCCCTTGGCTTAAGGGGACTTTGTAGTCAGTTAGGGACTGCAGGTGGAGATGCGGTACCAAACCCAGGCATCGTGTTCTAGACCTGACCTTGCAACTGGGTAGTGTTATTAGTTACTATTTTCTTAGTAGAAACCTTGTGCTATGCTCCATTGTGAGTGGTATACACAAAGGAGTGACAGTTACTTCTAGAAGGCTGTCTAGAGTAGGGATCCTCTCCTTGAGGTGATAGTCTAACCCTATTATTAAGGTAGTAGTTAGTAGGGCAGTAGGCACCTGGCTAGATAAAGATCTTGCACCCCAGCAGACATAGTTGTAATTAGCAAGAATCAACATTACTTCTGTACCCCTACAGAGACATAGCACCATGTCTTTGCAACAATACAATTCATTAATAAGCAACTTGCTCAAACAAAAGCATGCCCTTACTTCATTAAGGGCAAAATTAAAGGAAAAAAAGAAACGAGAATGTTGGAGTTGCAAAGGGTTTGATCACCTGGCCTGAAATTGCAGGAATAAGAAAGAAAAGAAGAAGAGAGAAGCTGCTCCCAAAAATAAATTTGAAGTGTTGTTAAGTAAGGTGATGCAGTGTGATGTAAAGGAAAGGATGATAAGAAAGCAGGAGAGGGTGGAGGTTGAGTGTTTTAAGTATAAAGAGGAAGAACACAAGTGTATGGAGTGTCCACTATGAAAGCAGATAAAGAAGGCAGCACACATGGTAACACCACAAAAGGTACAGCAAGAGAGGAGGCTGGTGCATTCCATCAGGGAAAAGGCACAGGAAGAAAAAAAGAGACTAAGGAAAGTAGGTTAAGATAAGGTGACATTATTACGCCGTTAGAGAATTTTCTGTGGAAAAGTAGCATAGGATAAAAGTTATAACCCTGGATTTCACTATTGGAACCCACTCTAGAGACTTCCTGCAAGCCCCAGACATAATCTAGACCCAAAATTAGGTACTTCTCTTAGGTAGTGAACGAGCTACCACATGCTAGAATAGCATATACCTCGGGAGGCAAGATTGATGAGCTAGCATTAGGTTTCTTAGATACAGACTATCAATGTTGAAACTCTAGAAATCAGAGGCTCAGAGATCTCTTTGGAATGTGAGATAATTTCGATCTAGAGCAAACTTAGACTAATATGACATCAAGATGGCAGATCAAAAGTCTATTACTGACTAGTGATCCCATCACTACTGGACTTAGTAAAGAAATGGACACACCGATGGATGACAATTGTATTGTTGATACTTGGACATATTGTTATGTGTTTCTAGACTGTATTCGGAGTAGAAGAAAGCCAGTTCGGGGTTTGGAGAATGATGGGCAGGAGTGAGGTATAGAAGTGAAGTAGGATCACATGGTCATGTCTGGGAGGTATGGAGGACAAGAAGGTGACAGCTGTCATCACCGCATGGTAATGTCATAGAGAAGAGACACAAGGGAGAGTGGTAGAATAGAGAGTTTCCTTTTTTATTTCTTTTAATTGAGTCTCAAACACTTGTAATATCTTAACATATTTCTCAGAGTGGAAATTGAGAGGAGAGCCTCTTTGGCCCTTGCTTTCATCTCAGAAGCTCTTGAGATTGTAAATGTGATTCTCTTGAGTATGTAAGGGATGATCTTGGTGAGAGGTTGAGTTGGTGAATATTCTCTATTATATACCCTATTCTTTCTGGAGCCAAGATGCAGCGGTTGCTCAAGCAACCTTCTATGGAATAGCAGGCCTGAAAAGCCTGGCTAATCATCGACTCAGATTGTATCACACCCATAAGGTTTGGTGTGGGAGTGCGGATAAGGGCTTGATTGAGTGTGGTAAGGCCCATGAGTAGTTTACTGACTATTTTATTAGTGAGCTTGTTATGGTGTGTAAAGGTGGACACCTTAGGAACACCATGCAAGGCAGATCTAGATTGAACCTACCATCATTTCAACTATTTTTACATTATAGATAAGCTGTGCTTCATATTTTAATTTCTTTCTAATACTCCTACTTTTTCCTTCTCCCCACAAACCCTTTAGCATGCAATTGGGAACTGTCACTGCTCTCTTTTTTACTTGCTAGTCACAGCAAAATTCCCTTTTGCCCCTTTTAGCGCATGTGACCAAGCCACAAGAAGCACAGCAAGGATGAAAGAGAAGCTTAGTAGAGGAGTTAAGAAAAAGAGCAAAGGAGCACTGTAGAAAAGGCATCCCAGAAGAAGCGCAGTTATAGGATTTAGGATAGTACACAAGAAAGGTAGTGGTTTTGTACCTAGCTTGCGAGAGGTGCAGAAACCAGGGGTGTTATATAAAAGACAATAGAGGACAGGGAGTAATCTCCAGAAAGAAATTAGAAGGGATAAAATAGTGTGGATATAGAGAAAAGGCGGTGCACCCCACAGAGGGAAAAGTACAGCAAAGCAGCGCACAACCAAGAGAGTTGGAAAACACAGCCAAAGAGGGAGGTAGTCAAAAGGAGGTCAAAAGAACCTTCAAAATGCTAAGAGAAGTATGGATGAGTATTAGAGTAGAAAAGTTAGATATATATGAGGGCGTAACCATAAAGGCACTCTTAGATAGTGGTGCTACAGGAATGTTTATGGACAAGAGAATGGCAGCTAGGCATAGGTTCAAGCTGCAGAAGTTGGATAGGCCGATAATGGTCAGAAATGTAGATAAAACAAACAATAGTAGAGGGGCCATTATATACCAAGTAGAGTGCAACATATATTATAAAGGCCATATAGAAAGAATGAGGATGGATGTGTATGATTTAGGAAAGGCAGAGATAATCCTGGGAATGCCATGACTAGCAGCACATAACCCTGAGATAAATTGAAAGACAGGAGAAGTTAAAATGACGAGATACCTGCCATTGTGTGGTGGAAAGAGTCAAAAGAAAGAAAAGGTCAAAAGAGCAGTGACTCTAGAGGAAGAGAAAATTGTCAGATGGGCAATAGATGACAAGAAAGATTGGGAAAAAAAGGAAGAGATGGAGGAAGACCATAGAAAAATCAAGGAAATGGTCCTAAAGAGATTTCTGAAGTGGAAGAAGGTATTTGGGAAGATAGAGTCAAAAAGGATGCCAACCAGGAAAACTTGGGATCATGCTATAGATCTCAAAGAGACGTTTAAACCACGAAAAGGAAGGATTTACCCGTTATCCAAAAATGAAATGGAAAAAGTCCAGAAATTTGTGAAGGATCAGCTAAGAAAAGGGTATATCAGACTCTCAAAATCACCTCAAACATTGCTAGTATTTTTCGTGGGCAAGAAAAATGGTAGTAAGAGGATAGTAATGGACTACTATAACCTCAACAACTAGACAATAAAGAACAATTACCTGCTCTCATTGATCACCGAGCTGATCGACAATATGGAAAGTAAAAAAGTATTCACCAAAATAGATCTCAGGTAGGAGTTCAATAATGTAAGAATAAAGGAGAAGGATGAATAGAAGGAAGCGTTCACAATGCATATAGGTTCCTTCGAGCCAATAGTAATGTTCTTTGGGATGACAAATTCACCTACTACATTCTAGGCAATGATAAATGAAATCTTAAGGGATTTAATTAATGAGAGAAAAGTAGTAGTATTTATAGACAATGTATTAGTGGAAATGGAAACAGAGAAAGGACACAATGAAATTGTGGAGGAAATACTAAGAAGATTGAAGAAGAATAACTTGTACATCAAGCCGGAAATGTCATAGTTGTACTATAGACCAGTAGTCATATACTGTATGGTTTACTACTATACCAAAAGGACGACGTTAGCAAGGCTACTTGCTAACAAGGGTCCAGCTATTTATGTAGTTCATTTGAACAGGTATTTTGTTATACCTCCATGATATTATTTAGTAGTCACTTTTCTGTGACAGGAAAAATGTGTGTGGAAGGCAAGGAAAATAGAATTCCTAGGGGTCATCATAGGACCTAATGGAATAGAAATGGAGGCAGAGAAAGTAGATGGAGTACTTAGTTGGTCATAGCCAAAAAATATAAAAGATGTCAGAAAATTCTTGGGCCTCGCAAACTATTACAGGAGGTTCATTAAAGATTTTGCTCGAGTAGCTAGGCCGATGAATGTGCTTATACAAAAAGATGAGAAGTGGCGATAGGAGAAAATATAGCAAAAGGCGTTTGATGAGCTGAAAAGGATCTTTATCAACAGACCAGTATTAGCGGTCCCAGATTTAGACAAGGAATTTAGGATAAAAGCTGACACTTCAAATTATGCTACTGGAGGAGTATTCTTGATGAAGTGCTCAGATGCAAAATGGAGACCAGTTGCTTTCATTTCTAAATCTCTAAGTGATACAGAAAGAAACTATGAGATATATAACAAAGAGATGTTAGCAGTCATTAGATGCTTAGAAGCATGGAGACACTTCCTGGAAGGAATAACAGTTAAATTTGAGATATAGATAGATCACAAGAACCTTAAATACTTCATGAAAGCACAGAAGTTGGATCAAAGACAAGCACGATGGGCTTTGTACCTATCCAGGTTCGACTTTACGTTAAAACATGTTCCAGGAAGCAAGATGGGAAAAGCAGACAATCTCAGTAGGAGACCAGACTGGAAGGTTGGAGTGAAAAAAGACAATGAAAATAAGATAATGGTGAAACCAGAGTGGCTAAAAGTAAGAAGAATAGAGGCGGTAGAAATAATAGTAAATGGGGTAGATCTACTAGAAGAAGTGAGGAAGTCAAAAGTAAAAGATGACGAGGTGGTAAAAGCAATAGAAGAAATGAAAAGAGTAGGGGTAAAAATGTTAAGAGATGAGGAGTAGAGAGAGGTTAACAGCATTATATACAAAGAAGAGAAGGTCTATGTACCAAAAGATGATAAGCTTAGAACAGAAATAATTAGGCTACATTATGATACACCAGTAGGAGGTCATGGGGGATAGTAGAAGACAGTAAAATTGGTTACCCAGAACTTTTGGTGGCCAGAAGTAACCAAAGAGGTGAAAAAATATATGAAGGGATGTGACACTTGTCAGCAAAACAAAAATTGCATAGAACCACTAGTAGGCAAACTAATGCCCAACTCTATTCTGGAAAAACCCTGGATGTACATATCGGCAGACTTTATCACAAAGCTACCTTTAGCTCAAGGATACGACTCAATCTTAGTAGTAGTTGATAAGTTAACTAAAATGGTATATTTCATACCTACTACGGAGAAAACATCGGCAGAAGAATTAGCACGGTTGTTCAGAGATAATGTGTGGAAGTTGTATAGGCTATCTGAAAGTATCATCTTAGATAGGGGACCCCAATCTGTGGCAGGACTAATGAGAAAGTTGAATAGAATGCTAGGGATCAAAAGTAAATTGTCAACAGCATTTCACACTTAGACAGATAGACAAACAAAGAGGATCAATCAAGAGTTGAAACAGTACTTAAGAATGTTTATTGATCATAGGCAAGAATAGTGGCCAAAATGGTTGGGAATGGCAGAATTTGCATACAATAATAAAATACACTTGAGTACTCAGACATCGCCCTTTAAAGCAAACTATGGGCAAGATCCCAGGATGAGGTTTGAAGGAAGAAAGAAGGAGAAGTATAAGGGAGCAGAAAAATTCATCGAGAAAATGAAGGAAATACAGAAGGAGGCAAAAGCAGCACTAGGAAGAGTGCAGGAAGAAATGAAGAAATATGCAGATAGGAAGAGAGGAGAAGCAGATGACTATAAAGTAGGGGACTTAGTGATGTTGAGTACTAAGGATCTGAAGTACCAGATGGTTGGGAGGAGGACCAAGAAGTTAACAGAAAGATTTGTAGGCCCTTATAAGATTAAGAAGATCATATCATCGAACACAGTTGAATTAGAATTATCTAGCACAATCAAAATACATCCAGTAGTCAATGTTAGTAGAATACGTAGATATGCAGGACAAGTAGAGGGGTAGAAAAAGGAGCAACCAGCTCCAGAAATAATCAAGGGGGAAGAAGAATAGGAGGTAGAGAAAATCTTGAACAAGTAATGAGTAAGAGAAAAGGACAAATACTTGGTATACTGGAAGGGATTCACAGTAGAGTCAAATACTTAGGAAGGAAGAGAGAATTTGGAAAATGTGAAAGAAGCGATCAAAGAATTTGAGAAGAATTACCAGTGAGATATAGAAGATATAGTAAGACAAGAACGTAAGGAAGGAACATTTAGAAGGGGAGAATTGCTAGAGAGATTTACAGCAAGAAGACTGTTTGGATGGTCAGATAAAAGGTATGACCAAGAATATTGGGAAAGGTTAGAAAGGAATTGGAGACAGTGGAAAGAAAGGCAATTAGGGAAAAGAAAAATAGAAACAATTACAGAGGAAGAAGAAATCAAAGAAGAAAATTCAGGAGTTAGAGAATGGACAGAAGATGATGATAATGAAATAGGCAATATAACTAACCCATACTATGAGTTATAGGAAATTCCTTGGGACAAGAAAGCTTAAGAGGGGGGTGGTATCATGACTTGGCAAAATAGCTAAGTTATTATTTATATTTCTTTTTCTTTTTCTTTCTTTTCTTTTATTACTAAGGTAAAGCATGGGAAGATATTATGTGACAAGTCACAGAGTCACAAAAGGTGTGACAATGATCACAGAATGGTCATATTATATGAGGTCACAAGTCACAGTCACAATATGTGACAAAAGAGTCAGTTGACAAGTAGTATAGAGACTATGGGAGTCAAAGAACACAACCACATAGTAATTATATATATAGTGTAGAAAATCTAACAGAAACTCTATCAAGTTCTCTTTGTCAAATACTAATAAAGAGCAGTTGGCTTTATTTTGGTGAAAGGGTGCAAAAGGGAATTGCATACTGGGACAAACAAAATAATGATGTGCTAGCTCCCAATTGCATGCTAAAGGTCCGAGGGGAGATTATCAAAGTTGAAGGTTTATAAATAATTAGAGAAATAAGAATTATATGCAGCTCTAGTAAGATATATGTTAGTGGTTATAAAAAGATCATAAGATCTCTCTAGATTGTTGTTACATAGCCTCCCTAAGGTGTTAATCTTTATACATTATGACAAAAGCTTCTCTAGAAAATAAAGTTAGTTGATCACTCATGGACTCTCCACACTCAGTTGCCCCCTTGTCTGCACCCCCAATACTGAACCTTATAGGTATAATGCAATCCAAGTGTGTACCTAGCCAAGGTTTTCTAGCCTGCCTAAGTTGCATCTGCTATTCCTCTCTAGATCGAGTTCTAGGTATATTTAGTGTTCTTTTCAAGACATCCCTCTGGTCCTAGTCTTCTTACTCTTAATAGATCCATATTCACAATTCCAGAGGCAGTATAGATAGAGATAGGAGTCAAGAGGTTCTTTTCCAATCCAACTACACTCCGAATACTATATTAATGTCATTACAAAGCCCTAAAACTCAAGAATTAAAATATAAAAAGGGAACTATTGCTGCTTTTGGATTTCCTTCAACTCCTTTCTGTTCTAAGTTCTCTCAAAATCCTATTGATAATGTAGCCCTCTTCTTTCTTTGTGATGATATGTTCTCTCATCAAGTCCTTCCCATCAAAGATGATATGTCTTCATCACCACTTCCTTCTAGAATATTCTTCCGTTTTCCTCTATCATTTTCTTGATATTGCTTTGTAATTTGGACTTCATGAATTACCTGTTAAACAGTTAGCAAGTCTCTATGAATGTCTAGTATCTCCAAGTTATGTCCTAGAGGTCATTTATCTAAATATAATTGATCTGATGCCATCAATGCTTATTTACAAGCACAAAGTCTATTAGTCTAAGTTCATTATCTAAGTAGTACTGGTTCTAGAGTAAAAGTCTGCTATCCTTCTAAGTTAACCCATTCAAGAGTAGATCTAGAGCATAGTCCCTTAGTAACTCTCTTAGTAACCCAATGCTAGTTCATCCTAATTGCTTCTTGAGGTCTTAACACGAGCTCTAGGTTGATTATCACCTGCTTAATGTACTCATCATATAGTGTTATGTTCTGAGGATATAGAAAGGGTTCTAGAGTGAATTCTAATTAAGAATCTATTAGTATAAAGTATATCAAATGTTATCTTCTACAGAAAATTCGCTTGTGGTGTAATACTAGCTCAGAAGTTGATATCACAAATGGTCACTTACTATTTGTAATGGGTGCTTTGATACTTTAAAGAGTTCAAAAATGCAAAGTTAGACAAGTGACAAAAGATGTTGTTAAGTCTGAGGTCTAATCCTCAGACTATAAGTTCTTATATACAGAATTGTGATGGTCTGTGCACTAGGACAGATCATTACATGCTACTACCTATTGTTCTATATATGGTAGTGCCTTTATTCTAAAAATAGTGATAACCTAACCATATGGAGGTTGTCCTTTGTTCTAAGAAAAGAACAGATGACTATCTATGAGTAATTAATGAAGTTTATGTACAAACATTGAGGTCTTCACATCTCCACCAATATTAATTGCCTTGAGGTTGTTCTAGGCTCATTCTGAGCGTTATAAAGAAGGCTTCTGCTGAGCCTAGAACCAAAGCATTGATTGCAGCGGTTTCTGACATATTAGCGATTTAATAAACAGTAACATAGTGGTTACCAGTTGATCTGCTTAATATCTCGGCCATTATTGATCGCCTCGAGATGTGACTGGCATCAATCAAAAGGTATTTCTAAGGGCTTTCTGTAGCCTCTGAGACTGTGAGAATCATCAAAGAATTGATGAAGATATGGCCAAATGAAGTTTGTGACAGTTAGTTTACTGACAAGAGAGCAGAGGGTGATTCTCAGGAGAAAGTTAGCAGAATTGAAGTGGTATGGATGTTTAAAAAAAGAAGAGAGAAAGATAGTATACCCCAAAGAGAGAGAAGTGCAGCAGAGTAATGCATAGGTAGGAGCTCTAGAAGGTATAGCAAAAAAGAGAAGAGAGATTAGAAGAACCTTCAAAATACTAAGAGAAGTGTGGTTAAATATTAGAGTAAAAAAGATAGATATGCATAAAGGCATAACAGTTAAGGCACTCTTGGATAGTAGTGCAATAGGAATGTTCATGGATAGGAAAATGGCAGTTTAACATGGGTTCAAGTTACAAAAGCTAGAAAGGCTGATATAAGTATAAAATGTAGACAGTACAAATAACAGTGCAAGGGCCATTATATATCAAGTAGAAGTAAATGTGTATTATAAGAGCCATGTAGAAAGAATAAGAATGGATATATATGTCTTAGAAAAGACAAATGTTATACTAGTCATGCCATGGTTGCAAGCACATAACCCAGAAATCAACTAGGAAAAAGAAAAGGTCAAAATGACAAGATGTCTACTACTATATGGAAGAAAGATAAAGAAAAGAGAAGACAAAAGGGCAAAAAAGGGAAAAAGAGTAGTAACCCTAGAGGAAGAAAATATCATTAGATAAACAGTAGATGATAATGAGGATTGGGAAAAGGAAGAAGAAGTAAAAGCAGACCACAGAAAAATCAAAGAAATGGTCCCTAGGAGATTTCTGAAGTGAAGAAAAGTATTTGGAAAGGTGGAGTCAGAAAGAATGCTGATAAGAAAAATTTGGGATTATGCCATAGATCTCAAAGAGATGTTTAAACCACAAAAAGGAAGGATTTACCCTTTGTTCAAAAATAAGAGAGAAGAAGTTCAGAACTTTGTGAATAATCAACTAAGAAAGAGGTATATTAGACTATTGAAATCCCCTTAAACATCACCAGTATTCTTTGTGAGCAAGAAGGATGGAAGTAAGAGGATAGTTATGGACTATTATAGTCTAAATAAACAAACCATAAAGAACAATTACCTATTGCTATTAATAACAGACCTAATTGATAACATAGGGGTCAAAAAAGTATTTATAAAAATGGATTTGCAATAGAGCTTTAACAATGTAAGGATAAAGGAAGGGGATGAGTGGAAAAGAGCATTTATAATACATATAGGGTCTTTCAAACCAATAGTAATATTTTTTAGAATGATAAACTTGATTAATAAAGAGAAAGTCACTGTATTTGTAGATCATTCCTTCTTGTTCTTTAACCACTATCATCTCCTCTCTTTTGGCCACGATGGTTACTGAGGGAACTATTACTCTACCAAAACTCCTTCACTAATATTATCATAACTCACTGTCCTCTTTATTTCTGCCTGTCCTTTGAGGCAGCATACTTTCTATCTTATACTAGATGTGTGAGCACCTTGCCATGCATTTGGCACCTTTGACCTGGTGGAGACTTGTCAAGTCATAAGCCTCTTGGTTTACAGGAAGGAACTTCAAGTAGTCGCTTCTGCAAATGGGATAGACTGGGAGGAGAATGCTAAGCTCTGGGTAGTTGATAACGCTCTTGGCCTCTGGTCCTCTTTTCTATAGGTCACCCTAAAGTCATGTATTAAGACATCCAATGGTTAACAGTTGCTTGAGGGTACCTGGCTCTCTGCAACCTACAAGGAAAAGTCTTAGTACTCGCTCGTGGGTGGAATGCCTTGCTCTTCACCTATACCTTGTTAGGGAGGCAATCCTAGGTAAGCCAACCAGGAGAGACTGGGATAGCATGAACTGTTCTTGGCCCTTTCATATAGAGCTTTGGCTTGTAGTGGAAGTCACTGGTGCCTTCCCAAAAGGGGGTCTGACTAGAGTACTGAGGATAGTGTCTGTGATTTTGCATGTGATGTGAAAGGGTTATTTGATCAGGGCATGGAATATAGAGTAGGAGTGGAGTTGGTATGGCAAGTACATGTGTTCGAAGCTAGATTACCTTCCTTTTTCTATAAGTAGTCATTTCTTTCTTTTGGTACCTGTGCTTCTTTGCCTTGTGCTTAGATAGTATAGGAGATGTATTTACAACATGCATCACAGGGTCGTAGTGCCTCTTTTTTAGCTACTGCGGACTACCTATACACCTCGCACAATAAATTGTTGATTAAAAAAAAAAAAACTGCATTTGTAGATTGTAGTGACTTAGCCTAGATGACTTAATCACCCTCCAAGTCTGAGTTAACAAGGAGAACTCAATAGAGTCCTTATTTCTTATATACTACTTATACAACTACTACATGGTCTGTGCACTATTTTCCCACACTCTTCATATGAATTAATCATGTGATGTGACACTATAACACCTATTTTTCTCATGTGACTATGACATTTGTGACATGACACTTTCCTACACTTCTTATATATAGTAAGTCCAAAAGAAAAAGAAAAAGAAAAGAAATATAAATAATGACTTAGCTGTTTTGCCAAGTCATGACATAGATGATATGTTAGTAGGAACAGAAACTGAAGAGAGGCACAATAAAATTGTGAAGGAAATATTAAGGAGATTAAAAGAAAACAACTTATATGTTAAGCCAAAAAAATATATGTGGAAAGTAAGGAAGATTAGATTCCTAGGGGTCATCATAAGACCTAATAGAATAGAGATAGAGAAGGAGAAAGTAGATGAGATACTCAGTTGGCTAGAGCCAAAGAACGTAAAAGATGTTAGAAAGTTTTTGGGCCTTGCAAATTACTATAGAAAGTTTATTAAAGATTTTACTTGACAAACCAGGCCTATGAATGTACTAATAAAAAAGAATATGAAGTGGCAGTAGGGAGAGTAACAACAACAAGCATTTGATAAGCTCAAACAGATCTTTATAACAAAACCAGTATTAGCAGCCCCTAACTTAGACAAAAAATTTAGGGTAGAGGTAAACATCTCAAACTATGCAACTGGAGGAATACTATCAATAAAGTGCTCAGATGAGCTGTGAAGATCTATAATCTTTATTTCAAAATTATTAAGTAATACAGAATGAAATTATGAAATACACAACAAAGAAATGTTGGCTATAGTCAAATGCTTGGAGGCATGGAGGTATTTCCTAGAAGGAACAACAACAAAATTTGAGATCTGAACAGACTATAAGAACCTCAAATATTTTATAGAAACACAAAAGCTAAACTAAAGACAAGCTAAATGGGCACTATACCTGTCAAGGTTTGACTTTATATTAAAGCATATTTCAGGAAGCAAGATGGGAAAAGCAAATAGTCTGAGCAAAAGACCAGACTAGAAAATAGGAGTAGAAAAAGATAATGAGAATGAGACATTGGTAAAACCTGAGTAATTAGAAGTGAGAAAGACAGAAAAGATAGAAATCATGATAAAAGAAGTAAACCTACTAGCAAAAGTAAGGCAGTCTAAAGTGAAAGATGATGAAGTGGTAAAAGCAATAGAAGAAATGAAATGGGCAGGAGTGAAAATACTCAGAGATGAGGAATAGAGAGGAGTAGAAGGTATAATGTACAAGGAAAGAAAGGTATATGTACCTAAAGATGACAAGTTGAGAACAGAGATCATCCAACTATATTACAATATGCTAGTGGAAGGGCATAAAGGACAATGGAAGACAGTAGAGTTGGTCACTCAAAACTTTTGGTGACCAGAAGTAACTAAAGAGGTGAAGCAATATATAGAGAGATGCGATGCTTTCCAGAAAAACAAAAACCACACAGAGCAACTAGTAGGAAAGTTAATGCCTAATTCAATACCTAAAAAATCTTAAATATATATATCAGTAGATTTTATTATAAAGTTGTCCTTAGCTCAAGGATATGACAGTATCCTAGTAGTGGTGGATCAATTAACTAAGAAAGTTCACTTTATACCAACTATAGAGAAAATGTTAGTAGAGGGGCTAGCTAAGTTGTTCAGAGATAATGTGTGAAAGCTATATGGGTTACCTGAGAGTATCATTCCTGATAGAGAACCTTAATTAACAGTAGGTTTGATGTAAGAGTTGAATAAAAAGTTGAGGATTGAAAGTAAAATGTCAATGGCATTTCATTCTCAAACAGATAGACAAATAGAGAAGGTCAACCATAAGTAAGAACAGTGCCTAAGAATGTTTATTGATCATAGGCAAGAAAAATGGTTAGAATGGTTGGGAATAGCAGAGTTTGCATATAACAATAAGGTACACTCTAGTACTAGAACGTCACCTTTCAAGGCAAATTATGAACAAGACCCAAGAATGGGATTTGAGGGAAGAAAGAAGGAAAAATATGAGGGAGCAGAAAAATTTGTAATGAAAATGAAGGAGATCCAAGAAAAGGCAAAGATAGTGCTAAGCAAAGCATAGGAGGAGATGAAGAAATATGCAGATAAAAAAAGAGCAGAAGTCAATAAGTATCAAGTAGAAGACTTGGTAATAATAAGTACTAAAATATCAAATGGTTGGAAGACAAACAGAGAAGCTGATGGAGAGATTTGTAGACCTATACAAAATTAAGAAAATTGTATTATCAAATGCAGTTGAATTGAAACTATCTAGTACAGTAAAAATACATCTAGTAGTTAATGTGAATAAAATATATAGATACATAGGGCAAGTAAAGGGGCAAAAGAAGGAGCAGCCAATGCCAGTAATAATTAAGGAAGAAGAAAAATGGGAAGTAGAGAGGATTTTAAATAAGCAGTGAATTAGAGGAAAAGACAAATACCTAGTAAAGTAAAAAGGATTCTATCACAAACTTTATTTAGCCATATCTCCATCAAATCTTTGACAATTCTCACTGTCTCAAAAGCTACAGAAAGCCCTTGAAAAAACCTTTTGATCAATGCTAGTCACATCTTGAGGTAATCAATATTGGCTGAGATATTAAGCAGATCAACTGGTAACCACTATGTTACTGTTTATTAAATCGCTAATATCTTGGAAACTGCCATGATCAATGCTTTGGTTCTAGGCTCAGCAGAAGCCTTCTTCATAACGCTCAGAATAAGCCTAGAACAATCTCAAGGAAATTAATATTAGTAGAGATATGAAGGCTTCAATATTTGTACATAGACTTTATTAATTACCCATAAATAGTCATCTGTCTTTTTCTTAAAACAAAGGACAACCTCCATATGGTTAGGTTATCACTATTTTAAGTACAAAGGCATTACCATATGTAGAACAATAGGTAGTAGCATATAATGATCTGTCCTAGTATACAAACCATTACAATCCTGTATATAAGGACTCCCTGTCTAAGGATTAGATCTCAGACTTAACAACATTTTTTGTCATTGTCTAAACTTCGCTTTTTTAAACTATTCAAGTATCAAAACCCCCATCACAAATTAGTAAGTGACCTTTTGTAATAGATTCATGGCAGAATCAGATACTTGGAAAAGAAGGAAGAATCTGGAAAATGCACAAGAAACAATTGAGGAATTTGAAAAGGAATGTTAATAAGACATAGAAGAAGTAAACCAGCAAGAAAGAGAAAAAAGAAGCATTCAAGAGAGAAAAATTGCCAGAAAGATTTATAATAAGAAAGTTATTCGAATAGTTGAATAAAAGATATGATAAGGAATATTGGAGAAAGTTAGAAAGAAATTGGAGATGATGGAAGAGAGAATAGCCTAAGAAGAGAAGAACAATAGAAACAATTAGGAAAGAAGAAGAAATCAAGCAAAAAAAATCAGGAGTAAGAGAGTAGACAAAAGAAAATGACAATGAGATAGGCAATATGGTTTACAGGTTATAAGGAATTCCTTGGGATAAGGAAACTTAAGAGAGGGATAGTGTCATAACTTGGCAAAACAGCTAAGTTATTATTTATATTTCTTTTCTTTTCTTTTTCTTTTGGACTTACTTGTCAAGGACGGAAATTATGGTAGGAACAAAGGAGCAAAGTAGTATATAAAGGTATCCTTTGGAACAGAATAATATACTATGCCAGAGAGAAATAGTACTTAGTGATAGTATAAAACTCCAAAGGAAAACTCTGGTGGAAAGTAGAAGACGTTGGAGTAGAGTACGACTTTGATAAACAACCTTGGCTTCAACTTATGTGTTGCGCCTTGGTCTCCAGTCATGAAGTGGTTATGTATTTCAGAATATAAAGAAGTCATTGAAGAAGAGGTCCTATAGAAGTAAACTAGGAATCCAGATTGGACAGGGAGAGGATTAGGACCAGATAACATTAATTTACA
>Ga0157361_1000313_pt1 | contig 22152 bp, 31 predicted proteins | sample AttlaeALBM2_FD_111481 | JGI IMG/M metagenome (GOLD analysis project Ga0157361, IMG submission 111481) | Fungus gardens microbial communities from leaf cutter ant in Ribeirão Preto, State of São Paulo, Brazil - Atta laevigata ALBM2 | ecosystem: Host-associated > Fungi > Mycelium > Unclassified ...
CTTCGCCTAAACCGAGGTTTTTGAGAACGTCCGGCAGCAAACCAGCATCAGCCATTTCCTTCAGCGCGTTCTTGATCAGCGGATACTGACTATGCGGATTTTCGGCCTTCAAATGCGCGGCCATCAGGCTGTCAGCATAGGACTTCACCTCAATCACGGCGTTATCAACATATTGCCGGGTCGCCAGCACAACAGCCGGGTCTATCTTCAGCGTTACCGCGCTGGTACTGTTCACAATCAAAATCATGCGCACGGTTTGCGTGCGGCCGCTGCCTTCGGCCAGCTGCGGCTTGTAGGTTTCCGGGCAATTCGCCACGGCAATCAGCACGCCGTCGGCGTCATACAGGCCAATCTCGCGGATCCAGAATCCGCCGTCGCTTTCGGGGATAATCTGCTCGGCGATAATCTGGCTGCTGTTTGCTGCGTCAACGGTCAGCGAATTTAGCTGCGCACGTCGCTTTTCTGCGACGAGCTTCGTCTGCGCTGGATCTGGCGTCGGCAACGTGCCGCCACCGTCCCCGACGCCCATCGAGGTGATATTCACTTTCGTGCCGAGGGCGGCGGCGTTCGCCAGCTTAGCCGCGCCCTGATTGGTCAGCAGGGCAAAGTATTTAGTCGTCATGCGCTCACTTCCGTCAGGTCAATAAGATGCACGGCCGCGCCGGAATAACCCGGCCCGCCGACGCTGATAAGTTCAGGGGTGTAAGGGTAAATCGTCAGCTCGTCACCGCTGTAGCTGGCAACGGCAACCGGCAGCACACCGTTCGCATCAAGATTGATGGACAGGCCGATAAGGTGACGGCTGCAGGGCTTCGCATCAGCTATCAGGCGCTCCAGCTCGTTATACATTTCTTCGGTAATGCCGGTATCCAGCACGCCCACATCCAGCCGGAACGTGCCTGGCGCCTCGTTGGTTTTCCACCACTCGATTACCTTGATCAGATAACCCAGCGGCTCAACGACGCGGCGGATAGCGCCAATCGTGCCTTTGTGTCGGTGCACGAACTGCGAGGCAGCAACTACGCCACGCTTTGTGGACTCGCTCCAGGCTGAATCCCAGCGATCAACCGACCACGCCCACGCCAGATAGGGCAGCAGCGCAACCGGGCATGTTTGCGGGTTCCACAGCTGGCGCAGCGGCACGTTCATGGCGCCGAGGCTGGCCAGCGCCTCGGCGGCGGCAACCTCAAGCGCTGAGGAGCCGGTCGGCAGCAGACGATCACTCATCCGAGCCTCCCACGGTCAGCGCGTAGCCGGTACAGTAGGCCGCCTGCGTTTTGTCGAGCACGACGTCGGCTGACGGCTTAATCAGATTGACGCGCTGCACGCCCTCAACGTGCATGGCGGCATAGAGTGCCGACAGGCGAATATCACGGCCGAGGCGCTTCTGCGCGGTGACATAGGCGGCGAGCTTTGCCTCAGAGGCGGCGCGTATGGGTTCTGCCTCCGGCCCCGGATAGAGATACAGCTCGGCCACAATCTCGTAATTCACGATTTCAGCTGATTGCACGCTCACCCGGTCGGCGACCGGGCGCACGTCCTCGTCGTTAAGCGCGGCGCTCACCACGGCCAGCAGATCGTCACCGGCGGCGCCGTTGCCTTCGCGGGCGAGCACGGTCACGGTCACGACTGCGGGCGACGGGCTGATGGCGGAGGCGTCCGCCACGCGGCCGTCGGCGCTTTTGGCGTGGTACTCATAGGCGCCGGTCGGCCCGGCTACGCTCAGCCCTTCAAAAGCGGCGGCGATGCGCAGCCGGAAATCATCGTTACTTTCCATCACGGCGTCCGTCGGCGGAATGGTCGTATCGTCTGCCGGGGTAATAATCAGGCGAGAAACGCCATTATTTGCGCCGAGCTGGTCAAGGTCGCCATCCAGCGCATACGCCACCATATTGGCCTTTGCCGCCTCGTTGATGCGCTGGCGCAGGATCAGCTCGCGATAGGCATTTTCCTGCAGCAGCTTAACGATGGGCTCTGACTCCAGCGCCAGCGTGCGCGCGATAGCGTCCTGCTGTTCTGCCGGGTAAAGGGAAACCAGCGTCGCCATGCGCTCGGCCAGCAGGGTTTCATAGTCCAGCGTTTCCACCACGGCAGGCGCGGGCAGCTGGCTCAGGTCGATAGTTGCCATGTTCTCAGCTCACAGGAACGGTTAAGGAAAGAGGCTGCGCGTTGTCGGTACGGTTGCCGGTCAGCTCGACCACCATTGCGCCGTTATAGTCCGTCTCAAAACTAATGGCGGTCAGCCTGATGCGCGGCTCCCACTGCAGGAGCGCCAGATAGCAGGCCGACATAATCTGCAGGCGCAGCGCCTCGTTTTGCGGCTGGTCAATCAGCGCGGAAAGAAGCGAGCCATACTGGCGACGCATCACCCTGGCGCCGAGCGGCGTCAGCAGAATGTCCCGCACCGACTGCCGGATGTGATCGAGGTCGTCGAGCGCGCCCCCGCTCTCACGGTTCATGCCGATATATTTTGCGGCCATTACTGCGGCCCTCCCGATAGATCGCCGCCCGATTTCACGCCGCCATGCTGATGCGCATCGACCACGACACCGTTAGAGCTCAGACTGCCGCCGCTGTGCGACACGTCTCCTTTCATCGTGCCGCCCTGGGTGACTTCCAGCTGCGCGGTTTTCAGAAGCGTGGTGCACTCCACCTCTGGCGAATCGAACAGGATTTTTACCGCCGCCTTGATGGTTGCCGTCTGTATGCCGGTTGCGGTCAGCGCGCCGCTTTCCGGCTCATACTCGATGACTGCGCCGTCAGGAAATGACCAGTGCAGCGCATCCGCCGACGCCGACGGCGCCGGGTTGTCGTCCGAGAAGATTCCCGGCAGCACAAAGCCGGTATCGAGTTCACCGCCCAGGCATAAGACGAGCACCTGTTCGCCAACTGACGGGGCATTCCACGAACGGGTTTTACCCGCACGGGCACTCAGCCAGTGGAGCCAGCCGGTTGTGTTTTTTCCTGTATCGACACGGCACAGTCCGCCATCAAGATTGACGGCCGACACAGTTCCGATGCGGATCAGATTGCGCAGCAGGCGCAGGATTTCTGAGAGTTGTTCGTTCATTTCCCTATGATGCTGTATGTAATCCCCGGTGACTAAGAAGTGCTGTTTGTTCCTATCTGACCGTGCAAAATAGAGGGATAAAAACGCCTATTTCTAAGCTTTCCAAAACGTAAAGTTTTGTTAATGTATCATGGCAATTTTCTAAACTTACTAAGGAACAAACATGGAAGAGGTTGAGTTTTTTAACGATGGTAAAGTAAGCGTTTCAAGTGCCCGCTTTCGAGTAGGATCAAGCACTTATGCTATGCAAGGTGTGACGTCAGTTAAGCGAGCAATTAAAGAAGCGAACAAAGCTCCTGCTTTGCTTATTGTCCTTGTCGGAATTCTAATGGCTTGCGGTGCAGATTTAACAAGCACAAAGTTGATTGGTATTGCTTTAATAGCATTTGGTGTAATTCTCTTCAGAAAGCTAAAGCCTGAATACAGTGTCTATTTAAATAGCTCCTCTGGTGAAAGCCAGGCACTTAAAAGTAAAGATGTGATTTATATTGATGAGGTTATAGAAGCTCTCAATAAATCTATTGTGTATAGAGGGTAAAATATAAAGGGGCTTCGTGCTCCTTTCTATAAATTCGTTGTTATGCGAGGTTACAATGGAATTGCTCAGTTTTAAAGCTGCACTTGAAAATTCATCACGACTAACTAAAAGACATATTCTTTTAGGGAACGGTTTCAGCATAGCCTGTAAGCCTGATATATTTATTTACGGAAGGCTTTTTGAAAGAGCTAATTTTAGCAAGTTATCACCTTCTGCTAAGAAATCTTTTGAAATCATGGAAACTGAAGATTTCGAGAAGGTAATTAAAGCGTTAAGAGATTCAAGCAAAATAATTGAAGCCTACAATGGAGATGACAAGGAGTTTATTCAACAATTGCAAAATGACTCTGAAGCTTTGAAAGAGCTACTCATTTCAACTTTAGCCTCTAGCCATCCTGCTCATCCTGGTGAATTGAGTGAGTCACAATTCCTTCATTGTAAAACATTCTTGAAAAATTTTGGAAGAATTTATACGCTTAATTATGATTTGCTGCTTTACTGGACTTGCATGCATTGCGAAGAGGATGAAAAACCTTTAAGCGATGATGGGTTTAGAACTCCTTCCGAAAATTACGATGCACATTATGTAACCTGGGAGCCACACAATACTCATAAGCAAAATATTTACTTTTTGCATGGAGCTCTACATCTTTTTGATGCTGGCTATGAGTTGCGGAAGTTCACATGGGTTAATACGAAAGTTAGACTTATTGAGCAAATAAGAGCGGCAATGAATCAAGATTTGTTTCCTGTATTTGTCTCAGAGGGAACTTCATTGGAAAAAGTTGAGAGAATTAGGCATAATGATTATCTTGCGAAATGCTATAGAAGTTTTTGTGAAATAGGCGGCGCATTGTTTATATATGGACATTCTCTCGCAGAAAATGATGAGCATTTTCTTAAAGCCATTGAAAACGGTAATGTCAGGCAGCTCTATATCGGTGTTTATGGTAATCCTAAAAGCAATGACAATAAGAAAATAATAGGCAGGGCGCACAGAATGGCTTTAAATAGAGAAAAGAAAAACTTGGAAGTTTTCTTTTTTGATGCTAGTTCTGCCAATGTTTGGGGCCAAATAAAAAGCCCTTAGTGCAAGGGTTTTAACTTAATTGCAGCAAAACTATACTCTCTATACTTTCTTTATCAGTGCTTGATATTCCTAATAATGGACGAGCTTCATATTTCATTTCTTTACCTTTACGTGACGGCCTGTCGCGCAGGCCGTAATGGTGCACGCGGGCCATGCGCTGCACGTTGCCCGCAAACTCGATAACCGCCTCGCTGGCGCTCGCCTGCGTCTTCATATATTTCGCCGTGCGCAGCTTTGCGAACATCTCGCGCTTGATGCGTCCCTTTTTTCTGCGTACCGGCTGCGCTTTTCGGGGCTTGAACGGCGTACCATCTGGCGCCTGCTGGCGCTTGATATTTTGCTGCTGACTGGCGCGCAGTTTGCGGCCAATGCTACGCGCCATCTCTTTACGCGCTGGGGCTGACAGGCTGCTGATGAGCGCCTCCAGACGGTCGTTTACCAGCTGCAGGTCGCTCATGATTGCCACTCGCTGATGAGCTTACCACCCGCGTACAGTTGCAACGGCCGCGCGTCGTTATCCGGCAGCGGATTCTCGCCGACGTGCGTGACGTGCAGCGCGCCGTCTACCTGCTTTACGATCACGCGCTCGCTCAGCTGCAGCTCTATGCTGATATCGCTGGTCGTGTCGCTGATCACATCAGCCGTAAAGGTAAAGCCCGTGCGACGCTTTTCCTCGGTTGCCATAATGTCAGGCTCATTTGTCCGCAGCCATTCAAGCAGCGGCACGATCAGCAGGTCGATATTGTCGGCGTAGTCCGTAATCACCATGTTCAGCCGGTACTGATATTCAAACGACAGCGAGCTGGCAAGCGTCGAGACAATACGCCCGCTGTCGATAAAGACGTTCAGCGCGTCAGGATTTCGCTGCAGCTCCGGAACGCTGTCGGTCAGCGCCCGGCGTAGTTGTTGCGGTTTCAGCATCGTGTTGCTCCTGGCAGTCTTTGATGATTTCTACCTGCAGCCCGCAGGCGGCGAGCGCGGCCTCTAGCTGGCGATTATCCGCCGCCAGATCGCCGGCCGTTTTAAGGTTGTTTCCCGGCACCGGGCAGCTTGTCACGCGCGGACACCCAATCCAGATAATCTCTGGCGCTGGCGAAGGCCGGACGGGCGTGCAGCCGGATAACATCGTCAGGCAGATCAGCAGCAGACCAGTCACGCAGTATCGGATTCGCATCGGTTTCTCTCTGTATGTGCATTTCACGGTTCAGCGCGGCCGTGCTGGCGCGCCCCTGCATCAGCCGCAGCTCGGCCTCGCGTTTCTGGCTGGCTTTAGCATCCGCATCCAGCCTGGCTATCGCCTTATCCCGGCTCTCGATACCCGCCGACAGCGTGCCGATGATGCGCTGCGCGCTGCTGAGATCGTCTTTTGCGACTTTCCACTGCCAGCCGGTCAGTCCCAGCGCCAGCAGCGCCACGGCCAGCAGTCCCGCTATCAGGCGCGTCATTTCACACCCCGCAGGCAGTACGCCTTTTCCGCCGCGCGGCGGTTTTCCAGCCCACGATTGCGCGCGCCGTTGACGAATACCCAGCGGGGCAGCTCGTTGCAGGCATCAGCCCAGCGCTTGGCCCTGATATGCCGGGCAAAGGTCGATCCGCAGGCCGCGCGCACGCCGACATTGAACGCAAAAGACACGGTCGCGTCGTAAACCGGTTGCGGCATCTCAACCGGCATACAGGCTTCGATCCCCCGTTCGACGCGCATCACGTCATAAACGAGATTAACCGCCGCCTGCCGCTCGCTGACCTGGCTGCGCGGCGTCACGCCTTCTGTGTGACCAATGCCGTTCGTCCAGACTCCGGCGCTGCACTGGTAAGGCGACGTGCGGCATCCTTCGGCGTTGGCGATAAGCGCCAGCCCGGCTTCGGAGGTTTGCAGGGTTTTGAACTGGGGCTGCAACGCGGCGATGGCCAGCACCGCCACCACGGCGCAGCGCTTAGCGGTCTGGCTCAAGGCTCACCCCCCGCATGCGCTGCTGCAACTCGTAGGTTTTGCGGCGGTAATGCCAGTTAATAAAGAACGTCGCCACGTTAATGACAACCGTGATAACGGCCACGCCCGAACCGACCATAAAGGCGATATCCTGTGGCGTATGACGGCCGAACCACATCAGGATGAGGCCAATCAGGTAGTTGATCACTGAGCTGATTTTTTCCATTTCTTTAGTCCCACAGGTTGACGCTTTCACCTGTTGAAGAGTCCGGCAGGTCGGGCAGCGTCACCTCGCAGCCGTGCGGCAGCACCGGCCCGCTTTCCGCAAGGCCCGGATTAGCCGCATAAACCAGCTCGACCGCCTGCCCCGTTCGCCCGTAATAGCGCTGGCAGATTCCGTCAACGGTATCGCCCTGCTGCGCGTAAACGTTCATCACAGCAAATCCACAATGCAGCCGGGCTTCCCGGCGATGCGGCTGATACTGAATCGCGCGTCGCGCCAGTATTCGTCGGCGCTCGCCTCAATCTCGCCCGCCTTTTTTGTGCCGCTGGCGTCATAGCCGCGATAACGTTCGACGATGGTCGCAGCGGTCAGGGCGCCGACGGCGGCAAGGTACGCCGTCACCTTTTCGCTTTCGCCGTCGAGCGATTCCGCCGGTACATCGGCAAGCAGCTTAAAGCCCGCGGCTATTTGTGTGGCGCGCCAGTCGTACAACTCGGCGTTAACTTCTGAGATCGCCGTTTTAACGGCCAGACGCAGGCGCTGCGGCGTGACCGTTCCCTCATAGCGCAGCGACTCGCGCAGCTGCTGCAGGTCAACGTCAGGCCAGAAAAACGTATTCTTTACCGGCGGCTCGGCACTCTCTGCCGGTCGCGGGGCGGGGATAACAACCGTGTTATTCATAATCGGCCTTTGAAATAGGTGGGCGGTGGAGGTCGGCGCAGACACTGAAAGTGCGTTGCCGTCCTGCCGCCCGTGCGCGGGGTCGCGTTCGGTCAGCGGCTGGCGATGGCCTGCTTTTTCATCGCCGTACCCAGCCGCTCAATGTCTTTTTTGACGCCGCAGCCGTCGTGCAGCTGCTGCGCCCGTACAAGGTGGGTCATCGCCTCCGAAGCCCTGCCCGCATCGCGAAGCACATACCCGGTTATCTTGTGCAGCTTGGCGCGCACCTGATCGGGCATGTCTTCCGATTCCGTCATCGCAATAGTCGCCAGCAGCGGCCCGACATCGACCGGCTCTTTTGCCGTCCAGGCTCGCGTTGCCGCGCTGGCGACTTCCTCGGCCAGCAGATACGGCAGGCTGGCGCGCTTGAAGCCGTCAGGCGAGACAAGGCCATGCGCCAGCGCGTACCGGGCGATTTCCAGCGCGCCGGTCACGTCGCCCGCATCGAGCCGCCAGATCATGACGGTCATCAGCACGGCATCCTGTGCGCCTTTGCCTTTCTCCAGCACGCCGGATACCCACGGCACGTACTCAGGCAGCAACTGCCGCTTCATTTCCGCCTTGCGCTCGTTGGAGTGCACTTTCTTCAGGCGGCGTTTGTCGTCGTTCAGCTTGATGAGCATCTGCTCATAGCCGCTGGCGTGGCGGAGCGGGTTGTCGGCGTTCTGCGAGGCTCCGATAGCCTCCTGGCGCATGCGGTGACGTCGGGCAGGGCTTAACATGCGTTACGCCTCCGGGGTTGCCGGGGTTTCTGCAGCCGCGCTGAACTCACCGACCTCGATGTTTTCAACTAGGCAACCGGCCGCGTAATCCTCGATCACGTAGTCCTCGTTGATGGACTCGTAGTTTTCGATGCGATCGCGCTTCGGCACCTCGTCAATCAGGCGGCGGTGCGTGCCTTCCTGCCAGTAAATCGACAGGTTGTCCGGGCGAGTAATCATCAGCGCGTTGGCCGGGAAGTACGGCACGCGCACCGCTGGCAGGTTACCAATGCGTTTCTGGCTGACGATGAGGTCGGCGGCCAGCTGCTCGGTGTTGGCCTGCGACTGGTTGACAATTGGGAAGTATTTGTCGGCCAGCAGCTGACGGCCCACGATAACAACCAGCTCCGGGTCTTCCTGATACCACGGCTCAATCAAAGTGTTGGTCGCGTCCATCACAAGCGCGTCGAGGTTGGCATAGTCGCCCCCTTTACCTACGCGGATTTTTGCAGACACTACGGCGCCGCTTTCGTCGGTGATTTTGCTCATCACACGCTCAGGCGCATCGTTGCGGTATTTCTGCAGCCAGCCGACGGCCACGTCCTGAAGCATCGGGAATTTTGCACGATTAGAGGTTTTGGCACGCTCTACACCGTTGAAGTCGATCATGATGCGGTCGAGTGCCTGGCGCTTCACGATGGCGTCACGCAGGCGGGCCTGAAAATCTTCATAGCGCGCCCACAGGTCGAGAGTGTTGTAGCGGATATGAAAGTCATAGTTGACCTGGACGCACTCATAGCCCTGTTTATCCAGCGCAGCAAAGTCAGCGGTTTCGCGCTCGTCGCCGCCTGCCGTGTCGGTCGTGCTGGCAATCGAGCCGGACACGCCGATCCCGATTTTCTCGCCCTTCATTTCGGATACCGGCACGATGTTGACACGGGTCAGAAAGGCGGACGACTCCTGCACGCGGGTCATCAGGGTTTGCGTGACTGACGGCTCCACGGTGAACTTTTTGTTCATGTCGTCGGTTTCTACGCCGTTCAGCTCGGCGAGGCGGGTCATGAACTGGTTAAACTTGAAGCGGGTATTCTTGCGCATTGGCGTTCCTGTTTATCTCTGTATTGGGTTTTAACGTTCAGGCCACGCCTGATTAGCAGTCGGTCAGCGCGCCGGATTTCGGATCGCTGCCGGTTGACGCCGGGCGACGATTAAAGCTGCCGTCGGTCTGCGACAGCTGCCCCTGCAGCTCAGCGAACGCGGCACGGTCTTCCCCGGCCTGCTGCTCGATAGCCTCCAGTCGCGCATTGACGGACTGTTCCAGCGCCGACAGTTTCTGCGTCTGACTCTCCGCGTTCAGCTGCACCTGCTCGGCTACGGCCGTCACTGCCGCGCCGACGTCGGCGAACTGCTCGCCGTCGGTTTTCTTTTTGGCGGAGAACATTGCGGAAATGCGTGCCTTCAGGGACGGGGCCGGGTCAGCCACCTCTTCAAACTCGATCACGGTTTCTTCAGCGGCGGTAAACAGGTTGCCTTTGTCCTGCTTGCGTGACGCCAGCGGGTTAGCTTTTGCCGTGGCGCTGAAACTCAGGATTTCCGTGCCGAGGCTCGCCGGGTCGTCGGTCACAGCCAGGCCGACCAGATACGCCTCGCCCGTGTCGGAAAAATCGGGGTTAACTTCGATAGAGGTGTAGATTTTCTGTCGCGCCTTGGTCAGCTCGACCAGCTCCGACGTCGGATCAATCCAGCCATAAAGCGCCAGCTTGCCCTTGAGCGGGCCGTCGCCGATTTCTTCGGCCTCGAGGCCGGTCACGTCGCCGAAACGGCGGAACGTGCTGTCAGCGGCATAACCCCGGATGTGTTCCATGTTGATGCGGGCGCCATACACGGTCGGGTCGTAGTTTTTCGCCATCTGAGAAATCCAGTCGCGGGAAATATTGCGGCCGTCTGTGGTTGCGCCTTCAACTGCGATGCGAAAACGCTTTGCTTTAGTTGCCATTAATCAGGCTCCGGTCAGGGTGTTGGGTCGGTTCGGGGCCAGTTTCCCCGCCGCGACACAATCCCTCAACGAATGCCAGACCGCTCATGCATCAGCAAACAGAGACAGCAGGCGCGCCATTTTCGGCGCCGGTAGCCTTGGCTGCATGAACATGACACCGACCACCATCATCAGCGATCCGCGCCGTCAGGCCGCGCTGCTTTACTGGCAGGGTTATTCCGTGCGCCAGATAGCGGAGACGCTCAAACAGAAAACGCCAACCGTGCAGAGCTGGAAGCTGCGCGACGCGTGGGATGACGTTGCGCCCATCAGTCGCGTGGAATCCAGCATGGAAGCCCGGTTGATTCAGCTCATCATGAAAGAGGTCAAGGGGAATGGTGACTACAAGGAGATAGACGCGCTCGGCCGCCAGATTGAGCGCCTTGCCCGCGTTGAGCGCTACCGCAGCAGCGGCAATGAGGCAGACTTAAACCCGAACGTGCGCAACCGCAACAAGGGCGAGCGACAGCCCGCGGCTAAAAACGTCTTCAGCGACGAGCAGACCGACAAACTCACCGATTTGTTTATGAAGGGGTGCTTTGAGTATCAACTCAACTGGCACAGGGCAGGATTAACTCACCGCATTCGCAACATTCTGAAGTCTCGCCAGATAGGCGCGACGTTCTACTTTGCTCGCGAGGCGCTGATAGATGCGCTCACTACCGGCCGTAACCAGATTTTTCTTTCGGCCAGCAAGGCTCAGGCGCACGTCTTCAAAAACTACATTCTCGACTTCGCCCGACAGGCTGACGTTGACCTGAAAGGCGATCCCATCGTGCTGCCGAACGGCGCCCGCCTGATATTTCTCGGCACGAACGTGCGTACCGCGCAGAGCTACACCGGCAACCTGTACCTGGATGAATATTTCTGGATCCCGAAATTTCAGGAGCTGCGCAAGGTCGCCAGCGGCATGTCGCTGCACAAGAAGTGGCGCACCACCTACTTTTCTACACCGTCGAGCCTGTCACACAGCGCCTATCCATTCTGGTCGGGCGCGCTGTTCAACAAGGGACGACGTAGTAAAGATGACCGCATTGAGATAGACCTCTCGCATTCGCACCTGGCGAAAGGCGCGCTGTGCGGTGACGGCCAGTGGCGCCAGATTGTCACGGTTGAGGACGCGCTGACCGGCGGCTGCAACCTGTTCGACATAGACCAGCTGCAGCTTGAATACAGCCCGGCGGAATATCAGAACCTGCTGATGTGTGAGTTTGTCGATGACGAGGCGAGCGTATTCCCGTTCGCCGAGCTGCAGACCTGCATGATCGACAGCCTGGAGGAATGGGAAGACTTTAACCCGTACCTGCCGCGCCCGTTTGCTTACCGCCCGGTCTGGATCGGCTATGACCCGTCGCACACCGGCGACAGCGCAGGCTGCGCCGTCATCGCGCCGCCGGTCGTGGCGGGCGGCAAGTTTCGCGTGCTGGAACGCCACCAGTGGCGGGGCATGGACTTTGCCGCGCAGGCGAAATCCATTGAGGACTTAACGAAAAAGTACACCGTGGAATATATCGGCGTTGATGCAACCGGCATCGGACAGGGCGTCTTCCAGCTGGTACGCCAGTTTTACCCGGCGGCACGCGAAATCAAATACTCGCCTGAGGTGAAAACCGCAATGGTGCTGAAGGCAAAGGACACCATCAGCAGCGGGCGCCTGGAGTACGACGCCGGGGCGACGGATATCACGCAATCCTTTATGGCGATCCGCAAAACCATGACGGCCAGCGGCAATCGCTCAACCTATGAGGCGAGCCGCAGCGAGGAAGCCAGCCACGCCGACGTCGCTTGGGCGATTATGCACGCCCTCTTAAACGAACCGCTTACCGCAGCCAGCGGCGGCGCCAGTCCCTCAATTCTGGAGTTTTACTAATGAGCAAACGCAGGGGCCGCAAGGCCCATTCCGCCACCGCGCAGTCGGCACAGGCAACCGCACCTCAGCAGCACGCCGAGGCGTTCACCTTCGGCGAGCCAACGCCCGTGATGGACAAGCGCGACATTCTGGATTACGCCGAGTGCATCGGTAACGGGCGCTGGTATGAGCCGCCGGTCAGCTTTCACGGACTGGCGAAAAGCCTGCGCGCGGCCGTGCATCACAGCTCGCCGATTTATGTAAAGCGCAACATACTGGCTTCGACGTTCATACCGCACCCAATGCTCAGCCAGCAGGAATTCAGCAAAATAGCTCTGGACTATCTGGTTTTTGGTAATGCCTACCCGGAACGCCGCGATAATGCGCTTGGCAAGCCGCTGCGTCTTGAAGCATCTCCTGCGAAATATACGAGGCGTGGGATCGAAGATGACATTTACTGGTTTGTGAATGACTGGAAAGAGCCACATCAGTTTAAAAAAGGCAGCGTTTTTCACCTGATGGAGCCGGATATTAATCAGGAGCTTTACGGCCTGCCGGAATATCTCAGCGCGCTTAACTCGGCCTGGCTTAATGAGGCAGCGACGCTGTTCCGCCGCAAGTATTACCAGAACGGCGCCCATGCCGGTTACATTCTCTACATGACCGACGCGGCGCAGAGCAGCAGCGACGTTGACCGGATGCGCCAGGCAATGCGCGACACCAAAGGACTGGGGAATTTCCGTAACCTGTTCATGTACGCCCCGAACGGAAAGCCGGACGGCATCAAGATTTTGCCTCTCAGCGAAGTTGCGACGAAAGACGATTTCTTTAACATCAAGAAAGCCAGCCGCGACGACCTACTCAGCGCGCACCGCGTACCGCCGCAGATGATGGGGATTATCCCGGACAACTCCGGCGGTTTCGGCGATGCGGTGAAGGCGTCTCAGGTGTTCGTGCGCAACGAGCTGACGCCGCTGCAGGAGCGAATGAAGGAGATAAACGATTGGTTAGGCTGCGAAATAATTTCCTTTAAACCTTACGTCTTAGAGTAGGACTAACTATTGCCAAGGACGGCAAGCCATTGATAAACAAAATAGAATTACTCCATTAAAATTTAAGCTTGTCTTAAAAGCGCTCTACTGATATTAATTTTTCTTCTGTTTCATGGTTACACACAAAAAATTTGAGATAGGGATGCCTTATGACAAGTTTTATATTCAAAAACAGCGATCAAATCGGCAGTCTTGACGCTGAGTCTGATTCGTTTCTTCAAGATTGTTTTTTAGAGTCCAATGTCTATGAAACTCTTAGGAAATTTAATACTGACTCCGATTTTACAAAGCGAATAATAGTTGGAAGAACTGGCTCAGGAAAAACAGCAATATTAAAAAAGTTAGCTTCAGATCCTGTAATCAAAAAACAAGCCATTATCGAAGCAGAATCTACGGTATTCGAGCACATAAATAATAATGTATTTATCTCTCAACTTATGAGCAATGGTATTGATCTGCGAGTTTTTTATAAGTCTTTATGGATTCATGTCCTCATTGTTAAAGTTATTGAACTTACTTTCACAAGTAACAAATCTTTTTTCGAAAAGATGCAAACTCTTGTGGCAAATAAAAAGAAAAAATATAACCTAGAGCTAGCCCAAGAGTATGTATCAAGGTATAGCGGAAACTTTTTCAATGACAAAATCGTTTCTGAAATAACTGAAAAAATGCAAAATGAATTAAATGGCTCGCTTGGTTCAGGGCTTGCTAAAGTTTCAGGTAAATTAGTTGATGAGGTAGCGCAAAAGATTCAGACTGAAACAGCCCGATATGTAAGTAGTGAGTTACTTAAAAAACAGAAAGAGCTGATCAAAGTCATCACAGAAGAAACTGCCGATGAAAGTCAAAACAGAATAATTATTAGCATTGATGATTTGGATAAGTCTTGGTTAAGCAGTAGTACGATTAGATATGATTTCATAAATGCCCTTCTTGACGCCTTCAAAGAATTGCTTGACATTCGCACGGTAAAAGTTTTGGTTTCTATCCGTAGCGATATATTGATGGGCATCTATAAAACAAACCTAAGGCAAGAGGAGAAAGACAGATCGTTAATAATTCCAATTGAATGGAATAAAAAAGATATAATGCAGATTTTGGATAAGAGAATCAGCCACCTTATAAAACATAAATATGCTGGAAAAACAAATGTAAACTTCTCTGATATATTCGGATTCCAAGTTAAAGGTCAAGACGCATCGACTTATATAGTTGACAGGACAATGCTTAGACCTAGAGACGCAATTGATTTTGTTAACTACTGTCTTAGCCAAGGAGACGGAACGACTTCTATGCATGAAGATTATGTATTAGAGGCTGAAGAGAAATATTATGCTTCAAGAAAAAATGCCATTAATAAAGAATGGCAAAGCAGATTCAAACATATAACAGATTATACAGACAGCATAGCTCTGCTAGACAGACAAGAGTTTTTTAAAAATGAAATTGATTCTCCTATAATAGCCATTCAAGAATATTTAATGTCGCGTTCCAAACTGGACGACGACCAATCTGATGATCATATAGCTACCGATTTTAATTCTTTATTAAATGTTTGGTTTACCATAGGCATAATAGGGATTAAAAAAACCGAGACATTAATCATTTTCTCCTCTTTTGATAAACCTCATCTTGATATTAGCGATTTCAATAAGAAATTTTTTGTGCATCCTTTATTTTTTCGAGTTTGATTTTAAGCGGCCTTCGGGCCGCTAAAGGCGTATAAAAATCTTCAGAAGCAACTCGCGACACTTTTCCCTAATATTCTCATTCTACCGGCTGTACATCGCTCCTCGCGATGGAGAGGTACAAGCACAGTCTTGATACATGTTTCCCCCCCTCGCGCGCAATGCTATCCCCGCCACGCCTGCCCGCTTTGTGCATCGCTTTTAATGCAGTTGCATCAGACAAAAAAAACGAGGCCAGCTCTGGCCCCGTCGCATGTTTTCAGCTGTGGTAATCGCATGCAGATCCATGCACGTTATGCATGCATAGCTCACTGCAGCTTAAAATCGTCTGCCGACTCCGGCTTAAAGGTGCTCTTTGGCTCCAGGCTGTTTAGAAAAAGAATACCCTGGTGAAGCGAAACGGGCAGAGGCAATTCAATCATGAAAACAAAATCGTATGCCCGTCCGAGCCAGTACCCGCCGCCGCTTTCTTTGGATCTTTGAAAAAAGACCCATTCGCCCGGCGTATAGTAAGTTAGCGACTCACCACGATGCACAATTTTGAATTTGTCTGCACTCTTAGCCATAGCCTAACGCCTCGCAATGCTCGTTGTTCAACTCTGCCGCCGCCAAAATCAAGCTTTTGACGTTGGCAGAGTTACCTCGATCAGCCAGCTCTCATCTTCCCACACGTTCTGTAGCAGCTCGCTCACGCGCCTTCTGTCATCATCAAGCTTTAAGCCCGGCATTTCTATTCTTGTGTGATTACCCTGGCGCACGTGCACCTCAGCGTCGGGGAAAAGAGCGCAAACGCGGCGGCTAACTTCTGCATCAAAAGCGTCTATAACTGGCTGGCTTATCTTTTGATTTTTATCGAGCATGATTTCTATTCGCATACAGTCGCAACCTCGCTCGTTATTCTTCAAACGGCACGGCCGAAAACACGACCGAAAACTGCTTGTTGGTTATCGAGGTGTTACGCGCTATCTCAGCAATGAGATTTAAAGCAATCACCCTATCCCGCTCTCTACAGATCCCTTCTGATGTAAGCCTCGCTATCAGCTCTACACGCTCAAGCATTACCCGCTCTTTTAAAACGTTATCCATGCGCCCTCCCCAATAAATATACTGTCTATTTATACAGTAGCACAGGCTCCAGAATCTTCGAAAGAAAAATGTCTCACTAAAAAGCACTTTTTATCTACCTGATATAGATGTGTTTTATTGATTTCTCACCTCTGTCGCCTAAAACCGCATTTACATCAAACTTTTGTCAATGCTTTACCAAAACGCCCCTTCAATCAGGTTTTGTTAGACCTGACCAATTCGGCGAGTCTGTTAAATCTTTCTAATATTCCTGCCTTATCGGCCTCAACTTTTGGCCGGAACAGGTCGCCATAAGCCGAGCTGCGGAACAGGCGGCCGCCGATTTTGGTCTGCGTGCCGCCAATCAGGCGCACGGCCAGCCCGCGACTGATGGTTTCACCGCATAAATCCTTCACCTGGCCGATCACGTTGTCGCACGCGGCCTCGATTTTGTCTGACCGTCTCAGCTGCAGGTGCCGCTTTTCTGGCCCCTGCGCCCTGATTCGGCTCAGCAGCTGCCGCCGCTCTCTTCTGCTCATGCCGTCCAGGTCGATATTGTCGAAACTTTCCGGCGGGTTCGAATCCTCAGATCTCAAACCTCCCGTACAGTTATTGACAGAACTCCGAGAGGACGCGGACGCGTCCTTAAATTCAAAATCCAAATCAACGGCACGTTTCGGCACAATCTTCCACTGCGCCAGACGGGTGAGGATCGGCGTATCTTCACCCACTTCCGTTGCGTAAACGCCCTTTATGCGCACGGTCTCCTCGCCGTACTCGTTCACGTCTTCGCTGGCCTGATACCAGGTGCGCACGGCCAGCTCGTCGCGGCGAACGAACGGGCCGCCCTGTGCATTGACGTATCCTGCCCAGTCTCCCGCGTCGGCGGCGTCATGCGCGGCCGCAAACTCAACGCTGAGGCCGTGCGCGGTGTCGCTGTCTGCCATGCGGCGCAGCTCGCGGTAAACCGTCACCGGCGCGCCGCCCACAAACTGGAATTGTCGGATGTGCCAGCGGGCCGCCCAGGCGGAAACGGCCGAGGCGGTTTCCTTCAGGTCTTTGCCGCTTTCGTCGTCCGTCTCGCCGTCCAGCGCGTAGCCGTCAATATTTTTGGAAATGTACTTAGCGACGTAGCCCGTCGCGCTGCCCTTCTCCGGGTCGATAGCCTCCGCGTGAAAGCGGGCCTTGCGGGCCTTGTCGGTCGTCAGCTCGCCGCTGTCCTCCTGCCAGGCGTAGTCGCGCATAATCTCGCGCACGCGCTCAACCTGTTCGGGACGCATAAACATCAGCATGTGCCAGTGCGGGGTTGCGTCGTGATGAGGCTCGGCAACGCGGATCCCGAAGATGCGGATTTCCTCGCGGTGCAGCTTGGCGCGGATTTTTTGCCAGACGCTGCAGAGATAGCGCTGGGTGTCGGCCGGGCTGGCGCCGTTCCATTTGCGGTTGCGATGACCGGTTTTGATTGTGGCGTGATAGCGCGCCGGGGCGGTCAGCGTGTAGAACTCGCCGATGAAGCCCATCTCGTTGCAGATGTTTTCGAAGCCGCGAATGCGGGTCATCAGCTCGCAGCGGCGGATCGCCGGATTGGCCACGCTGCCGTCGTACTTCTCGATCAGGCTGATGCGGTTGCCTTCCTCGTCTTCCAGCTCCATGCCTTTTAGAAATTCACGGGTGCGGCGCTTCTGCTCGCGCCATTCGGAGACGGTCATGCTGCTGGCGTAGGGGGTATGTTTTTTGCTGACGTTAGCCAGAGCAATCTGCAGGTGTTCGCGCCATGACGCGGCGACGCGGCGCAGGCGGCCCTTCCACCATTTTTCGGTCTGCATGCGCATGATCGCCGGGGTCACTTCCTCCGGGTCGAACAGGCGGGACGTGACTTTTTCCCACAGCGGCGGGGTCTGACTCAGCTCGCGGGTGATCGTGGCGGCGGTCATGTAAACGCGGTGCGTGTATTTGTAATCCGACTCGTCGCTGGCCTGCGCGTGCGCCTGTACCAGCTCGGCGAGGATGAAATTAGCCACATCGCCAGCCAGCAGATCGACGTCAGCGCGCGCCATGTCGGGCAGACGGTTGAAGCGGCGCATCAGCTCCCACAGCGTACCGGCCGCGCTGGCCGCGCCAGCCTGTTGCGCGGCATTGCCTGCCAGCAGGTTAAACGTGCCGCTGCTCATTTCGCCGAGGCGGTACTGATCACTGACGCATTCAACGCGTGGCAATGTGCGCTCAACAAAGTTTTTTGTTAAGTACGCATTGGCACGGGCAATGCCCTGGGTCCTTTCAAGCTCGCTGACGCGGCGCTTAACGTCGAGCTGGATCAGCGTCGGCAGCTTTTCCAGTAATTCCTGCGCACGCGCTAAAGCCGCAATCATCTGACTGCGGCTGTGCATTTCCTCATAGGTGGGATACGGGCTGGCGATGGCTTCCCGTGGAGCATTCCACGGGTAAGCGTATTCATTCGTAACGGACATTATCGGGAATACCGCTCAGCAATATCCTGACAGTCGACGCAGCGAGTTACGCCACGCACGGCGCGGCGGCGCTGTTCCGGGATCGGCGCGTCGCAGTCTTCACAGAATGAAGCCCCCACGTTGACCGGGCGATTAACCACGCTGGCGATGTTGCGCGCCAGCAGCTCTTCGGCGCGCGCCTGCGCCATGTCCATTGAGTCGGCCATTAGTGCAGCTCCTGTGATTCGTTCTGATAACGCTCGGCCTCGCGGCGGATCAGGTCGGCAGCTTCGATTCCAGAAAGCCCTCGCTGATGTACGTGCAAGGCCAGCTCAACAAGGCGCTCAGACACAGCCAGCGCACGGTCTTTGCGCTCTTCAATGCGCGCCCTAGTGATGACTGCGGCCAGCGCCTCGGTATCAGCGTCAAAATAAAATTTCTCGATATTTCGCATTTCACTTTCTCCATAATTTGGGCAAAAGAATGCCCGGCGGGTTTACGCCTTTTATCTGCTTCGGGTTAATTAATTAGGCAGAGCCATTCGCTTCGGAAATAAACTCACGACTGCTTTTAAATGATTCATTGCACGAATAAGCGCCGCTCTTTCATCAGTAGTCAGTTCACTAAATTCAGCAGCGTGCCTGTCCTTACCGATGCCAGCCAGGAAGAAAATCGCGCTCAGCGCGCGCTTGTTGTCCTGATAATTACTGTCTGTCACATCGCGCATTTCAGAGAAAAAACGGGTCATATCTTTTTCACAGTTGCCGCCCATCAGCTGCGCGCGGATTAAGGCAACGTGATTCAGCGCCGAAACCCGTTGGCCGGCAGTAAGCTCGACCAGCATTGAATCGCCCTCGATAGCCATGCTTTACCTCTTTTCTCTTTTACCTGTACCTGCTGGCTCAGTACCGGATGCCAGCGCTTGCCGTTCTCGCCCATGATCCAGCCATGCCCGTATGACATTGACGGACTCTGGCGCTTGAGGCGTGCCGCGAATGAAATCATCGTGCGCCCTCAGCTGATGCCAATCGAAGCACCCAGCCCGCTGATTGCGTCAACGGTTGAGGCTAAAGTCGGGTTGGAGTGAACACGATTCTGCACGGCCAGCGCGGCCAGCATCATGCAGCGGATCCCGGTATTGGCAGCTTCCAGAATGCCGCGACGACAGGTTGCTGTAATGCGTTCCGGGTTCGCGGCGTTAGCGGCCATATGCCCGACTTCAGCAGTCGCCTTCAGCACGTACGCCGGAAACTTCTCTTTTGCCAGCTCGTTAACCGGCACGCAGGGCAGGCACTGCAGCTGCGCCAGCATGCCGTCCATCAGCGTGGCGTCTTCAGTCAGATCGGTAAGTAACAGCACTTCTGGAACGGTCAGCTGATGCACCTGCTCCGGGTTAAGCTTGTTGCGCAGGGTCTGCACTTTCATACCTGCCCGCTGCGCCAGTTCTGCCATGTTGTGCGTCAGCGCAAACTTGCGGCATGCGTCGTCATAGTGGTTATGGGTGGAAGTCTTAAAATCAAACATGTGCGAATCTCCCTATTCACTTAATGTGAATTAGCCGCCAATAATGAGCTGGAAACGGGAATGCCCGAACGCTTTACGCAGCTGCTCTTCTTTCCAGCGTGCGTAGTAGATACGGATCGGCCCGCCCGCCTTCTTGCAGCCCTTGCGGATAGTGCGCGGCTCGATGGGTAGTTGCGGGTTGTCGCCAGTAGTCCAGCGATAAACGGTGCGACGGGATACGCCTTCCAGCGCGGCGAACTGTTCGGCAGTGACAATCGGCGCGGGAACTTTGATGATTGCGATTTCAGAAGCCATATTGCATGATTCCTTATTTGAAAGTTTAAGACACCGATTGCCATCTGTTTGCCAACGTTTGCCATCGGATGCCACCAACAAAACGAATCCTAATTCCAATTTTGGAATTGGTCAATACGGAAATGCTATTTATGGACTTTGAAAGCCAGATTTCTAACGAGGATGTTTTAGACAGGATTTGCCAGGTATACGGGTTCAATCAAAAAATTCAGCTCGCAAACCACTTTGATATCGCTGCAAGCACGCTGCAAAACCGCTATACGCGCGGCAATATCTCCTATGATTTCGCAGCCCATTGCGCCCTAGAAACTGGTGTTAACCTTAAATGGATTCTGACCGGCGAAGGCCCGCAGAGAAACGACGATCGCTCAGATTCGTCCGTACGACTCCAGATGTTCACATTAAGTGAAGGCAGACTTTCAGAAAATGGCATCCTGACGGTCGGCCATGAGCTTTTCGGTAAAACCTTGAAGAATGCGATGTGTGTTAGGAATGAAGGCAAAAGCTATATCGTTGAACAAGACGCACCTTTAGCTGATGGTAGCTGGCTTGTAGATGTTGAAGGCGCAGTGAGCCTAAGAGAGCTTACTGTGCTGCCCGGCAAACGACTGCATGTAGCAGGCGGCAAAGTCCCTTTTGAATGTGGCATTGATGAGATCAAGCAACTGGGCCGCATTGTCGGTATTTATTGCGAGGTTGCCTAATGTCAGTTAGGAAATTGCCCTCTGGCGGCTGGCTCTGTGAGATTTACCACAACGGCAAGCGCACTCGCACCAAATTCGCCACTAAAGGTGAGGCAATCGCCTACGAGCAGCATAAGGTTCAGCAGCCCTGGCATGAGGAAAAAGAAGACCGTCGCACACTGAAGGACTTGATAACGTCCTGGTATGGCGCGCATGGGATCACCTTAAAGGATGGTGAAAAGCGACAGAAAGCCATGAATCATGCCTTTGAGTGTATGGGTGAACCGCTGGCTAAAGATTTTGATGCGCAGATGTTTTCTCGCTATCGTGAACGCAGATTAAAAGGTGATTTTGCTCGCTCAAATCGCGTAACCGAAGTTTCGCCCCGCACGCTTAATTTAGAGCTTGCCTATTTCCGTGCCGTGTTTAACGAGCTAAGCCGATTAGGCGAATGGAAAGGTGATAATCCTCTAAAACACGTACGTCCATTCCGCACCGAAGAATCCGAAATGGCCTGGCTCACTCATGAGCAGATTAATTGCTTGTTGTCTGAATGCAAAAAGAGCGAATACAAAGAATTAGAAGCCTTGGTAAAAATTTGCCTCGCAACTGGCGCGCGCTGGTCAGAAGCCGAGGGTCTGAGAAGGAGCCAGATCACTAAATACAAAATCACCTTTACAAAAACTAAGGGCCGAAAAAACAGAACTGTCCCCATTACTGAGGATATTTATAAAATCATCCCTGATAATAAGACCGGCAGGATATTCTCTGATTGTTACGGTGCATTTCGCTCAGCATTAGAAAGAACGGGGATTGAGTTACCTGCAGGCCAGCTTACGCATGTTTTACGCCATACTTTTGCAAGTCACTTTATGATGAACGGCGGAAATCTTTTAGTTTTACAGCGCGTCTTAGGGCATACAGATATCAAAATGACAATGCGCTATGCCCACTTCGCGCCAGACCATTTAGAAGAGGCTGCAAAGCTAAACCCGCTGGCTACAGGTGGCGGTAAAGTGGCGGTAGAGATGGTTAATGATGGCAAATAGAGGCTATCTTTGTCACAATATGTGCATGATTTTAAACGCAAACTATTGTTTTTCCGTTGCTGCGCATAGTTCTCATAATCGCTTGGTCGCTGGTTCAAACCCAGCAGGGGCCACCAAATTATCAACGACTTACCTCAGAAGCTACAGTTAAGCTGGTTTTCCAGGATACTTATAGGATACTGAGCTGAAGTAGA